>Ga0316189_10001463_pt1 | contig 23440 bp, 20 predicted proteins | sample LowCovwburrow_MG_FD_204930 | JGI IMG/M metagenome (GOLD analysis project Ga0316189, IMG submission 204930) | Coastal sediment microbial communities from Maine, United States - Lowes Cove worm burrow | ecosystem: Environmental > Aquatic > Marine > Coastal > Sediment | place: USA: Maine... | reverse complement strand
TGCTTTCCACCGAGTTGACCGACATTATGTTCGGTACGCCGGTACCTAAACGAGCCATTATTGATCTCGGCGTGCTCCGGGAAGATATGGTCAACGTGACCGTCCACGGTCATGAGCCGCTTCTGGCAGAGTCTCTTTGTCTGGCAGCTGAAGACGAGGAAATACTTGCTCTGGCGAAAAAAGTCGGTGCCAAGGGAATTAACTTGGCCGGTGTTTGCTGCACGGGGAACGAGATTCTGATGCGTCGGGGTATTCCTGTGGCAGGCTCCTTTATCCAGCAGGAAATGGTTCTGGCCACTGGTGCTGTGGAGGCTATGGTTGTTGATGTCCAGTGCGTCATGCAATCCCTCGCCCAGGTCGTGAAAGGCAAGCATACCGATATCATCACCACCAACTATCGGGCCAAGATGCCGGACGGTGTTCATATTCAGTTTGACGAGCATGACGCCTATGCCTCGGCTAAGCAGATCCTGGCCCATGCCGTCGGCAACTTTAAGAAACGGGGCGAGTATTATATCCCGAAAGACAAGAAATTCGATGTGGTTGTCGGCTTCTCTCATGAGACCATCAACTATATGCTCGGCGGTCGTTTCCGTCAGTCTTATCGCCCGCTGAACGACAATATTATCAACGGTCGTATTCGCGGTGTCGGGGCCTTGGTCGGCTGTGAGCATTATAAGTATTCCGATGATATTCATTTTGAGATCGCCAAAGAGCTGATTAAAAATAACGTGCTGGTGCTGGCCACCGGTTGTGCAGCCCAGGCCCTCGGTCGTCGGGGATTAATGCGACCGGAAGCGGCAACCGAGTATGCCGGAGACGGGTTGCGCGAGGTCTGCGAAACCGTGGGTATGCCGCCGGTTCTTCATGTCGGTTCCTGTGTGGATAACTCTCGCCTCCTGATCGCCCTGACCGCTATGGTCAAAGAAGGCGGGTTGGGTGATGATATTGCCGAGCTGCCTGCAGTCGGTTCCGCACCTCTGTGGATGAGCGAAAAAGCGGTTGCCATCGGCCAGTATTTTGTCGCCAGCGGTGCTCACGTCATCTTTCAGGATCTGCCCATCAACGGAGCCAAGAAATTCTCAGAGTATCTGTTGAAAGATATCAAAGAGGAATTCGGTGCCTGTTGGGGCGTTCAAAGCAATCCCTTGGATATTGCCAAGGCCATGATCGCGGCTATTGATGGAAAGCGTGAGGCCTTGGGAATCAACAAGAAGAAAGAACGTGTACTCATGGATATGGCTATGCGCCGCGAACTTGAAGGCGGCGGTGTAGCCGGTGCCGGTTGCGGCGGTTGAGTCGAGAAAAAAGCATTGATGCGGACGACGACGTAGTAAGGGCACGGCGTGCCGTGCCCTTACGGCATGAAAAAATTAAGGCATTGAGTTCTGCAGAACAAAATTCTGCCCGCAGGGCGGATCAGGTATAAGGAGGATTGATGAAATCGGGGAGCAATTTGGAGCGGGTGCTCAGGAGCGGTGCATTTGCCGTGACCGGTGAGCTGGGACCGCCGAAGAACAGTGACCCTGATGTGGTCAGAGAGAAGGCGAGAATCCTGAAAGGCAACGTAGATGCGGTCAATATCACTGATTGTCAGACCGCGATAGTCCGGATGTCATCCATCGGTGCCGGGCTGCTGGCTCAGGCCGAAGGGTTGGAGCCGGTTATTCAGATGACCTGTCGGGACAGAAACCGGATCGGTATGCAGTCGGATCTGCTGGCTGCATCTGCGCTGGGATTGAAAAACTTGCTCTGCCTGACTGGCGATCATCAGAAATTCGGTAATCATCCCGGAGCAAAAGGCGTATTTGATATGGATTCCATCCAGCTTCTGGGGATGATCCGGGATATGCGGGACGGGAAGAAATTTCAATGCGGCGAGGAGATTAAAGGGAAAGGAACAGATCTCTTTCTCGGAGCAGCTGCTAACCCCTTTGCCTATCCTTATGAGTTCCGAGCGGTGCGCATGGGGAAAAAGATTGCCAACGGCGCTGATTTTATCCAGACCCAGATAATTTACAATCTGGATCGATTTACCGAGTTCATGAAAACAACCTGCGAGCTTGGCCTGCACGAGAAGGCCTATATCCTCGCTGGCGTGACCCCGCCCAAGTCTGTGGGGATGGCACGCTACATGAAGAAGTTTGTGCCCGGCATGGATGTAACCGATGAGGTTATCAAGCGGATGCAGGGGGCAAAGGATAAAAAGCAGGAAGGAATTAACATCTGTGTTGATATTATCAATCAGGTCAAAGAAATTCCCGGTGTGGCCGGTGTTCATGTCATGGCCATTGAGTGGGAGGAGGCGGTTCCTGAGATTTGTGAGAGAGCGGGTCTACTGCCGCGTCCGACCTTTGATGATGATGCAGCAAGCGCACCTGACGCAAGCGTACCTGAACCCACTGTTGCGGCTGAAGAAACAGTTAGGGAAACCATAGAGGTACGATCTGCTGCTGACCAGGGTGCTGCTGCTGATGTTCTGGAACAAGCCAAGGCCGAAGCTGAAAAAATTATAGCCGCCGCCCGGACCCAAGCTGCCGCTTTTGCCGGTCAGACTGCTCAGTCCGGTGAAGCGACAACGGAAAATGCTGCTGTCGGCGGACAGGCGGCAGATGATGCAGGAGAACATGCGATGAATGAAAAAGGCCGCCGTGCGGCATTGGAATCAGTCAATCAGGGCCTGAATGCCTTGAAAAAGGCCTACGGCCTGAGCGATGATCAATTTGATGCATTGATGAATTTTGTTGATGCGGCATCGGTACTGAATAAAGAACCGGAGGGGCTGACACAGCAGCCTGCCGGAGCAACTCCTGCACCTGCCGCTCCGGTTGCGCCTGCGGTTGAAGAAAAGACAGACGATGCCGCAGCAAAAGCTAAGGCTGATGCAGAAGCTAAGGCAAAGGCCGAAGCTAAAGCCAAGGCAGATGCAGAGGCCAAGGTGAAAGCCGAAGCTACTGCTCAGGCAGAGGCGGAAGCAAAAGCAAAGGCGGAAGCAAAAGCAAAGGCGGAAGCAGAGAAAAAGGCTGCCGCAGAAGCTGCTGCTGATAAGGCAAAAGCGGAAGCGGACAAGAAGGCCGCTGAAAAGGCTATTCCGGCTGCTGCTCCTTCTGGCTTGGATGCTCCGGTTCTGTCCACCGATGAAACACCTTTTGCCGAGCGCGTGACCAAGGTGGCTGCATCCAGCTATACGACGGCGTATTCCGGTGCGATTCGCGAAGTGACCATGGGGAACGGTGATAAGGCCGTGACCGTGGGTGGTGCTACTTCTCTACCCTTCCATCTCTTTGAAGGTGAGATGGGCAATAAGCCGCTCATCGCTATGGAGATCATGGATGTCCGTCCTGATAACTGGCCTGACACCCTGACCCAATACTTTGACGATGTTATGGACAGTCCAGTGGATTGGGCCAAGAAATGCGTTGATGTGTACAAGGCTGATGCCCTGAATATCTGGCTCAACGGCACAGATCCCAACGGGGAAAATCGTTCGGCGGCAGATGCGGCCAAGGATGCGGCAGCTGTGATTGAGGCTGTTGATGTACCGATCATCATTTGGGGTTGCGGTAATGCTGAAAAGGATACTGAAACCCTGCGTGAGGTCACCTCCTTGATCGGTGACAAGAAGGTTTGTCTTGCTCCTCTTGAGGATGCCAACTACCGCGCTATCGGTGCAACGGCAATGGCTTTCCAGCACCCTATGGTTGCGGCTTCACCCATTGATGTCAACTTGGCCAAGCAGTTGAACATTCTCCTGGAGAATCTCGGGGTGCCGCTTGATACGGTTATGATGGATCCGTCAGTTGGTGCGCTGGGCTACGGTATTGAATACACCTATTCGGTTATGGAGCGTATTCGTATCGCAGCATTGACCCAGAAAGATGAAAAACTCCAGGTGCCGATTATCTGTAACCTCGGACGTGAGGTTTGGAAGGCCAAAGAGGTTGGGCTACCCACTGATGAACTGCTGGGTGATCAGGAAAGTCGTGGCATTATGATGGAGGCGATCACTGCATCCTGTATGCTTATGGCCGGTGGTGAAGTCCTGATCATGCGCCATCCCAAGGCGGTCAATATGACCAAGGCGCTCATTAACGGTTTGGCCGGTTAATGACGATCCGCCAACTTGCTCTAAAGCAAGTCCTGAACCTGAACTCTGAACCGTCTCTACCCTAAGGGAGTTGTCTCAATGTCGAAGATCATCTGCTCCGCAGCGATTCGCGGTGCCCAAAAAATCGTGGATATGGCTGAAGCGTCCTACGAGGAGGCCTTAAAGAAGTACGGCCCTGAACAGGAAGTTTCCTTTCCCAATACTGCATACTATCTGCCGATTATTTATTCCATGCTTGGTGCCAAGGTGGAAAAACTCGGCGATATGAAAGATATTTTTCAGGAGTGTCGCAAGCTCCTGCCGGCTGTTGTTTCCGAGGACATTTGGTTGCCCTACCTGGCACCTGCCCTGGATGCCGGAATGGCTACCTATTTTGCCGAGGAAATGTACGAGGCAATTGAGTACCTGAATTTACCGGATTACTACACCAAGACTGAAGATCCCACAGAGAGTAATATCTGGTTGGGTGCAGCGGACGATGTTATTTTCCGGAAACGCGGCGTTGAGTTTGTTGACGGCACGGCTCCGGGTTTTGCCGCCATTGTCGGCTCACCGTCAGATCCTGAGGTTGCTTCCAAGATCGCCTTGGAATTGCAGGAAAAAAATCTTTATATCTTCATGCATACTGATTCCGATGGGAATTATATGCCTGATATGCTCGCGAAAAACGGCGTACAGGTTGGTTGGAACACCCGCCTGGTCCCCTTTGGCAGGCGTTATACCTCGGTGGTTTTCTCCATCGGTTTTGCCTGTCGTGTGGCCATGGCCTTCGGCGGTGTGAAGCCGGGTGACTCCAGAGCTAACCTTATTTATAACAAAGACCGAACCTACGCCTTTGTTATGCCTTTTGGTCAGGTCAGTGACGAGTGGTATGCCAACGCAGCCGGAGCCATTAACTGGGGTTTCCCGACGATCTCCGACTACGATATTCCTGAGATTCTGCCCACAGGTATCTGTACCTACGAGCACGTGGTCTCTAATGTGCCCCATGATGAGATCGTCCAGAAGGCCATTGAGGTGCGTGGCCTGAAGGTCAATGTCGCCAAGATCGACATTCCTATGTCCTTTGGCCCGGCCTTTGAGGGTGAGCGTATTCGGAAAGACGATCTATTTATGGAATGCGGTGGTGGTCGGACTACCGGCGTGGAGGTACTGATCTCCAAGGAAATGGACGAGATTGAAGATGGCCTGGTGACTCTGGAAGGGCCGGATATTTCCGACATCGAATTAGGGCAGAACCTGCCCATCGGTATCTTGGTCGAGGTTGCCGGTCGCGAGATGCAGTCGGATTTTGAGCCGATTCTGGAGCGTCAGTTTCATCATTTGATGAACTATGTCCAGGGCATCATGCATATCGGTCAGCGAAACATCATGTGGGTTCGTATCGGTAAGGGTGCTGTGGAAAAAGGCTTTTCCTTCAAGCATCTCGGTGTAGTTCTGCACGGTAAGTTGCATCAGGAATTCGGTGCGATTTTGGACAAGGTGCAGGTGAAAATCTACACTGTGCAGGACAAGGTGGAAGAGGTTATGGAGATCGCCAAGCAGGTTTATGAAGAGCGTGACCTGCGCCTCGGCTCCATGACGGATGAAACCGAAGATGTTTTCTACTCCTGTACCCTGTGTCAGTCCTTTGCACCCAGCCATGTCTGCGTGATCACACCGGAGCGTATCGGTATGTGTGGCGCATATAACTGGTTGGACGGCAAGGCCTCTTTTCAGATCAATCCCACCGGTCCGAACCAGCCCATTGATAAGGGCGAATGTACGGATCCAGATAACGGCTATTTCACCGGTATTAACGAGTTTGTCAGCCAGGCTTCCCGAGGAGCCGTGCCCGAGGTCAGTTGCTATTCTTTGATGAACAATCCCATGACCGCCTGCGGCTGCTTTGAGGCTATTGCAGCCATGTTGCCGCAATGTAATGGAATCATGGTGGTTAACCGTGATTACATGGGTATGACCCCTTCCGGTATGAAGTTCACTACCTTGGCCGGTATGGCCGGCGGCGGTATGCAGACACCGGGTTTCATGGGTGTGTCCAAGCATTACATGTCCAGTAAAAAACTGTTTAAGGCTGAAGGTGGCGTTAAGCGAATGGTCTGGATGCCGAAAATCCTCAAGGATGAGATCAGCGAGAAGCTCAAGGCCTTATGTGAGCATGAGGGAATGCCGGAGCTCTACGACATGATCGCTACAGAAGAGCAGGGCACCACAGAGGAAGAAATCCTTGCCTTCCTGAAGGAAAAAGGTCATCCTGCTCTGGAAATGGAAACAGCTATGGGGTGAACTATTAGCACAAGGTAGCACAAATGGGATCAGGGGCAGGGATCTGCTCTACCCCTGATTTCTTCAGTGTTATTTTCGTAGATTATTCAAGGATGAAATGGAGAAGACGATGAAAAGAGACATGGATCTTATTCGTAACATCCTGATTGAAGTCGAAGCATGTGACGAGCCTTTTGGACCTGAGGATAAGTTGGTTATTGATGGGTACGATAAGCAGATCGTTTCATATCACGTTAAGCTATTATGTCAGGCTAGATTGTTAGAAGGGCGTGAACTTAAAGAAATAGGCAGATTTCACTGGTTGGCAGAAGCATTGACATGGGAAGGTCATGAGTTTGCCAGGGATGAAACACGTTGGAATAAGGCAAAGAGCCTTGTTGTCGAAAAGGCTGGAAGTTTGATGTTTGAAACCTTGAAATTTACATTGATACAGGGGATTAAAACACAGTTAATTTCGTAAAATTTCTTTAGCAAGAATATATAGACTAGGTCGACTTAATAATATGCCATACAGCAGCTTCAAATCAGTCGGTGAAGTAAGTCAGAAATTTGATATCGAAGTACGAGCCGAATCATTTATACAAACAAAAGAAATTCAGGTACCGGAATATATTTTTTCCCGTATTGAATATAAATTACGGGAAGACGCCTATTTTGTTAACGAATTTTCCATATGCGAACATATTATCAGCCAGATATTAGATGCGGTGTCGGAACAACACAAACAGCTCCTTGTCTGGTCGCATGTTCCCTTTAATGTTGATCAGGAGCAGAGTTTGGTAGGCGAGCCGGATTACCTGATTGCGCCGAAAACAAAGCACGGGATTATGGCCCTGCCTCCTCTATGTGTTATGGAGGCCAAGCAGGAAAAATGGAACGAAGGCTGGGCACAGACTCTGGCGGAAATGTATGCGGCATCGTTACAGGGGGCGGAAATTTGTTATGGCGTTGTAACGACCGGCAAGGGTTGGGAGTTCGGCAAGTTGGAACATAATATTTTCACAAAAGACCCGGCGCAGATATCAGCCACGGAAAATTTACAGAAAGTTCTTGAGGTGTTGAACTGGCTGTTCAGTCAGGCCGATACCCGTAAGCACAATTAAAGAAATCGAAAAAGTACGTAAGAATAAATTGACAGCAACCGGGCAGACAGGGAAACGTATCCCCGGTGTTTTGATTCTGGTTTTTGAACAGGAGGATAGATAATGGCGTTAACCGGTATACAGATACTCAAGATGCTGCCCAAGAAGAATTGCGGCGAGTGTGACATACCTACCTGTCTCGCCTTTGCCATGAAAGTGGCTGCCGGGCAGGCCGAAATAGAAGCATGTCCTTATGTAAGTGATGAGGCAAAGGCTACCATCGGCGAGGCTTCGGCACCTCCGATTCGTACCATCAAAATCGGTGCCGGTGATGCGCAGTTCACCGCAGGCGGTGAAACCTGCCAATTCCGGCATGAGAAGCGGTTTGAAAATCAGACCGGCTTGGCTGTTCTGATCGCGACGGACGAGGATGCCGCCTCGATTGACGGCAAGATTAAGCGGGCCAACGATTTTGTGTACGAGCGTGTCGGGGTTATGATGCGTAATAATCTGGTCGCTATCAAGGATAAGGGTGGTGCTTCTCTGGCTGATATGGCCAAGAAGGTTATGGAAGGTGCTCCTCAGCAGGCTATCATTTTGATGAGTGATAATGTGGAGAGCCTCAAGGCTGGAGCCGAGGCCTGCGGTGCGAATAAGCCGTTGCTCTACGGTGCCACCGGCGAAAATGTTGATGCCTTTGCCGATCTTGCCACGACAACCGGTTGTGCAATCGGGGTGAAGGGCAAGAATCTTGATGACTTGGTGGAGACAGCTGATAAGTTGATCGCTGCCGGGGTCAAGGATATGGTTATCGATACCGGTGCTCGGACCCTTAAGGGAGCCTTTGAAGATAATATCGTGGCCCGTCGCGCTGCGGTTAAGGATAAATTCAAGGCCCTCGGTTTTCCGACCATCGCTTTTCCTTGCGAGATGTGTGATGATCTGATGATGGAAGCCATGATCGGTTCTGTTTTGATCGCCAAGTACGCAGGCATTACGGTATTCTCCGATCTTCAGGGGGATATACTGTTCCCGCTTCTGCTTGAGCAGCTGAACATCTTTACTGATCCGCAGCGGCCTATGGTTGTGGCTGAGGATATTTATCCGATTACCGGACCGGGCGAAGATTCACCGGTACTGATCACCTGTAACTTTTCACTCACTTATTTTATTGTGTCCGGTGAGATTGAAGGCTCCAAGGTGCCCAGCTGGTTGCTGATCAAGGACACTGAAGGTCTGTCCGTGCTTACTGCTTGGGCCGCCGGTAAATTCGGTGCTGATCTGATCGCTATGTTTGTCAATAAGTCTGGAATTTTGGATAAAGTCAAACATCGTGAGCTGATCATTCCGGGGTATCTGGCCACCATCAAAGGTGAGCTGGAAGAAGAGCTGCCTGATTGGACCATCACCATCGGGCCTCGCGAAGCTGGACATCTGCCTGCATTCCTCAAGGAGTGGAAACCGGCAGCGTAGGTTGGGCTGACGGTGCAGTTTTGCTTTGTACATACAGCCCTGTCGTCCATCGGATGATGGGGCTGTTTGGTCTGTGGGCTTGAGTTAGTTGCTAGCCAGAGTTTATAGGAGTGCCTAACGATGTATCATTATGAAGTGATAAGTGATGAATATAAATTTGAAGAGTTCATTAAGGATTTATTCAATGCACAATATTCCACCCAATCATTTCAGTTGTACGGAGTAAAAGGAGCAACTCAACATGGTATTGACGTTTTTTCAACTGAAAAAAGAATAGTTATACAATGCAAAAAGAAAGATTTGTCAAAAACAGATTACATGTTGAAAAAAGATCTTCTTCAGGATTTTGAAAAAAGTTTGCAGTTAGTAGAAAATGTACCGTTTGACTTTGAAGTTTTTATCTTAGCGACAACAACCAAAAAATATACCAGCATTCAAGATGAAGCCGCTAGGTTGTCACAAGATAAGCCTTTTGATATTCAATTTCTAAGCTGGAAAGATATTGAGCGGGTAATCCATCAATATCCAGAACTCAGGGAACGATATTATCCGCACCTCGTTACGCCAAATTCAGAAGACCCTTTGCAAGGGAATATTATTGTAACCGGCAGTCATCATATGGTCGCTGGGAGAGATTTGACCGTTGCGCAAAAAATAACAAAAAGAAACGAAGTGATTCCTGATGCTGGTGGACGTCATATTACAGATCAGGAGGCTTATAAGATCAAAAATGAAGTTAAGAAATATTCCGATTTAATGAAGGAAGCAGAACTCAATCCTAATCCTTCTAAAGTTTGGAGTCGGTTATATAAGCATTTTCAAATTCCGAGTTATCGCGAAATCCCTTCAGGTCATGCCGAAGAGGCGATTAAAATTATACAAATTGAAATAGCGAAAGCTCGACCTAAAGTTAGACGGAGGAATCCGGAAGCGTGGAGAAAGCAATTTTATAAACCAATCTGGGCGGCTTCAAGACAATTAGGAATGAATAAAGAAGAAGTATATCAATTTGCGAATGAGCAACTGATGCTAAAAAAACAAATTGATTCATTGAAACAGCTTACTCAAAAGCAATTGCAAGCCTTAGATAGAAAATTAAAAGCAAAGCTGAAACAATAGTAGGGGGGGGTCTTTTTCATATCAAATGGTAAGGTGTCGTGTCTGACCTCATGAATTCCAGCCTTTATCATTCAGCAATAGCTATCAATATAGGTGGTGAACTGGTCAAACAGAAGGAGTTCAGGGCGCATTCCGAACTGACAGTAGTTATTGAAGGTGCCGATTATCAACCTGATATTTCAGTGTATAAGAGGAAGAAATTAAACTTTATAAGTGAGCAGGACGAGCCTAAAACAGAAGAGCTTCCGTTGCTGGCTATAGAAATTGTTTCACCCAGCCAGACAATGAATGAGTTAATCAAAAAGGCTGAGTTTTATGTCGGTTCCGGTGTTCCTTCGGTCTGGATAGTGCATCCACAGACACATAGCATTACCGTAAAATCACATGTTGAAACGAAAATTTATCATGAAGGGCTTTTGGAAGATATAGCAGGCATCAAGGTTGATCTTGGGATTGTTTTTGAGGACTGAACAAAAGATAGCTTCCTTGATATCGTGAAAAGAAATATTTTAAAGAGATGAAGGAATGTTGAAACAAAATGACATATTAGTATTTCTGTCAAAGCAACTTCCTCAGTTGCAGGCAGAATATAATATTACTCAAATCGGTCTGTTCGGTTCATTTGCACGCAATGAACAGGATGATAAAAGTGACATAGATATAATACTTGAGTTCCATCCAGGAACAGAAAATATTTATGAGAAAAAATTAAAGCTCAGAAAAATTTTGAAAGATTTTTTTCATCGAGAAATTGATTTATGCCGTTTGAAATATGTAAAACCTTTTATCAGGGAGTATCTTGAAAAAGAGGTGATCTATGTTTGAGAAGGACAGACTTTCCGTCCTCTCAATGCTGGATGCCATCGAAAAGATTTTCGATTACTCCAAGGATTACGATAATCCTGATGAATTTTATGCGAGTCAGAGGGACTTTGATGCAGCAATGATGAATTTTATCATTCTCGGAGAAATGGTCACGAGGTTATCTGATCAATTTATAGAGAAATATAATCACATTGAGTGCTATAAGATACGCGGGTTCAGAAATATAGTTGCGCATAATTATTTCGGCATTGATGCAGAAGAGGTCTGGGAAATAATACAGTTTCACCTGCCCAAACTAAAAGATGAACTGAATGAGTTAATCGCCTGATGTGAATGGGGTTCACGCAAGCACCTAGATTATTATGACAGTGTCTCCAGTGAGCCAGCTGGCTTTACAGTATGAGATCCTGACAGAAAATATACTTTAACCATTAAATAAATATTGGAGATTGCAATGGGAAAAGGAATGGAACACAGGGCCGGATCAGTCATGGTCGTGGGCGGAGGTATCGCCGGGATACAAACCGCCCTTGACCTGACTGAACTTGGTTATTACGTCTACCTGCTGGAAAAAGCACCGGTTGTGGGCGGGGTTATGGCCCAGCTCGATAAGACCTTTCCGACCAATGACTGCTCTCTCTGAATACTCGCACCTAAGCTGGTAGAGGCCGGTCGGTCTCCAAATATAGAGATGATAACCAATGCAGATCTTTTGGCATTGGACGGAAAACCGGGTGATTTCACCGTTAAGGTACGTAAACGCCCTCGTTATATTGATGCGGACAAGTGTACAGCCTGCGGGCTCTGTACCCAATATTGTCCTAAGCATCTTTCAGATGCGTACAATGAAGGACTGGCTCTGACCCGTCCTATTCATATTGACTATGCCCAGGCCGTGCCTGCGACATATTATATTGATCCTTCGGCCTGTATGTCTGTGCAGCACGATACCTGCCAGATCTGCGTGCCGGTCTGCCAGAGTCATGCTATTGACTTCAGCCAGCAGCCGGAAGAGGTTGATATCAAGGTCGGGGCAATGGTGTTGTCACCGGGCTTTGGCAGGATTGATGACACCACGCTGGAGAAATACTCCTATGGCGAGCACCCGGACGTGGTGACCGCTGTTGAGTTTGAGCGGATGACCACGGCTTCAGGACCCTTCCTCGGCGAGGTGAAATGCTTCTCCGACGGACGCCATCCCAAGACCATGGCCTTTATCCAATGTGTTGGTTCCAGGGATCTGGGTTGCAATAACGGCTACTGTTCTTCGGTCTGCTGTATGTACGCGATCAAGGAAGCCATGGTGGCCAAGGAGCATGATCCAGAAGTGGACATTACGGTCTACTACATGGATATCCGCACCCAGGGTAAGGATTTTGATAAGGCTAGGGAACGGGCTGAGGCTATGGGCGTGAAGTTTGTCCGTGCCAAGGTCGCCGGTGTGACTCCTTGGGAGAACAACCTTCGGTTGACCTACTCCACCTTGGATGGCAAACACGAATTCAAGCCTTATGATATGGTGGTTCTTTCCGTGGGCCTGGAAGCGCCTAAGGATGCTCAAGGTATTGCCGAGATGACCGGTATTGAACTCAATCATTATGATTTTGCCAAAACCGATACCTTCAGCCCGTTAAACACCAGCGTCGAGGGTGTGGTTGTGGCCGGGGCCTTCCAGGGACCCAAGGATATTCCCGAGTCAGTTACCCAGGCATCGGCAACAGCCGGTATTGTTGCCGGGATGCTGCAACAACAGCGTGGGTTAGGGATTGTCCATAAGTCCTACCCCGACGAGAAGCCTATGGACGAAGAGGTCCGCATAGGAGTCTTTGTCTGCCATTGCGGTATCAATATCGCCTCAGTGGTAGATGTCCGTAAGGTGGAAGACTCGGTTGAGGGCATGGAAGGGGTTGTCTACCATACCGATTCTCTCTATTCCTGTTCTGCGGATGCGGTGAAGACGCTCAAGGATCGGATCATTGAACATAATCTGAACCGGGTCGTCATTGCCGCCTGTTCACCCAGAACCCATGAGCCGCTCTTCCAGGAAACACTGAAGGATGCAGGCCTGAACCGTTGTTTGATCGAGATGGTCAATATTCGCGATCAATGTTCCTGGGTCCATGCTGGCGAGCCGGAAGCGGCCACTGATAAATCGCAGGATCTCGTACGTATGGCTGTTGCCAAGGCCAGAGGCATGCGCCCTTTGCCGGAGCAGACCGTACCGGTTACTCCCAAGGCTTTGGTCATCGGAGCTGGCATTGCCGGGATGACCGTGGCATTGAATTTGGCAGAGCAGGGTTTTGACTCTGTGCTGGTGGAAAAAGGCGAAAAGCTGGGTGGTAGCTTGGGCCTGCTCAATCATACCTTGGATGCAGATCAGACTGCTTCACATCTGCAATCATTGGTGACCGAGGTTGAGGCAAATGAGCATGTTGATGTCTTGACCAAGGCTGAGCTGAAAGACTTTTCCGGTTTTATCGGCAATTTTTCCTCTGTGGTTGCTGAAGAGAACGGTGCCGAGCATACAGTCGATCACGGCGTTGTGGTTCTGGCCACCGGTGGTCATGAGCATCGTCCTGAAGGCTATTTGCTGGAAGAGAACGATAAGATCGTCACCCAGACCGAGCTGGAGCAACAATTAGCTGGTGATGGCAAGGCACCTGAATCCATCGTTATGATTCAGTGCGCTGGATCTCGCGGTGATGACCTAAACTACTGTTCCAAGGTCTGCTGTAATCATGCGGTCAAGAACGCGCTCAAGATCAAGGAACTGAATCCTGCTTCGCAGGTGATTGTTCTGTATCGGGATATGCGGACCTACGGTTATGCTGAGGATGCCTATCGGGAGGCCCGACTCAAGGGCGTGGTTTTTATCCCCTATGAGTTGGACCAGAAACCAAAGATTTCAGCATCGGCAAAGGGTATGAAGCTGACGGTGAAATTCTTTGATGCCCTGTTGCAGGAAGATGTGCAGATGAGCCCGGACATGGTAGCCCTTTCTGTGGGTATTGTTCCGGACGGTACTGAGGATCTGAGCAAATTGCTTAAAGCGCCGCTTACCGATGATCGTTTCTTCCTGGAGGCCCATGTTAAGCTGCGGCCCGTTGAACTGCCGGTCTACGGCGTCTATGTCTGCGGTCTGGCCCATGGTCCGAAGCCGGTGGACGAGACCATTGCTCAGGCCCAGGCAGCTGCGGCCAAGGCAGCCATCCCGCTGGTCAAGGGTGCAGTCAGCATTGATCCCATTGTTTCAGTGGTGGAGCAGGAAAAATGTATTGGTTGCGGTATCTGTGCCAGCCTCTGTCCTTTTGGTTCCATTGAGATGATCAAGGTGGATAAGAAGCGCAAGGCGCAGACCATTGCCGCTTCCTGTAAAGCCTGCGGTATCTGCTCCAGCCATTGTCCGACCTTTGCCATCTCTATGGGCGGATTCACTAATGAGCAGATTATGGATCAGATTACTGCCTTTGGTAATGTGAAGGCAGCAGAGCCGGTCGAGGCGTAAAGCGTAATCTGGCACTGTAGGGGCAAGACCCCTGTGTCTGCCCTGATCTATCGGGCGAACGCGGGGATTCGCCCCTACGCCTGATTTGAAAAAACAACATCTACGCGAGGTGTTTTGATGAGCAACGATTTTAGTCCCAAAATTCTGGGTTTTTTATGTAACTGGTGCTGCTATGCAGCTGCCGACGCAGCCGGGGTCTCCCGGTTTCAGTACCCACCCAACCTGCGCACGATCCGAGTGATGTGTACCGGTCGGGTTGATCCTGCTTTTATCCTGCGCGGTTTTATCGAAGGCGCAGACGGTATTTTTACCGGCGGCTGACAACACGGAGAATGTCATTACCAGGTAGGTAATTACGATGCAATGGGTGTGGATGCGCTGGTCAGAAAGGTACTGGAAGACGTGGGTATCCGCAAAGAACGTTATGATTTACAATGGGCTTCAGCTGCTGAGGCACCGCGCTTTGTTCAGTTAATCACCGGATTTACCGAGCGGATGAAGGAACTCGGTCCGCTGGGCGAGGCTGAGGGCCTGTCTCAAGAGGAGATCAAGGAACGGCTGGAAAAGGCCCTGGCAGTGGTCTCGGACCAGAAGGTCCGGGTCAGCTTCGGCAATGCCAGTAAGGCGGTGCGCAAGGATGCGGTTTGGACACCGGAGCATATTGACGAGGTGGTCACAACCAAGATGGCTAAGACCTTGGATAAGGCTTTGGCCTGATTGCCCCGGCTCGTTACAACAAAGCAGAGAAGGTAAAAGCGATGCTGTCCCTCCGTGGGCAGTGTCGCTTTTTTTGCTCTTGCTGCTTGGTTCAGCACATTTCAATCGTTTTTTTGGTAGTGGGTCAAACCTGTTGCTCGGCCATGTCACCCCTCCGTTATCATGGAGTTAAAACTGGATTACTCACAGGTTCGACCCACTACCGTTTTTTTTTCAATAGAGCAAAAGTAAGCTGTAATTTTATCCACAATAAATCTAACGACAAATCATGAACACTCATATAAGTTTTAAGGAGAAGAGTCCCATCGGAGAAAGTTCCTATTATTTAAATAATCTTGCTGAACTTATAGAGAAGGAGGCCGATATTCCGGTAGAACTTGAAAAAGATTCTCCAAAAGAAGGAAATAAAGATGGCGGCTTGACTATTGCGCTAAGTATCACGGGATTAGCCTTGTCAGCGGTTGCAACTTTTGTCTCAGTTCTCTCGTATTGGAAATCTCAACAACCGAGATGTTCAGTCTCGATAACATGCGGTGATATTACAATAGAACTCGATAATATTTCTCCAGCTCAACTTCAAGCTGTAATCAAAAAACTGGAGGAGCAAAACCGTTCAGCCTCCTCGGATCTAACCGTTCTTCTTGCAGAAGAGTAGCACATGCCTCTCTCGGTAAATAATCAGAAAAGAATAGCTGTTGTTGTAAACTCTCTGACCGGAGACGAACTGAAAGCGGGCAACAGAGATGTATCACGCATCTACAGCCTCCTCACAGACCATGAAATCGGAGCGTGTTCAAATGATAGTCCTAAGCCGTTCCATGAATGCAAGAGTCGTAATGAATTCTGGGATTTTATAGAACCGGCAATTGAAAACTGGCAAGTAACGGATCAGTTTGTATTTTATTTCTCAGGGCATGGCACAGTCTGCAATGGAAGATATTGTCTGCAGATTGGTACTTCTTCAAGGGGGCTACCTTTTGACAGTTTAATGAGTGAGCTTGATGCTAGTGGAGTACAGCGGGCTATAATCATTCTTGATACTTGTCATAGTGGTGCCGCAATTAAGGGAAACAAGAATTCTGATATCCTTGCCTCGATCAATAAGGAAAGCATTCCAAAGGGAATTGCTGTCATTGCCTCATCCAAAGCCAGCCAGACAAGTCGTGAAATGTCGGATGGCTCGGCAAGTGTTTTTACAGACCTTTTATGCAAAGGAATTGAAACCGGTCTAGAAGAGCAATGTACTCCTAACGGGCTAATCTCTATCGACGATATCGTCTCTTATATCAGAAAGAAACTGGAAACAGATAAAAGATATTCATCATTTTTGCAGCGGCCTGCTTATAAGATATATAACGCAGAGCAATCCATTTGGATTGCAAAGAATAAAAGCGGAAAGCCCACTGGGAATAAAGCAATACGTGTTCAACAAAACATCAGAACGCCAGAGGAGCTGAAATTACTCTACGAGAAGACAGTCTATACTGAACATCCCTGCTTGGCGGCCTCATTGGATGATTTAGATTGGTCATTAGTAGAGAGTTATGCAACGGAACTTGGTGAAGATAAAGGCGACATGCAAGATAGAGAGACTTTGCTCGTAAAGCTCAAATTCTTCTCTCCCCTTGAAAATAATCCTACATTACATCAGTCAGCTGTACTGTGCTTTGCTATGCATCCAGAGAGGATGTATTCTCAGGCCAAATCAAATTTCGTCCTTGGAGATCAAGGGGAGGAATCCTTTGAACGACATGAAGTTAAAGGGCCGCTGAGTATCCAGATAGAAGAATTAATAAGAAAGAGCAAGCAGTCTCTCCGCAAAACGTCATCAATAGCGGATACCGGGAAACGAGTAGAACAGTACGAGATTGATCAGAATCTAATACGAGAGCTTATTTCTAATGCAGTTACTCATAGAGATTACCGATCCAACGGTGTCGTGAAAGTTACCGTTGCTTCAGATTATATAGAAATTCAGAGTCCTGGTTCCTTTCCAGGCCACTTGTCATGGGCAGAACTTCTCAAGTGTTCAGCTTATCCCGTTTCAAAACCCGTAAACGGGGCAATCTCTCAGTATTTAGCTCAGTTATTAGTTTTTGAAGGAATAGGACGTGGTTTTCGTATAATTCACAATTATATAACCGAACATGGCAAGGAGAGCATTAAGTTTAAGGAATTACCAGGGCCGACAACTTCGGTGCGAATATTACGCCCAATTGATCGAAATTTTGTTCATGGAATCGGTACTGCGGCCGGTGAACAAAATATTGTTCAAGGAACAGGCGTGATAGGCAGGCAGGTCAATATTGCTCAAGATGTAAAAGGAGGATACGGCAATATATTTCCTGGTACAGCAGGGGGGGGGATAAACTTTCATCATTATCCTGTTCCGCCCACCCCGCTCCAACTCCCACCATTAGATGACCATTTTCAGGGCAGGGAACAGGAGCTTGCCTATCTTTTAGAACTTCTTCAGCCCGGTAGAGTGGTGAGCATTTGCGGGCCAGGCGGTATGGGGAAGACTGCACTGGCAGCACATGCGGTTCACCAATTGCCCTCAGAGTGCTTTCCGGATGGCATCATCTTCTATTCCTTCTATGGTCGTCCAGATACTGATCTAGCCTTTGATCACTTGGTGCGCAGTTATACAGATGATCCACAGGATAATGGCCCTGATGCCGTCTATCGACTACTGGCGAACAAGCAGGCTCTGATCATTCTGGACGGGGCCGAGGAGGCCGACGACCTTCCTGCCGTGCTCCGCTGCTGCGGTGCGTGCGGGGTGCTGATTACCAGCCGGAAGCGGAGCGACGCACCGTCCAGACTCCTGGAGGTCAGGCAGCTAGACGAGCGGCCCGCTGCTGAGGCGTTCCGGCTGTACAGTGGCACTGACGCGGATGATGCGACCGTGCAAGGGATTTGCAGTCTGTTGGGAGGCTGGCCCGTAGCACTGCGCCTAGCCGGGAACTATTTACGTAGCACTGGCGAGTCTGCTTCTGATTACTTGCGCTGGCTGGAGCAGGAACCATTTAGGGAGCTGGGTCACGGGCAGCACCAAGATGAGAATGCTGCTTTATTGCTCAGTCGCAGCGTAGCCCAAGTGAGTGAAGACAGTTGTCTAATCCTCAGTTTGGCAGGCACATTAGCCTTTGCGCCAGTGGCTGTTAATCCTATGACGGTCTTGATGGAATGCGATGAACGCCGCACCCGTAAGGCTGTAAATGAGTTGGTGAACTACGGCCTACTGGAACGTCGAGGAGAGCGATATCAAATCAGCCACGCTTTAATTCATACCTATGCCCGAACCAATCTAGCTCTAAACAAGGAAAGACTCCAGCTATTGGCTGCCTATTATATCGAGTTCTGCGAGGCCCAAAGTGAAGCTGGATTGGAGGGCTACGCTCATTTGGATAGCGAGAGAGCACACTGCCTGTGTTTGCTTGCTGCATGTCTGGCTAATGAACTATGGCAGGAGGTAAAGGCATTGGTGGCAACAATTGAGGAGTATTTAGATCGACAAGGACATTGGTCAGAACGACTAACCGCTTTCAATATACGATTGACTGCCGCTCATCAAGCTGGCGACCGTAGAGATCAAAGGCATTGCTTGGGTAATCTCGGATACACTTGCTTGCGGCGCGGAGAATTTGAACAGGCTTTGCACTGGTCTGAGCAAAGTTTGGCTATAGACTGCGAATGGGGGAACCGACAGGGAGAAGCCGTGATTCTGAATAACATAGGAGATATTTATCGGCAACAGGGTAACTACGCACAGGCCCAGCAATATCTGGAACAAAGTTTGAATATCCGCCGGGAGCTTGGTGACCGGGCGGGAGAAGGTGCGACGTTGAATAATATCGGTATGCTTTATTGGATGCAGGGCAACTACGAGCAAGCCTTGCAATACTATGAGCAATGCTTACCCGTCAGGCGAGAAGCAGGCGATAAAATCGGGGAAGGGGCAACCCTGAACAACATTGCCACCATCCGTCGTGCCCGAAGTGAACCGAACAAGGCTCTGGAGTATCATCAACAAGCTTTGGTCATCAGCCGGGAGCTTGGTGACCGGGCCGGAGAAGCACAAAGCTGCTTGAATATCGGTCTTACCTATCATGACTTGGGCGACTTGGTCCGGGCCGAAGAGCACATTGCTTTGGCCGTGGAGATAGCAGAATCTATCGGACACCCTGCGTTAGAGGAATGGCGGGAAGAATTGGGGCGGGTGCGAGAAAAGCGGTAGGGATAGATACCTTTTCTCTCTTCTGCAATGAATCTTCGAGGTGAAAACATCAACAAGATCTTGGAGAAGCTTGCCTGATTGCATCTGATCGTCTATATAATTGAAACAGGAATGTACAAGCGGCATTGTCTCAGGGGGACAGTGCCGCTTTTTTTGTCAATACGTTATTGGAGAAGATTATGTCGGAATTCAGCAATGTAACAGTCAAAAAAGCGGCGAATATCTACTATGACGGCAAGGTGACCAGCCGGGTCATCACCTTTGCCGACGGGAGTACCAAGACTTTGGGGATCATGATGCCCGGTGATTATGAGTTCGGGACCGAGAAAAAAGAGCTGATGGAGATCCTCAGCGGTGAGGTTTCTGTGCTGCTGCCCGGTTCTGAGGAATGGCAGGTTATTGAGCCGGGGCAATCCTTTGAGGTGCCTGCTGATTCAAAGTTTGGGATTAAGATCAGGACGGTGACTGATTATTGTTGTTTGTATCTTGATTAACGAATGAAATATTTCGACCTGTGCGGTTAGATTCATTTTTACTACCCTCACGCGTGATATGTGATTAACATTATAGAGTGAGTAGGAATCATATTTCATGCGGAGGGATTAGAATGAGTGAGTATAAAGTGAAAATAAGCGTTGAGCTTGTAAAGGGTGTTGAAGAAAATTCCAAATAAACCAATCAATACAGTTGCTTGAAATGAAAAAAGCCTCTGTAACGGTACAAAAGTCAACGAAAACAATTTGATACCAAAAGAGAGGCTTTATGAAAGAGAAAGATATCAAACGAATCATCAGGAAGCAACTGAAATCGAACCATCCAAATTGGCATCGAATTTCCAGGAAACGGAAGAAAGAAATCGTCAAAGAGATAACGGATGCCGTAGCAGCAGATTATCAAGTGTTTGACGAGGAACCAGGCATACCGATTGAAGAGCTGATCGGTATTGAGCAACAACAGCCTGATAGCCGGATTGTTGAAATTTTATCGCTCTCATAAATCCCGGCCTGAGATTCGCAATGAGGAGCTTCGATTCATTGACGAATTGTTTGATAATCGCATCATCAATGCGTTATTAGCCAACGAAGGCTGCTCGCCTCAAATGCGGGACATCTTTCCATGCCAACTTTTTCGTACCGAATTATTAAAAGCCATCAAATACCCGGAGATAAGCTATCGTAAATTTTGCAGCTCGGAATATATGGGGCAGGAACGTAAAGAGAATCGCAGGTTTTTAGGTTTACCGCTCAATACCAAAGAAATCATTGATCATACAGAGCTTAGTCATTTTCGCAGAGATCTGAAGTTCTCTCAACTCGTGAACATTCTGGTGTACATATTACATCATTTCCATGGTAGCGGTTTGTTGGAGAACAGTGTGCTGCATGGAGTTGATTCCACGGAAATAGCCAATGATAACCAGTATTCACTGTATAGTATCAAAGTTGGCGATAAAAAGGTACGGGTCTACAGCGATATAGATTGTGACTGCGGCTCTCGACGCAACAAGCGCGATAAGTCCCGGTATGTCGTAGGTTATCGTATGCATACGTTGACGGCAATCAACCTGTCGACAGGACTGAGTTATCCCCTTGTTTCTCTGCTCGGCCCGGCCAATCATCATGACAGTCTGTATTTAAAACTGTTGGTTGAGCTTGCGCATGCAATGGGTATCGAAATGAAACTCATCAGCGCGGATAAGGCGTATCATGACAAAGAGGGTTCATTGTTGGCCGACACAGGGGTCCATCTCGTCACGCCGGTTTCCGGCGATACACCCTTGCCTGAATATGTCGAATATGTCGAGCCGGAGAGTCTCCATGTGAGATGTGATCAATTCTGTGAAATTCCAATGACTCGCATGGGCCTGACTGATGAAGGACATGAATATAAATGTGCAGCCGGTGCCGGTGAATGTTCACGCGCAGCAATTTGTCCCCGGTTTCGTCTAATTGCTTTTGATGATGACCATTTTCAGAGAATGCCGGTTAACGGCGAAGCAGCACGACAGGCCGTCGAGATGCGAAAAAACTGCGAAAGACCTTTTAATCTCAGAACAAAACGCCCTACGGGCGGATTAAAATGGAAGCAATTGCGGTATCCCCTTAATCTGCCGCCTCGAAGAGTTTCTATTGTTGCATTCTTGTTTACTCTTGTTTTCTAAAAAAGGTACATCTCTGCTCAGATCAAAGATATCTCCATAGTCAGGATGCCAAATCCGCCATAACAACATTTCTTTTTTACAGTTTGGACCAGTAACTTCCGGTTAAGTTATTGCATACAATAAAGATCAGTTTGCCAATAATTACTACCAAACAAAATAGCTACCTGTTGAAATGCAGAAATGTGAGCAATTTCATTTTTTATTTTTGAGCGTAGCTCACGTACTCTTTTAATGCTTACTTTTTCACCATGTTTTTCATGACAGTGAACAGCCAAAAGTAAATATGTAATAAGACCTGATAAAATTTGTACCATCAGGCCATACTCACTCCGGGCAATCAAATGATATACATGCAGATGACGTTTCCACCATTTGAAAAATGTTTCAACCCTCCAGCGAAGCTGGTAAATCAGGGCGACTTCTTCCGCTGTAATATCAAATCGGTCAGTAGCGATCCGGTACTTCACGCCGTCTACAATATAACCGACAACTCGTAATTCATTTTTGGTCTGTCTGCCGCCAGGCTGGCCCGAAAACACTTTAGCATCATAGAAAATATTACTGTCAGGACGGACATCAAATGCCTGAATGCATGTTTTGACAGTATTCTCTTTAATTCGACATACATAATGTTTACCTTCCATTGGAAGGGTATCAAAACTTTCATGATCCTGATAACCGCGGTCCGGCACTCCTGTTTCTCCAGGCTCTAATATTTGGCTGACAAAAGGACGTTCACCGCCTTTTCCGTTTGTCAGAAAAACTTGCTTTGGTATTGATCGGTTAATGTCGAAGCCAAGATGTACTTTTGCTTTTTGCGAATTACCTCTATAATCAGCCCAAAGCATAGAAAGGCACGCATCTGTTAATGAGCCGTCTATTGCAACAAGATCACCAAGGCCGGCTAACTGCTTAGGAATTTTATTTCCAGCCTTTTTTTGCAATGCATTGAAAATATAAATAAGCTGCTCAAGTCCTCTGTTATTTATTGCTTCGGAGAAGGAACTTTTTTTAATACCCTTTTCAGGTGCAATCGCTTCGCGTGCATAGTCATCCTCTTCAAGTACTTGTAAAAGATGCTGTGCCGAATCATGTTCTTCTATGTGAAAAAAGACTAATGATTTAAGTTGATGTTCAAAATCAAACTTTAAAGGTCTATTGCAGCCAGATTTAAGTTGAGGTGCCTCAGGTAAAATAGATTGAATCGGTTTCCATAGTTGATTGAACGATGGTGCAACACAGGTTCTCTTATTTGAAACTAATTGCGGCATTCTCGTAACCTCTTAAAATGATTAAGTGTATACGAAAATTTTGCAAATTTATTTTTTAGAGGTTGTCAAGGGTAAAAGCAGTATTTTTTGATATTTTTTTGTTTAATAACAGAAATCTGTTATGCAATTTCTTAACCGAAAGTTGCTGAGTTTGGACATGTTAACGGATTTTTCCCGAAACTCTGTATTAGACGCTCTCTCCAACTCAATGACCTTGAATCACTTTTCATGAATTCAAAAGTCTTCCGGATAAAACGTTGGCACTGGTTCCGCACGATTACCACCGTATCTTATTAATATTTTAGTTGATTATTATATAAACACGTGTTAGTTTTTAACGAAAAAGGAGTTTAAATTGATCTTTATTGATAATCATTGTCCTAAATGTAAAGGGACTTCATATTGGGCTTTAAAAAGTATGTAATTCGTAGCGGGGAAGAACGTCGGGTGTGATTAAAAGTGCGGTTTCAATAATTATCCGGTGCATATCTGTTCATGCTTCTGTTACAGTGACTTTTTTGTTACGGGAACAACAGAACATAATCAGCATTATGTGCTGCTCATTCGTATAATCGACCACCCTCGGAGGGAATATTCATGTTGTCATTGTCACAAGAGGATAAGGAGTTGTTGAACCGACTGAACCGCCACCC
>Ga0316189_10001461_pt1 | contig 23448 bp, 19 predicted proteins | sample LowCovwburrow_MG_FD_204930 | JGI IMG/M metagenome (GOLD analysis project Ga0316189, IMG submission 204930) | Coastal sediment microbial communities from Maine, United States - Lowes Cove worm burrow | ecosystem: Environmental > Aquatic > Marine > Coastal > Sediment | place: USA: Maine... | reverse complement strand
ATGGGCGCATAGATCCCGTCGATCTCGGTGCCCCACCAGACGCCGTTGTCAAAGCCCCAGCGACCCCGAAACTTGAGTGCCGGCACAGGCCCGATGTCACGGCGGTCAGCGCGCAGGCTACCGTCCACCGAGGTGAAGACGATGGTGGCGTTTCGGATCTGAAGCGAAACGCCGATCGACACCTCATCGCCGGCGCGTCGCAAGAAGTCGTATAGGTAGCTGATTCTCCAAAACGGGAATCCGTAGGTCGAGTTGAGTGGCGTTCCTTGGGGGAAGAGAACGCCGTCGAAGGTGGTGTCCTGAGTCAGCACCGTTTCCCCGGTGAGCTTCAGCGGCTGATAGAGGAACACGATGGCGTGCCGCCCTTTGAACTTCAGTTCCGTGCTCAGCCGAAAGAAGGGAAAGAGCACGTCTTGGCCGCCGTCGGCGCGGTAGTCGAAACGGGTCCCGTCGTTGCCGAGCTGAACGATGTGGCTGGCCACGGCCAGGAACCCAAGCTCGGCTCCAAGAAACCACTCCACGTTGGGCGGCTTTGCGAGTGTCGCCTTGTACTTCGCGGCAATATTGCTCTCTCTGACGGCTGGGGCGTCGTAAAGGGTGTCATCGCTCTCAGCGTCCTGGGCACGGACCTGCACTGAGAGGAGCAAACTCAGGCCGGCCAACGCAAACCCGAATTTCCAAAACAGTGGCGCCATAGTCATCCGATCCTAGGCCCACGCTAGCACGTCGAAGCAGGAGGTCTACAGCGGTTAGCGGGCGGCGCTCGTAGGGGCCCACGAGCCCCTTGTCCAGGACAAGGAGGAATTCTGGCGGGCCACTTACGATTCCACCCCGCGTTGCTATACGCACCACCATGAACAGGACATCGATCTTCACCTATTCGCTTGCCCTCATACTGGCGCTCGGCTGCGGAACCAGCGACAGCAGCACTCCGGCCGCGGGCGTCGACTTCACGACTCTTGAGTGGACCGAGATCAATGCGGACGCTCAATGGGCGGCACGTGCAGGGCTGCACGTGGTGGAGCTCGGCGGTCGCTTCTACTTAATGGGTGGGCGCACGCCCCTAGATTCGCCGATCCCGGGAGCGAGCACCTTGTGGGCCGATGTCTGGGCCAGCGATGATGAAGGCGCCTCTTGGACGCAAATTCTCGAAAGCGACGCGCCCGGCCACTGGGCGCCACGCGGGTACTTCCAAGCGGTCACCAAGGGCGATTCGATGTATGTCGTCGGCGGTCAGGACTTTGGCATCATGTCGAACTTCTACAACGACGTGTGGCGAAGTGAGGACGGCGTCGAGTGGACCGAGCTAACCGCCAATGCGGGCTGGACCCCGAGAGCCGGGCTGCGCGCGGTGGTCTTCAATGATGAAATTTACATTTTTGGGGGTTCCCAGTTTGACGACGGCGCGATCATCGGCCCGGGCGGCCCTTCGCGGATCTACTTCAACGACGTCTGGAAGTCAGCCGACGGTGTCACTTGGCAACAGATGACGGACAATGCGCCCTGGGAACCGCGCGCCGGTGCCGTCGTGGTGGTCAAGAACGGCTACATGATTCTGCTCGGCGGCGAGGACGGGTTCCTGTGCGAGCCGCAGCCGAATTGCGAGCTGCCGTACTTCAACGACGTGTGGCGCTCTCGCGATGGTGCCAGCTGGGAGCTCGTGACCGATTCGGCCGGCTGGTCGCCGCGTCCAGGGCATCAATGCGCTGTGGTGCATGACAACATCGTCTGCTTCGGGGGATTCGGACTTCCTGAGAACCCGATGGACGTCTGGGTGAGCCCTGATGGGGAGGTCTGGGAGCAGGTCAGCGACTCGCCTTGGAACGCGGTGGATCCCGAAGAGGTCAAATACGATTTCGAGGGGTTCGCCGTGGGCAACGTCATCTTCACGTTCGGAGGCGACCGTGAGACGTTCGACTTCGGCGACCCAGACAACTACCTCCGTGTGGACAACGACGTCTGGCGCTACGCTCTTCCGACGAGCCAGTGACCCGAGGGACACACAAACCCGACGTCGTCGTGATAGGGGCTGGCTTCGGCGGCTTGGCCTGCGCACTGCGACTCGCCGAGCTGGGTGCCGACGTCGTCTTATGCGAGACGCTACGCTATCCGGGAGGCTGCGCCAGCACCTTCACTCGGAGTGGGTATCAATTCGAAGCCGGTGCAACTCTGTTTTCCGGGCTCGGTGACGGACAACTTTTCTCCAATTGGAACGACAACTGGGATCTCGGAGTTCGCTTCGATCCCATTGACCCGCTCGTCGAGCTACGCACAGGGCAATGGTCGCTCGCGATTCCACCGGACCGGGACTCGTTCTTTCTGCGATTCAGTGAGCTGCCGGGCGCGGATTCCGAAGTGCTGCGCGGCTTCTTCCGGACCCAGCACCGAATGGCGGACTCACTGTGGAAGCTGTTTGAAGACCCAAGCCTCCTGCCGCCGCTGAGCAGCCGCTCGGTACTACGTCATATCGGGCGGTCGCTGTCCTACGGCCCTGTAGTTCGGTGGATGGGACGCCCTCTTGCCGATGTGGTGTCGCACCACGGCCTTGCGGGCTGCGAGCCATTGCGGGTCTACCTCGATGCGGTGAGTCAGATTACCGTCCAAGCCAGCTCCAACGAAGCCGAGGCGCCGTTCGCGATGGCGGCCATCGACTACTTCTTTCGGGGCACCGGCCATGTTCACGGGGGAATCGGAAGCCTGGCTTGGGCTTTGGTACGCGCCGTCGAGAAGGCAGGCGGTAGGGTTAGGCTTGCAAATCGCGTGCACGGAATTCGACGCGAAGGAAATGAATGGCATGTGGACACTCGGCAAGGCGAGCTCCAAGCGCGGACCGTGGTGGCCAACGTCCTGCCCCAGTCCCTGTCCGCAATGACGGAGCCCCAGATGAACGGAGAGCTCAGTGATGTCGAAGCTGCGGTCGAGTCCGGATGGGGCGCGGCGATGCAGTATCTCGTCGTCGACGCGAAGGCGGTCGAGGGTGCTGGCGCCCACCACTTGCAGCTGGTCGATGAAGAGAGTGCGCCGTTCGTAGAGGGGAATCACGTGTTCTGCTCGATCAGCGCCGCCGATGAACACGAGCGGGCACCCGACGGACAACGCACGGTGACGGTTTCCACGCACGTGCCCATGCACAAGCTCCGCGACCTCGACCCGAAAGATCAGGGAGCCTACGTGGGGTCGATTCAGGACCGAATGCGAGAGACCATAGGTCGGCGGGCACCCGAGCTCCTCGAGCACGCGGTCTTCGAAATGACAGCTAGCCCTCGAACCTTCGCAAGATTCACGGGGCGACATCAGGGCTACGTCGGAGGGGTGCCGAGGCGCGTGGGATTGAGGCACTATCGGCCACGCGCGCTTTGGCCGCGTCAGCCATCCCCTGGTCTTTATCTGGTGGGTGATTCGGTGCTGCTCGGGCAGAGCACCCTCGCAGTAGCGCTTGGTGGGGTGCGCACGGCCGAACGGATCGCTTCGCAACACGCCTTTCCCGATGGGGTCGCACCGTCATGATCTTTGCTCCCTCCGACCGCGTTCGCGCCCTCAACGACCTGCCCCTTCGAGCCGATGGTACTCATGTCGTCTATTGGATGGTTGGCTTTCGTCGTCCGAGGTGGAACTTCGCACTCCAACACGCCGCTGCGCACGCAGCGGAGCTCGGAAAACCGCTCGTCATTCTCGAAGCGCTTCGCGTCGGTTACCCTTGGGCAAGCGACCGGCTTCATCGATTCATCCTCGATGGGATGCGCGCAAATGCGAGGCACCTGGAGGGCAAGAACGTCGTCTACTTCCCCTACGTCGAGGCAAAGCGGAAGGACGGACGTGGTCTCCTGGCGGCAATCGCCAAAAACGCCTGTGTGCTGGTGAGCGATGACTATCCGACATTCTTCATTCCGAAGATGCAAGAGGCGGCGGCCTCCTCGATGGACTTCCGACTAGAGGTCGTGGACAGCAACGGCCTGCTTCCGATCCGGGCGGGCGATAAGAGCTTCAGCAGAGCGCATGACTTTCGCCGCCACCTACAACGCGAGCTCCCCAAGCACCTCGGCACCCTGCCCCTGGTGGATCCGCTCGACGGTCTTTCGAAGGTAACCAAGAAGACGAGTGAGATGCTCCTCAGGGCGACGAGCGGACACTGGATTGCCGCATCGGATGATGTGCTCAGCGGAACGACGATCCAATCGTTGCCGCTGGATCACTCCGTGCCTGCAGTCGACCTGGAAGGTGGCTTCGAGGCCGGCGAACGCCGGCTGGAAGAATTCCTCAGCAATGGCATCGATCGATACGCCGAAGACCGAAACCACCCCGACAAGGGCGGGACCAGCGGCTTTTCGCCGTGGCTGCATTTCGGCCAGCTCTCGTCACACCAGATCTTCGACGAGCTCAGCAAGAACGAAGGCTGGACTGTCCCCGAAGTCCCGCCGAAGGCGACAGGATCACGCGAGGGCTGGTGGGGTATGAGCGCGAACGCTGAGGCGTTCATCGACCAGCTCGTGACCTGGCGGGAGCTCGGCTTCAACATGAGCGCTCATCGATCGGACTACGATCGGTACGAGTCACTGCCCGCCTGGGCGCGTCAAACCCTCGAGGAGCACGAAACGGACCCGCGTCCTCATCTCTATTCGCTGGAGGATCTCGAGCTCGCGAGAACCCACGATCCCATCTGGAACGCTGCTCAAACGGAGCTACGCGAAACGGGAAGGCTACAGAACTATCTGCGGATGCTGTGGGGAAAGAAGATCCTCGAGTGGTCACCTACGCCGAGAGACGCACTTGCGGCGATGATCGAGCTCAACAACAAGTATGCGTTGGACGGTCGCGACCCGAACAGTTACTCGGGCATCTTCTGGATACTCGGTCGTTATGACCGAGCCTGGGGACCCGAGAGAGCCATCTTCGGAAAGATCCGATACATGAGCTCGGAGAACGCGAAGCGAAAGCTCCGAATGTCCGACTATCTCAAGCGCTTCGGACAGCCCACGGAGAGACTTGAGTAAGAGTATGCTCGAGCGCGGCTTGGTCCCCGACCCGCTTCTACGCTTTGGCATTCGCCGCATCTGCCAGCATCGGCTGCGGCAACTGCGCCATGCGAGGCCCGACGCGCTAGCGCGCCACGTGGAAGCACTTCGACAAAGCCCCGTTGCCGCTCAGCCGGAGGCGGCCAACGCACAGCACTATGAAGTGCCCTCCGGCTTCTTCGCGGCGGTCCTCGGGCCGCGCCTGAAGTACAGCTGCTGCACCTGGAACGACCAAGCCCGGTCGCTCGCTGACGCGGAGATCGCTGCACTCGTGCACGTGCAGAACAGAGCGGATCTCGACGATGGCCAGAGGATCCTCGAGCTCGGCTGCGGTTGGGGTTCGCTCACGCTCTGGATGGCCGAGCGCCTTCCGAACGCACAGATCACCGCGATCAGCAACAGTCATGGCCAGCGCGAGTTCATCGAGCAGCAGGCGCGCGAGCGAGGTCTACACAACGTCCACTTGATCACAGCCGATGCGAACACCCTCCGTCTCGAGGGTCCGTTCGACCGCGTCGTTTCGATCGAGATGTTCGAGCACATGCGCAACTGGGAGGCGCTCCTGTCGCGCATCGCCGGCTGGCTCTCCGACGACGGCAAGCTCTTCGTTCATGTGTTCGCCCACGAACGCTACGCCTACCTCTACGAAGACCAAGGGCCTTCCGATTGGATGGCTCGCCACTTCTTTACCGGGGGACAGATGCCCTCCGAAGACCTTTTGCTCGAGTTCCACAATGACCTCGTCGTCACCGAACAGTGGCGTCTTGGCGGAGAACACTATGCGAAGACCTCGAACGCTTGGCTTGCGAATTTGGATCTTCATCGAGACGAGGCCCTCGCGGCACTCGGGACGGTGACCGACCAGGACGAGGTTCACAGGGCTTACCATCGCTGGCGCATTTTCTTCATGGCCTGCGCTGAGCTCTTCGGGTATCGCGATGGACGCGAGTGGGGCGTGAGCCAGTACCTCTTGCAAAAGCGGAAGGCCGAGTGAAGGCGCGGATCGCTAGCACGACCACCGGCCGTGAGCGCTAGCTGCCGGCGTACGGGAGGCCGTCGAGGTGCTCTCGAAGTTGTTTTCGATAGGCTGCTCTCGGTGGCCGGACCGTCAGCCTGAGCCACATCCCTGTTGCTCCGACTACGAGGGCCAGCTTCTCGGACCAGGGAACCACAACTCGCCCCCGCATCGGATTGCTCTTATAGCTTCGGCGAAGCCGTCGGCCGATGCCTTGATACAGGCGGCTCGCGACGAGGATCGCCCACCGGGCGCGAGTCGGCAAAAAACGCATTCCCTGGTCCGCGCTCCGATAGTAACCGTCCGCCATCACGAGCACTTCGTCCACTACCAAGCTCACTGCCTGTGGGTCGGCTTGTCCTTGGATGAGATCATTCGCGTCAACCCCGTATGCGTTGAGGCGCGCAGTCGGCAGGTATACTCTCGACGCTTGCGCGTCTTCGAGCACGTCGCGTGAGATGTTTGTCAGCTGCATCGCAATCCCGAGGTCGATCGCGTGACGCCATGCGCGCGGATCGCGGACCCCGAGCACGGAGCACATCATCAAGCCGACGGTGCCCGCCACACGGTAGCAGTACCGCAGCAGCTCCCGGTCGGACTGAAGTCGTACCACGCCAAGATCCGAGGTCATTCCGTTCAGCAGCTCGCCAACGACGTTGAAATCGATGCCGCACTGGAGACAAAGCTCCCGAAACCAGAGGTAGCTCTCTGGCCAGAGCGACTCGCCGTCCGGCTCCGCTGCGAGCGCCGCACGCATTTTCTCGAGGTCTTGCCGTGCCTCTGGCGTCACCCACTCGGCGTCGGCGAGATCATCCACTGCTCGGCAGAACGCGTAAAGGGCGACGACCCTTTGGCGCTGCGCGCGGCTGAGGAAGGCAGCCGCCCAGCGGAAGGACCGCGCGCGGAATGCCAGAACCTGCCAGTGTGCGATCTCGCGCGCCCGCTCTTCGTTCGTGCTCATGCCGTCACCGCCTCTTTTACCGAGGCCAAGCGGCTCTGGCTCTGGGGCTGAGGAACGACCCTCTCGAGCACTTTGGCCGAAGACAAGACGCCCGGAAGGCCAGCCCCGGGGTGGACGCCGGCACCGACGAAGTAGAGGCCCGCAACGTCTTCGGATGCATTGTGGAAACGGAAGTAAGCCGATTGGCGCAAGGTGGGTTCGAGACCGAACGCCGCACCTTGGTATGAACGAAGCTCGTCCTCGAAGTAGGTCGGATCAACGTGGAACTGCGTGACGAGATTGTCGCGAAGCCCGGGAAGGTGATGCGCATCGAGGGCGTCCAGGATGCGGTCCATATAGCGAGGGCCCTCGATTGCCCAATCGAGACCGCTCTGTTGATTGGGAACGGGAGATAGAACGTAGAAGCTCTCTCCACCCGGAGGCGCCAGGCTCGGATCGGTGCGCGTCGGGGCGTGAAGGTAGAGAGAGAAGTCCTCGGCAAGCGTCTTGCGGTCGAAGACGTCGGTCAGAAGCTCGCGGTACCTTGGGCCGAGGAGGATCGAGTGGTGCGCGAGGTCGGGGTACGTTGTTTTCGTCCCGAAGTAACCGACGAAGAGGCTCATTGAATAGCGTTTTTTTGCAACTGAAGCGTCGGAATGCTTTCGTCGCGCCGAGGCGTCGATCAGCTTCGTGTAGACCATGGCCGGATCGGCATTCGAAACGACGATATCGGACTCGAGGAAGGTTCCGTCTCCCAGGAGCACGCCTTTTACCCGGCCGTTCACGACCTCGATGCGCTCCACTGCCGCGTTGAGCCGAACGTCCACGCCAACTTCGCCCAGCAGGCGGGTCAGCCCAGCAACGATGGCAGTGGTTCCGCCCATGGCGAAGTGGACTCCCCACTTTCGTTCGAGCCAGTGGATCAGCAGGTAGATCGCGGGCGCCCGAAAGGGGTTTCCGCCGATGAGCAATGGCTGAAACGTGAAGACCTGCCGTAGAGCGTCGTCTTTGATGTAGTGGGACACGAGGCCGTAGAGGCTCTTGTAGGCGCGCAGCCGTACCAGCTCCGGGACGATTCGCATCATATCCCCGAAGCGCGAGAAATCTGCGTCGACGAGCTGGGTGTATCCGACGTCGAAGATTCTCTTCGAGTGCTCGACGAGCTTCTTATACCCCTCGACGTCGTTCGGGTTGAATTTGGCGATCTCCGCGAAGAGGCGCTCGTCGTCACCCACGTAATCGAACTCCCGACCATCCGGGAACACGACACGGTAGAAGGGGTCGACAGAGACTAGGTCGAAGTAGTCCCGTCGGTCTTTGCCGAAAAGCTCGAACAGCTCGTCGAAAAGATAGGGGGCCGTAATCACCGTCGGGCCGGCATCGAAGTGAAAGCCTTCGCTTTCGAATGCTCGAGCCCGGCCGCCAGGTTGGTTGCCGGCTTCAACCACGGTAACGCCATGGCCCATGGCCCGCAGACGAGCCGCGGCAGCAAGACCTCCAAAACCTGCTCCAATCACGATTGCTTGCTTAGCCATGATGTGCCCCTTTCACCTCGTCCAGCGGAGCGAGTACGCGCTCGATGAGCTCGCGCGCGACCGCTTCGAGACCGGCCGAGGTGCTCAGCGGCCCTGAGGCCGACAGCTCGGAAGCCAGCGCCTGAATCCGCTCCAGCAACTGCTGCGTAGCGCCACCTGCAATGAACCGCGCGATCAGTCGGTCCACCTCCTCGTGCGCGGTTCCCTCGCGTGGCCTGGCGAGGGTCTCGAAGACCTCTTCAGCATCCTCTGGATGGAGATCGAGGTGGGTCAAGACCACCGCAGTCAGCCGCCCCTGGTAGATGTCACTGCCGCGCACACCGCGACCCTTGGCGTCAAACAGGTCGAGCAAGTCGTCCTGGAGCTGGTAGAGGACGCCAATCGAGTTGAAGGTCTGCGCCAAACGGTTTGCCTGCTCGTTCTCGAGCCCGGCAATCTGCGCAGCGCCGCGGACCGGAAGCGCGAATAGCGTGCCGGTCTTGCCAGACACCGCGCCAAAATACTCGCCCCACCCCTTGTCGGGCGAAGCAGCCAACTCAAGCTCGCGAATCTGCCCGCGCACTGTACTCTCCGCATAATCTGCCAGAATCTGCACCAATGCAGCCTGCACCTCGGCTGGATAGGTACGAAGCGCGCGGAACGGAAGCATCAGCAATAGATCCCCGCTATTGATCGCCTGGGCCGAGCCGTAGCGAGCCCATAGTGCAGGCTTGCCGCGCCGCGTGCGGTCTCCATCCTGAATGTCGTCATGGACGAGCGACGCATTGTGGAGAAGCTCGACAGCGGCGGCCCAATCGACGGCATCTTCGGCGCGACCTCCCAGAGCTTGACAGGCCGCGATTGCGAGCCGAGCACGCAGTCGTTTGCCGCCGGAATCGAGATGCTCGTGGACCATCCGGGCCCCTGGGTCTCGAGCGCGGTCTCCAGCAAGGTCGACCATGCGGGACTCGACCAACGCGAGTAGATCGCCCTGGTCCAGGAGGGCGGAGACCAAAGCTCTGGCGTGTTTGAGTGCGGTCGTAGAACTGGCTGTGGCTGCTTTCATGTCGTACCTGGTTGAAGAGCGGATCTCAGGAGTGGGGCTGCGCCGGCCGACAGTCCCGTTCGGACGAGATGCCAGCGAACAGACGCAGGCAAACTGCGAAATATCTGCGTCATGACGAAGCCGAGCGCGGAGGGGGACAGGTTACCGGACAGAAAGCCCGACCACGTGTCCATTGGGAGTTGGAAGAACGCATCGAAGAACCGTGCGATCTCCGTCGCGCTCATACCGACGAGGGTCTCGAGACCAAAGCCGTAGAGCTCCCAGACGATTCGCTGCGGGCGCGGCCAGAGCGTGGCGTTCCCCGAGGCGATCGCGAGGGCGGCGTCGCCGGATGCCAGTCCGGCGAGAATCGACTCGGCGACGGGATCTGCCTGACGCAGAACACGCGAAATCAAGTATCCCGACGCGGGATGCACCATGGCCGCAGCTGCGCCGAAGGGGACCAGAGGCTGTCGAGGTTCCGGAAGGCCGAGACCCATCGGGATCGAACAGTGCTCTTCGCTCAGGCGCTCACACTGTTCTAAGCCGAGCCGTGCCAAACGCGCCTCGAGGCGCGCACGGAGCAAATCGAGAGGCATGGCCGGGCGACGCGCGAGCGAGGTCTCCTCGACGAAGAGACGATCCTCGCCAAGTGGCAGCACATAAAGAAAGGAAGGAGGTCCGGACGCGTGGCTGGAGGGCTCTCCAAAATCCATCAAAACCATTCGTTTTGGATCAAAGCCGTGATTGGGTGCGCGCAGCAGAAGCCCGAACGCAGTTTGAAAGGCGGGGGCTCGGCGATGCATGCGTTTGATGAACAGGCTGCCCGCGCCGGACGCGTCGATGACGACTCGGACACGTTTTGTTGCGCCGTCCTCGGTATGAACACGGGTCTCCCCCTCTCGGTGATCCAAGCCCGTCGCCCGATCAGAGGTGACGCGCACGGACCCCGAACGCAGCGTGTCCCAGAGGAACCCTTGCAGTTCGCGCGTTTCGAGCTTGATGTATGGCCGCTCGAGCACCTGGCTCCGCCATGGCGTCACGACGCACGCCTCGGCCCAGAGTTGCTCGACCAGGTCCTCCATCCCCTCGGGGAGCTCGTCAGCCCATAGGCAGTAGTTCGGCTTCCATGGCGACTCGGGCTCCGGGGCGATCAGCGCAACCGACGCGCCACGCCGGGCACAGGCGGCTGCTATGGAGAGGGCAGCCGGACCGCTTCCGAGAACTCCGATGTCGTGTAGATTGTCCATGACGCGTTGACGAATGGAGCTTATGCGACCAAAAGACAACCTTGACAAGACATGGACAATATTTAGACCAATAGTTCACAAATGGAATTAAAGATTCTGCTTACATCGAAAAGCGAAGGGGCATTCGCCAAATGAATTGGTGGTGGTTGATTCTCTCCGCCATCTTGCTGGCGGCCTGGCTATTAGTGCGGCGGGGCAACTGGGCCCCGGCCCTCGGGGGTCTCATCGAGCGAAAGCTCGGAGGCTACCGACAAGCGGCAAACGCGGTCGATCGCGGCTTGCCGCGCGTGCTCAACGGTGATGCCTCTCGCGTGGCCGTGCTCGGCGGCGGCCTGGCAGGCATCGGGGCAGCAGCGGCACTCGGCCAAAGAGGAATCGCTGTCACGCTATTCGAACGCAATGCGTACCTCGGTGGGAAGATTGGCGCGTGGAAAGTCCCTGTGGGCGAGGGGGAGCAGACGATCGAGCATGGGTTTCATGCATTCTTCCGACAGTACTACAACCTCAACCGCTTTCTCGATCGTCTGGGCGTTCGCGAGGGCTTCCGAGAGATCGAAGACTATCTAATCCTAGATGGCGCCCGGCGTCCGCTGAGCTTTGGAGGTGTCGAGACAATCCCTGCGCTCAACATCATCGACCTCGGGAGGCGCGGATTTTTCCGGTGGCGCGATGTAATCAGCAATCGCACGCGAAACCGGCTCGATGCGTTCGTTCGGTTCGATATGAAGCATGCCTACGAGGCATTCGATGAGACGTCATTTGAACGTTTCTGCGACGAAGCCGCGCTGCCCGCTGAGCTCCGTGTCTCGTTTCGAACGTTTGCGCGTGCATTCTTTTCGGACGAAGCAGATCTCTCTACCGCAGACGTGCTCCGCGCGTTTCACTTCTACTACCTCAGCCACGACCTCGGCCTGATGTACGACTATCCGGTAGGCGACTACGAAACGACGATTCTAACCCCAATTCGCGCGGATTTGGAGGCGAACAATGTCGACATCCGCCTGAGTAGTCCGGTTGACGGCGTCGACCGTGGCGACCGCAAGCGCTTTCGGATCGCAGGCGAGGAGTACGATTGGGTCGTGATCGCAGCGGACATTCCAGGCATGCAGCAGATCGTCAACGGCTCGGATTGGCTCAGGGAGGCGCATCCCGATTTCGTGGCGAACATGCAGGCGCTGCGGACCTCACATGGGTATGCGGTCTGGCGCATCTGGGTGGACCGCGACGTTCGTCCAGGCTTGCCTACTTTCGTTAATGTGGATCGCCGGCGGGTGCTCGACTCAGTCACTCTCTATCACCGCATCACCGACGAGGCGCGGGCTTGGGCCGAGGCTCACGGCGGCGCGGTCCTGGAGCTCCACAGTTACGCGCTACCACGTGACGTCAATGACGAGGCGGAGGTGCGACGCCTCTTTCTCGAAGAGCTCGAGTACTACTTCCCGGAGCTTGCGGGACTGTCGATCAGTGCGGAACTCTTGCAGGTTCGTCATGACTTCCCAGCGTTTGCGCCGGGACAGCGCGCCTTGCGACCCAAGCCGAAATTGCCCATCGAGGGATTGCTCATGGCAGGCGATTGGGTCTGCCTGCCCTACCCGATGACTCACATGGAGGCGGCGTTTACTTCGGGATTGCTATGCGCCAACGCGATCTTCGACGCGCTGGGCCTTCAACATGAACCGATTTTCACGGTTGCGCCAAAGGGACTGCTGCGACCGAAACGAGCCGCGCGCGCTAGCGACTGAGCTCCGCTTCCACCTGCGCGAGGTCCGATTGTACCTGCGCCCCAGTCTCGCTGGGCAGCTTGGCCGCTCGTTCCGGGGGGCGGCCTCATTTCTTTGGCGTGCCTCGAACCGCTCAACCCTTTGCGAAGAACGCAGGCCATACGAACGGATCGAGGAAGGCGGTCTGCAGAGCAAAAAGCAGGAGCGCCACGATGATCACCACCCCGGCCGGTCCAGTCGGACGAGCACTGAGATTGAAGATGGACACGATGAGACCGATCGCGCCGACGCCTACCACGATCAGATCCGCTCGGATCAGAAACCACAGGGCGCTAGAAGGATCATCGAGATACACGAAAGTCAGAGGCATCCACATGGCCGATGCAACGACCACGGCCGCGCAACAAGCGTTGATGACACCCAACCCGAACCGCTTCCCAACCCGGACCTCGGCGGCCTCGACTCGAAACAGGACGTAGTACATGAACACGAGGTAGCCGGCCGTTGCTAGCCACATCGTCACCCCGTATACGTCCTGCAACGGCGCGGGCATGTCGCCCCAAAGCAGACCACGCGTTTGTGGGTGCGTGATCAGTCCGTGTGCGTAGCTGCCGAGAACTGCGATGCCGCCCAGCACGTTGATCGCAAGCCATTGTTTCTTCTGTGGGTGCATCATCCTGCCTCTGCGTCCTTCACGAAAGCGTCTACTCGCGACCACTGCTCGTAGAGCCAGCGAATCCGTTCTTCGTTTGGCGTGGGGATCTCCGACCGTGGCACGCGCCAGACTTTGCCGCGAACCCTCGAGCCGATCACGGATCCACTCAAGACGTCTTTGACGTTTTGGAGCCCCTCGAGGCCTCGGTGCGCGACAATCGCGCAATCCACGTCTGGCAGGGCGTCGAGGAGAGTCAGCACGCCACCTGTGCGGGGGGGCAGGACATGAGTCAATGCCTCCGCCGCCAGGGCGAGCTCCGGGGACTGCTTCCGAACGCGCTTGCATGCGCGCACGAGCTTCTCGGCGGAAAACCGAGTTCCCTCCGGGTAGATTAGAACGCCCTCATCGCCGAGGTCTTCGACGAGCGCCCGGATGCCTTCGAGCTCGCGCCCACGATCTCCGCTTCGGTCGACGAAGTAGTTGGGAAGCGTATTGCCAACGATGTCGAGGCAGGGGTCGAACAACAACTCTTGCTTCAGGATGTAGCGCACACGCCACTGCGTGGGACGCTGGACGTAGACGCTGGGGAGAAGCGTGTCGAGGATGCTGGCATGGCGCATGAGCACGATGGTAGGCCCCGGCAACGCAGCTTCTGGATCATCGATTCGAACGTCGAGCTTCAATAGTCTACCGACTATCCTCAAGATCGCGCTGCTCCACCACTGCTGCAGTCTGTAAAGACGAGCTTGGAGCTCGTCGGGTCTTCCTCGCACAAAAGCGAATGCCACTGCGAGTCTAACTAGCGCGACTATCGCGATGCCAAAGAAGACCCATGCGAAGATCAGAAGGCGTAACGTGACGAACGAACGACGCCGAATCGCTCCGATGATCACGCCTGCAACGAGCCACAGCGGTGCGAGCAGAGTCAGCAGGACCCAGGTGGTCACGTATAGGGAGATTGTGATCGACCTACGACGGACTGGCCGTTCCTTCTTCGGTTTAACCATCGCACGCGTTCATTCGTTCTCTGCGAGCGATTCGAGGGTGCCGGACCATCCGCTGTAGCGGCATAGCTCGGACCATAGAGCCTCGCGCTCCTCGGCGGTTTCGCGGGTTCTTGCGAATCGATGGGTCGGGCGGGGTGTTCGGTCGTGCCAGAATTTCCCCGTACATCGTGCCGCCTCGTCAGCCGCGCAGAGCCAGACGATGGTATCTGCGCCTTGCGCAGGGCTCCGCAGAAGCGGCTTTGTGAGCTTGTAGAACCGTGGGAGGGATGTCGAGACCCCGGGCGTGTCCGCCCACCCGGGATGCATGGCGTGCACGACGATGCCGCGCGGGGCGAGCGCTTCAGCCCACATTTCGGTCAAGATGACCTGGCCCCGCTTCGTGCGGGCGTAGGCCTTCGCCCCGTCATATGTTCCGCGCACATTCTGAAGATCCTTCACCAAGATGCGCTGAGCATACATTCCACCCGAAGACACGTTGACGATACGGGCGGGCGCCGACGAGGCAAGCTTGGGCACCAGCAGGTTCGTGAGCAAAAACTGTCCGAGAAGGTTGGTCGCAAACGTGGTTTCGATGCCCTCAGTCGTCTCGCTGCGAGTCGGCAGCAGGACCCCCGCGTTGTTGACGAGAATGTGAATCGGAGTTTGCAGTCGCCCGGCGAGCGCTCGCACGTCGGACATCAAACTCAGGTCTGCGACTTCCACGTGAACCGCGTCGTTTCCAGTCTGTTCGGCGATGGCCCTGGCAGCCTGTTGGGTTCTGTCCCGATCCCGGCCGACGATCCAAACGCTCGCGCCAAGATGCGCCAACGCCGTCGCGGTGTACTTGCCCAGGCCGGAGGTGGCTCCCGTGACCACGGCCGCGGTGCCCGTGAGGTCAGCGTCGATGGTCGAGTGAGGTCGCCAGCGGTAGCCAAGCGACGTATATCCGAGCAATGACTTGTCTAGAAACCTGTCGAGCATCCAGCGTATCTGGAACCGCTTGCACGGATGCGCAAGCGAGAGATCGATGCGTCGTCCTCCTGATGGCCCAAACGTCCCGATGTGCCCATTCCGCGCGTCACAAAATGCCCAGGACACGCTAGATTGGAGGGGTTCGCATCGACTGTCGTGCTGGCGCACGCGGGGGAGGTTCCTGTGTGATCGCGACCCCCTTGCCGCCTCTGGCCCTGCGCAATTTGGCCAACTTTGACGACGCCCCTTCGATCCCTGAGCCTGTGGGGAGGGGGATTGTGATGATCTTGATTCGAATTTTCGTGGTTGGGCTACTCGTTCTAGTGGCCGCTTGTGGTGGCGAACCGGGCGTCGACGATGTGTGCGGGACCTGCCCAGAGGGGCTCGCGTTCGACAGCTGCAAGGAGGTGTACAACGCCTGCACCAGGGTCCCGACGCGGACGGCGAGAAACCTCTGCTTCGATCAACTCGGCTCGCCCTGCGACGAGATCACCGAATAGGCCAAGCTAGAACGGGCTTCCGGTTCCGCTCACACTTGCGGTGACGCGTCTCTATTTCTTTCATGCGCCGACGGTCGCGGTAGAGATGGTCGTGTGGTGGAAGCCGAGGCGAGGATCGTCGAGCAGGCCGATGTGTTCGGGAAAGAAGCCCCGGATGGAGGGGAAGCGGATCCGCTTGTGCACCGTCATCTCCGGGTGGCGGTAGACGATGACCTCGTTGAGGCCACGGTGGGCAGTCAGGATGAAGCGCCCGTCGGGGCTCACCTGCAGGCCGAGGCTTCCGTCGAGGAGGCTGAAGCGGGTCGCCCGCAGCGCCTTCAGGAGCAGATGCGTGTTGCCGAGCACGTCGACGCGGCTGAAGCTTTCCACGAGGTTCGAAAAGCCGCTGCGGAGATGGGGGAGCGATCGGAGCAAGCTCGGGCGTTCGTCGATGAACTGCACGCGCTTGAAGGTCTCGAGATCGACCCGCACTAGCGTGCCGCCGGCGCAGGCGTTGTAAAAGACGTCATTGGATGTCACCGCCACGTCGGAGGTGAACGCTGCAGGCAGCTCCTTGGCGATGGAGGCATGACGCGTGACGGTGGCCGTCTCAGCGTCGACCTCGTAGACGTAGTTCTTGAAGTGGGCGAGCGTGTACTCGCCAAACTCGCCACCCTGTGGGGCGACTTGCTGACTGGGGCCATAGAAGAAGTCCTTGGTGGGGTGCGCCGCGAGATGCCAGCAGGTGGCCGGGAGCTCCACCACGCGCGCTTCGTTGGTACTGAGGTCGAAGACACCGATCTCACGCGCGTAGCCCTTGTGGTCGTGGTCCATGGAGCCGTAGCCGATGTAGCGTCGCGAGGGCGAGAGCTTGAGCGCGTGCGGGAGCTTCACGAGATGCTCGCCGAGTCGCACCGGGTTCTCCAGGTCGTCCATGTCGAAGCGCCAGAACGAGTCTCCAAGCACCGTGATGAAGGTCTTCTCGGACATCCAGACCACGTGGGTTTGGCTCGAGTAGATGACGTCGGGCGCGCAAAAGCGCAGCGTGGAGAGGCGGCGTACCTCGCGCAACGTGCGCGGATCGTAGAAGAGGAGCGTCTGGGAGAGGTTGCCGAGGAACCCTAGCGTGCCGGTAGGGTTCACCTGTGTGGCGTGGCCGCCGGCAAGCCCTTCGAAGAAGTGGACGTCCTTTTCCCAGCGGTCGGCGTCGGGGTCGCAGCGGAGGCGGGCGACGCCGCAGAGACCCTCGAAGCCGTTGAGGTTGTTGCCATCTAGCGTGATGAAGAAATCAAAAGCGGACATGCGGTTCCTCTCTTCAGCGGAGCGAATCGGGATCAGCGAGCAGGCTGTGAAGCTCCTGGCAGATCTTGGCGGCTTGAATGCCGTCGACGACGCGGTGGTCGAAGGTGGCGCAGATCTTGAGCGTGGACCGAACAGTGAGCTCGCCGTCGTCTCCGACCCAGGGGCGCTGGCGCACGCGCGTGAGCAGCACGTCGACCATGATGCGACCGATCGGTGTCAGGGGCGCGTAGGCTTCGTCGACGCCGTGCATGCCGAGGCTGGTCACCATCCCGACGCCGAACAGGTCGGCGGGAAGCCCGAGCTTGGACAGGTCGAGGTGGAGCTCGTTCATCGAGAGGCTCGCGAGCGTGAGGAACGGGCGCATCATCCACCAGGGGAGCTTGTCCATGAGCTGCTTGGTCTGCTGGAACTTTGGATCCTGATCGGCGCGGATGAGTTCGCCCGCTTCGATGACATCGCTGGCGAGCTGCCGAAGGGGAAGCTTGTCGGCGGCGGTGAGTCGGTGGGCGGAAAGGTCGCGACCGCCGGCGCCAGCAATCAGGACAGTGATGTCGACGGTCTTCCGTTGCTCGAGCTTGCCCCAGAAGCGCACCTTGGCGTTGGTGCGCGGGTGGCGGGCGATGGCGATGGCGAGCGCCTTGGTGACCAAATGCGTGACGGTGACGTTGACACCCCACTCTTCGCGAACCTCCTCGATGAAAGCCAGCGCCGGCTCCATGTCGACTTCCGTCGCGCCGTAGATGGTGGGGTCCTTGGGTCGGCGCCACTGGGCGGCCGCCCAGCGATGAAAGATCGACGGGTTCTCGTAGTTCTTGAAGTTGCTGCTCATTGCTCCGCTCCGTGAGCTGTTCTACCAAACAATCCCGCTGGCGGGCGCTATTTGTGCCGGCTCATGCAAAGCGTCGCCCCGCGGGCGGAGGTCATTCGCGCGGCCGGTTTCGAATCAGGCTCAGGAGCCCGCTGGCCCGCTCGGACAGACCGCGGCCGTTGAACACCTTGCCCACGCCTTTGAAGAAACCCTCGGTCGTCGACGAGTACGGCATCCAAAGAGCCTCGGCACTGTCGGGAGAGATCATCACGCTTTTCGTTGCTACGTAGTGATAATAAGCCTGCTCCCCTTGTGCGCGGCCGACACCCGAGTCGCCGTCACCGCCGAACGGCAAAGTGACGCAGCCGCCGGATTGAAGTGCGTTGTTCACCATCACGGACCCGGTGCGCAACCGACGCGCGATCGCTTCGCCGACCTTGACGTCACGCGTCCACACGCTGCCAGCCAAACCGTACTGAGAATCGTTGGCGAGCCGGACCGCCTCGTCGTCGCTCCCCACGCCCATGATCGCGAGGAACGGCCCGAAGGTCTCTTCTCGCATCATCTTCATCTCGTGAGTCATTCCGGTGAGGACAGTCGGAGGCCAGTAGACGCCGCCGCCCTCCCGCCGAGCCTCCCCTCCGCAGACGAGCGTCGCGCCCTTCTCGATCGCATCCGCCGTATGCGCCTCGTAGATCTCGAGCTGGGGCTCCCAGATGATCGGTCCGAGGTCGTAGTCCCCCCCGCTGGTCTGCCAGCCCTGTCGGAGCTTCCCCAGCACCGACAGAATCTTCTCGACCAGCGGTTCGACCAGTTGGTGGGGCACGTAAATGCGCTCAATCCCGTTGCACACCTGGCCGGCGTTGTAACAGGTGCCATTGACCAGACCGCGCGCCGTGAGATCAAGATCGGCGTCCGTCCGAACGATGGCCGCATCGTTGCCCCCCAGCTCGAGGACGACCGGCGTCAACGTTTCCGCGGCCTGCTTCATCACCTTTTTGCCGGTGGCCGTCGACCCTACGAAGCAGATCGAGTCGGCCGCGTCGATGAGCGCGATCCCGGTCTCCGCGTATCCATGCACCATCTGCACGACTCCGTCTGGAACCCCAGCGTCACGGAAGAGGCCCGCCATCATGTTGCCGATGAGCGGGTTGACTGGCGAGGGCTTCTGTACGACCGAATTGCCCGCAGCGAGCGCGGGGATCATGTGCTTCATGCCGAGCTCGAACGGGAAGTTCCAAGGCAGGATGTACCCCGCAACGCCGAGCGGCTCGTAGAAGATCCGCGCTCGCGACCCGATGAAGAACGTCGCGCTGACCTTCTGACCGCGCTCGAGCCGTTTCGCGAGCGCCGTGTGGAGCTTGATCGTTTCGCAAACGGGGGCAATCAGCCCGATGGGCTCCACTGGTGGCTTGCCGTTCTCAGACGAGACGACGCTCGCGATCTCATCTGCCCGATCGAGGAGCACCCCTCGCAGCCTGTTGAGGATCTCGTTGCGGCGATCGACCCCCATCTGTGCCCAGCCCAGTTGGGCGCGTCTCGCGCGTTTGACGACCGCATGCACCATCGCAGCGTCCGCGATGGGAACCTCTCCGAGCTTCGAGCCATCTCGCGGATTGAACGACTCTAGTCGTTCCGGTGCTTCGTGGACGGGAACTTCGTGCAACATGGGAAACCTCTCGATGAGGCGCCCATCCTAGTCCGAGGGGCCCTAGAGCACCAGACGCGGCGGCCCTACCCGCAGACGCGTTCCAACGCCAGGTCGTGCGCCTCGTCGTAGTGTCGCCCGAGGTTGTGCCAGTCGAAGTGCTCGCTGAAGGCTTCAACCGAGTTGCGGAGAATGACCCGCTCGCGCCGGCTGAGGGTTGTGAACCGGAACAGACGGTCGGTCAGCTCATCGGCGGCGCGGTGGAAGTCGTTATGTCGACGAGGCACCACGTACATGCCCTTGGACGCGTGGTCGGGCACAAGCTGGTGGAGGTACGAGCCAAAGCCCGACAGGTCGCTGGTCACCGCGGGCACGCCCAGCGCGATCGATTCCAGTGGCGTGTAGCCCCAGGGCTCGTAGTAACTGGGGAACACGCCCAGGTGGCAGCCGCGCACGAACTGCTCGTACTCCATCCCGAACAGAGGGCTGGTGGCCTGCACGAAATCGGGATGGAAGACGACCTTGACCGGGTCGCCCTCCTGGTTGAACAGCCGGCAGTTGCGCAACTCGTTCAGCACCGGGTCGTGGGCGTCGTCGATGAGGTCGTGGGTGACGATGCCCGGGGGGGCCTCGCTCTTCCAGGCCTGAATCGCGCGGCGCAGGCGTAGCCGCCAGTAGTCTTCCATCAAGCCATTGAGGTCGGGGATCTCGCCGGTCGCGGCGGCACGGAAAAGCCCGTCGCCGACGGACTCCTTCACCGCATTGGCGGCGGTGCGGAACTCGCGAAGCATCACGCGACTCTGGAGCGCGCGGACGTTGATCGAGCGGAACGGAGCCTTGGTGATGATGAAGAAGACGACCGTGACGGGGCTTCCCGTCTCCCGAAGCCGGTGGTTCAGCCGGGCCAGCGCCTCGATGGTCAGGTCCATGCCCTTGTTGAGGTACTCGTACCGGCCCGAGGTGAACATGTAGAGCGTGTTGTCGAGGTCGAAGTTGTAACTGGGGAAGAAGTGCCCCATCGAGAACCTGTGGAGCCGTTCTTTGTACTGCTGGTGAAGCGTCTGGAACTCGTGGGTCGCGGTGAACCGGCGGATGTTCAGTCCGTTGGGCAGCAACATGTCCGGCGTGCGCCCGAGCAGGTGAGTGCACTCCTCCGCGGTGACGTCGGACACCGTAGTGAAGACATGTGACGCATGCGCGGCAGCCTTCTCTATCTGGTGCTGTGTGTGAATGTTGAAGTTCTTCGCTTCCTGATCCCCGTCATACCGGGGCAGGTCGTCATAGAACGAAGCATTGCCGGTCGCTAAATAGCGGCCGACCAGGGTGGCGTGCGTGGTGAACACGAGCGAACCCGGCCAGCCCTCCTTCCTCAGCATCGGGATCGCCATGCCGGCCTGCCACTCGTGGAACTGGGCAAGGATCTGGCGGCGCTGCGACTCCTGCTGCGCGAGGATCGACAGCAGCGCGCGACACATCTCCCCAAAAGCCACGGCGTCATCCACGTTCGGCTCGTCGCTCCCAGGGATTCCGTGGTCGGCCCAGACTCGGTACTTGAGCTCGTTGAGCGACCCACGGACGGCGCCGACTTCCAACAGCACCACATGCGGACGGCCGCTGACGAGCCACCGTCCGTAGTGGGCGCCGTAGCCCATCTCGCGCAGTTGCTGCACCGCCCGTCCGAACGGTCCGTCCAGCGGCGCCGGCGCGAACTCGACCTCCGCGGTCTGCGGGCTGTAGGGACCCACGAGGCAGTACCGTTCGCCCCAGCGGCTCATCATGCTCGGGACCTTCGATCGCAAAACCGTGTAGATCCCGCCCACCTGATTGCAGACCTCCCAGGCGATTTCCATCAGCAACGGCTCGACCTGTCCCACAGCGATGTTCTCTGGGGCCTTCTTACTTGTCGACGGAGGTGCGGATGGAGCCATGCTGATGACGTGCCTTCAGGGTGATGCGGGCCTTTTGAGTGTAGGGTCGCTCGGCGCGCTTTGCACCCTCATCTCGACCGGGCCGATCAGAATTGAGCAACGCCGCTCTTGCGATAGTGGCTGCTCTCGAGCTCCTGTAGTCTGTCGCTGGCAGCTCTTCGGAGTTAGATGCTGCACAGCAGCACGATCTGAACCTTCGTTGTTTGGCTCGGCGCAATGATGAAGCCATCAGATGCCGTGCAAATGACTTCACCGTCCGGGTCTCGAGCGCGAAGCTGCATCGTGCACGGGCCGGGAGGCAGGTCGAAGAACGAGTTCCATACGCCCATGCCGCTCCCGTCCGGATCGTCGACGACTTCGAGATTGCCGTTGATGGTCACCTCCTCAGAGAGCTCTGGTGTTGATTCGAAAAAGGCGGTTCCGCCCCCAGCGCAGTCGATCGTGAATTCGACACACTCCACATCGACGCCCGGAACCAGGCCGGGCAGTTCCACGGCCAGGGAGGCGTTCCCCGGCAAACCCGGATAGTCTTGACAGGTCACGACCGTATTCACGACTGTCGGCTGACCGTTCGTTGCCGCGAATGTTTCCGTACTGACGCAGACCGTTTGGTCCTGTTCGTCGCGTCCGATCAGGTTGAGCAAGCAAAGCCCGTCTAGAGGCGCTTCCGCCGCACGCCAGACATCGGAGATAGGCAATTGCGCGCCGGGCGAGCACGTCTTGGATCGCCAGCGCAGGACAAGGACCGCGCGTTGGTGAGCACGCTTACAAACGCGGTAGCCTGCTGCAAGGCGCTAGACGTCGGGAACGAAGAAGCTTTCGGTGCGCGACACTGAAGAACCGCGCAGTCGTGCCAACGGCCCCAGCGACTTGCTAGTTTGAGCGTTGGGGGTTCACGTTCATGAAGAAGATACTGCTCGTAGTTTGCATGCTTTCGTTCGCTGTAGGGGCACAGGCCGACTTCGGCCGGAAGATGCTCAAGAAGGAAAACGTCACCGCGGTCCAGAACGCAGCAAAGGCTGCAACGCTTTCCGACGAAGACATGGCAAAGCTCTCTCTTCAATCCGTGGCAGAGATGGATGAACAGAATCCGGTCGTGCCGGAGGGCGAATCGCTGGCAAAACGCTTCAACGACATCGTTAAGGGGCTCGAATCAGAAGACGGGCTCAAGCTGAACTTCAAGCTCTACAACGTGTCGGACGTCAACGCCTTTGCGACACCAGACGGGAGCATACGCATCATGGCCGGCTTGATGTTCATCATGACCGACGACGAAGTGCGTAGCGTCATCGGTCACGAGATCGGCCACGTGAAGCTGAAGCATGCGAAAAAGCAGTACCAGAAGGCCTACAGCGTCGCGGCAGGCAAGGATGCCGTTGCGGCCAACACAGGAACGGGCGGCAAGGTCCTGACGGACAGTCAGCTCGGCAAGTTCATCGAAGATGTTCTGAACGCGAAGTTCTCGCGAGGCGATGAATCCGCCTCGGACGAGTACGGGTTCAATTTCATGGTCAAGCACGGCTATGACTACCACGCCATGGAGGGCGCGTTCAGCAAGCTCGCAGAGCTGAGCGACGACGATGGCAAGAAGTCACTGAAGGCATCGCATCCGGGTGCCGCCGAGCGCGCGAAGATCGCGAAAGAGCGTGCCGATGCGCAAGACGCGAAGATGAAGCAGGCGCGCCGATGAGAAACCTTCTCGCTAGGCACCTCTTGATGCTCGTTGCCGCGCTTGCGATCACAGCTTCCGGCTGCGCAACGACCTCGTCGAACACAGTCAAGTCCGAACCGAATGCAAGCCGCCCAAGCGCGGTGGTTCCAGGCACCGCCAAGGTGTACGCACTGGCGCTGCCTCCTCGGGGCTCAGCAAGTGGTGGCAATACCGCGCTGGGATTCACCTCATCGAGCGCGATGCGCGCGAAGGGGCAGCTACCTTCGTACACAGAGGCCATGCTCGAGCCGGCGGAGTTGGGTGACCTCGAAAACGACGAAGGGCAACAGCACCTGAGCTCGGGTAAAGTCTCCGAGATCATGAACGGACACGTCAACGACATCTTTCAAGGCTGTGTGCTCAAGGAGATCAAGAAGACCCGTATGAGTCGCGTCTCGATTCAAATGGTGATCTCCGGCAAAGGCGAGGTCACGGGAGCGACCACCAAACCTGGCAGCAAGG
>Ga0316189_10001460_pt1 | contig 23458 bp, 23 predicted proteins | sample LowCovwburrow_MG_FD_204930 | JGI IMG/M metagenome (GOLD analysis project Ga0316189, IMG submission 204930) | Coastal sediment microbial communities from Maine, United States - Lowes Cove worm burrow | ecosystem: Environmental > Aquatic > Marine > Coastal > Sediment | place: USA: Maine... | reverse complement strand
CGGCTCGATCACGCTTCGCTTGCAAAACGGCAAGACCGCCATCTACCACTGGGGCGGCTCGACTTGCCCGGGCCAGAAGCTCGACGCAGCCCAGATTTCTGTGTTGTCGATGGCGCACCTCGACCGCGCGCGCACCTGGCTCAAGCCGTACTTCGTGGTGAACGAGGGCGGCGACAAGAACTGCCTCGTGGGCTTTGAGCTCACGGCGTAGGCCTACGCCCACAATCAGCGCACCGCTCGTGGGCGCACGGCGCTCCATACCAACACGCTGTACAGCATCAGCTCGGAGACCTCGTCGAGCTGAGCCTCGACGGCGGGGAACAGCAGCGTTCCGAGCAGCGACGCGCCCATCACGACCATGAGCGCCGCACCGTCTCCGCGGTCGAGCAGTGCCCAGCCCGCGGGCCTTCGCCAACCCAGCGCTGCCAAGGCCGCAACGGGCAGCCCGAACAACAAATAGGACGCCCCGGACCATGCGTTGTGAAGGTCAGGCCGACCGACGACGTCGGCCAGTGGCGCCGCGACCAGGTCGACCTCGTACACCGCGCCCCACTGCACCTCTTCGCCGAGCACGAAGAGGCACCACGCAGCGACAGCGAACGCGACGCGTCGCACAATGGAGCGCGGGGGTTGCTTCCGTGCCAGCACGACCCAACTCGTAACCGCGACAACCAAGACCGCGTGCGAGATGTGCTCGAGCGTCGCTTCCTTGGCCGTCCACCGCGCGGTGACCTCGGGCACCGCAACCACCGCGACCGCAAACCCGGCAAACCCGATCGCCGCCCCCAGGGAGCCGACGAGGCTTGCCCGAGGGTCAGCCGGAGGGGTGGGCGTCTGCATGGACGGATGACTCTTGCACACGAAGTGAGGCTCGCCCTGTGTGCGCCAACGTCGGTTGACAGTCCGTGTCGCCCACAGATACAAGCGCCGCGCTGTCGGTTCATCGGTTCGCCGATGAGGCAAGAGGGAACGCGGTGAAAATCCGCGGCTGTCCCGCAGCGGTAAGCAGGAACGAACGTCGCATCCAAGGCACTGGGCTCACGCCTGGGAAGCCGCGACCAGTAGGCAAACCTGTGAGTCCGAAGACCTGCCGACGGTACCCGAGCAAATCTGCCGGGTCACCCGCGTTCAGCACCTCGCGGAAGGTGCATTGAGGCAAATACCAAATGAATACGCATCCTTGCGATCGGCCCACGACGGCCGCGCAATCCCTTTCCTGTTCTGGCCTGCTCGTTTGCGGCCTCCTGCTTGCCCTGACCCCCGCGTGTGGGGACGACGGCGACGGTGGCGGCGACACCGCTGCCGCGACCACCAGCGGAGGTGACGGCGCAGACGATGCCGACCCAACCGGCGCAGACGACGGCGTGCCCACCACGGGAGACCCCACCACGGGTGACCCGGACGCTGGCTCCACCGACGACGACGCGGGCTCCACCGACGACGACGCCGGCTCCACCGACGACGACGCGGGCTCCACCGACGACGACGCGGGCTCCACCGACGGCGACTCCACCGGCAGCACGTCCGGCATCGCCATCGAGGGCGTTTGGATCGAGACGTACCCCGAGACCGGGGTGATCACGCACACCATCGACGACCTGATGTGGATCCAGGACGACGCGGACTTCGGACCGTTCGACCTGACGATCGTCTCCTACGACAACGACGCGCAGGTCGTGATCGCCGACGACGGCTTCGGCACGTTCTCCAAGCTCAACTGGGCATGGACCGACGACGACAGCCAGCTTTGGTACTGCACCGCGGTGTTTGGTGCGGAGACGGCCGAAGCGGCCGAGGCCGGCCCCGACGGGGACCCGACCGATCCAGGCAACGGCGGCTGCGGCGGCTTTGCCTGGAGCGCGCTGAATCCTGAATAGCGCGGTCCGTCACCGCTTGGGCGGTCACGGGTTCGACGCAGCGCTCTGATCCGCCGGGTCCGGAAGGTCCGGCGGCATCGGGGGCGGCGTGCCACCCAGTGCTCGAGCAACGTGCCACAAGATGCTCGCCGTCCCGATGCCCAGGCCCGCGACGACGCCAGCATCAATGATCCCCCGCCATGGTTGCGGCAGGGTGCGCACGGCCATGACCAGGCCAAAGATTCCGACCACGAGCAGTCGCGACACGAGCATGCCCTTCTTGCTCGCACCGAACAGCGACATGCAAAACACGGGGGCGGCCACGGCGAGGCCCGGGCGAGCGTTGTCGGCGAGCCACAACGCCCGTGCCACGACGCGTGGGGAGAACCGCAGGTGGAAGCCTCGGTAGCCCTCGGCGTGTGCCATCACGACCACCCAGACCGCGAGCACTGCCCACTGCAACGTCGACAAGTCGCTGGTGACGGCGCCCCACGCGAGCGGAATCAGGCGAAGCAACGCTTGCCCGAGCAGGAGCAAGACTCCCGCTATCCCCCATGCAAACGCGACCCGGCCCAACAAGGTCGCGAGCGTACACTGCCGCACCGAGTCCGCGTAAGCTGCCGCGCGCATGGCCGGTCCAGATGTCGATGAGACCGGTACGCGCGCGGACGGTGAGGTCAACGCCCCGGCCGACGACGATACGATCGACCATCGTCGGCTCCTGATCTCGAGCGCGGTGGGAGTGATAGGGCTCGTCCTCGTCTTTGCCGCCGTCGGCTACGGCTTGCGCGCAGAGTTCGAGCGCCTGGGCTCCGGATTCGTCGACCGCTTCGGATTGCTGGGCATCGTGATCGGTTTTGCCCTTCCAGACGCGTTCACGATCCCCATCCCCAACGACACGTTCTTGGCGCTGGGCGTCGCGGGCGGCATGGGTGACGCTGCGCTGGTCGCGTGCGGCACACTGGGCAGCTTGTGCGGCGGCTCCGTCGGATGGTTGATCGGGCGAACGCTCCGCGGCACCGCCTGGTTTGAGCGCTTCATGCGTGGGCGCGGGGCGGGCTTGGACCGTCAGTTGCGGAGGCACGGCGTCAAGGTCGTGGCGATCGCAGCCGTCACGCCCCTGCCCTACTCGGTCTCGGCCTGGGCCGCGGGCTCGACCCACATGCCCTACCGCACTTTCCTGACGATCTCGCTCCTGCGCGTGTTCCGGGTGGCGGCCTCGCTGTACCTCATTCATCTAGGCCTTTTGGTCACCTCCTGAGCGGCGCCAAGGCCCTGTGAGGGGTCACAGGGCCCCCTACGCGCCACTGCTGCATACGCTCGGGTCGGCCGTGCTATATCCGGCCACCCGCTCGACCAGCCGTCGGCGGAAGGATGAATCGGTCCATGCCTCGCAGGAATAAGATCACCATCGTTGGAGCCGGAAACGTCGGAGCGACCGCCGCCCATTGGGCCGTCCAAAAGGAGCTCGGCGACGTCGTGCTCTTGGACATCAAGGAAGGGTTTCCGCAGGGCAAAGCGCTCGACCTCGCAGAGGCTGGCCCGGTCATGGGGTTCGACTCCAAGCTCGTCGGCGCCCAAGACTATGACGCCACCGCCGACTCCGACGTCGTCGTCATCACGGCCGGTGTGCCGCGGAAAAAAGACCCAGCCACGGGCAAGTTCACCAGCCGCGACGAGCTCGTCGACATCAACCGCAAGATCGTCAGCTCGGTCACCAAAGAGATCGTCTCGCGGTCGCCCAACTCCGTGCTCATCTGCGTGTCCAATCCGTTGGACGCGATGTGTCACGTGATGCTGGCCGAGTCGGGCTTCCCGCGGTCCCGCGTGCTCGGCATGGCCGGTGTCCTCGACACCGCGCGCTACAAGACCTTCATCGCCATGGAGCTCGGCGTCTCCGTCGAAGACGTGCACGGCATGGTGCTCGGCGGCCACGGCGACACCATGGTGCCGCTGCCCTCCCACACCTCCATCGGCGGCATTCCGCTCACCGAGCTGCTGCCCGAGGAGAAGATCGAAGCCATCATCCAACGCACCCGCAAGGGCGGCGGCGAGATCGTCGGCCTGCTCGGCTACTCCGGCTACTACGCGCCGTCGGCCTCCGTCGTGTCGATGGTCGAGTCGATCGTGCTCGACAAAAAGCGCGTGCTGCCCGTCGCCTGCCTGTGCGAGGGCGAGTACGGCTACGACAACCTGTTCCTCGGCGTCCCGGCAGTCATCGGTGGTGGCGGCATGGACAAGATCATCGAGATGAAGCTCGGCGAAAAAGAGAAAGCCGCGCTCGAGGTTTCCGCCTCCGCCGTACGCGACGTGGTGAAGCTTCTCCCCTACTAAGGACCGCCAGGACGTAACCGTAATGAAGATTCACGAGTACCAAGGCAAAGCGCTGCTGGCAGCGGAGGGCGTTCCCGTCCCGCTGTCGACGGTCGCATTTACGGCGGACGAGGCGAGCCAAGCGGCCGCCGACCTCATCGCCAAGACGGGCAACGAGATCGTTGTCGTCAAATCCCAAATCCACGCAGGTGGGCGTGGCAAGGGTCGGTTCAAGGAGCATCCCGACTTGGGCGGGGTCAAGGTCGTCAAGGGCGCAGCCGCGGCCAAAGAGGCGGCCGGCAAGATGCTCGGCTCGACGCTGGTGACGATCCAGACGGGCCCAGAGGGCAAGAAGGTCGGGCGCGTGCTCATCGAGCAAGGCATGGACATCAAGTCCGAGCTGTACGTGGCCGCCACGCTCGACCGCGTCAGTGGGCGGACGACCATCATGGCGTCCACCGAGGGCGGCATGGAGATCGAGGAGGTCGCCGAGAAGACCCCCGAGAAGATCATCCGCATGACGGTGTCCCCCGGGTTTGGCCTGCAGGGCTTCGAAGCGCGTCAGCTCGCCTACGGGCTGGGGCTGACCGGCAAGGTCGCTCGCAAGATGGCCGGATTCCTCGGCAAGCTCGTGGCCGCCTACGAGCGCCTCGACTCCGAGATGCTCGAGATCAACCCACTGGTCATCACGGGTGACGGCGACGTGCTCGCGCTCGATGCCAAGGTCAGCTTCGACGACAACGCGCTGTACCGTCACAAAGACATCGAGGCGCTGCGCGACCCCGAAGAAGAAGACCCCGCCGAGCTCGAGGCCAAAAAGCACGAGCTGTCGTACGTCAACCTCGACGGCACCATCGGGTGCATGGTCAACGGCGCTGGCTTGGCCATGGCCACCATGGACATCATCAAGTTCTTCGGCGCTGAGCCTGCGAACTTCTTGGACGTTGGCGGCGGCGCGACGGCTGAGCGCGTCACCGCTGCGTTCAAGCTCATCACGGCCGACCCGAACCTCGAGGGCATCCTCGTCAACATCTTCGGCGGCATCATGAAGTGCGATGTCATTGCCGAAGGCGTGCTGACGGCCGTCAAGGAGGTCGGACTCGAGGTGCCACTGGTCGTGCGCCTCGAAGGCACCAACGTCGAGCAGGGCACCGCCCTCCTCAACAACAGCGATTTGAAGATCACCACGGCAAGCTCGCTGCGCGACGCCGCCCAGAAAATCGTGGAGATGACGAAGCAATGAGCGTTCTGGTCGACAACAACACGCGCCTGTGTGTGCAGGGCATCACCGGGAACACCGGAGCCTTCCACGCCAAGGCATCCATCGAATACGGCACCAACGTCGTCGCCGGCGTCACGCCCGGCAAGGGCGGCACGAAGTTTGAGGGGTCCGTCCCCATCTTCGACACGATGGCTGAGGCCGTCGAGCTGGCTGGCGTCAACGCGACCGTCATCTTCGTGCCCCCGCCGTTTGCGGCCGACGCGATCATGGAAGCCGCCGCTGCAGGCGTGCCGCTCATCGTCTGCATCACAGAGGGCATCCCCGTCGCCGACATGGTGCGGGCCAAGGCGTTCTTGGCGGGCTTCCCAGGCTCACGCCTGGTCGGGCCCAACTGCCCAGGCGTCATCACGCCCAAGCAGTGCCGCATCGGCATCATGCCCGGCTACATCCACCAACCCGGCAAGATCGGGGTGGTCTCGCGCTCGGGCACGCTGACGTACGAAGCGGTCCATCAGCTCACGACGCTGGGGCTCGGTCAGACGAGCGCCATCGGCATCGGCGGCGACCCGGTCAACGGCACGAACTTCGTCGACTGCCTCACGCTGTTCAACGAGGACCCAGAGACCGAAGGCATCGTGATGATCGGCGAGATCGGCGGCTCCGCCGAAGAAGACGGCGCCGCGTTCATCAAGGCGAACGTCAAAAAGCCGGTCATCAGCTTCATCGCTGGCACGACCGCGCCTCCAGGCCGACGCATGGGCCACGCGGGCGCCATCATCTCGGGCGGCAAGGGCACGGCCGAGGCCAAGCTCGCCGCACTGCGTGACGCGGGCGTGATGATCGCCGACACCCCCTCGGACATCGGCTCGACGATGGCCAAGGCCATGGCCTAGGCCCCTTCGCGATGGTCTATATCGCCAAGGTCTACACACGGTCGGGCGACGACGGGCAGACAATGCTCGCGTCGGGCGACCGTGTGCCCAAAGATGCGCCGCGCATTGCGGCGTACGGCGATGTCGACGAGCTCAACGCGGTGCTCGGCATGCTGCGCGTTGAGCTTCACCGCGAGCCCAAGCGTGAGGGCGCCCAGGTCGTCCTCGACGAGGCCGACACCCAGCTGGCCAGAATCCAGCAGGAACTGTTCGACCTCGGGGCTGAGCTGGCCACCCCGGCCGCTGCGGACGGCGGAAGCAAGCTGACGATCAAGGCCGAGCAGGTCACACGCCTCGAGGCCGAGATCGACGCCTGGAACGAGCCGCTGGCCCCGCTGACAAGCTTCATCTTGCCCGGCGGCGGTGCGGTGGGCGCCGCATGCCATCTGGGCCGCACGGTGTGCCGACGGGCCGAGCGCCTGTCGGTCACCCTGTCTCAAACCGAGGGCGAAGCGGTGCGCGTCGAGGCGATGCACTACCTCAACCGGCTCTCGGACTACCTCTTCGTCCTGGCGCGCGCCCTTTCGGACCGCCTCGGCTACCCCGAGACCCTTTGGGATCCCAAGCGGTGAGCGAGCCGCGCAAATATCGCTACGAGTTCCCGCTGATGGAGCCGCACTTCGTGCAGGCGCCCGGCGGTGCAGCGGTGGTCGCGTTTATCAAGCGCCTGTACCCCCACAACTACGATGAGGTGCTGCCGACCATCGTCGAGCTCCCGCGCTGGCCGGAGTTCTACAAGACGCTGGATGACCGTGGGCGCGTGCTGCCGCCTGCGACGCACAGCGACGGCTAGCGCCGCCATCGGCGATGTATGCTGGTTCCGTGGCGCGGCACGTTGGGCTTGGTTTGTTGTTGGCAACGCTCGCCTGCGGGCCGTCGAGCACCGCCGATTCCAGCGAGGGCACGGCCGAGACTGGCAGCTCGGGAGTGAACAACAGCTCGGGCGACGCCTCGGCGGGCACCGATGCCACGCCACCGCCGCCCACCCCGATGACGGCGGATACGAGTACCACTAGCGACGCTACCGGCACCACAGACGGCCCGAGCACGACCGGAGACGCCTCTTCGGACACCGGGGAACCCGGCGGGTGCGCGGACGTTCCGCAAGGCTGCTCGACGCCCGTCGACTGCCAGCGCCAGGCGTGCGGAGCGCTGGGCTCCTGGTTTGACGCTAGCGGCTGCCTCCGCGCGCCCTGCAGCCTCAAGGGCACCTGCGCAGCGCCCGACGAGGTCTGCTTTCAGCCCGCGGAATGGGGGCTGTGCGCTTCGAGCGGGGTGAGCTGCGAAGACGTAGGGGGACAGTGCGAGTGCTCCAGCGATGACGACTGTGGCGGTGAGTTTTGCGTGCCCGATGACCAAGCACCGCCCGCGCTGTGTAATGCGCTCGAAGGCGGACCCGAATGCAGCGACGCTGGGTGTGCGTCCGCGGCCAACGTGCGCCCGATCGTGGCCGCAGGCGAGTCTTGCCTGTGCGACCTGGGCGAAACGCGCTGCTTGTGGGTCCCACCGAGTGCTTCGGTGACCGGCGGGCAAGCCACGGCCTACATGCACCTGGAGACCCTCGCCGTGGAGGTCTTCGAGGACGCGTACGACCCCGCGCCGCTGGGGTACATCGCCTGCGCCGACCTCGACGCGCCGCCGCCCGCCTGTGAGTGCGCCGCCGTCCTCCCTTGCGCGATGTAGGGACGCACAACGCCCTGTGCTGGGCACCGTGGCCATTGCGCTGTGCCTCGACGCGCCGAGCGACAGGCGGCTTGTCAGGCAGGCGCACAAGCGGTCACCATCGTCGCGACATGTTGCGCGCTGCAATCCTGTGGAGTCTGGCACTGACCGCCGCGTGTACACGATCGGGCCCTGCGACCGCGCCACCCGCTCCACCGCCGCCGACGCAGCCACCCCCCACGATCTCGGTCTCGCCGACGGTCGACCCCAACAATCCACTGGTCGGCCTCGACGCCGACATCGACGCGATTATGGCGGCGCAGAATGTTCCTGGCCTCGCAATCGCGGTGGTGTATCGCGACGAGGTCGTCCTCGCGCGAGGCTACGGCGTGCGCGACCGGGGGCACAAGGACCCGGTCGATGCCGACACCGTGTTCGCGATCGCCTCCAACACCAAGGCCTTTGTCGCGACCGCCATCGCCGTGCTGGTGGACGAGGGCAAGCTCGGCTGGGACGACCGCGTGATCGACCACCTGCCCGACTTGGTGCTGTGGGACGACTACGCCACCAAGCACATGCGGATCCGCGACTTGTTGTGCCACCGCAGCGGACTGGCAACGTGGGCCGGTGACGTTGCGTGGATCGGCGCCAAGCTCGACACGGCTGCGCTCCTGGACAAGCTCAAGCACGTTCCGGCCAGCTACGATCTGCGCGAGCGCTACGGCTACACCAACCTGATGTTTGTCGTCGCGGGCGAGGTCGTGCGCGCCAAGACGGGCCAGTCGTGGGACGCGTTTGTCCAAGCGCGCCTGCTCGACCCGCTGGGCATGGCGCGGACGAGCACCACAACCGTCGGACTCGCCGACCAGCCGAATGTCGCCACCGCACACGCGGCAACCGACGACGGAGAGGCCAAGGTTCCTTACCTCAACGTAGACGCTGCGGGTGCAGCCGCAGCGCTGAACTCGTCGGTCAACGACATGGCCAAGTGGCTGCGACTTCAGCTCGACAACGGCCAGTTCTCTGGCCGCCGCATCATCCCGGAGGCTGCCGTGACTCCACTGCGGGTCGCACACACACCCGTGCGCCGCGGGCCCGCCAAAGCACCACCGCAGGCATTGAACCTCAGCGCGTACGGACTGGGCTGGATGCTGGGCATTGATCGCGGTCGCCTGGTCGTCACGCACGGCGGCGGGCTCCCGGGCATGGTCTCCCGCGTCATGCTCCTGCCCGAGGAGGGCCTCGGTATTGTTGTGCTGACCAACAGCGAAACGGGGGCTGCGGCGGGCGTGGCCAAGCTGGTCGCGGCGCGCTACCTCGGCGCCGACATCCAGCCGCTACTCGACGCGGCGACCAAGGCCCGCAAGGCACCTCCCAAGGTGGACAAGGCGGAGCCCACCCCCCTGCCCGTCGCCGCCAAGGCCTACACCGGCCGTTTCACCAACGACTTGCTGGGCGCAGCGGCCGTCCAGTCCGAGGACAGCGGACTTCGCATGACCCTGCCCGACCACGGCGGGCTTGCCTGCACGCTGGTGCACACGACCGACGACACGTTCGACTGCGCGTGGGACGACCCCATTTTTGGCGTGAGCACGGTCGTGTTCGAGCGCAAGGGCAACGCCGCCAGCACCCTTCGGTTCAAGGTGCGGCCTGCGTTCATCGACCCGCTCGAGTATCGGTTTTCTCGCAAACCGACCCGCTCGCCGCGTTGAGGCTGGAGCGGCTCAGACTTGCTCAGGCCTGCCGTCGGGCATCACAAGCCCCTCGGGAATCCCGTTGGCGCGGCAGATCTGCCCAAACAGCTCCGCCGACGGTTTGGGTGTTCGCGCCTGGGTCTGGCGGTCAAGGCCGAGCAGCCCAAACCGAGTCGACCAGCCCTCGGCCCACTCGAAGTTGTCGACGAGTGACCAGTGAAAGTAACCCCGCACGTCTGCCCCCTGCCCGATCGCAGCGTGCACCGCCTTGATGTGGTCCACGATGAAGCGCGGCCGAACGCGGTCGGTATTGTCGAAGATCCCGTTCTCGGTGACATACAGCGGCACGCCTCGCGTACCCAATCGCAGCAGCTGCGCGGTCAAGCCGGCCGCGTAGGGCTGGCCCCAGTCGGCGCTGTCGGTGCGCGTGCTGTTGGGCTGCACGTGCCGACCAAAGACCATTCCAGGGGCGGTGACGTCCAGCTCGACCAAGTATCGCCCGTAGTAGTTGCACCCCAGCCAGTCGTAGGCGCGCGCGAGCCCCTCGACCTTGACCGGACGCAGGGACAGCGGCGGCAGTAGGATGCCGTGGTCCAAGGCGGCGAGCACAACGCCGTTCATCATCCAGTCATGCAGCGCGGCCACGCCACGGTCGGCGAGCCTTGGCCGCCCCGCCTCGACGCGTTGCAGGCTCAGCACCACGCCCACACTTGGATTGGGCACAACCGAGTGCAGCGCCTCGTAGGCGGCCCCGTGCGCCCGCAGTTGATTGGCCAGCGCCTGCAGACACCCCCGCACGCTCGCGCGCCCGGGAGGCCACTGGCCGCAGCCGTAGCCCATGTAGGCCAGCACGTTGGGCTCGTTGACCGTCGCCCACAGGTCGACCACATCCGCAAACGCCCGGCCGCAACGGGCCGCGAACGTCACAAAGCGATCGATCGTGTTTGGGTCCGTCCAGCCACCGTCACGTGTCGCCCACAGCGGCAACGTGAAATGCTGCAGCGTGACCATCGTCGACAGCCCCATCGCCTTGGCCGCGGCCAGCATCTGGTGATAGCGCGCAAACGCGTCGTCATCCCAGCGGCCGGGCTCGGGCTCCAGACGGCTCCACTCCAGCGAGAAGCGATGCGCGTTGTGTCCGGACTCCGCAGCCCACGCCAAGTCCTGCTCCGCCCGACCTGTCCACCATTGGGCGGCTTGACCCGAGGTTGTGCCGTCGCGGATGCGGCCACGCTCCTGCTCCCACGGCCACCAATCGTTGCCGAGGTTGTCGCCTTCGACCTGATGCGAGGAGGTCGCCGCGCCCCACAAAAAGCACCGAGGGAACCTCACCACGCGCACGAGTGTACATGGGCGCAGACGGGCCCGACCCGGCCGCTATCGCATGGCCTTGCTGACCTCGAACGCTTGGCTGCCATAGCCGCGCCGAAGCGCTTCTTGGACCCACCCGTGCTGATACCAGCCCCGCGTGACGACCTTGTCCATGGCCTCCTGCAGCGCCAGCCGGGTCAGGGCTGTGCTGCCCAGCGTCGCGCCACAGCGAAGCTGGTAGCCCCGAGCAAACGCAGCCGAGAGCCCGCCAGCATGGAGTGCACGCACCACGGTCTGTCCTGCTAGGACCCCCGTGTGCAGGGCTTGGAAGATGCCCTCGCCCGACAATGGATCGATAGCCCACGCTGCATCCCCGCACGTGAGCACGCCAGGGCCTGCGGGAGGCCACGGGCGGGCCATCACCGGGAGCGCCCACTGGCGAGTCCTGCCCACCGCGCGGGACTTCGCAAAGCGCTCGGGGTGCGCGGCGATGAAGCGGTCCAACAGGACGGGCAGCGAGTCGGAGTGCGCGGCGAACCGGTCGGCGCGCTGGTAGATGCCGATGTTCGCCTCGCCGTCCACGGCGGGAAAGGACCAGCCGTAGCCGCACAGCAAGCCATCTTCGAAGTAGTGCTCGGTCGTCTCCGCGGCGTCACCGAACGTGATGCCCGTGTGATACGCGGTGATCCCGACCGCGAGATTTCGACCCCGTCGATAGGCAACGCCGAGGGCTGCGCACGCGACCGACCCGGGGCCGTCGGCGGCGATGACCGCGTCCGAGGACAAGCTCATACCGTCGGCTTGGACCCCGACGACACGCCCTTCGTGCACCGTCAGCGCGCGGACTTTGACCCCCTGCCGGATCTCCACACCCGCCGTTTCGGCCGCACGTCGCAGGAGGTCGTCGAGGTGGAGGCGCGGCACGATGTACCCGTGGGCGGCGCCGAACTGCCGGACCACACGGCTGCCATCGGGGAACACTGCGGCGCCTGCGAGCACCTTGGCGTGCGGCACGGTCCCCAGCGCGCCCGCCGTGCCCACCATGTCATCGATGAGCCCCGCGCCACGGTTGGACACGGCATCGCCGCAGGTCTTCTTGCGTGGGAAGGTCGCGCGGTCCAGGACCACGACCCGGAGCCCAGCCCGCACCGCCTCGACAGCGGCTGCACACCCGGCTGGGCCTGCCCCGACGATCGCGACGTCATACCGCTCAGTCATTCGGGCACCTGCGCGTACACCCGTCTCGGCGTCCCATCGTCAGGACTGTACTACGGAGCGACCGGGCGGGCGGACCCGGCCGACAGAGATCACACTCGCGCCCGAGCGTCGATCCCACTTTGAAAAAATGGATCGTCTCTCTAGGTCTCAAGGCACAGCCCCACCCGACACACTTCGCCATCGGAACAGTCCGAGACGGTTCGGCACTCGCGATCGCCCTCAAAGCAACGCCCGAGCTCGCAACGGGCAACCCCATCGCAGTCGTCGTCTTCGCGACACTGTCGGGCGCCAGAGACGCAGCGCTTGGCCTCGCAGCGCTCGTCGTCGCCACACTTGGCATCGCTGTCGCACGGCGTGGGGATGTGCTGACACCGACCGAACTCGCAGGTCAGTCCCTCGCCGCAGTGCTCGTCCAGCGCGCACTCGCGGATTCCCTGAGCGCACCGCCCAAACTCGCACCGAAACTCGGGGCCACACTCGCTGTCGCGCGCGCACTCTCGGTCGCCGACGATGCAGCTGCCAAACTCGCACCGTTGCCCATCGGGGCAGCCCTGGTCCGTCGCGCATTGACGCTCGCCCTCGACGCAGCGACTGATCACGCAGCGTTGGTCCGCCGTGCAGTCCAAGTCCCGCAGGCACTGGCGCTCGCCCTCAGCGCACACACCGAAGCGGCAGTGCCGTTCTTCTCCGCAGTCGGTGTCGAGCAAACAATCGAAGTCCTGCGATGCGAGGCACACCCCGAACACGCAGATCGCTCCCTGCCCCGGGCATCCTTCTTCTGCGGTGCACTCGCGTGATCCGACCATGCACGTGCCGAGTTCACAGCGCTCCTCTTCACCGCAGTCTTCGTCACCCTCGCAATTGCGCTGGCCGTCGAAACAGTAGCCACCCAGGCAGCGCTCCCAGCCGCCGCAGTCGCGATCGCGGCGGCACTGGGTCACGACAACCGGCGGCAAGACCTCGGCGGTCTCGTCGCCGTCCTCGGAGTCGTCGATATCCGGAGTCTCGGCGCGTGCCTTGCGGGTCGGCCGGCGACCCACGTCGGCCTTGGTGGTCGGGACGACCTGGGGCGAGGCTGCGGGTTCAGGCTCGCTGCCGCACCACCGAAACGCGATGACAGCGAGCAGCGCCGCGAGGACACCAAGCCCAAGCTTGTGCATCGGCGCCAGCCCGGATGCCGCGGCGTCACTGTGGGGCATCGAGCGCCTCATCGTGGGGAACCGTCGGCTCGGGTAGTGCGATGGATTTTCCCGCTGGGGGCAACTCGAATCGGGTCAGACCAGCCTCCCCGCTGACAAGCAACACGATGGAGTCGTCCGTCAGCGGCCTGTCGAACGTAAACAGGAGGGAGCTTGGCCCCTCCCACATCCGCTGCTGAAGGATCTTGGCCACGAACACACCCGCATCGACCGTGTCATCCTTGACCAGCATCGCGTCGGGATTGCGAAAGAGCGTCTCGTGCGGCGACCGCATTAGGGTCTCGCCGACGGCGGACAGCTCGAGCGCATCGTTGCCGTGGCGGCGCAGGATGTAGCGGCGCGGTCCCATCACGAGGGTCTGCCAGCTCGCGGCGGACCGGCCCCCGACCACCGCCATGATCCACTGGGCGTACACGGCCGAGACCATGTCGGGGGCTGCGAGCACGACAACGTGCTTGTCCGCCAGCGGAAGCCCGGACAGCTGCGGGGTGACGACGTAAGCGTCGTACGCTGCGCCCAACCCTCCGATGCGCTCGATCTGCTTGCGCGACCAATGCACGTCGTTGACCGTGTGCTGGACGCCCAAGGCCAGCGCGGCAACCGTCAGCAGCCCCACGCGAAGCCACATCAGCCCGCGCCCCAGGGTACGGGCAGCTTTACTTGACCACTCGCCCCGCCATGCGCGTGCAGCCGCGACCACCATGCTCGCCATGAAGACCGCGGGGCCCAGGCCGGCCAGCACCAGCGTCCGGGTCACTGGCGGGGTTGCGGCCAGAGGCACCAGCGACAAGAGCGAGCCCAGCGCCGTCCAGGCGACGGCCCGCCGCTCGCCTGCGGTGAGCCACCGCCGCCCCAGCAGCCACAGCGTGACGACAACCGTCGCGAGCACCACCAGCGAGAACCGACCGTGCGCCTGGTTGAGCGACTCCGTGCGTCGCGACTGATTCCAAAGCACAAACAACTTGGGGATCGGCGTGTCGTAGTACCGGTTCCACAGCTGGTCGGTCTCGCCCGGCAGCGACAGCCAGGTCTCCGCGGCGGCCCGGCTGACACGCTCGGCGAGCACGCTGACCCACTGTGACGTCTGATGAAACGGATCGACGTAGCTCGTCCCGCCCGCAACGCCCGCGTCACTCCACAGGTACGCGACGGTAAACCCCGCCAGCGCCAACACGGCCGGCAGCAGCGCGCGTGCACGCCGCGAGACGCTATCGGCCCGACCCACGGCAACGTAGGCCAGCGCGTAGGCCATGCCGCACACGGCATACTCGCCTGCTGCCAGCGCCAACATCCACAACCCCAGTTCGAGCCACCACAGCTTTGGGCTGGGGTTCGACTCGCGCTGCATGTGCACGGCCAGCGCACCAAACACGAACGTCGCCGCCACCAAAGCACACCGGTTGGCCAGCCATGCGACCGTCCACGCCAGACTCTCATCGACCGAAAACGCCGCCAACGCCAACCCCGCGATCACCAGACTCGTGCTGCGTCGCAACACGGCCCCCGCTGCCAAGAGCATCGCGACGAGCCACACCATCGAGTGCAGGTGGTGCAGCCATGCGCCTCGCGGAGCGACCCAATGATCGAGTTCCAGGAGCAGGCTCGCCAATGGCCGCAGATGTACAAACCGGAAGTTCTCGACCGTCCACCAGGGCAGCGAGCCGCGCTCGATGTGCGCGGCCGTCCCGGCCGGGTCCTCGGCGAAGAACGAGTACAGCCCCAGTGGGCTGTGGGGACCGAACTGTCCCTCGAGCTTGGCCACCTGCAGGTAGTCGTCGGCGAAGTAGCCAACCTGCAGGGCCGGCCAAACAACCGCCACCGCCACCGCGGCGATGACGACAAGCGTGACTCGCCACGCCGTTCGCTGGTCCCCTGCTGTCGCCGCGCCGTCTGGCATCACACGCGACCGAGATAGATGAGGGCGCACTCGGCGACAAGCGTCGGGCCGAGCAAGAACCGCACCCGATGCCAGTAGCGCGTCAGGTCCTTGCTCGGGACGGGCATGACCGCCGCCATCATCGGGCCCACGGCCACCAGGGGATGGAACAGCAGGGCCGCGTAGACCGCCGACACCAACATCAGCACGCGGGCGAGCGCAGCGGTCGGCCCCGCGCCGAGCACCACCGCCGTGGTGCGCACGGAGATCCTCGCGTCACCTTCACGGTCGCGCAGCACCTGGATCGTCTCGAACACGCCCGAGAACAATGCGAGCTGACCCAGCAGCAGCCAGCCGACAGCGTCGCCCGGCGGAACACCGACCGCGGGCATCGCAGCGCCCCAAACCATCATGGCGACGACGTCGACAAACGGCCGACGCTTGAGCAGCTTGGAGTACGCCGCACACACCCCCGCGCCGACGAGCAGGACCCACATCAGGCCCCCACCCCACACCAGCGCAAACCCAGCCAGCAACCCGAGCAGGCCGAGCTGGGCCCGCATCCCCGCGGGTCGGTGGGCAGCCAAGAACTCGGTCTTGTCCTGATCGCGGGTGGACGATGCGAGGTCGTCCTCGAGATCGAACCAGTCGTTGTTGAGGTAGACCAGCAGGTTGAGCAGGACGCCAAACAACGTCCGCGCGACAAGCTCAGGGCCGGGCAGATGCAGGGCCAGCATGATCGCAACCGCCGCGACCAGATTGGCCATCTCCAAGCGTGCGAGCCGGAACCGAGCGACGTCTGCGATGATCCTTAGCTCGGCCGCCATTGCCGCTGGCGAGGATCCCACACTGCGCGCCCGATTCCCAACGCGGGCCCGGCGAACGCGATACCCCCAGTTGCGCTGGGCGTAGCTGGGGGCCGTGGCTACGGTTGCGCAGCGGCGAATCTCGCCGCACGAGGATGCCGCTCAGTAGCCCGCGACACTCAAGACCGCGGGCCTCGATGGGCTCGCAGGTTCGGATCGCGGGTGGCGACGGAGCGGGAGCGGCTCAGCACTCCCAGAGGTAGACGTCGGACGCTTTGTCGAAGTAGTCGGATCCGCGGCAAGCGCTTCCATCCCAAAGATCAAAGTGCCCCGTCGCGTCCGACCACCCGGTGACGTCGAACATGATGAGCCCCGTCTTGCCCTCGACCGACGAGCGGTCTTTGCCATGGATGTCGGCGGGCCGGTACTTGCTCTGCAGGAACTCCTTGAACTCTTTGACGCGGAGCGCATAACGCTTGCCATCGCCACCACGCACCGTCAAAAGTCCGCCGAAACTCCCGGGGATTGGCTCACGGCACGCGTTAAAGCAGTAGCTAACTCGAATAACGCAGGTGTTCGCGATGTACCCCGCGTCGACGTTTCCCCCGATCTTCTTCTTGACCGCGGTGGAAGACCCGGTCGGATACACGCTCCACATTGAAGGTAAGGCGGGAATCGGCACCCCGACTTCCTACCACAATCTCACTCCCGAACGGCGATCCGGATGATCGCGGCGTCGCTCGGTGGCGGGGCTTTGGCTCCACACTTGTCGAAGAAAAAGTGCACGTGCGGCAGCTCCGGCGCCGCCCCCATGCACGTCGGCTCTTCGAACAAGACGGGGAACGGAGCCACCTTCGCGTCGGCGTGGATCCCAGCAAACTCGGCGTATCGCATCCCCACGCGCACCCCTTGCTCGGTCCGTGCGCGGGCCGATTCGACATAGACCATGGCCACGGGCGTGCTCTCCGCATCCTTGACGGCCGCTGCGGCCAGCGTTTCGGCCGGGGGAGGCTCGATGTCGCCGCCCTCGACGCGGCGGTGGTAGGGCCCCGTCGCCAGCGCGGCGAACACCGCGGATTCGTCGTTCCAAAAGCCCTCGAGCGGCTGAAAATCGCCGTACAAGCGCAGGGCATACTGCGCGGAGACGCGCATCGCCGCGGGCACGGGCTCGCCCAGCACAACGGGGCCGATCCCCTCGGCGGTGATGATCCACGGGTCGCCCTCCGGCACGACGCCGCCCGTCGCTGCGGGGCCCGTCGTCGCGGACGGCCCCGTGTCCGACGCCGCCTCGGGCACAACCGGCTGCGTCGTCGGCGGGGTTGCCTGGTTGCACCCAGTCGCCAGTGCCACCGCGATGAGGAGGTTCGGGACGCGCATGCGACCGCGACCCTAAGTCACCGCTTGGTTGGAATCCACCCCGACGAGGCCCGCTCAGTCGAACGAGGGCTTGTCCGCCACAAACTCGTAGCTGTTGAACACATGGAAATCCGCGGGATGCGGCGCTGGCACGCGCACAAATCCCACGGGATCCATTCGGTGCTTATGCCGCTCCACCACGCACTCGGGCTTGCAGATGAGCGTCTCCATCCAGTGGTAGCGCAGGATCACGTCCTTGTCGGGGTTGCTGCCGCGAACCTCGAGCACGTTGGTCTTGGCCCGCACCTTCCCCCCGCCGCGCGCGACGAGATTCACCTTGGTCTTGGTCTTGTAGATCCGAAACGGAGCCACGTCGGCGACCTTCTCTAGCTCCGGATTTTTGTCCCACCACGGCGCCAAGAACTGAGGCGCGGTGACAATGACGTACTTGACGCCGTAGGTGCGCACGTACGCCTTGAACTGCTTGGGCGGCATGATCCCCTGCGGCCGCTTGCGGAACAGGTTGGCCCAGCTGTGCACCAGGTTGCGCCAGATGAAGCCGCCGAGAATCTGCGCATCCGTGCGCGAGGCCAGATGCTCGCCCACAAACCAGCCCTCGACCAAGAAGCGCCCCGACCCGTCGTCGTGATCGCGAACCCACTGCGATAGCGCGGTGAGCTGCCAGTCCTGATAGCTGTAGTCCAGGTGGATGCCGTAGCCGAGCAGCGAGTACGGCACGCGGTTACCGTCGGGCAACGTGCGCGGCAGCGGTAGCGAGCGGACCGTGTAGTACAGGACGTCGCGGCTGAGGTGCTGGGCGGCGGGCAAGCTCAGCACCGCAAGCAATACCCAGCCCGGCCGACCGATCTTGCGCCACAGGCCTTCTCGGCTCGCGATGTCGAACGCACCGCCCGCGGCGATCGCCGCCAGGAACATGAGCGGCCCGATGTGGCGGTACGGTTGCAGGTTCGATGCGGGTGTGTAGCCGCCCAGGTAGGCCAACGTCGCAAACAGCCCCAATCCAAGCCCAACCGGAAGCGTCCTCGGATCGCTGCGCCGCCACCACATCACCAAGCCCGTAGCCCCCGCCGCCAACGTCATGAGGCGAAATCCAGTGCGGTTGCCGATCGAGCCCTGCTCGGCCGGCTCGCCGGTAAACCCAAAGAAGTCCCACATCAGCGTTTCGAGCGTTGTGTGCCCGAACAGCGAGGAATCGAGGATGTAGTGCCAAAACGAGAACGCAACGTTGAGCCACCACGCGTTGACCACGAGGGTCAGCACCGCCATCGACCACACCATCACGTGCTCTCGACGACTCAGCGTGCCAAACGCTCGGATGTACAGCGCGGCCATCGGCACCGCGAGCTCAAAGAACGAATAGGGATGCAGCAGGTGCGCCAGCGCCAGAGTCACCCCGGCCAGGAGCGCCGCCCACGGCTTGCGATCCATGATGAAGCGATAAAACGCGGACAGCGGCAGCAGGAACCAGTAGCTGGCAAACGCGTACGCCGTCATCCCGATGTACCACTCCCAGTGGTTCCACGAGTCGAAGAACCACATCAGCGAGGCCAGCGATGCGGCGACAAGCGATGCGCTGTGGCGCAAACCGAACAAGCGCCCCGATGTGTAGACAACCGGCGTCACCAACACGTGCGCCATGATCACAAACAGGTTGAACGCGCGGCCGTCCGAGACGCCCAGCGACGACACGGCGTAGGTGAAGATCGTCCACCCCTTGTTATCGGCGTCGAAGATCGTGCCGTTGGGATAGCCCGCCAGCAGCTGCACGTCGTAGACCCACGAGCGGCCCCAGCCGCGGAGTCCCTCGAGCGCGCGCCAGGTCTGCGAGACGTGCGTGTCGTAGTCGCCGCCCGCGATGGGAACGTCGGACCACAACAGGCTGCCGCGGAAGTAGTCCAAGACCCACAGGGGGCCCAAGAACACGATGACCAGCGGCAGGCCGCGACGGATCCACGGCAATAACGTCAGGCCGAGACGCTTCCATTTGGGATCGGCGTCGGCCACCGCGGGCAGGCTACTACGAACGCCCGCTGTCTTCACCCGACGGGTTGGCGGGCTGCAGCGCGGTGCTCGGCGTGACCTCCCCCGCAGCACACGCCCAACAGACCCTCCCCTCAGCCCCGAATTCCGCCGCTACCGAGGCGTCAGCGCCACGGAGAGGACCCATCGGCGGGGACAAGGCCGGTCGCACGCCCGCGCGCGAGCAGCTCGTCGATGGCCGCCCGCCCTTCGTCGCCGAGATCGACGGAGAAGTCACCCACGTACAGATCGATGTGTTTTTGGCAGACGTCGGGCGCCATCTCGGCGGCGTGCTGCCGGATGTACGCCGCGCTCGCGCCACGGTTGGCCATTGCGTATTCGATCGAGCGTCGGAGCCCAGACTCGACGGCCAGTGCACGCTCGCCCAACGAGCGCGCGGCCACGATGACACCCAGCGGCAGCGGCAGCCCGGTGGCGGACTCCCACTCGACCCCGAGATCCGCGACCTGAGCGAGCCCGTGGTCGGGGTACGTAAAGCGACTCTCGTGGATCACCAACCCTGCGTCGACGCGACCGTCGGCGACCGCGGGCATAATCGCGTCGAACCGCATCACGACCCGGGTGAGATCGGGCGGCCCAAACATCGCGAGCAAGAGATTGGCGGTCGTCGCCTCTCCAGGAATCGCCACGGTCGCCCCCGACAGCGAAGCCAGCGTGCTGCGGTGCGCGTCAGCCTCCCGCCGCAAGACCAGCGGCCCGCACCCGCGCCCCAACGCCGCCCCAGCGCCCAGCACCGCGTAGTCGCCCGTGAGGTGCCCCAGCGTTGCGGCCGAGACCTTGCTGACGCTCAACGGTGCGCCTGGGCCTTGCCCGAGCGAGCGACGATTGAGCTCATCGATGTCGGCGAGCCATGGCTCAAACGTCGCGTCGCACGGCACCGCACCGGAGATCAGCGCGTGGAACATGAACGTGTCGTTGGGACAGGTGGAAAACCCCAGTCCGAGTGCGTCAGACATCCATTCCCTCCATCACACGAATCACGGCCGCCTGCACTGCGGCCGTCGCCGCGTCGAGATCCCACCCCGCAGCGTCGCGGTCCCCCGTTCGGTTGCTGATGGCGCGCACGGCTGTCCAGGGCACGCCGAAATGCTGACACACGATGCCGACCGCCGCCCCCTCCATCGTCTCGATCTGCCCTCCGCCCGCCGCGGCACGGGATGCGGCCAGCGCCTCGACTCCACTGCACGTCGACACGGTCGACCCGGAGACACAGGGCACGCCCAGCCCCGCGGCGACCTTGGCGCTGAGCACAGCGTCGGCACGCGCGTCGGTCTGCATCGGCAGGCCCAGGTCGGCCAGCCCCGTATATCCGGTCGGGGTCTGCACCCCTTCATCGAGCAGAACATCGCGATCCACGACGACGACCGTACCGACCTCGGGGCCGCCCGCATGCGCGCCAGCCACGCCAAACAAGATCACCGCCGATGGCAGGGGCTGGTCGGCCTCGGCCAGTCTGCGGGTGAGCGTGAGCGTGGCCGCCGTCTTGCCGATCCCTAACGCTAGCGTGTCCTCGCGCTGGGCGAGTGCACCCGCCTCGAGCGCGGCGGCGTAGACGTACAGCGCGCTCAAGCGAGCATGCCCAGCGGCTGCTCAAGCAGCGACCGGACCGTCGCCAAGAACTTGGCTCCCACCGCACCATCCATGACGCGATGGTCGCAGGCCAGTGTCACCCGCATGTGCTTGGCCGCGATGGGCTGCCCGTTTGCGTCCGGGACAAACACGTCGGCTATCGATCCGACCGCGAGGATCGCTCCCTCGCCTGGGTTCACCACCGCAGCGAACTGCTCGATGCCCAGCATGCCCAGGTTGGACACGGTGAACGTGCTGCCGCTCATCTCCGGGGGCGCCAGCGCCTTGTCGCGCCCGCGCGTGCCCAAATCACGGGCCTCGGCCGCTATCTGCGACAGCGTCTTTTGGTTGGCGAAGCGAATGACGGGAACGATGAGTCCGTCGTCGAGCGCGACCGCCATGCCCATGTGCACGTCGCCACGCTGCACGATCGTCTTGCCGTCCCAGTAGGCGTTGACCGCGGGGTGCGCCACGAGAGCCTGGGCACACGCCATGAGCACCAGGTCATTGAACGAGACCTTGCCCCCACGGTCGGCCAGAGCGGCGTTGACCTCTTTGCGCAGCGCCACCGCACGATCCATCGTCACCACCGACGTCAGGTAAAAGTGCGGGATCTCGCTGTTGGCCTGGGCCATGCGCTTGGCGATCGTCTTGCGCATCGGCGAGAGCCGCTGGGGCGTGTCGGGGCGTGAGTAGAACACGCGGTCACCACCGCTCTGGACCGCCACACCTGCGGTGGGTGCGGTCGTCCCAGAGGCACGGGCAGCGTCGACATCGTCTTTGACGATCCGCCCGTGAGGGCCTGACCCGACCACCTGGGTCAGGTCGACGTCGTACTCACGCGCCAGGCGGCGGGCCAGCGGGGACGCAGCGATCCGCTCGTCGAGCGCGGGCGCGACCGCGGCGGGAGTGCTGGGTGCGGGCGCGGCTTGGGCGGGCGCCGGACTCGGTGCCGACGCGGGGGCGGCGGGCGCCGCGGGTTCGGCCGCGGGGGGCGCTGCCGCGGAGGTCGCGTTCGCCAGCGCCTCGCTCGGGTCTTCCCCCTTCTTGCCGAGCACGGCGATCGGCGCACCGATCGGGAACGTCTCGCCTTCGGGTGCGACCAACGCCAGCACGATGCCCGCATCGAACGACTCGAACTCCATGGTCGCCTTGTCGGTTTCGACCTCGGCCAGCAACTGACCACGCTTTATCTTGTCGCCTACTTGGACGTGCCACTGGGCGATCACGCCCTCCTCCATGGTGTCCGAAAGGCGGGGCATCTCGACGATGGTTGCCATGACTCGCTCCTGGTCTCAGATCTTGAAGTTGGCCGCGCGACGGATTGCGTCGCGCGCTTGCTCGGGCGATGGGATCGAGAGCTTCTCCAAGTTCTCGGCGTAGGACATGTTGACGTCCTCGTAGCAGATTCGCTCGACGGGCGCGTCGAGGTGATCAAAGCACGTGGACGTGATGCGATCGGAGACCTCGGCCCCCGTCCCGCCATACGGCCACCCGTGATAGACGACGACCGCGCGGTTCGTTTTGCGGACGGAGTTGTAGACGCACTCTTGGTCCCAGGGCCTCAAGGTGCGCAGGTCGATGACCTCGCAATCGATCCCATCGGCGGCGGCCAACTCGGCGCCATCCAGCGCGACCTGCAGGCCCTGCCCCCACGTGACAACCGTGACCCCGTCGCCCGGGCGCTTGATGTCGGCGACGCCAATGGGGATCACGTACTCCTCGTCGGGCACCTCGCCCTTGTGGCCGTACATGACCTCACTCTCAAAGAAGATGACCGGGTTGTCGTCGCGAATGGCGGACTTGAGCAGTCCCTTGGCGTCGCGCGCCGTCGCCACCGAGATGACCTTGACGCCCGGAAAGCCACAGTAAAACGCCTCAAACGCTTGGCTGTGGGTGGATCCCAGCATGTGCGCCGCCGCGTTGGGCCCGCGAAAGACCATCGGCAGCGTGAACTGGCCGTTGGACAAATGCCGGAGCTTGGCAGCGTTGTTCAAGATCTGGTCGAACGCGACGGCCGAGAAGTTGAACGTCATGAACTCGACGATCGGGCGCAGGCCGGCCATCGCGGCGCCAATCCCAACCCCGGAGAACCCCGTCTCTGCGATCGGCGTGTCGACCACGCGGCGCTCGCCGTACTTGGCGAGCAGCCCTTCGGTGACCTTGTAGGCGCCTTGGTAGTGGCCGACCTCCTCACCGATGATGAAGACACGATCATCGCGTGCCATCTCCTCGTCGATGGCCTGCCCCAACGCCTCTCGGATTTGCAGTGTCGCCATGGCTAGTCCTCCCCCACCAGGTGGTGCTTGAAGCGATGTTCCGGATCGGGCACGGGCGAGGCATCGGCAAACTTCACCGCCGCGTCCATCTCTGCCGCGACCTC
>Ga0316189_10001458_pt1 | contig 23472 bp, 22 predicted proteins | sample LowCovwburrow_MG_FD_204930 | JGI IMG/M metagenome (GOLD analysis project Ga0316189, IMG submission 204930) | Coastal sediment microbial communities from Maine, United States - Lowes Cove worm burrow | ecosystem: Environmental > Aquatic > Marine > Coastal > Sediment | place: USA: Maine... | reverse complement strand
GCCACCGCGCGCCCCATGTGGGACGCAATGGAGACCTCGATCGTGGTCCGCAGGCGCCGGCTCCCACCGAGCATGCCCGCCTTCTCCTCGGCGTACCGGACGTTGCGGACGAGCTCGAGCCGGTCCTCCGTGCCGAGGTTCAGCTGCAGGGCACCCCGCCCACGGGACCCAGACCACGCCACCGTCCGCTCCAGCGCCCCGCCGACCTGGACCTCCACAGGACCCGGGAGCAGCGCTCCGGCATGCCCGATCTGAGCGGCGACCCTGCGGAACACGCGCGCGTCGTGCCGCGGCACGGCTCGGTACGACACCGACAGCGACGCGTCCTGGGCGAAGACGGCCACGCTGTGCACCCGTCCGTCCGAGGGCAGCGTCGCGACCCCGTCCGCCGCGAAGCGATGGTCACCGCCCCCGATAGCAGCGGGCCGCGAGGAGACCGCCCGCGCCGCGTCCTCGGCCATCCGGAGCGCGGCCCGAACGCGCTGGTGCGCCACGTCGGGCAGCCCGCGCTCCCCCAGCCGCTCCGCATCGGAGACGCGCTGTAGGCGCCCGCGCGCCCCCGGCGTGGCGTCCCAAGACCCCAACCGCAGGCTGCCATAGTCCAGCCAGTCTGCGGCCACATCGAGCGCAGCATCGGCGGCCGGCGGCGCCGGCGGCGAGGGCGCGCCGCGCATCCGCTTCTTGGCCCTGCGCGGTGCCGGCGGAGCGGCGGCCGACATCATCGCCACGGCAGGCGCGGAAACCGCCTCCGGCGAAGCGGCCATGGTCCGCAGTTGCGGCCCCACGTCCGGCGGGAACAGACCCTCCAGGTCGTCCGGCAGTGGGCGCCAGGCCGGCGGAGCCGGCGGCTGCTTGGTGCCCAGCCTCAGCGCCGGCAACACCGGCACGTCGAGCACCCGGCGACTCGGCGCAGTCGCCAGCCGTACCGCCACGTCCGGCCAGTCCTCGCCGGTGGCTTGCACGACCCGCGCCCGCATCGAGAACCGCCCGGTCGCCAGGTCGGCTGCCGCGTCGAGCACGTAGGACGGGGTCCACGTCGCCCCGGGGACCCGGTAGCTGAGCCCGACCTCCGCCTCGCCGTCCCCGTCCACCCCGACGAGCGCAACCCAGGTCGGCACCCACCGCCGCCACATCGCTTCGTCGCTGCTCTCCTCGATCGCGGTCTGCAGGATCCGCAGACGCGCTGTCGCTGCTTCGAGCGCGCCCTGAGCGGCGCGCGCTGCCTCGTCGAGCTCCGCCGCCCAGGGCGCGACCACCGCGTCGAGAGTCGCCCAGGCCTGCAGGTGGTCCGCGGTCGGCGGCGCGGACCTGCGGTGGAACGCCGGAGCGATCGCCGCCGCGGCCTCCCGGGCCCGGTGCAGGGCGATGAGCTCCTCCCTCAGCCGGCCCCGCTCGGCCTCGACCTCGCGCAGCGCGGCCACCGCCTCAGGCTCACCGGGGCGGTCCACCCCGTCGGTGTCGAGCTGCAGGGTCACCTCGCGGACCGCAGCCCCCACCACCGCCACCCGCAGCGACGCGGGCTCCAGCAGCAGCGGCAGGCGTCGCACTGTGATGGCACCATCCACGATGGGCAGCACGCCCGCGCGCCGGACAAGCGCCCCGTCCGGGTGCACGGTGACCGCGGTGATCGGGATCATGGTCGCTGCCGGCAGAGCACGAACGGCGCGGTGGGCAGCAGACTGCCGAGGCGAGCGAGCAGCCCAGGAACGTCGTCGCGAGGCATGTCCTTGTAGGCGTTGCCGATGGTCACGTGGGCGGAGACCCGCCGCAGCACGTCGACCATGTTGCCGAACACCAGGGCCGGGATCCCCCGCTCGTTGTCGCGCAAGGGCGGGAAGTCCGGGTGGCTCTCAGCCGGGAGGTGCCGGTAGTCGATCCATACCTCGCCTGGCACCGCGGGGCTGTCCACGGCCGTGAAGTGCCCCGGGCCCACGAGCGGGGCGATCAGCCCGGGGTTGTGGTTGTAGCCGACCACCGCATCCCCGCTGCGCGCGAAGCGCTTCTGGAAACGGTTGAACACCGCCAGGCCGTTGCGACCGAGGTGGTGGGTGACTCCCTCGCCGACCAGCTCATCTGCGTGCACGGCGCCTCCCTCGGCGAGCCGGTACAGCCATCGCTGCTCCGCACCGCTCAGGCGGTAGATCCAGGACAATCGTTCGGCGTGCTCGGCGGCATCGAGGGCAGCCGCCAGCGGCGCAAGCTCTGTCACTTCCTGCGGGAGCGGGATCGGCACACGGCCTCCTGCCGTAGGATGCCACATACTCGCCCTCCTCCTCGCCGCCTGCAGCTCACATCCGGCGCCCCAGTCCGCTGGCCGACCTCGCACCGCGGTCCAGTAGAGGGGCGCGCTCCGAGAGAACCGAGGAGTCGCTACTTGGCGGCGACCATCTGCTCGAGCTCCCCGCCTTCCCACATCTCCATGACGATGTCGGAGCCCCCGACGAACTTCCCGTCGATGTACAGCTGCGGGATGGTGGGCCAGTTGGCGTATTCCTTGATGCCCTGCCTGATCTCCGAGTCGGAGAGCACGTCGAATGAGCCAAAGTCCGTGCCGAGCGCACGCACGATGCTCACCGCGCGCATGGAGAACCCACACTGCGGAAAGTCCGGCGAGCCCTTCATGAACAGGAACACCTTGCTTCCAGTCACCATCTCTTCGATGCGCTGCTTGGTCGGAGCTTCCATGGATGATCCTCGATGAGGGCTAGGGGACATCTAGCTCGCGTGCGGCCAGCGGTCCGGGGTGTAGGTCTTCAGCTGGAGCGCGTGGATGTCCTCGCGCATGTGGTCGCCGAGCGCGCTGTACACCAGCTGATGCTGCTGCACCCGGGAAATGCCCACGAACGCCGGCGCAGCCACTTCCGCCTGGAAGTGCACGCCATCGCTGGCCGGGTCGAGCACGATGGCCTGCGCCCCGGGGACGTTCGCTTCGATCATGGCTTGGATGCGTTCTGCGGAGAACATGCTGCTCCTGGCTGCGAGGCATGGCCGTATCCCCGGCCGTCCCCACAGACAACCGCGCCGCGCTACTCCGCGTCGGCGGCGGCCGACGCCTCGTCCGGGGCCTTCGCGGCTCCCGGGCCGAACTCGACGATGTACATGCGGCGGTCATCGTCTTTCAGGGCTGCGTATCGGCCGGCCGCGACGGCGTCGCCCGCGATCCAGCGCGCCACGCGGTCGCCTTTTTCCTTGTCGAGGACCTTGGCGGCATCGAAGGTGGTGGTGCGCAGCTCGTACGTGGTGTCGTCCTCAAACTCGACCCCCACATACGGCCACGGCTCCATCGTGACCCGCACCGAGTCGTCGCCGAACACCCGCTCGCCGCTGGGGATCAGCGGCAGGATCTTGGTGTTCTCGATGGTCCCTTGGCCGATGATGAGCAGGTGTTCCTCCGGGCCGATCCGGCGGATCTTGTTGGGCACGATCTCGGGGTAGCGAACCTGGACATCGGTGCCGCGGATGGTCTCCCGGGCGACATCGGAGACGGTCTTGAGGGGCTCGAGCCCGGCCGCGCTGGAGACGTACAGACCGCTGCCGCTGGGCGCCCGCCACACCTTGAGCTCGACCTCGGCGGGGAAGCCGCCGTCAGGCACCTCGTCCACGTCGGCGAGCCACACCTCATCGCGATCGGCCTTGAGCTTGTACGCGGACCCCAGGCACAACTTCTCGAGCGCGAACGTGCCATCCTCGGCGACCTCCGCCTCCATGAACTGGCAGGACATGCCCGCGTCCTCTGCGGTCGCAGAAGCGATCAACTTGAAGCCACCGGCCGGCGTGCCGAGCATGCCATCGACGATGCGCCCCTCGACCGTGGTGCTACTACACCCGGCCAGTATAGTAAGGAAAGCCAGGCCAGCGGTTCTCGAATCCATGGTTCCCCCGAGGTTGCGGGGCATCTTACCAGAGCGCGGCCGCCAGCGTACGGGCCCGCCGCCCTACCGCGACGACCACCTCATCGGGTGCGTCAGCGCCGGTTGCGGGAAACAGCACTGCGCGCGACGAAGTGATGAGCGCACCCGAGCCGTCCGCGCGCCGGTGGCCGTGGACCTGTGCCGGGGTCGCGCCCTGAGCACCCACGCCCGGCACGAGGAACCATGCGGTCGGCATCCGCGCTCGCCACCGCGCACCTTCCCCGGAGGGCAGCGTCGCAGCGATCACCGCGCCCGCGCTCTGAGCGTGGTCCTCGACCCACCCGGCGACCCTCTCTGCGATGCCGCCCTGAACCTGCCACGGACCAGCGCCGGGGTTGGAGGTACGCACCAGCACGAAGGCGCCCTTGCCGTCAACGAATCGGTCGGCGAAAGGCGCCAGGCTCTCGGGACCCAGGTACGGAGACAGCGTGACCGCGTCAGCGCCCATGGGCCCCGCGTCGTCCAGCGTGGCACGGGCGTACGCCTCGGCGGTCGAGCCGATGTCGCCACGCTTGGCGTCGAGGAGGACCAGCAACCCGGCGCCTTGGGCGCGGCGAATGACCCGCTGTAGGACCGCCACCCCGGGGGCACCCAGCGCCTCGAAGAAGGCGCTCTGCGGCTTGAGCATCGCAGCGTGAGGCGCGACAGCTTCGATCACCCTCTCGCTGAATGCCCACACGCCGGCAGCAGCGTCGGCCGCGTCGAGTCCGGCGATGCGAGACAGATGCGGATCGAGCCCCACACACAGCGGCGCGCCGACGGCATTGACGCGCGCAGCGAGCCGCTCCGCAAAGGTCGCAGGCACGTGTGCTAGCCCCGGATGTCCATGATGAAGTCCATCGTCTGTGGCTCGCGGACCTCGGGCTCCTCCCCCTCCTCGGGGTCGGGCATGGGCGGCCAGCGCTCTTCGTCGACCGGGAAGTCGATCTCCTTGATGCGGTCGCGCAGACACTTCAGGGCTGCCTCGTTCACGTTCTTCGACTTTTCGTGGAAGTTCGGGTAGACCGAGCCTTTGCGGGTGAAGTTCAGCACCAGGTGCATCTCGCCGGCGAGCTCTTCGCCCTCGTCGATCGCCTGACCGAGGCAGTAGTCCACCCCGCCCATCTCGTGTGCGAGCCGGTCGACGATGAACCGCCGACCGATCCCGGCTGCGGCGACGTCGGACGCGCGGCCGTAGCGGGCCTGGAAGTGCTCGGGCTCGGGCTTGTCCCAGACCTCCATGGCTGCTGCGCGCACCTCTTCGACATCGCCGGCGCCCATCTTGCAGAACCGTTCGTTGAGCGCCGGAGCGGCGTCGCCTTCGGGGGGACTGGACGTGGCGACGAGGCACACGTTGGCGAGGCCCTTGACCCGGGAACGCTCGGAGAGCACCGCGTGAACGCCGGGTGCCTGGGTGTCCTCGTAGGCGGCTGCCATGTACTCGAGAGCCTCTTCGTCCATGCCGTCGCCATACCAGGTGGTGGCGCCCCAGTTGACCTCGCGCTTCCCCGCAACCTGCCACAGCTCGGCGGCCAGGTCGCGCTCGCCCGAGAGCGTCAGCGGCAGGTAGGTGACCTGCAGGTAGGCGAGCTCCGGCGGAACGTCCACGTTGGCCTTCACTTCCTCGGCGCGCATCAGGAGCAGCGCCTCGCCGCCAACCCGCTGGACGAGCTCGTCGAGCATCGCCGCCTCGCTGCCGCCGGAGACAACCAGCAGGGGCCGCACGGCGCTGAACTGTTGCACGCTGTCGAGCGGCGTCTCGTCGTCGTCCCAGCCAGCGCCGTTCCAGCGCTGGGTCCTGGTCCACGCTTCGTCCTCGTACACGAGCACGTCGCCGAAGCCGCCGTTGCTCGGACGCACCGGAACGGAGTTTCCGTCGATCTGGACGATGGCTGCTGCAAGGTCGCCGCCCATCTCCTCCACCAGGTCGCCCGCGGGGGCGTTGATGGAGATGGAGCGAAGGGTCTCGACGCTGCCGCCCGCGAGGACGCGCACGGCGCCCAGGCTGCTCACCAGGACCAGGGTGAGGAACACGTCGATGAGGGTGAACCGCTCCACCACTTCGCCCAGCTCGTAGTAGAAGCCGGCGATCGCGATCAGGATAGCGAAGCCGAACGCGATCCAGCCGAGGGTAGCCACCGGCGCCGCGATGTTGGTCCACATGCCGATCGCCTCGATGAGGGTGCCGGCCTGCGTGGCGATGCCGTCGGGCCCAAACGTGGTGATCCGGTTGCCCATGACCAGCGCGCGGCCGCCGTAGCTGATGGCGAGGACCATGCACATCGCAGCGGCGAACCGCATGCCGGCGACCCGGTGTGCGTGCTCGTACATCGCGCGCTTGACCGACGCGAACGCGACCCCGAAGCCCGCGAACAGGAACAGGGCGATCATCAGCGTGCCGCCGGTCAGGCCGAAGTACGCGGAGTAGCCAGCCACAGTGAGGGCAGCGACCACGGTGAGGACCGCGGCGGAGCCGGCAGCGAACGGGGTCGCGCGGGACTCGGGACCGGCGAAGAACGCGCCGACCGCGGCCGCCCAGGTGCCCACGCCGAACAAGAACGCCCCGACCCAGCGGGAGAACCAGTCAGACGACAGCGCGTCTTGGAATCCAACCTGGGCGGTGCCCACGATCGCATTCGCGTCGACCGAGCCGACGGTCGCCAGCGTCTGGTCGGCGGACATCAGCGCGCCGATGGCGCCGACCGCGCACGTGGCCACCGGAAAGATCACCAGGAGAGTGAGCGGGACACGGCGCTTCATGAAGGCCGCGCCGGCCAGCAGGACAGCAACGAGCAGCCCCACAAGGGCCAAGCCCAGGACCATGGTGGAGAAGGCGCCACCTGCGCTCATCAGATCGCTCATGTAGGGCACTCCATCGCCAGATCTGCGGGGGCATTTTTAACAGATCTGTCGCGGGAAGCTGTTCAGGGCGCGTCAACTTACAGCCAGATCACCGTCGCACGGTCTCCGTAGAGGTGATCGACACGCTGCGCCGCGTCGGCCTGCCAGCCGGAGTTGTTGTCTTCGGCGGTGTCGTACATCCGCACGTCCCAGACCACGCGATCCGTGGCCGGGTCGAACTCAGCGAGCCGGATGGAGCGGACGCCGAAACCCAGGTCGGAGTTCTGGACGCCCCCTTCCGCCTCCAGGAAGCCGAATACGGACAGCACATGTCCGCTCGGCGCGAGCAGATCCGCGTCGCCGAGCGCGCTGGAGAACAGTGCCGGGTCCCCGAGTGTCGCCTCCCACACCTGGCGCACGGTCATAGCGACCGGGTCGACCTCGTACTCCACCACCCGCGAGTACCGCCCGACCTCGGGATCCTGGCTGTACGGCGTGGTGCGGTTGTGGTTGCCGTTGTCGAACATCCGCACACGGTTGCCGGCGCGCCGCGCGCCGTGCTGGTGGTAGGGCCATCCGAACGGCTCGCCGACAGGTGTGAGCAGGTACGGTCGCAGGTCGTCCGACCACCCATCGTGGTTGGCCAAGATCCATATCGGCTCGAGGTCTTCGTCTCCGAACAGCACGACGGCGTCCTGGTGCCGGGACCCCACGAGGACCAAGCCCTCGTCAGGGAAGGCCTGCAGCGCGTTGGCGTGCGACCAGTCGAAGCGACCGTTGTGTTGGATTGTGCTGCCATAGCCGATCCTCGTGGGGTCGAGGACATCGACGAGAGACCACGAGGAGATCACCTGCCCGTCCGTGCCGATGTGGGCCGCGACGTCGGCTTCGATCACGACGTTGTCGGTGATGGAGAGGTCGCTGTCGTCGATGGGGTAGTTCTGGACCTGCGGAAAGTGCTCGGACAGCGTGTAGAAGGTACCGTCCGGGCGCAGCTGCAGGTCGTGGTGGTAGGCGCCCTTGAACCCGGCCGTCTTGGGGCTGTAGCTGGCCGTCTCCTCGCCGGTGGGCTCGAACACGTGCACCTCGCCGAACTCGAGGTACCAGACCTGGCCGGCGTCGGACAGCTGCAGCGACCGCACCTTCCGAGAGGCGGGCAGCAGCCACACCACCTGCCCCTCGGAGTCGATGGCAGCCGCCCGGTTGAGCGCAGGCTGAGTCTCGCCGGGCGACTCGAAAGAGACCAAGGTGAGTCCCTGCTGCGGGCCGTCATTGACCAGCACCTCGATGATCGGGACCTCGATGTCCAGCGCCTCCGTGGTGAGCGACAGCTCCTCGACGGCGACACCGTCAAGCTCGACGGTGAGATCGTAGGTGGTGGACGGGCGCAGCCCGAGGATGGGGACCGCGTGTTCGGCGGCAGCGTCCGGGAACGTGATGCGCCGCGCACCCGCGCCGCCCTCCAGCAGGAGTGAGAGGACCGCTGGCGCGTCGGCCGTCACGGTCAACCAGCGGACCAAGCGGGCGTCACCGGGAGGAATCGAGAGCGCGGCGTCAACGGCATTGTCGGTCGGAGACACCATGTTGTCCCCGTTGCCGCCCGGTCCAGAGCAGGCCAAGAGTAGCGTCAGCATCCCGCCAACCTATCCCCTCGGATCCCCACATGCTCTTGTTTTCGGCCGCCGCAGCCCTCGCTGTCGAGGGGGACACCTGGCAGTCTCCACCCGATCCGATCGGCGCGCTCCTCGAGGCGCGCTGGGCGCCGTCGGTCCGGATCAGCCCGAACCATGCGTGGATGGTCGAGCTCGATCGGCCGGCGCTCCCCGACCTGGCGGAGCTCGCGGAGCCCGTGATCCGAGTCGCCGGGATCCAGCTCAACCCCCGCACACACGGTCCCGCACGCGAGTACGCGTACACCGGGGTCATCCTCCGCGACTTCGGACCGGCGCGCCGCCAGGAGCGCCGCCCACTCACGCTCCCGGACAACCCGCGGATCCGCAACCTCTCGTGGTCCGACGACAGCGCCTACCTGGCGTTCACCCACACGACGGAGGCCAACACCGAGCTGTGGATCGCCACCGTCAAGACCGGGGAGACCCGGCGGCTGCTCGGCGGGCTGAACGCCACCTGGGGCGCGCCGTGCGACTGGCTTCCCACCAACGATCTGGTGTGCAAGGTGACCGTGGCGGGGGCGCCGCCTCAGCGCGACCCCGTCCCGGCCGGTCCGTCGGTGGACGAGAACCTGGGCCGCAAGACGCCGGCCCGCACCTACCAAAACCTGCTGAAGGACAAGCACGACGAGGCGCTGTTCGAGCACTACCTCACCTCTCAGGTAGTCCGGGTCACGCTCGACGGAACGGTCTCCCAGGTGGTGGGGTCCGCAGTCGTGGACTGGGTCGAGGCCTCGCCAGACGGGCAGTGGCTGCTGGTCAAGCAGGTCCAACGCCCGTACAGTTTCCACGTCCCCGCCAGCCGATTCGCGGCCCAGTACGCAGTCCAGCCGCTCGACGACCCCGATGCCGCCAAGATCCTTACAGAGCTCCCCCTCGCCGACGACGTGCCCATCCCGTTGTCGTCGGTCCGAACCGGCAAGCGGACCTGGGGCTGGCGCGCGGACGCACCGGCGAGCCTGTGGGCCGTAGAGGCGCTCGACGGCGGCGATGCAGGCGCCCAGGCCGCGCACCGCGATGAGCTCACGCTGCTAGAGGCCCCGTTCGAGGGAGAACCGACGGCGCTGTGGCGATCCACGCTGCGCTTCGGAGGGGTCACCTGGGGCGACGACGAGCTCGCGCTGGTCGAGGAGTGGTGGTACGCCGACCGGCGTGTCATGACCCACGCGCTCGACCCCACGTCGGGAGAGGCCAGGGTGCTTCACGACCGGTCCTGGCAGGATCGGTATGGCGACCCGGGAGAAGCGGCGACCGTGCGCGGTCCATACGGCCGCCGCGTGATCGCGCGCGGCGCCGAGGGCCGGATGTGGTTCGTCGGCCAAGGCTTCACGCCCGAGGGCCGCTTCCCGTTCCTCGATGAGATCGACCCGGACACCGGAGAGTCGCTGCGCCTGTGGCAGGCGGCCGACCCCTACCTCGAGTGGGTGGCCTCGGTGCTCGGGGACGGCCTGTTCCTTACTCGGCGAGAGTCCGCAGAGCACCCGCCCAACTACATGCTGCGCCAGGCTGGGCGCGGCCGCGCCACCCCGGTCACCGACTTTGGCGACTGGGCACCGCCGTTCGCGAAGGTCCGCAAGGAAGTGATCCGGTACGAGCGCGCGGACGGCCTGCCGCTGTCGGCCACGGTGTACTTCCCGCCGGGCCACCGGCCCGGCAGAGACGCCCCGCTCCCGGCACTGTTCTGGGCTTACCCCAGCGAGTTCAAGTCGCGCGACGACGCCGGACAGGTCACCGCCACGACCAAGTCCTTCGACCGACCGTGGGGACCGAGCCACCTGTACCTGTTGCTGCACGGCTTCATGGTCGTGGACGACCCGAACATGCCGATCATCGGTGAGGGCGACGAGCAGCCCAACGACACCTACATCCAGCAGCTCGTCGACGGGGCGCATGCCGCGACCGACGCCGTGGTGTCGCGCGGCTGGGCCGACCCGGCTCGATTGGTGATCGGCGGGCACAGCTACGGCGCCTTCACGACGGCCAACTTGCTCGCGCACAGCGACCGGTTCGCCGCAGGCATCGCCCGCTCGGGCGCATACAACCGGTCGCTGACCCCATTCGGATTCCAGGGCGAGGAGCGCAGCTACTGGGAGGCGATGGACACCTACATCGCGATGTCGCCGTTCACGCACGCCCACAAGATCAACGAGCCGCTACTCATGATCCACGGGGCCAAGGACAGCAACTCGGGGACCTACCCTATCCAGTCGCAGCGCATGTTCGAGGCGCTCAAGGGCCAGGGCGCGGTCGTGCGCTGGGTCGAGCTGCCGTACGAGGACCACGGGTACCGCAGCCGCCAGGCCGTGGGTCACACGCTGTGGGAGATGCTGCGCTGGGTGGATGACTACGCCGGCGAGGGCCCCTCCCGCTGAGCCAATGCAGGAGCCGCTCGACCAGCGGACCCCGCCTACGGAACGTTGCGCGTATCCTGCAGGAAAGCCAGGACGGCGTCCAGGGTCTCGACGGGCCGCTCGACCTGAGGGTAGTGGCCCGCGCCAGGGATCATCACCGCGCGGCTGTCTCCGCCGAGGCGGGCGGCCTGCCACTCCGCCTCCACCACCGGGTCGGCGAAGTCCGGGTCCTCGGCGCCCATCGCGATGAGCGCGGGGACCGAGACCTCGGCAAGGCGAGCGTAGATGCCGGCCTTCGACGCGCGCATCATGGCGCGAGCGGCATCGAGACGGCCGGGCTCTCGAAGGTTGTCGAGGACCGCGGCCTGGTTGGCGGCGAGGTCCGCCGGAGGCGTCTTGAACAGCGTCTTCCGGTAGAGGCCCCAGGCCCAGACGCCCCACGGTCGCGAAAACAGGGGCAAGACCAGCGACCGAATCAGCCCGAACATCGGCGGATCGCTGACGAAGCCGCTCAGCAGCACCAGACGTGCGACCCGGTCGGACCGCAACGCCGCGTGGGTGATCGCGGCGGCACCGATCGAGTTGCCGATGAGCACGGCGCGGCGAAGGTTCAGCGCATCGAGCAACGCGACCACGTCGTCTCCGATGTCCTCGGAGGTGTAGGAGGCGAAGCCGGCGTCGGACTGGCCGTGGCCGCGCAGGTCCATCGCGAAGACGGCGTAGCCGGCGTCGGCCAACCGCGGGCCGAGCGCGCGGTAGCTCGCTCGCGTGTCGCCGATCCCGGGTAGCGCCACGATCGGCGTCCCCTCCGCCCCGTACGTCTCGTAGGCCACGCGGCCACCGCGGGTCTGGAGCATGCGAGTCATCGAGTGCCCTCCGCCCCAACGCACCGAGGTAGCCAGGTGTACCAGTGCGTTGGCTCGGCATCAACCTACCCCTACCTACGGCGCCGACGCATCCTCGTTGAGCCGGTCGAGAGCGGCCTCCGCGGCTCGCTTGGTGGCGCCCCACCGCCCAACCTCGATCGCCTGCCCGTAGCTCGCGCGGGCCCTGGCCAGGCTGTGCCGCAGGCCTTCCCGCTCGAACAAGTGCCCGAGCAGGAGCAACAAGCCCGGGTCGTCGGGGAAGCGCTCGAGCGCAGCCCAGGCCTCTTCGACCAGCCGCCGCACCTTGCATTTGCCCGACGCGCTGTCCGCGGCGTCCAAGTAGGCACCGCGGGACAGCGCTCGCCTCCGCGACACCACGCGCCGCTGCGCCGACCCGATGGAGAACCGATCGGTCACCGGCCTCTGCTTCTGTGCCCAAGCGCTGCGCGAGTCAGGCGAGAGAATCGAGCTCAACGCACGCGAGGCGACCATCGGGAAGCAGGCATCGGGCGTGCAGCGCATCCGAATGCAGCGTTTGTTGTTGGACGATCCCTTAGCCCTCCGCTTGCTCCGTGAGGTGGCGCAGCGCCTCGGGAGGCTCGAGCGGCGGAACCGGCGCGGCCGCCCGCGACAGCGCAGCCCGCACCTGGGCGGCGAGCCACGCGGAGAGGCGCTCGTCGAGCTGGGTCACCACCAGTGGCTGGGGCCCGTCGACCCGAAGCTCTGTGCCGACCGCCACCGCGTCCGTGGCCTCGTGCAGCGACACGCAGCGCCGGATCGAACGCCCCAGCTCGACCCGCTCCACACACAGCTCCCCGCTGTTCAGCGTGAGCCGGCTGGCGCTGCGCCGTCGGAGCACCGAGTTGGCCACAAACAGGGCCGCGAGCGGCAGCAGCGTCTGGCCGTCCCCCAGGATCATCAGCAGTCCGAACCCCACCAGCGGCTGCCAGAGGTCCCCCAGTCTGCGCGGGAACCAGGAGACCTCGCGCGAGAGCTCCACCGTGACGGCGTGAAGGTCCTGGACCACCACGACGCCCTCTGGCGGCTCGGCCACGTCGATCACGCCTCCTCCTCGCGCACGGGCACGGTGAGTGCATCCTCGTACGGGTCGCGGTGCGACCGGACGACCGGGGCCGCGCCGAGCAGACCCCCGTACGGATCGTTTGTGAGACCCACGGCGCGCGGCGCAACCCCGGACCCCTGCCCAACGTACTCATCGCGGTTCGCCCGGGCCCAGCTCGCGGCGTCGTCGCCCTCGGCGTCGGCGAGCGGCCGCAGCCGGGCCCGGCCCAACGTCACGCCCACCACCATCGGCAGCAGGACCCACCAGTCAGCAAGCCCCGCCGCGGCGACGACCGCCGCCGCCACGAGCACCGACACCGCAGTGCTCCCGACCGCGACCCGCGCGTGCCGCCACAGTCCGGCCGACCAGACCACAGACGCCCAGAAGGCGAGCCCGGCCTGCGCGAAGGCCGTGGGGACCACCCACAGCAACAGTGCCACAACCGCACCCAGACGCAGTCCGTGAAGTAAGGGTGCCATTGCCCGAGGATAACGTGCGCTGCACCCCATGCCGCTGCCGCCCTACCAGTGCTCGTTGTGACCCATGGTTGCGTCCAGGCCGCCTGCGAGTGCCTTGCGTTCGGCGTCTGTGAGCCGCGCCTCGGGATGCAGCGCCAAGTAGTAGTCAGGCGGCATCTCGCGCTCCATGACCACCTCGCCCGCCTCGTGCGCCTCCTCCTGGGTCTTGTCCATCTCGGAGAAGTTCATGGCAAGGCGCGCCTCGTCTATATGATACCGCACGGCCCACGCCGCCGGCGCGACGTAGCCGTACCAAGGCACGTTCACCTCGTTGGAGTGGCAGTCAAAGCAGGCACGTCGTGCGAGCTGCTCGGTCTGTGCGCTGTCCCACGCCGGCTCCATGGTGACGGGGTGATTGCTAGCGCGGTATGGGACGAACTGCACCAGCACGAAGAGCGCGGCCACGGCGGCAAGAGTAGTGATGACGATGCGTTTGAGCACGGTACCTCCTTGACCACGTTGTGCGCTCCAGGGCGCGCCGGGACCATCCATCAGATGACAGATCCAGACCATAACCAGCTTGCTATGGTACTTTTTTCGCTTGTCGCCGGGTTGGTGGGCGCCGATCTGTTGTCGGATGCTGGGTCGGGTGCCGGCCTACAACACGTGCTGGCCGAGGGCCTGGGCGCAGCCGCTGCGCTGGGTGGAGCGGGGTGGTTTGCCCGGCGTCACCGGGCCGAGCTGCGGGCGGCCCGGGACTGGCGCGCGCAGGCCGAGACACTGCTCGCGGGTGTCGGGCTCACCGTCCGGGAGCAATTTTTGGCCTGGGGTCTGTCCGTCGCCGAGCGTGAGGTGGCGCTGCTGTTGCTCAAGGGCCTGTCCTTCAAGGAGGTGGCCCAGGTTCGGCAGACCGGTGAGCGCACTGCGCGCGAGCAGGCCCGAGCCGTGTACAAGAAGGCGGGCGTCGCCGGCCGGGCGGAGCTCGCCGCCTGGTTCATCGAGGACCTGCTCCCGCCAACGGCGTAGCGGTAGGGCTGCGCTACCGGTTGAAGGTGACCTCTGAGAAGCAGGCGTCGTCGTACTCCGAGCCCTTGCGTACCCCATCGATGGTGAGCTTCACGGAGCTGGCCGTGTGCGGCGCGGCGAACTTCACCATCTGCGGAAGAAAGAAGTCCTTGAGCGTGACCTTCTGGCTCGACCCGTCACTGAAGGAGACCGTCAGCGCCGAGGGCGCGTTGCCCTTCTTGTGGATGTCGTTGCTGGCGCACATGCCGGTGCAGATCTTCATACTGCTGACCGTGTGGGCGCCGCCCAAGTCGAACTCTACCCACGAGCCGACGCCGTCTGTCTCCGCGTCGCCCTCGCACCACATCGTGTCCCGGATCCCGTCAGCGGCCTGCGACGCGAAGTAGGCGCCGTCGTTGTCGGACGGGAACTCGCTGGACGCCGTCACCGCCTTGACCTGCACCGTGGAGCCCGGCTTGTCGTCGAACACCATGATCTCGGAGATGGCCGTGTCCGGGAACGCCGTGCCGTTGTGCAGGCTGTTGACCTTGAACCGGATGGTGCTCGTGGTCTTGGCCTTGTCGAACGAGAAGGTCTGTGCCTTCCACTCGTCGGCCAAGCTCCACCGCTCGACTGAGCCATCCGAGAACTTCAGCTCGAGCTCGTTGGGCCGGTTGGCGCGCTGCCAGTCGCCGCCGCTAGACCAGTCGCCGGCAAGAATGGTGATCTTGGTGACGTCCTGCGGCTCCCCGAGGTCGACCTGGATCCAGGCGCCGACCCCGTTGCCCGGCCGCCCCTCGAACCACGGCGGCGTGGTCTTTCCATCCTTGATGCCATCTGCGAAGTACGCCGTGCCGTTCTTCGAGTAGTACGACTCCGCCGTCACCGACACAATCTTGATCGGCGCCGCGTGGGCAGGCGTGAGCAGGGCGAGGGAGAGCAACATTCGGACGTCCTCCGGGTCGGGCGGTGCACCTAACGGGATGTAAACCCCCGGGGGGTCGCCGGCCATCCGTCACAGCCGGCGGAGCCGAACCTCCGCGACCCGGTGCGCGCCATCCTTGCGGAGGACCAGCGTGGCGCGCTCGCGGGTGGGCACGATGTTCTGCACGAGGTTCCGCTCGTTGATCGTGGTCCAGATCTGCAGCGCCATGGCATCGGTCTCGGCGTCGGTGAGCGCGGCGTAGCGATGAAAGTAGTTGTCGGTGTTCAGGAACGCGGTGTCACGCAGCTTCCGGAACCGCTCGACGTACCACCGCCGCAGGTCGTCCACCGCCGCGTCCAGGTAGATCGAAAAGTCGAAGTAGTCGCTCACGAACCCGGTCCGAGACCCGGACTGCAGCACGTTGAGCCCCTCGACGATCACCACATCCGGGCGGCACACCCGCTGCTCGTGCCCGGCGACGATGTCGTAGGAGACGTGGCTGTAGACGGGGTGCCCCATGTCCGGAACACCCGACTTGAGCGCGGTCACGAACCGCAGCAGCGCGTGGCGATCGTAGGACTCGGGGAAGCCCTTGCGCTCCATCAGACCCCGCCGCGCGAGCTCCGCGTTGGAGTGAAGGAACCCGTCGGTGGTCACCAGCGCGACCCGGGGTCGCTCCGGCCAGCGCGCGATCAGGGTCTCGAGCACCCGGGCGAACGTGGATTTTCCCACTGCCACCGACCCCGCGAGCCCGATCACGAACGGAACGCGCGGATCGCTGTGACCCAGGAACGCCCCGGTCGAGCGGTGCATGCTGGCCATGCCCTGCACCCACAGCGCCAGAAGGCGGCTGATGGGGAGGTACGCCGCCTCGACCTCGTCCAGGTCCAGCGGCACGCTCAGCCCCCTGAGAGCGGCGACATCGTCGCGCGTCAGGGTCATGGGCGCGTCAGCGCGCAGGCCCGCCCACGCACCTCGATCGAATGTCCGCCACGGGGAGAGGGTTCCCACCGCGGCGGACTAACAGCGTGTCACGCGATCGCGGAGCCGCCGGCGCCCGGAACCTTGGCATTGATCATCGGGATGGTCAGGCGCTGGCCCACGGCCACGGCGTCGGCGCTCGCGAGCTGATCGCTGTTTGCCGCGAAGATGTCCTCGTAGCGCTTGGCCTCGCCGTACCAGTGCTTGGCGATCGAGCCGAGGGTCTCGCCGCCAGCCACGGTGTGCGTGGGCGCGGGAACCGGCGGGATCCGGAGCACCTGGCCCGGGTAGATCTCGTCGGGGTGCGCGAGCATCGGCTTGTTCGCGTCGAAGATGACATCGAACAGCCGCATCACGCCGTAGTACTCGCGCGCGATCTTGGACAGCGTGTCGCCCTTCACCACGGTGTGGTGCACAGCGGGCGGCTCGGGGACCTTGACCTCGATCTGGTCGGCGACCTGGCCGACGCCCTCGGTGTTGCCGGCCACGAGCACGGCGCGCTCGGAGTCCGCCTGGGCGGAGGCCGTCCCGGTCAGGGTGGCGACGTCGCCGTCGAACGTCACGCCGAGCTGCTGGACGTCGACGTACGACAGGATGGCAGCCTTGATGTCGGCGGCGACCATGTCGAAGGCAACCCCCTTGGCCGCAGCCTCCGCGGCAGCCTTCTTGGCCGCCTCAGCTTCGGCCGCAGCACGGCCACCGAACAATCCGACCTTGCGGCCAGCGGTCTTCACGAAAGAGAACAGTCCCATGGGAACCTCCAGTGATATTGAGGATTGACGCGTCGAAACGCCTATTTTTTGCCGAACAGCCCGCCGAGCATGCCGCCGAGGGCGCCTGCAGCACCGCTCTTGCCGCCGCTCGCGCCGGCCTGCTGCATGCCGGCCAGCATTGGGGCCGCTGAGAGCAAGCGCTGCAGCCACTCAGAGCCGATGCGCGCTTCCACGAACTGCAGCACCACCGGAGCGATCATCGCAGCGTGCGAGGGCTCGAGTCCCAGCTTGCCGATCAGCGCGACCGCCGCGGCGGAGTTCTGGGCCTTGGCCCCACCCAACGCGCCGATGAGCTGGTTTCCGATGCCACTGCCGGCCATCTCGGTGAGCGACTCGAACAGGTTGTCGGGCGGGTCATCGTCGTCGGATGCCTCAGCGAGGACCATCTTCGCGGTGTCTTTCCAGCCAGAGATCTCGGGAATCGCTTCGTCGAGCTTGGCCGTCTCCTCCTCTGGAGCCTGGTCGCGCGTGGCACCGAGGACCGCGCCCGCGACAGCTTCGGCCATCCGGGGTTCAACGCCGAGCGCTCCGGCGAGGCTTCCAATCAAGTCCATGTTTCCTCCAGGTAGAATCTCCGACTACCCGACGTTGGACCATCCGTCACGCTGCGCCCGACTCGCTGTCACGCCCGCGAGACCCAGGACTAGGCGAACCGAACCTCGTCCCCCGGCGCGTAGCGCAGCTTGTTGCCGTCGCGTCCGAACACCACGACGTCTTCCTCACCCACCGAGCGGCCGGCCCAGCGACCGCCCTCCGGCGCCAGCGCGAGCACCGACCCTTGGTTGAGCCCAACGCAACGCCGGTTGTCGAACCGGGCGGACAGGTAGGCCAGGTTGGCCGTGTCCTCAGTCTGCACGCGGTCGGTCACGTGCGGAAACACCTGCAGGCCCTCGACGAGGCGCACACCGTTGTCCAGCAGCTGGAACTCCTGGCGCGGCTGAGCACGGTCGTTGAAGATCACGATCCGGCGACCCAGGACCATCGCACCGGCGGAGGTGCCGAAGAACGAGGTGCCGCGCCGCAGGGCCTCAGCGAGCACCCCCTCGAGCCGGTAGAACCGAAAGCCGAGCAACAGGCGGCTCGGGCTGCCCCCGGGGAGCAGGATCGCCGACGCCGACAAGATGTCGTTGGCGAGGCGCGTACGGTGCTCCTGCCACAGCGGGTCGAACTCGAGCCCAGCGGCGATCTGGAAGTGCTGCCACAGGTCGCGCAACAGCGCCGCGTGGCGTGCATCCGCCTCCCGCAGCCCCGCCACCGCACGCTGCAGCGCGCCGCCGGCCCCATCGCGCAGGAACACCGACACCGGGCGCGTCCGTGGGCCGGGCGGGCGCTGGTGACCCCGCGACAGCAGCCGCGGCATCGTCACATCGGGAAACCGCTGCAGCGTGCGCTCCCACGCCGCCCGGAGGTTGGCGACGGTGGCGCCGTTCTCGGCCGAGTAGTCGTTGAACAGGTCCCACCAGGCCGCCTCGTGCTCGTCGAACAGCTGCCGGACGACCCGGCGCTGTTTGAGGAAGCGCTGCACAGCAGTCCACAGGGCGAGGTTGCCGATGTGTTCCCCGCCGCCGCCGCGTCCCGCCGCAGCGAGGTGGCGCCGGATGGGCGCATCGTCGAGCTCTCCGGGTCCCCACGCGCCGGTACAGATCTGCATCGTGTCGCGATCACGGACGCTGGGGTCCCGATGCCGAGACGGCCCGAGGCCGACGTCGGCGAGATGCACGAACCGCTCGATCGACTCGGCGTTTCCGTTGAGGAGCACGCGTCCGGGGGTCCGCCCCATCGGGTCGCTGCTTTCCACGGGCCTCTCCAGTGAAGGGGATGGAGGCACCGGGTATGGCGATGTGGTCAGCTCGGACAGGTGGCAGCGAGATCGTACTTGACAACCAGCGCGTCGTCCTTAAGGATGGGCTGACTGGAGCAGGGGTTTCAACTCCCCCGTTTCCTACGTCTCCTCAACGTCGTTCGCACCTGCGAGCGCCGCGCGGGCCGAACGGCCCACGCGCTGCGGACACTGGAGAAGACCACCCATGATGGTCTGCTGAATTGGCGATTAACCCGGCAAACCCGGTCATCGTACAGGGCGACGGCAAGGTGCTCCTCGAGACGCGCCACCCCGAATTTGATCGCGCCCGCGATTTCCTTGCCCACTTTGCTGAACTCGAGGCGTCTCCCGAGCTGCTCCACACCTATCGGATCACCCCGTTATCGCTGTGGAATGCCGCCAGCGCCGGCATGAATCGAGACGAGATCGTGGAGACCCTGCGCGAGCTGTCGAAATTCGACGTGCCGCAACAAGTCCTGGGCACGATCGACGACACCATCAGTCGCTACGGCCTCGTCCAGCTGCGGCCCCACCCCGAAGACCCGCGCCAGTTCATCCGGGTCCTCTTCGAGACGCAGTTCGTGCAGAAGCAGGTCGCCAACACCGCCGCTGGCGAAGACCTGCTGATCGCCGATGGCCGGCGCGACTACAAGATCGACGCCGGGATGCGCGGCATCTTCAAGCAGCGCTGCCTGCAGGAGCGCTGGCCGGTCGAGGATCTCGCCGGCTTCATCGAGGGCGACCCGCTCCGATTCCGGCTGCGCGGCGTCATGAAGGACTCGGGCAAGCCGTTCTCCGTGCGCGACTACCAACGCGAGGCGGTCGACCGCTGGTACATGGACGCAGAGCCCGCGGGCGGGCACGGGGTGGTCGTCCTCCCCTGTGGCGCCGGCAAGACCATTGTCTCCATGGCTGCGATGGACCTCATCCAGCAGAAGACGCTCATCCTGTGCAACAACCAGACGGCCGTGAACCAGTGGGTCCGCGAGCTGCTCGACAAGACAACGCTCACATCCGACCAAGTCGGAATCTACTCGGGCGCCGAGAAGCGGATCAAGCCGGTCACGGTGGCGACGTACCAGATCCTCACCTGGCGGCGCAGCAAGAACCATGACTACGAGCACCTGCACCTGTTCCGGGACCACAACTGGGGTCTGCTGATCTACGACGAGGTGCACCTGCTTCCGGCCCCGGTGTTCGGCGCCACCGCCGAGCTGCAGGGCTGCCGCCGGCTCGGCGTCACGGCCACGCTCATCCGCGAAGACGGGCGCGAAGGCGACGTGTTCTCGCTGGTCGGCCCCAAGCGGTACGACCTGCCGTGGCAGCTGCTCGAGAAGCGTGGCTTTGTCGCCGAGGCGCTCTGCTACGAGGTACGCGTCCCGTTCACCAGCAGCGACCGCGACCGCTACGAGGACGCAAACGCGAACGAGAAGTTCCGGATGGCCAGCGAGAACGACGTCAAGCTCGACGTCGTGCAGGCGCTCGTCGACCGCCACCCCGACGATCACATCCTGATCATCGGGACGTACCTGTCGCAGCTCAAGCGCCTCGCGAGCGACCTCGGCGCACCGCTGATCACCGGCAAGACGCCGCACCGCGAGCGCGAGTCGCTGTTCAAGCAGTTCCGCACCGGTGAGGTGAAGGTGCTGGTCGTCAGCAAGGTCGCGAACTTCGCGATCGATCTCCCCGACGCATCGGTGGCCATCCAGGTGTCCGGCTCGTTCGGATCCCGGCAAGAAGAGGCTCAGCGCCTGGGTCGCATCCTGCGCCCCAAGAAACGGCAGGCCATCTTCTACACCGTCGTCACCGCCGACTCGAAAGAGCAGCAGTTCGCCATGAAGCGACAGCTGTTCCTCACCGAGCAGGGCTACCGCTACCACATCGAAGAGTACGCCGCGAAATAGCGGCCGGCTCCAACGCCAGGACTCCGAATGGCAGAAGACACAGAAGCGCCATCCAAACCCGCAGACACACCCAGCGAAGGGGGCGGCAAGCGGAAGCGGCGCCGCAGACGCCGGCGTCGCGGCGGCGGCTCGGCAGACAACAACTCCGAGCGCAAGGACTTCTCCGACGGCGTGCTGCTCGTCAGCGAGAACGACGCCAACATGAACGCGCGCCGCGGCCGGCGGACGTTCGAGGTCTCGGGTACAGCCGTCTCGCTGCCCTCGTCGGGTCGCAACCCGCACCGAAAGCGGTCCTCCCGCACGCGGCGCCAGGCACCCAGCTCGCCCACCGGCCGGCGCCGGCGCATCAGTCGGGGCGAGGTAGACCAGCTCGCCCAGTGGCTCGGGCGCATGCCGGAGGCGCAGGTCGCGCTGCTGTACCGCGGCCTCGGCGGACAGCCCGACCGGGTGGCCGACGGGTCCCGCATGATCCAGCTCACCGTCCGCGCCCTCGCCCAGGGGACCCGGGTCGGGACGCTGCTCAAGAGCATGCACGAGCGGGATCGCAAGGCCATCGCAGCGCTGCTCCAGTGCGGCGGAATCGCTCACAATGACGAGCTCCACCGCGAGCTGCAGCTGTCGTTCGGCGGTCACGAGCGCGAGTGGCAGAAGGTGATGACCAACCTCGCGTCCCGCGGGCTGCTCGCAGCCTCCGCCGAGGTCGACGGGCAGTTCTTCTACGTGGTCCCCGATCCGCTGGTCGATGCACTGCTGCACGAGCTGACCGAGGAGATGTCCGTCCCGACGTTCAGCCACCCCGACGTGCGGGTGATGGACTCGCGGGCGTTCTGTCCGCCGCTGCACTTCTCGATCACGACGCTGGCCGCCTACATCGACCAGCACTCCCCCCGCCTGACTCAGCGCCACGAGATCTACCGGCACGATCAAGAGGAGATGGACGCGTTCTTCGTCCAGCTCTGGGAGCCGGAGTCCGAGCTATTCAGCTTCCACCTTCAGTTCTTGATGATGCACTCTATGGTCGAGCTGCGGGGCGAGTACCTGTCCCTCAACCGGGACGTGCTCGAGGAGTGGCTGCAGCTCGAGGCGGAGGACCAACGAGACCTCCTGTTCCGGGCGCTCGACGAGCGCTTCGAGCTGGCCGAGTGGGTCCTGTGGGCCATCCATGGCGCCACGGGCAAGTCGTGGACCGACGGGAGCGTTGTTGCGGGCGAGTCGGGTGGCGACTGGGTCGCTGAGCGGCCGCTGGTCGACCTGTACCGCCGCTGGAAGCGCGGCAGCGACTGGCGCGAGCGCCTGCAGCGCGGTCAGGTGGCCAACCTGCGCGGCAACGAGCGCGAGAGCTACAGCTTCGCGCCGTTGGTGCGCGCGGGCATCCTCGAGATGGGGCAGTGGGGCCAGGAGAAGTTCTACCGGCTGTCTCCGCGAGGCCGCCAGCTACTCGAGCCTGGGTCCGACGACGGCTTTCAGCAGTTCTACCTGACGCCGTCGTTCGAGATCATGGCGCCAGCCGGCCTCGCACCGATCCTGCTGTTCCGGATCGGAGAGCTGGCCAACCTGGTGGGCTGCGACCGGGCCAACACCTACAAGATCAACGAGCTGAGCACCGAGCGCGCCATCGAGCGCGGCTGGCGGCGCGACGACGTGCTGCAGTTCCTGCGGGACAACAGCCAGATCGGTCTACCGGAGAACGTCGAGCAGACGCTGAAGGGCTGGATCGGCCACCGCGGCGACGTGGAGTTCCACGAAGCCACGCTCCTGACCGTCCACCGCTCGCAGATCCGCCGGCTCGAGAGCCACAAGAAGATCAAGCCGTACATCCTGCACCGCTTCGCGCCGGGTCTGTACGCCATCGACAAGAGCCGCCTCGACGAGATCCGGGCGGTGCTCGAGGAGACGCGGTTCTCCCCGGCCAAGGAGGTCCGCCAGTACCCCGGTGACCCCGAGCAGGTCGGCGCCCGCAACGCGCTGCACCGGATGGTCAGCGAGGCGCGCATCGCCGCGGTCGAGCCCACCCACCGCGGCCAGGCGCTGCTGCCGCCAGAGAGCCTGCACGGCGTCCCGGGCGCGCGCGTGGCCAAGGGTCCCAAGAAGGGGTCCCGACCCAAGGAGCCGGAGCTGCCTCCCGAGGTCACCGTTGAAGAGGTGCGGCTGCTGATCGACATCGGCATGTCCGAAGACAAGGACCTCGAGATGGTCTATGTCGCGCAGAACGGCCAGCGGCTGCCGATGCGCGTGCAGCCACAGCGCCTGGCCTTCAAGGCCGAGAGCCCGGTCCTGGTCGGACTGGACCGCGCCGAGGACGAGCGCCGCACCTTCGTGCTGGGGCGAATCGAGCGGCTCCGGCTGGTCGAAGAGGAGGACCTCGATGGCTGACCCCGAGGCGCCCGGGTTCGAGGGGTCGCTCGCGCAGCTCGAGGCCCGCGTCCGGTCGCTCGAGGCCGGCGAGCTGTCGCTCGAGGACTCGCTGCGGCTGTTCGAGGAGGGGGTCGCGCTGGCGCAGACCTGCCACGAACAGCTCGAGGCCGCGGAAGCGCGCGTGACCGAGCTGGTGCGGGGAGCGCAGGGAATCGAGGAGCGCCCAGTCCAAGACGTAGAGTAGACTGAGGCTTCCACCACGGGGGGACCCATGCTGCGTCTGCTGGCCTTCGTGTCCGGTCTCCTGGGCCTCGGGGTCGTGATCCCCACCTGGCTGCTCGCCGCCGTGGCGCTCGGCAGCCCCGCCGTGGCGCCCGCGAGCGCCCCCGAGCCGGACGCTCCGCCGCCCCCGTGCCAGCAGCCGGCCACAACAGAACCGGGTGCCGCGCCCAGAGTGATCAAGCGCACGCCGCTGCCGTACCCCGACAACGCGGCCAGTCTGGGCTTCGGCTCCCACCAGTGCACCGCCGACATTCGCCTCAGCACACGCGGGGTCCCCACCGAGGTG
>Ga0316189_10001456_pt1 | contig 23477 bp, 22 predicted proteins | sample LowCovwburrow_MG_FD_204930 | JGI IMG/M metagenome (GOLD analysis project Ga0316189, IMG submission 204930) | Coastal sediment microbial communities from Maine, United States - Lowes Cove worm burrow | ecosystem: Environmental > Aquatic > Marine > Coastal > Sediment | place: USA: Maine... | reverse complement strand
CCAATTTTGACACACAGGTCGTCACCATGTCAACAAAATCATTAGCTAGTGGAATTTATATTGTTGAAATTATAGGTTCTGAAAATAAAAACAGCATTCGTAAACTTATTGTAAACTAATATGGATTATAACATCGGTAAGCTTTACCTTATTCCAACGCGTCTTGGTGACAATCCTCCTTTGGAAGTTTTGCCTATTTCAGTAAAAAAAATTATTGAAACCGTAGATGATTATATCGCAGAAAACGAAAAAACCGCAAGACGGTTTATAAAAAAAGTAGATTCTAGAAAACAACAATCTGCTTTAAATTTCAAGATTTTAAATAAGTATACAAAACCCGAAGAGTTACAAAACTTTCTTGATGATTGCAAAAATGGGAAACCAATGGGTTTACTCTCTGAAGCTGGCTGTCCAGGCATTGCAGATCCAGGAGCAGATATCGTGAAATTAGCACATGAAAACAATATACAAGTTGTGCCACTAGTTGGACCTTCATCTATTGTATTAGCCTTGATGAGTTCTGGCATGAACGGACAAAATTTTGCATTCAACGGTTATATTCCTATTGATAAAGCCGAAAGAAAATCAGCTCTAAAACGTTTAGAACGTTTATCTCACGAGCAAAATCAAACACAGCTTTTTATTGAAACCCCTTACCGAAACAATAAAATTATTGAAGACATCTGCGCAACGCTGCATCCAAATACAAGAGTATGTATCGCTTGTGATATCACTTTACCTACAGAGTACATAAAAACCATGACTGTAAGCGACTGGAAACATGCTAAAGTAGATTTACATAAACGACCAACGATTTTTATAATCCATAAGGATTAAAAATATAATCTCTCCATTGGTTGTCTTTAAATCATTGAGTAATAAGTGCCTTAGCTGCTACCATTGATTACTGAAGGTGATTAGAACATCAAATTAAGCATAGAAAACGTCTCTATAAAAGCAAAATCTAAACACAATGAAACATATACTTATTCTAGCAACCTTCGTTATATTGAGTTCAGTGACATCTCCTCTATTTGCTCAACAAGACAATTTTATTAAAGACTATGTAGAGCGACTCGAAAATTCTCGCAAGTATTTAATTCTAGTTGCCGAAACAATGCCAGAAGACAAGTATAACTTTAGAGTAGCTCCAGATTCAATGACCTTTGCCGAAAACTTAATGCACATAGGATATGCTATAGATTGGCATAGCCAGTCCTTATTAGGAGGACGAGAATCTAGGGTTTGGAAAACTGATACAATATTTAAGGTCGCTAATAAATCTAAAAAAGATATGATTGCTACAATTGATAAGACTTTTGATAAATCTCTAGAGCTCATTAAACAATTTGACACCACTCAATTTGATGACGAGCTAGACTATTTTGGCTTAAATAGAACCAAGCGACAAATCTTCTTACTACTTGCTGACCATGTAACTCATCATAGAGGTCAAATGCTTGTTTATATGCGACTAAACGGACTTGTTCCACCGCGATATGTTTTGTTTCAATAAGTCAAAGTACATTTAAAAATTAAGAAGCTAATTTGGACATAGCCCATTCATTTGAACATAAACACTAACCCAAAATACCATTAAAAAAAAACACTATGAACAAGACAAGTTATCCAAGATCCTTTTCACATATCGGAATTACGGTTCCAGATATTAATAAAGCTGTAAAATTTTACCAAGAAGTTATGGGATGGTATATCATTATGACACCATCAAAAGTTTTAAAAGAAAGTGATACTGCAATAGGGCAAATGTGCATTGATGTTTTTGGTAACGATTGGGACGAATTCGAAATAGCTCATATGTCAACTTCTGATGGTATTGGGATAGAATTATTTTCCTTTCCAAATGGCGTTAAAGAGGCTCCAGAGTTCAATCCGTTTAACACAGGACTATTTCATTTTTGTGTACAAGATCCAGAAATTGAAGCTTTAACTAAAAAAATAGTAGAGTATGGAGGAAAACAACGCATGCCTATAAGGGAATATTATCCCAATGAAAAACCATTTAAAATGGTCTATGTTGAAGACCCTTTCGGAATTGTATTCGAGATATATACGCATAGTTATGAACTCACCTATTCTTCTGGAGCTTACCAAAAATAAAGCTGCATTCGATCATATAAACAGATAATTAATACTCTCTAATATAAAATTCACATGCACTAAACATCTTGTGTATTGAATTTTGTTTGAGGGTTTTTAGTTTTGTCTAGCGTCGCATATTTATAGAGCATCACCACTGAAAATAGCACGTTCAAAAACCATAATGATAACCCTCCAAATAGCAACTGTTTAGCATTGGAATTAAATTCAGTAAATTCATTTAATTCAGAAATCAATGCGCCTAACATAAATAGGGTCATTAAGAAAAAAAGGCTTGCTATAATAAGTCCTGATATTTTATTCTTAAATATAATTTGAGCAATGAGACCAACACCAAGTAGTATAGATATAACATGAAAAGAAAATGGTGGTGTATATCCAACAAGTATCACTAATACAATGAGATAATATTCTGGGAACTTCATTAGAGTTTGATTGATTTTTTTCATCCTTTTATGACTTTGGAGTGTCTCTATCACTACTTATATGCTCACTTTAATAACGCCATCAAAAATTTTATAGTATCTCATCTTAACGTTTGTTTCTAAAAAATATAATTCATTGTTTCTTATTGACTACAACAAGATATTTAACCAAAAAAAAAAAATAGAAAAACTAAATGATTAGCTTTTCTATTTTTTATATCTTTTAATATCATCTGTATCTACAATGTCACTTTAGCTTTTCTATCCGCTTCAATAAACGACGTGTCATAACCAGAAAACTTTTTCATATAATATTTTACACTTGTACCGTAAGCGTCTGAGAAGTTATTGCTTCCGTAACTTCTTAAAAACTTTTTAACGCTTCCTGGTCCTGCTAAATGGGCTGCGGCCAATATCCCAGATTCTGTGATCTCTATTCCATTTACATTTTCACCGACAAAACGTTTAATATCTTTTCTTAAAATCCATTTATTACGTTCTGCGTTGGCTAAAAATGCTTTTTCTTGAAGTTCTGGATTGTACAAAAACTGTGTTGGATTGTAAATACCAATAAGTTTTAAGGTTTCTGACCCAAATTGATATTTACCCAAATACCCCAAAGAGTTCACTGTAAAATAATCTCCTCTAGATTCTTTAAAAGCTAAAGCCTCTTTAAAACCATTATAGCAATTTCCTAAATACGGAATATATGCATGTTTAGATTGAAACGGATTAGACAATTCAAATTGTGGAGTCTCAGCATTTAGTACCAAATCTTTAGACATATTATAGTCTAAATCAAGACCTTCAGTTGAATAATCGTCTATATTCAACGATGGTGCTGGTTTAAGTGCCATAAAAAGTGTGACACAAATAGCTAATGGTATAACGAAATAATTACCTACTTTTTTTATCATAATAGCTAACGTTGTGTAATGCTTATTTTCCCTTATTTGGGCATTACTAATTTCAGCTTGCAAAGATACGCTTATTTCTAAGATATTGAAAATAAGCTGTTAAAGTGTTGTTAAAAGTAGATATAATGGAGCTTTATGCCGTTTTTATCGTTGAACTCCATAGTAGGAAATGGTACTTTTATAAGGTTAAAAACGTCAAATAGCGTTCGTAATAACCGAGAATTTGTCTTTATTTTAGTTAAATCAACATCTAAACTCAAGTAGTATTGTCGCATTCGATTTTGATTCATTAACATCCCATCAAGTGTCTCTGTTTTTCCTGTAAGCATCCCTTCTGCTCCATAGCCAAATGCAACGTTTAACCACACAGGAATTTTACTCTGTTTAAAAAAGGAATGTACATTAGCACTTAACCAATACGTTTGACCATTGTAATCTTTTAATACTTCTTCTAAAAAACCATCACCTAACTTATCTGGACGCTGATTGGCATATTGAGTTTGATGAAATGAATATTTCATGGTAATGCGTTGCTCGTTCCAAAGCAGTTCTTGACCAACATACAGTCCAGTTCCCAATCCATTGGCTGCCATATCAGACCAAGAAAAGCCCCATTCTTGGGAGTAGCCATCAAAAATTTCTACAGCCGTTAAAAACGTAAAGCCTAAAGTTGCTCCATAAATTAATTGATTTTTTTTGCTTACTCCACTCCAGTTTAGTGCACCTGCTCCAAATTTACCGAGTTGGTATGAAGAAAACACATGACCTAATTTATCCATTTGTAGCCATTCATCAGTATCATCAATGGTTTTAAATTTGGACCTTTCAAAATCGGCATACCACAGCTGATCTAATGCAATTAACGTCAGTGAACCGAGAACAACTTCACTGATAATAACAGCATTCCGACGTGGAATATTTAAGGTGTCACTAGGTTTTAAAAACACATCTGTTTTAGACTGAGAACTCACAAAAAGAGTTACAAAACAACATAAGTATAGAAGTGCATAACGACTGCTCACAATTATTTATTTATTCCTTGAGAAGATAAATAGCGTTGGTATTCTCTGGCATTAACATTATGCTGAGATAAAGTTTTTGCGAATTTATGAAAGCCTAATTTTTGAGCATTGGCAGCAAAATAAAGATACTTATGCTTTTCATAATTAAGGACTGCATTGATTGCCGAAATATCAGGCATTGCAATAAGTCCTGGTGGAAGTCCATTATATTTATAAGTATTGTAAGGCGAATCAATATCCTTATGCTTATTGAGAACTCGCTTTATAATCTCTCCATTATAATCTGGTAATTGATAGGCCGCAAATTTAAGAGTGGGATCTGCTTGTAAAGGCATTCCTATTCTAATTCTATTCAAATACACGCCTGCAATTCTAGGTTGTTCACTCGCTTGCTTAGACTCTTCATGAACAATAGAAGCTAGCGTCATAACTTCATCTCGAGTTAATCCAATAGCCTTAGCCTTAGCATTTCGGCTATCACTCCAAAAGCGATTATATTCTTTTAGCATTCGATCTCTAAATTGCTCTGCAGAAGTATTCCAGAAAAACTCATAACTATTAGGAATATACATCCCTAAGGCCGTATTGGTAGTAAAACCACTTTCTGATAAAAATGTTTTATCGGTCATTGCCGTAATAAGAGACATACTATCTGAATCAATTTGTGAACTGATACGACCTGCAAGTTTTTCTAAAGTTTCTTGATTATTGAATGCGATTTTTATCGGAAGATTATTGCTTCTGATAGAATTAATAATATCATTATTACTCATTCCTTTAGTAATGGCAAACTTTCCAGCTTTCAAATTGGTATTGTATTTTTTTCGTTTTGCCAAAGCATCAAAAGTATCCATATCATCGAGCAATGGCACTAACTGCGCTCTCACCTCATCGTAACTTGCGTTCGTTGACACATAAATATAAGCTTCATCATTAGCAAATTTCGTATTTGGTGACATCATCGCATTATACACATAATAAGCGAAAACTGAAGCTCCAATCAATCCAATTAGAGCAATTGCCCAAAGTATTTTTTTAATGTACATTTAATTAAGTATTACTTGTAATAAGTATTCGTTTTTATACAAACCATTTACGTGGTTCCAGTCTTTTTTGAGTCCGATAAGTTCAAATCCTTGAGATTTAAACAATTTTAGACTCTTGTCATTTTCTTCGGAAATACTACAATATAATTGGTGCATATCTAAATGTATTTTACAGTAAGTCATTAACAATTGTAAGGCTTCTTTACCCAAACCCTTTTGTCTATTATCAGCATCTTTAATTAAAATTCCAACACCAGCTCTTCTATTTTTAAAATCAAAATCAAACAAATCAATCATTCCCAATGCGATATCATCATAATTACAAATCACTAAACGCAACTGCTTCACTTCAAAAATATCTTTATGTGATTGCTCTAAATATTTTTTGATTAAAAACTTTGAATACGGTGTAATCGTATTACTAACCTCCCAATTATCTTGATTATTTTCTATGTCATGGATGAAATCCAAATCTTCTAGCTCTAAAGCTCTTAAATATATATGTTCCCCTTTGAGTGTTATCATGAGATTATACCTTTAAAAACTTGTGTTGCTGGACCAATAAGCCAAATATTTTCATACCCTTCGTCATATTTTTCAAAAGACACGTGGAGTTCGCCTCCTTGTGTTTGCAAAGCGATATGATTTTTTTCTGTTTCACCAATATAATGCATCGCTAGAGCTACTGCCGTCACTCCTGTTCCACAGGAACGTGTTTCGTCCTCGACACCTCTTTCATAAGTTCTGACTTGAAAAGTATCTTCAGAAATTTTCTTTACGAAATTCACGTTACTACCAAGCTCATTATAAGGTTGACCACAACGTATTTTTCTTCCGAAGGTTTTGACATCAAAATCTTTTAAATTCTCTTCAAGCTGAACGTGATGTGGTGATCCTGTATTTAAGTACATATGTGTTTTATGCTTTTCAATAGTACTCACATCTTGCATTTGCAAACTTACTAATCCGTCTTTAATGTTAGCTTTATGCGATCCATCGATAGCTTCAAAAGTAGCTTCATTTTCAATGACTCCCAAAAATTTAGCAAAAGCTGCAATACAACGCCCTCCATTACCGCACATTGAACTTTCATTCCCATCAGCATTAAAATACACCATCTTAAAATCGTAAACACTGTGGTTCTCTAGTAAAATTAGTCCATCAGCACCAATACCAAAACGTCTGTCACATAAAAATGCGATTTGGTTGGTATCCTTTTTATCGAAAACTTGCTGACGATTATCAATCATCACAAAGTCGTTTCCTGTGCCTTGGTATTTATAAAATGTGTATTGCATAACTGCTACAAATATAGGAATATTGAAACGATAAATTAACTGTTAAACGGACGTTAAATTTCACGTTAAAAATCGTTAAAGTTGAACTTCAAAATCAATAAATATCTAATTTTAATCGTTATATAATAATAAACTTTTAAACCTAATAACTAATGAAAAAGATTTTAACCTTAGTATTTGTATCTGTGTTAGGTGGCATTATAACCCTATCTGCATACAAACTTTTAATTGAAAACGAACAGACCATAACGCTTCAAGAGCAGCAAGCAAAAAAAGAACAATCGTTTTTTGTCCCAGCAAACTATAGCGCAAACACATCCAACCTATCGGCTGCTGAAGTACCAAATTTTATTGAGGCTGCCGAAAACAGTATTCATGCTGTTGTGCATGTGAAGAATACGGCTTTGGTATCAAATGCTCCAACACTTCAAGATCTATTATATGGAAGACGACAACCATCGCAACGTCAACAAATTGGTACAGGTAGTGGTGTCATAATTTCGCCTGATGGATATATTATTACCAATAATCATGTGATTGCAGGTTCTAATAGTATTTCTATTACATTAAATGACAATCGTGTTTATGAAGCCGAATTGATAGGAACAGATGAAAACACAGATATTGCCTTATTAAAAATTGACGCTTCAGAAGAATTACCATCACTAGGTTTTGGAGATTCTGATTCAGCTAAAGTTGGAGAATGGGTATTAGCCGTAGGAAATCCGTTTAATCTAACATCTACTGTTACTGCAGGAATTATTAGTGCAAAAGCTAGAGATTTATCTGGTAGAAATTCACAATCGTTTATACAAACTGATGCTGCTGTAAATCCTGGGAATTCTGGTGGAGCATTGGTCAATGCTAAAGGTGAATTAGTTGGAATTAATACTGCAATTTCGTCACAAACAGGATCATATATTGGTTATTCATTTGCCGTGCCAAGCAATATAGCGCGCAAAGTTGTTGAGGATATTATGGAGTTTGGAGATGTTCAAGAAGGTGTTTTAGGTGTTACAGGAGGCGCATTAACAAGTAAATCTGCCGATGCATTTGGAGTTGAAACTACCCAAGGTTTTTTTGTGAAAGATGTCGAAGAAAATTCTGGAGCTAAAAAGGCAGGAATTAAAAGTGGTGATATCATCAAAAAATTAGATAATGTTGAGATTTCTAAATTTTCAGATTTAAGTGGTTATTTAAAAACAAAACGTCCCAATGATAAGGTAAATGTAGAAATTCTAAGAGAAGACGAAACCAAAACATTACCAGTCACACTTTCTAAAAGTGATATTATGTCTGTAGATTTTATAGATATGGAACTTCGAAACCTCCCATCAAAACTAAAAAAAGAGTACGACATTAAAAATGGTGTTATTGTTCGTGATAATAAAAATGCATTCTTATACTCTAGATTAGGAATTAGACCAGGTTATATCATTACAGGCATCAATGATATTCCTATTAATACGCTTGAAGATATTTCAGATTTTGTAGCGAAATATGGTGACAATGCTCAGGATAATATTTTTAAACTAGAATATATGAATACCAATTTAGAGAAAAAAGAGGTTGTCTTTAAATAGACATCTCAAAAAACTACTGACAAAACCCTTCGGAAATTATGATTTTTGAAGGGTTTTTAATTTTATAAAATAATGCTACGAAAACGTTTGAAATATACTATTTTTGCAAAAATTTTAAACACAACACTAAACTAAAAACAATGGGTTTAAACGGAACTTATGAAAAAGAGCTCGCTTTTCAAGCAGATCGTAGAAGAGCAACTGTAGAATTTATTAAAATTGTGAGTGACCTCTGGTACGACAAATCAATTGAATTGGTTCTTTTTAGAAACCAATTAATTGATCGCAATGTGAGCGAAATTTTAAATCTTCACGAATACGCTGGCGAATTTGTACAGAAACCAATTTCAATTTTTGACTCTGTAGAAATTGCTCAAGCTATTAAAACTTTAGACCTTCCTCCTGCTAAATTAGATATTGGAAAGCTCACTTATGAGTTTCATTTAGAAGACCAAAAGTATAGCAATGCTACTGGTTTTGTTGCCAATAAACTTAAAGACGCTAAGAAAAATAAGTCTATAAAACCAAAAGATGTCGTGCTTTATGGCTTTGGAAGAATTGGCCGTTTAGTCGCTCGAGAATTAATGACGAAAACTGGTGTTGGTAGTCAATTACGATTAAGAGCTATTGTAACTCGTGGCGCAATTGACCAAGTTGTTTTAGAAAAAAGAGCCTCTTTATTGCGTAACGATTCTGTTCATGGTGATTTCTCAGGAACTGTTGTAGCTGATGTTAAAAACAGTGCGTTGATTATTAATGGTACAACTGTAAATATTATTTCGGCAAATGCTCCTGAAGATATCGATTATACCAGCTACGGAATTAATGACGCTTTAGTTATTGATAATACTGGTGCATTTAGAGACGATAAAGCCCTTAGCAGACACCTTAAATCTAAAGGTGTAAATAAAGTATTATTGACTGCTCCTGGTAAAGGTGTACCAAACATTGTTCATGGTGTCAACCACTTAGAAAACAATCCTGATAAAGTTGATATTTTTTCAGCAGCGTCATGCACAACCAATGCTATTACTCCAATTTTAAAAGCAATGGAAGATTCTTTTGGTGTGATAACCGGGCATTTAGAAACAATTCATGCGTACACTAACGATCAAAATTTAGTTGATAATTTCCACGGAAAATATCGTCGTGGTAGAGCTGCAGCTCTTAATATGGTTATCACTGAAACTGGTGCAGGACAAGCGGTTACAAAAGCATTACCATCGTTTGAAGGGAAACTAACATCAAATGCGATTAGAGTTCCTGTTCCTAATGGATCTTTAGCAATACTGAATTTGGAGTTAGATAAAAAAACTTCAGTAGATGGTATTAATAAAATAATGAAAAAATACGCTCTCGAAGGTGATTTGGTAGAACAAATTAAATATGAAATGAGCGACGAATTAGTATCTAGTGATATTGTAGGCTGCTCTGCTCCTGCAATTTATGACAGTAAAGCAACCATTGTTCGCACAGATGGAAAAAATGCTATACTATATATATGGTACGATAATGAATATGGCTATAGTCATCAAGTGATTAGATTAGCAAAGTATATTGCTAAAGTGAGACGTTTTGCTTACTACTAATAAAAAAGGATTACTGCTAAAATAAAGAATATCAACATCTAAAATTTACTTTAATCCGTATATAAATCATATTTCACGTCATCATATAATAAGCTTTTATAAGAGGTTCATTTTATGATGAAGTTGATTCTAGCCTTACATTTTGTGAGGCTAAATGTTTATATCAACATTTTTATTTACGCACAAATTATCATATAAATTATTATATTGCCAGCAATTAATGAAGCACTAATATTCAACCAAACCAAAATGAAGATTTTTAAGACGCTATTACTCTCTACGCTTTCTGTATTATTTTTTTCAAGCACTTTTGCTCAAAACGCAAATGAAGAAGAAAAACTATCATTAAACAGCGGTACTATCGATAACCAATTTGAATTTGTAATCAGACGTTCAAACAGCTGGCAAGATTACAAAACTGTAAAAAAGACATGGCTTTACGCACTAAAATCGCATACGATTGACTCCCTTAAGGCGGTTCATAAAGATTTGAATGACACACGAGCAGTTGTTGAAACACAGGCTAAAGAAATTGAAGATTTAAAATCGAATCTCTCCAATACTAAAACGAGTTTAGACAATACAATTGCAGAAAAAGATAGCATGCAATTATTTGGTATCCCAATGACAAAACCAAATTACAGCATGATATTATGGAGCATCATTGGAGCACTTGCTGCTCTACTTTTGTTTTTCATCTACAGGTTTAAAAACAGTAATTCGACTACTAAACAAGCTCAGAAAGCACTAACTGAAATAGAAGACGAGTTTGAAGAGCACAGACGTAATGCTTTAGAACGTGAACAAAAAGTAAGACGTCAATTACAAGACATGATAAACGAGCAGAAAAATTCTTAAAAAAAAAGCTATTTTTCTGAGAGTTTTTTTACGACGTAAAAATATCATAAAATATTAAATGAAAAATCTGTAATTTCGATTACAGATTTTTTTTGTTTAATCCCGATGAATTAACAGCAATCATCTGAATGTTTATTTTATGACTATAACGAAAGCCACACTCAAAGATTTAAATGAACTCGCTCCACTATTTGATGGTTATCGTGTATTCTATAAGCAAACTTCAAATATTGAAGCTGCAACACAATTTTTAAAACAACGTCTGGTGCAAAATGATTCTGTGTTATATATCGCTTTTGCGGATAGTAAATCTGTAGGTTTTATGCAATTGTATCCGTTATTCTCTTCGGTATCGATGCAACCCATGTATGTACTTAATGACTTATTTATAGCTTCTAATTATAGAAATCAAGGGATAGGCAAGGCACTTATTGATAAAGCTAAAGCTCTTTGTAAAGAAGAACAGAATAAAGGTCTAGCCATACAAACCGGTTTTGATAATCCTGCGCAACAGTTGTATCAAAGACTTGGCTTTGAAAAGGATTCTGATTTACATTTTTTTTGGACTAATAATTAATTAAACACTATGAAATTTAAACACCTTTACCTTCTACTTGCTATTTTAGGATTAGCCTATACCTGGTATTTTAATATTCAGTTTTATCTCACAGAAGATAATACGTCTATTCTAAATTTCCTGAGCCAAACAAAAACAACCTTTCCAGCGCAATCTATTGTGGCAGATATAACAGTAGTCGTCATTACATTTCTGGTTTGGATGATATATGAATCTCACAAACTGAAGATTAAATATTGGTGGATTATTCTACCACTCACCTTCTTGACTGCCATAGCTTTTAGCTTTCCGTTGTTTTTATATATGCGTGCTAATCGTTTAGAGAAAATAGAACTAGAAACAATTGATTGAAATTTAGTTCAATTTATAATTAACTTATCTTTGCATTCCACAAACGAAAACTCATGCGTATAGACATCATCACCGTTTTACCAGAATTGCTAAAAAGTCCTTTTGAAGCTTCTATTTTAAAACGTGCTATTGAAGCTAATTTGGTTAGCGTCCATTTTCATAATTTACGAGACTTCGCTACCGGAAATTATAAATCTGTTGACGATACACAATTTGGAGGAGGCGCAGGAATGGTCATGACTATTGAACCGATTGATAAGTGCATCACTAAATTACAAAGTGAACGTGAATACGACGAGATCATTTATATGACACCAGATGGTGAGCGTCTCAATCAAAGTATCGCTAATCAAGTCTCCTTAAAAGAAAACATTATTATTCTCTGCGGGCATTATAAAGGCGTAGACCAACGCGTTAGAGATAAATTCATTACCAGAGAAATATCTATAGGTGATTATGTGCTTTCCGGTGGTGAACTTGGAGCAGCAGTATTGTGCGATGCCATAATTAGATTAATACCTGGAGTTCTTGGCAATGAAACCTCTGCCCTAACCGATTCGTTTCAAGATGGATTATTAGCACCTCCAATTTATACGAAACCTCGAGAATATGATGGCATGAAAGTTCCTGAAGTATTATTTAGCGGAAATTTCCCTGAAATCGAAAAATGGAGAGAGGAGCAAGCCTATTTAAGAACCAAAGAACGACGACCAGATCTTTTAGATAACTAATCCAAAAGAAATTCCAAAGAGTAGCGCACCAAAGCAATTGTTATAAGCCAATAGCTAAAAGCTAAAATTTCTATATATTGGAATTTAGAATTTGAATAATTGTCATTCCAAACACTACTGAAATCAGAAAAATTTTGATTGAAAGTATTTTGCGAAGCAATTGAGGCATCTTTATTTTTAAAGGGAAGATTCTTCAGTCACACCTCCTGTTTCCGTGTTAAGGATTGAAGCATTGTTGGAGCTCCTCGAAGAGAGCGACTGCTGAAAGCCTGACGTTTTGCGATCCTGAAAGGTTTCAAAAACCTTGTAGGTATGAGTAAATCGGAACACCCAAAAAAAATTAATTAATAATTGTGCATTATCAATTATTAACTATCTTTGCACCCAGTTTTGGATTAACCTCTGGCGAAAATCGTGAATGTTGATTTGAAATAACCATGATAAATATATAAAGATGAGTTCTTTAGTAAAATTTGTACAAGACGAATTTGTAACAAAAAAAGAGTTTCCAGAATTTGGAGCAGGTGATACAATAACAGTGTATTACGAAATTAGAGAAGGTGAAAAAGTACGTACACAGTTTTTTAGAGGTGTCGTATTACAACGTAAAGGAAGCGGTACTTCTGAGACATTTACAATTAGAAAAATGTCTGGAACCATTGGAGTAGAGCGTATTTTCCCTGTTAACTTACCAGCACTTCAAAAAGTTGAAGTGAACAAAAGAGGAAAAGTTAGAAGAGCGAGAATCTACTACTTTAGAGGTCTTACTGGTAAAAAAGCAAGAATTAAAGAAGTTAGAAGATAATCTTCAACAACATACATTAAGAAGTCCTGATATCGTTATCAGGACTTTTTTTATGAACTATTGTTAATAACTATGGTTCATAAAATGTGAATATCTATATCTCTTAAAAATTTGGAATTCCCAAACAAAAACCTAATTTAGCTAAACAATTAACGATAATTCCTATTTGATTTTAAATTAAATTACGAATTTATGTTAAATTGTAAATAAAGAGACGTTCTTTATCATACTTAATGTTTTTAGAAGATTTATAACTGTGATAGATTTTTTTTCTGAGACGAAACGACTTTTTTTTAAGCAGAGCTCTAGCTTGGTTTTAAATAGTAACGACGTTTCACGATAAAAGAAAACATCCAACCTTAAAGCAACTATAAACAGAAAGTAATAGATTGTTTTTTGAGGTTTTGAAAACTACTAGTGTATGCTTGTAAGTACCAAAATCATGAAGCTTAAATTATATGACATGTGCAAGCAGGTATTATTATTGAGGTGGAAAGCTTTGAAAAAGTAGCATGATCGAAAGAGACTGTGAAAAGGATGGGCAATGTTTGTTGAAGCATCTAACACGCAAGTGAAGGATTTATAAACTAAACATCAAGAAAAACAAACTAAAAACGAAACTTAGTAGTAACAAGTCAATACATTTTGAAAGTTACGAACTGTTTCATTGACGTAGTGAAACTTGAACCAGAAAGGATGAGCGAACGCAAGTTTAATCGTCTGTATCGTAGTAGCAATATTATGTAGGTCACGTGAAGCTATATCAAAAAAAGCCATATCAAAGTAGTCAACTACAGTGATATGGCTTTTGTTTTTTTAGTGAAATTTCATTTTTGACAAGCTAAAAGTGACATAGAATTAATAATCCTAATTAATTAAAAAATTCTAGTAAGTCATATCATAGCTTTAAAGAAATAAAATATAAAAATTTTAATAAAAACGATAAACTGGCATCAAAGCATAAAGTCAATCTCTAGTCAATCTCTACAAAACTAGAGGAATAAAAAAACCCTTAAACCTATGCTAAACCCATTTATAAAATCACTCATTTTTTGTATATTCGCACAGCTTAATTTCTAAGCTATTTTAACAGATTAAAATTTAAATACTTTATGGCAAATACTCCTACTATCATTTATACAAAAACAGATGAAGCACCTGCTTTAGCAACACACTCATTGTTACCTATTATAAAATCGTTCACAAAATCGTCAAACATCAATATCGAAAGTAGAGACATCTCTCTCGCTGCACGTATTTTGGCTAATTTTCCAGATTTTTTAACCGAGTCACAACATGTACACGATGCCTTAGCCGAGTTAGGAGAACTAGCAAAAAGTCCGGAAGCAAACATTATCAAACTTCCAAATATTAGTGCATCAATTCCGCAATTAAAAGCAGCGATATCTGAATTACAAAGTCAAGGTTATGGTTTACCTAACTATCCTGACGAACCAGAAAACGATGACGAAAAAGCCATAAAATCACGTTATGACAAAATAAAAGGGAGTGCTGTGAATCCAGTATTACGGGAAGGGAATTCTGATAGACGTGCTCCAAAAGCCGTTAAGAATTTTGCGAAAATGAATCCGCACTCTATGGGTGAATGGTCTTCAGATTCAAAAACACATGTAGCTACGATGACTCATGGTGACTTTGCTCACAATGAAAAATCTGTAACCTTATCTGATGCGACTTCAGTAAAAATTGTTCACACAGACAGCTCTGGAAACGCAACAATTTTAAAGGATAATTTGTCATTATTAAAGGGCGAAATTATCGATGCAACAGTGATGAGTAAAAATGCTTTATTGCACTTTTTAAAAGATCAAATAAATGATGCTCATGCTCAAGGCGTATTGTTTTCATTGCATATGAAAGCAACAATGATGAAAGTTTCTGACCCTATTATTTTTGGTCATGCAGTACGTGTATTTTTTGACGATTTATTTAAAAAACATGGAGATACCTTTGAAAAAATTGGTGTGGACGTAAATAACGGGTTTGGTAACCTATTAGAAAAGTTAAGTGAATTACCAGAAGGTAAACGTGACGAAATCAGAGAAGACATTAGATTTGCTCTCGATCATGGTCCAGATTTAGCAATGGTAAATAGCGATCGTGGGATTACAAATTTACACGTTCCAAGTGACGTTATTATTGATGCTTCAATGCCTGCAATGATTCGTACATCTGGTCAAATGTGGAATAATGAAGGTAAGTTACAAGACACAAAAGCTGTCATTCCAGATAGTAGTTATGCTGGGATTTACAATGCAACAATAAACTTCTGTAAAAAACACGGTGCTTTTGATCCAACAACAATGGGAACAGTTCCTAATGTGGGATTAATGGCTCAAAAAGCTGAAGAATACGGTTCTCATGACAAAACTTTTGAAATTCCTACGAAAGGAAAAGTACAGGTCGTTGATGCTTCAGGAAACGTATTAACATCTCACAAAGTTGAAGAGGGAGATATCTGGAGAATGTGCCAAGTTAAAGATGCACCAATTCAAGATTGGGTAAAATTAGCGGTTACTAGAGCAAGAGCATCTCAAACACCTGCTGTTTTTTGGTTAGATAAAAATAGAGCACATGATGCGGAGTTAATCAAAAAAGTAAATACATATTTACAAGATCACGATACCACAGGACTAGATATAAGAATCCTCTCTCCTATTAAAGCAACTGAATTTACATTAGAAAGAATCAAAGATGGCAAGGATACTATTTCAGTGTCTGGAAATGTATTACGTGACTATTTAACCGATTTGTTCCCTATTTTAGAATTAGGAACGAGTGCAAAAATGCTATCTATTGTTCCACTAATGAATGGTGGTGGTTTATTTGAAACTGGAGCTGGTGGTTCTGCACCGAAGCATGTGCAGCAGTTTACAAAAGAAAATCATTTACGTTGGGATTCTTTAGGTGAATTTTTAGCACTTGCAGTATCTTTAGAACACTTCGGAACCATAAATAATAATCCTAAAGCCATCATTTTATCAGAAACTTTAGATGATGCTACCGAAAAGTTATTGTCCAACGGAAAATCGCCGTCTAGAAAAGTAAATGAATTAGATAACAGAGGAAGTCACTTCTATTTGGCCTTGTTTTGGGCAGAAGCTTTAGCGAATCAAACTAAAGATGAGGACTTGAAACATGAATTTGCGAAAGTGTTTAAAGAATTACAAGCACATGAAGCTATAATTGTTTCCGAGTTAAATGATGTTCAAGGAGAACCATTGGATATTGGTGGTTATTATGAACCAAATGAAACTATAACGTCAGAAGCGATGAGGCCAAGTGCGACATTAAATAAGATTATTGGATAATTTCATGTTCATATATAAATTTAAGACTGTCTGTATAGGCAGTCTTTTTTATTTTTATAACATGTTGTAAATTTACCTTATGACAAAAGAAAACCTAATTGATTGCTACAACCGCATTCAACCTTACATTCATAACACACCTGTACTATCATCAAGACTTGTTAATACTCTTATTGGTGCACAAGTTTATTTCAAATGTGAGAATCTTCAAAAAACAGGTGCTTATAAAATGCGTGGCGCTACCAATGCCATTATGCAGCTCACTAATGAGCAGAAGGCTAATGGTGTTGTCACGCACTCATCTGGTAATTTTGCCCAAGCCCTATCCATGGCTGCTCTTAGTTTAAATGTGAGAGCAACGATCGTGATGCCTTCTAATTCTCCAAAAGTCAAAAAAAATGCTGTTCAAGAATATGGTGGACACATCATAGAATGTGAACCAACAATAGAAGCACGACAAGCCGCTGCAGACCAAATCGTAAATGAGACTGGTGCGACGTTTATTCATCCCTCAAATGATTTAAATGTAATATTAGGCCAAGGGACTGCCTGCTTAGAATTATTAAAAGAACAACCAGGTTTAGACATGGTATTTTGCCCAGTTGGAGGTGGTGGTTTAATAGCAGGATCTGCTTTAGCCGCTTATCATTACGGAAAAGATTGTCAAGTATTTGGTGGAGAACCTTTTGAGGCTGATGATGCTTACCGCTCCCTATTAAGCGGAAAAATAGAAACTAATACAACAACAAACACCATAGCTGACGGATTAAGAACACAATTAGGTCACCATAACTTCCCAATAATTCAAAAGCATGTTAAACAAATCATTAGAGTTTCCGAAGACGATATTATTGAAGCCATGCGTTTTATTTGGGAACGTATGAAAATCATTATCGAGCCTTCTAGTGCTGTTGCCTTTGCCGCTGTGATAAAGAAAAAACAGGAATTTAAAGGTAAAAACATAGGTGTTATTATATCTGGCGGAAATGTAGATGTCAACAATCTGCCTTTTTAATAATTAATTAACTTTTAAAGTCATAAATGTCAGAGAGTTCTTTCTTAATTTTGCTGTATGATTTCAATTAAGAAAAGCCTCTTCCTTTTAATTCTATTTGTTGTTAATTGTGTTTTCGCACAAGAAAAGATAACACTTAGCGGAACTATTACTGATGCTGGTAGCAATGAAACGCTTATTGGTGTCAATATCATTTTTCCAGATTTACAAACAGGAACAAACACTAATGAGTATGGTTTCTATTCTATTTCACTTCCAAAAGGTGAATATAAAATGCAAATCAGTTATTTGGGATATACCACGATAACTGAGACTATTTCATTTTCCGAGGACAAAGTCGTTAATTATCAATTAGATGAAAGTACTGAAAGTCTCAACGAAGTTGTAATAAAGCAAGACGTAGAAAAACTCAATATCAAAAAACCTCAAATGAGTGTCAATGCGCTCTCTATAAATACGATCAAACAAATGCCTGTAGTTTTTGGTGAAGTAGATGTGATAAAGTCCATCACTCTTTTACCTGGTGTCACCAATGCTGGTGAAGGATCTTCAGGATTTAATGTGAGAGGTGGAGCGGCTGATCAAAATTTGATTTTACTAGATGAAGCTACCATTTTCAATTCGTCTCACCTATTTGGATTCTTTTCTGTATTTAATCCTGATGCTATTAAAGATATCAAACTCTACAAAGGTGGAATACCGGCAAAGTACGGTGGACGGGTATCTTCAGTGCTAGATATCTATCAAAAAGATGGTAATAGTAATGAGTTTCACATGAATGGTGGTATCGGAATTGTCTCAAGTAGATTACTTGCCGAAGGGCCTATAAAAAAAGGTAAAGGTTCATTCCTTTTAGGAGGAAGAACCAGTTATGCACATTTATTTCTGCCGCTTTTCGATATAGATAATATTGCCTATTTCTATGATTTAAACACAAAGCTAAGCTACAGATTTAATGATAACAATAGTATGTTCCTTTCTGGTTACTTTGGAAGAGATGTATTTAATGTTTCAGATAGTTTTGAAAACACTTACGGAAATACGGTAGTAAATTTCAGATGGAATCACCTCTTCTCAGATAAATTATTCTCTAACATGTCTTTAATTTACTCTGATTATTACTACGGTTTAAATTTAGATTTTGTAGAATTTGAATGGGATTCAGGGATTCAAAATTTCAACTTTAAGTACGATTTAAAACATTACGTCAATAATAATTTTAAGCTGGAGTATGGTGTGAATAGCATTTACTACAAATTTAATCCAGGAGACATCAAACCATCAACTCCAACTTCTGGCATAAATCCTTTTAAATTAACAGATAAATACGCATTTGAAAATGCCGCTTATATTGATGCAGAACATAAAATTTCAGATAGATTAGCAGTATCCTATGGTTTGAGATTAAGTTCCTTTTTGAGATTAGGTCAAGATGAACTCAACGTTTATGAGGATGATAATCCAATTATTTTTAATGAAACCTTACAGATTTACGAAAAAGCGCCAGCAATAGGTACAGATAATTTTAGCAGAAGCGATGTCATAGAATCATTTGCAAATTTAGAACCTCGATTCTCGCTAGCCTACCAAATTAATGATAATTCGTCTATGAAAGCGAGTTATAACAGAATGACGCAATACTTACACTTATTGTCAAATACAACATCACCAACACCTTTAGATGTTTGGACACCTAGTGGTAAGTATATTGAACCACAAATACTAGATCAAGTTGCTGTAGGCTATTTTAGAACGTTTAAGGATAATCAATTCTCATTAGAAGTGGAGAGTTTTTATAAAGTCATTCAAAATAGAATTGACTATGTTGATGGAGCAGATTTAATTGCGAATAATGCAATCGAACAAGTAATACTTAACGGACGAGCACGAGCTTATGGTTTGGAAGTTTTATTCCGGAAAAATGAAGGCCGATTTAAAGGTTGGCTTGCCTATACCCTATCAAAATCTGAACAACAAACTGAAGGTAGAACACCAGTAGAAACAGGAATTAATAATGGTGAATGGTATAATACGGCCTTTGACAAAACCCATGATATTTCATTAACTACGAGTTATGAACTTAATAGAAAGTGGACGCTTAGTAGTAATTTTTTGTTCCAAACTGGTCAACCTACAACATTTCCAAATGGACAGTATGAATATAACGGAATCACAATTCCTAATTATGAAGCTAGAAACTCTAGTCGCTTACCAACATATCACAGATTAGATTTGTCTGCAACTTATAATCCAAATCCAGATTCCCAAAAACGCTGGAAAGGCGAATGGGTTTTTGGTATTTATAATATTTATAATAGGAGAAATGCAGCCTCAATTAATTTTGGTGAGAATAGAAATACAGGTGTTAATGAAGCAACAAGATTAGCGATTTTTGGGATTATCCCATCTGTATCTTATAATTTTAATTTCTAAACAATGAAAAAATACATATACATATTATTAAGTTTATTGATGTTTTCTTGTGAAGATGTTATTGATGTCGATTTAAATACTGCAGAACCAAAGCTGGTCATTGACGCTTCAATAAATTGGTTTAAAGGCACGATTGGCAACAACCAAGAAATAAAACTAACCTTATCTGCTCCTTATTTTGACGACGAAGTTCCTCCCGCAATAGGTGCTCAAGTTCAGGTGATAAAAGCAAATAATGAGGTGTTTATTTTTGCAGAAGAAGGTAGTACTGGTATTTATAAAAACAACGTCTTTATTCCGCAAATAAACGAAACGTATACGTTGCAAATTATCTTTGAAGGAGAAACGTACACAGCCAGCGAAACCTTAAAATCTGTAGTCGACATTGATTTTGTTGAACAAAATGATGAAGGTGGTTTTTCAGGAGATGAAACCGAATTAAAAGCTTATTACACAGATCCAGCCGACGAAGAAAACTATTATTTCTTTGAGTTTATTAGTGATATTCCAGAGATTCCTAGTTTAGAAGTTTACAATGATGAGTTTACTAATGGTAATCAAGTTTTTGGGTTTTATACAGAAGAAGATTTAGAACCTGGAGACCTTGTAACCATAAGAAATTATGGCGTTTCAGAACGTTTTTATGAGTTCATGTTCATACTGCTTCAACAAAACTCTGAAGACGGTGGCGGACCATTCGAGACGCAGCCGGCAACAGTTCGCGGTAACTGCATCAATGAAACTAATCCAGAAAATTTCCCTCTAGGGTATTTCAGATTGTCAGAAGTTGCCGAGTTGATTTATACCATTCAGTAGATCTATTTGGGCGTTACCTCTTAAAGTAAGAACTTTAAAAGGTCGCGCCATCCGCTATATCTTTTTGTAAAAAACACAAAAAGGATGTCACTACTACCGCTAACGCAGAAAAAAAATTCATTCCAGTTATTGATTAACATTGTCGTTAGTAAAAACAAGTGATTTTTTTTTAGATGAGAAATAAAATTAAGGCATAGTAGAGCTACGACTTCGTTTTATTTTAAAATACAAACGGAAACGCACAATTTTTAATAGGTCATTTTAATTAGTAAATGGTATTGTCTATTTTTACAGTATGACATTCACAAAAACCACTGAACAAGATTCAAATTATAATCATTTGGAAAAAATGACTCTAAATGAGCTACTGACTAATATGAACAGGGAAGATACATCTGTTCCTTTAGCTGTAGAAAAAGCCATACCGCAAATTGAGCAATTGACTGAACAAGTTATAATAAAACTTAAAAATGGTGGTCGACTCTTTTATATTGGAGCAGGAACCAGCGGTAGACTTGGAATTTTAGACGCCTCTGAGTGCCCACCAACATTTGGTGTATCTCATGATTTAGTCGTTGGGCTAATTGCTGGAGGAGATATAGCTATAAGAAAAGCAGTAGAATTCGCTGAAGATTCCTTAACACAAGGATGGAAAGACTTACAAGAATTCGATATCTCTAAAAATGATGTTGTTGTTGGCATCGCTGCTTCAGGAACAACGCCATATGTTATTGCTGCATTAGAACAATGTAACGCTAATCAAATTATTACTGGTTGTATTACCTGCAATAAAAATAGCCCATTATCAAAGGTGTCAAAATATCCGATTGAAGTAATTGTTGGTTCGGAATTCGTTACCGGAAGTTCTCGAATGAAAGCAGGTACAGCTCAAAAATTAATATTGAATATGATGTCTACATCTACCATGATTAAACTTAACAAAGTAAAAGGTAATAAAATGGTGGATATGCAATTAAGCAATCATAAATTGGTTCATAGAGGCATAAAAATGCTCGTAAACGAATTGAATATTAGTTTTGAAGAAGCTCAGAGTTTATTAGAAACTCACAAAAACGTTAGAACAGCAATTCAAAACTATACCAATGGAAACTAAAAGAACCAATAAAGACGTATTAGTAAAAGGTATTAAAACTATGGGAATCGCTTTAGTATTAATGTTCCTTGGTCCTACCCTATTTTATGTAGCCTTTAGTAATTCAGAAAAACCCTTGTATATTCCTATTCTCATTGTAGCTTCGATTGCCTGTGGTCTAGCCATCTTCTTTGCTTTTAAGGGTTTAAAAACAATTATGGATAGTATGTTTAAAAAGTAATCCATTAAATACAAATTTCGAACGATTATAAACAACCCATGTAACATCTAAAATTAAGAATTAGAGTGGAAAATTCAACTCAATGAAAACGATAATCACAAGAGTGTTATGCGCAATCGTTTAAATTTCAATTTAAAGAAATAGAAGTCTCTTCAGTTGAACATCTTTTCTTAGAAAGGTGAAGTGGTGTTTTAAACATAGGTAGTACAGAACAAAATTTTAAGGCTGGGCTTTCAAAAAAAAAACACCAATATCTAGAATACCAGATTACCCATTATAAGTTGCAATAACTACTTTAAAAATCTGGTGCTACTATCGTAAAAGTATACCCCGTTGGCTTTAATTCGTCTGCATAATTCATAATAGTATTTAAAGAAATACAACAATACACCTCACGTGTAATTTACCAAATTGCTCATAAATACTGCGATTTTAAAGCTGCATGTTACATACGTTTCATCCTTTGTAACATTAGTGATATACATTTTGAGTATTCTACAATAGCTTTGAGTAACAAATACATCTACACAACTTATCCTAAACTAATTTAAATATCAAGTACAATAAAAACAAATGGCTAATCTGAAAACAGACCGTCAAAAATTTATTTAAGTATTGATTATTTAAACGAAAGATATTATGAGCTAAACGTCCCACTTAAAAATTAAGTGATAAAGCCAGTTAAGCTTTTTAAAAAGAAATCAAGACGCTATTGATCAGTGGAGTGAAAAAGGGACCTATTAAAATTTACATGAAGTTGTTTCCCCTTTCGATTAAAATTACAACCATAATAGTTAATCTCATGAACATAAAAAATATAGTACAGGTAATCATATTCATTTTAACAACAGGAATCTTCTTTGCTCAAACCTTTCAAGATAGTCCTAGTAATGAACCCGATGGCGATTTCCCTGCAAAATGGGATTTAGTTAAAGGCTCTGCTCAAATTGCAACTTTTGAAGGTAAAGAAGGTATATGGAAGCATATTGCCATTGATTATAAAAAGAATGCCTTTAAATTGTTTATAGATGGGACTCAAATTTTAAATATTCCAAGACCCAAATTCACACCAAAAATGATGTCTATTGAAGGGGTTTATCTTCAATTTGATAATGACTATACACGTGCTATTAAAAATGTCAAATTACAAGGCACTCGAAAAGGTAAACCTCAAGGCTCCAAAATTGTCCTTATCGTTAATAATGAAACTAACCAAGTACAAAA
>Ga0316189_10001455_pt1 | contig 23487 bp, 19 predicted proteins | sample LowCovwburrow_MG_FD_204930 | JGI IMG/M metagenome (GOLD analysis project Ga0316189, IMG submission 204930) | Coastal sediment microbial communities from Maine, United States - Lowes Cove worm burrow | ecosystem: Environmental > Aquatic > Marine > Coastal > Sediment | place: USA: Maine... | reverse complement strand
CTGACGGGTGGCGTCCGCCATCGCCGGAAAACCCCCGACGCCCGATGCGATGATCGTCGCAGTTCGCGCCTTTTCACTGTCGCTTTCCGGTCTCCAGTCAGCTTGTGTTACAGCCTCTTCAGTTGCGGCAATGGTAAACTGAATGAACCTGTCCATTTTCCGCAAATCCTTGGCGGTGAGGCAATCAAGCGGATCAAAGCCGCAAGCATCCTCGGCCGCATCCGGCACGATACCAATGACCTGGGATGCAATATCTGGTGCCAGCTCCGGGGGTGTTGCGCGTATTCCTGATGCGCCCGCAATAATGCGGTTCCAAACGTTTTCGACACCAACGCCCAGCGGTGTTACCAGTCCCATACCAGTCACGACAATTCGCGTCATATTTTGTCCTTTACAGTAAGAAAGCTTCGACCTGATCCCGGCGATCCTTGGCTTGAAGGATGATCCCTTGTCAGGGTGTGATTGTTAAATACTTTAACGAACGAACGGTAAAGAAACAAGAGCGATAAATTCCACAATGGCAATGCTTTGTGTTGCTGAAGTGTCTGACAGACCCGGGTGGCTGTTCCAGGAGGCTTCGGATTTTTCCAGAGAAGCAAAGTTTAGTGGGGAACATGGCGCAACACCTTCGACAAGCTTTTCGATAGTACGTTCGCAACGGTCCCTCCTTCATAGATCAGTGCAGGGAGCAACGTGATGCGCCGGTTGTGATTGTCCGTCTTGTTAAGTTTAAGATGATTTATTTCTGAGGTGCCCTAAAAAAATCAAGAGCGAAAGGGGTGATGGTCAGCTCCAACAGATAGACATTGTTTAAAACGTTTTGGCTACCACTAGGAGCTTGCAGGAGATCTCAATGTTGCAAGGTATGGAATTCCTTACTGGTTTATTGCGCTACAATTTTTACTTGTAGTTATTGAGACTTACACATCTTTTCGAATAAAGGTTGGGAGAAGCGAATGAATTTGAAAATTACTCTTCTCCTCGCCATGATTTTAGAATTTTGGATTCCAAGTCTAGTCATGGCTAGCGAAGAAAATTCCAATTTTGGGAATTGCCGCATTTTAGATGATTGTAGGCTGGAATTCACACATCTTTCGTCTCAGAAAACTGATCCATTCCTTTTTTCAGGACGAGCAATGGATTCGTGTCACCCAAGATGGCACCAATATCGACGTGCAATGCGTAGATTCCCGGATGTGAGAAACTGCTTGACCGAAGCAAAGCAGGATGAAGTTGAGCCAAACTTGCTTCTTTTTGATTGGCAGCGCGTCGGTACCGGTCGCGGCGCAGAAGTCTGTGTTTTTCGGATTGCTAGAAGTCTTAGAGATTTAGGCCAGATTAAACTGTGGCTGGAATTTCACGAATTTCGAGTGGGCAACCTAAGTTGGCGCTACAGCGAAAGTTACAGGCCTCGTTACGATACACAGCCTGTCTCGCACATCACTGGGTACTGGACCAAAGAGCGCTACCGACAGGTCAATTCGTCATGGATAGCGTCGCTAACAGGGATCGATCTTATCCTCAACTATCAGCTTTCGGTAAGATTTACACAAGAAAATGTAGTTGTAGGCGTTCATGCTGAAACGCCGTCAAAATAAGGAAGCAACTTGAGATGCTCACTTTGGGCTAGCGGAAGACGCTATTAATGGCAGTGGTTGGCGGGGATGGGTCAATCGATTTTGTTAACTTCAAAATTACTTTTTGAGGCGAGATTTGCAGCCTCAGCGAATTGAACGATGCCATTTCGCCCTATTGGAACAGAAAGCTTATGAGAATCAAGTCAGTTGAGTAGCGAACTCAATCAAGCTGTCCGCTCTCACTGGCGCTCGATCCTTCTGATTGGTCTGTTCAGCGTGTTTGTCAATTTGTTGATGCTGACCGGCCCACTCTTTATGTTGCAGGTCTACGACCGGGTTCTGGTGAGCCGGTCAGAGGCGACGCTGGTTGCGTTGTTTGTTCTTGTCGTTGGTCTTTACGGCGCGATGGGGGTTTTGGACTTTGTGCGCGGGCGCATTGGGGCACGCATTGGCGCAAAGGTTCAGAACGATCTTGATGCGCGTGTGTTCGGTGCCACGATAACCGCACCACCAAGTGCTGCAAATCTGGCCGTCACCGGGCTTTCCGATCTTGAATCCGTGCGCAGGTTTTGTACCTCTCCGGTTGCGTTTGCGGCTTTTGACATTCCCTTCTCCCCGTTGTTTCTGGCAGCGATTTTCATGTTTCATCCATTGCTCGGGTGGTTGGCGGTTGGCGGTGGGGCGGCGATGGTCGCGATCACGCTGGTAAATCAGATGGTCAGCCGTAAGCCCGGCGAAACCGCTAATCAGACTGCTGCCGGGTCTGCGAGACTCGCGGAGCAAATTCGCACGCAGCCCGATACGATCCGCAGTCTGGGAATGACCAAACCCGCGATTGCCAAATGGGATGTCCAGCGCGGTGCGGCCCTGAACGCAGATATGGCGTTGAGTGATCGGAATGGCGGCTTTGGATCGCTAACCAAATCGCTCCGGTTTTTGCTGCAGTCGGCAATGTTGGGTCTGGGTGCCTGGCTTGTCATCCAGGGGGAGCTGACCGCGGGCGCCATGATTGCCGGGTCCATCTTGCTGGGCCGGGCACTCGCCCCGGTAGAGCAGCTTATTGGCGGTTGGGCTGTTGTGGTTCGGGCGCGACAGGGGTGGCAATCGATGAGCGAACTCTTGAAAGCCGTCCCTGTGACGGAGCCTAAAACAGCACTGTCACGCCCCAAGGCGCGCATCAGCGTCGAAGGTATTACCGTTATCCCGCCGGGTGAAAAGCTAACTGCCTTGCGGCAGGTGTCGTTCACTATTGAACCCGGACAAGCCCTCGGTGTTGTCGGGGAAAGTGCTGCGGGTAAGTCATCTGTCGCGCGTGTTCTGACCGGGCTGTGGCTGCCGGTTGCGGGTTCGGTAAGGCTCGATGGTGCCACGCTTGATCAGTACGAGGAGACCGCACTTGCGAGCTATGTTGGCTATCTTCCGCAAGAGATTGCGTTGTTTGACGGTACGGTGGCAGACAATATTGCGCGTATGCAGGCAGATGCGGACCCCAAAGCAATCATCCGGGCGGCCAGGAAGGCGGGTGCACATGAGATGATCCTGGGCTTGCCCGCAGGCTATGATACGCCAATTGGAGCCGTTCGAACCAAACTCTCTGGGGGGCAGAAACAGCGTATCGGGCTCGCGCGGGCGATGTTTGGTGATCCTGAGGTCCTGATACTGGACGAACCGAACGCCAACCTTGATGCCAAGGGTTCTGACACGGTGAATGCGGCGATCCGGCAAATGAAGGCAGACAACAAGATTGTTGTCGTCATGGCGCATCGACCATCCGCTATCTCAGAATGCGATACAATCCTGATGCTGAAAGAAGGTCGGGCTGCCGATTTTGGCCCGCGTGACGAGGTCCTGAGAAAGAATGTCCGCAACCACGCACAAATTGCACCTGCACCAGCACCGCAGGTGGTGCGATGAAGATGGGCTGGAGAACGTCGAGGCTGTCTTTGATAGGTGTACTCGCCGTCATCCTTTTGTTTCTCGGAATCGGCGTCTGGGGCACGCAGGCAACGCTCGCAGGGGCGGTGATTGCCTCTGGCCAGATCGTGGTCGAGGCGCGCCGACAGGTTGTACAGCACCCGGATGGTGGGGTGGTGCGCGAAATACTCGCCCGCGATGGCGACCTTGTGAAAGCGGGTGCGCCATTGCTCCGCCTTGATGACGTCGCTGCGCGGTCTGAGCGGGTGATTGTGCAGGGCCAGCTTGCAGAGCTGCGCGCCCGTGCAACGCGCCTACAGGCCGAACGGGACGGGCGTGAGACGGTCGTTTTTGACCAGATCCTCGCGGTTCCGTTTGAAGACGAAATCGATCTGGCGGAAATCGTCCGCGGACAGGGAAACCTGTTTGAAGCGCGGAAGACCTCGCAAAAAGAAGCGGTGCAATCTTTCAGGGAACAGCAAGCACAGATCGAGAATGAAATTCTCGGGCAAGATGCGCAGGTAAAATCGCTCGAGGATCAGCTTGTTTTGATTGAAAGCGAGCTCGCGGATCAACAGAGCCTTCTTGAAAAAGGGCTGACACAAGCATCGCGCGTGTTGTCGCTCAGACGGGAAAGGGCAAGGCTTGAGGGTCAGCGCGGCGAAACGACAGCCGCAATCGCGCGCAACAAGGGGCGCATCGCACAGATCGATATCGAGATCTTGCGCCTCAGATCCGCGCGCCGCGAAGAAGCCGTGACTGAGTTGCGCGATGTTCTGATCCGCGAAGCCGAACTCAAGGAACGTGACAACGGACTGTCAGAAACCCTGTCCCGGTTGGACCTGCGTGCCCCGATGGACGGCATGGTGCACGGGATGCAGATTCACGCCCTGAATGCGGTTATCCGGCCCGCTGACCCGGTTCTCTACATTGTTCCGCAAACGCAGGAGATGGTGATTTCAGCGCGCGTGGATGCTCAGCACGTCGATTCAGTTCATATCGGGCAGGAGGCAGTGCTGCGATTTGCGGCCTTTGAGGCGCGCACGACACCGGAACTATTTGGGGTGGTTCAGCAACTTTCACCAGACGTGCTGTCGGACGAGCGAACAGGGCAGCAGTATTACAATGCAGACATCGTCCCTAAACCCGGTGAGATTGAAAGGTTGAATGGCCTGATGCTTGTTCCCGGCATGCCTGTTGAGGCCTTCATACAAACCGGGGAACGCTCACCTCTCAGCTACCTCCTCAAACCTTTCACTGACTACTTCGTGAAGGCGTTTCGGGAATAAAAATACCTTTTAAACCTGTAGAATCTCGCTCTGACTTCGGCACGCAATTTGTGGTACTGGATTGTCGCTGTATTGTAGGGAAAGCTTCCAGGGGATGCCTCTGGAATGACCTGGGCCTCTCTGGTAGGGCTGATCATAAGTTTTTGTTGAAAACCGAAACGAAACTTCAGATAGTCCGGCAGTTTTTAGGAGAAACTTTTTTGCGTTCCTTATTGAAAATTTGTGCGTGGGTTTTGGTTCTATCACCCTCTGTGGCAATCGCACAGAATTACCAAGCTGGCGCAGAAGCATACCAAGCCGGCGACTACCAGGCAGCCCTGGAGCAATGGCGACCATTGGCAGAGCAAGGAGATGCGCGCGCCCAGTTTAACCTTGGTGCAATGCACGAGCTTGGCACAGGCGTGTCCCGAGACATGGAAGAGGCTTTCAATTGGTATTCGTTGGCGGCTGAACAGGGTGATGTAAGAGCGCAGTTCAACCTTGGTGTATTGTATTCTGTTGGCAATGGTGTTCCCGAAGATGATACCGAAGCTGTCCGGTTGTTTCTTTTGGTAGCGGAGCAGGGTTACGCGAGAGGGCAGAATAACCTTGGTGTAATGTACGACCACGGAGATGGTGTTCCAGAGGATGATGTCGAAGCTGTAAGGTGGTTCCGGCTGGCGGCGGAACAAGGATACGCAACAGCCCAGTTCAACCTTGGTGGAATGTACGAAAAGGGTGAAGGTTTGCCAAATGACTACGTGTCGGCCCATATGTGGTACAGCGTCGCGATTGCGAATGGACATACAATCGGTCTAACAGAGCGCGATAGGATAAAAGCTGAGATGACACTTGCCGATATTTCCGAGGCTCAAAGGCGCGCAGGTGTTTGCATGGAGTCTGACTTTAAAGACTGCGACTAAGATCAAAATCGTGGAATCATTTATTGCTGCGGCGGCTCTACGAGGTTGAGCCTAAACCTTTCTGTGAAACGAACAGCAATCACCGAGTTATGGAAATAGAACGTGGTCGCGACGATCCCCGGTACTGAACCAGCATTCCACGCGAATTGGATTCGTCCTGCGTGTTTCGTTAGCCATTCGCGAATCTCAGCTTGTTGATTGCCGCAAAAAGAGCATCAGGAAGCTGTGTCGTCACTCTGACGATTTCACAAAACAGGTTCTTCGAATTTCTCCTGCGTTGCGCGCAGGTATCACTTCGCGTTTCGACATTTGAAAATGGAAAATCAAAGACTCGCATTGTTTAAAGGTAGAGCACTCCGTAGAGGGCGTGATTTCCAAGCTTTATAGTCGGGCCGTACAAGGCGACGTTCAGGCTGCAAAAGAGATTGTGAAACTAAAGCAGGTGACAGACCAGACGGTGTTGGCTGACCCCGAAGAAGCATTCGGACCTGAAGATCAAAATGTCTTGCGCGAAATGGTCGACTGGAAGGTAGTGGCGCAGGAACTGCATGAGGAGCAAGAAGACAGTGAAACACACTGATATCATTAGGCAACTCTACACCGAAGAACTTTATGCCTTTATGTACAGGGTGTTTCAGGAACTAAACCCTGGCGACGAATTTATCGGTGGCACGTATTTGCGCGCGTTGTGCCGTGCGCTTGAAAAGGTGTTTCGAGGGGAAACACGACGGCTTATCATAACAATGCCACCGCGCCATTTGAAATCGCTTGTTACGAGCGTGTCGTTTCCGGCGTGGGTACTGGGACGGGATCCAACCCGAAAAATCATTTGTGCAAGTTATTCAAACAGTTTGTCGCTCGACTTTAGTTTAAAATCGCGATTGGTCATGAATACCCCCTGGTACAAAGCAACCTTCCCGGCTGTTCAGATTCATTCAAAGAAAAATACGGCCGAAGAATTCTGGACAACACACAACGGAAAGCGTCTGGCAACTTCCGTTGGTGGAACGCTTACAGGGAAAGGGGGAGATATTGTCATTGTCGACGATTTCATGAAGGCGGAAGACGCGCATTCGGAAACGAAACGGGAAAGTACACATAGTTGGTTCAAGGGGACGGTCTCGAGTCGTCTTGATGACCCAAAGAACGGGGCAATTGTCGTTGTCGCACAGAGATTACATGAAGATGATTTGATAGGCCGGCTGATCCAAACGGGTGACTGGGAGGTTCTAAAAATGCCCGCGAAGGCCACCGAACGGCAGTCGTTTGATCTTGGCGATGGTTTGCAATGGAACCGTGAACCCGGTGAGCTCCTTCATCCCGAACGGGTCGGGGAAAAAGAACTCAACGAAAAACGAAGTGAACTTGGTACAGCCGATTTTGAAGCCCAATATCAGCAACGCCCTGTTCTGCCAGGCGGCAATCTCATTAAGCTGGAATGGTTTGGCAGATATGAAGGTAAACCCAAAATAAGCGACTATGAAGCAATAGTGCAAAGCTGGGATACAGCTGCGGTTCCCGGGCAGAACAATGATTGGTCCGTCTGCACCACATGGGGGCTGATTGGGCAGCATGTTGATTTGCTTGATGTGCATCGAAAACAACATATTTACCCCGACCTCCTGCATGCCGCAAAAGGTTTGCGAAAAGTGTGGAGACCAAAATTAATTGTAGTAGAAAAGGCAATGACGGGAATTAGCCTCTGGCAGGATTTACGACGTGCGGGCTTCCATGAGGTTCAGGCTCTGTCCGTGAAGCGCGACAAGGTACAGCGAATGTCTGCGCAGTCGGCTAAGATTGAGAAGGGTCAGGTTCGCCTGCCTAAGGAAGCAAATTGGCTGGATTGTTTTTTGGCCGAAGTTGCTGCTTTTTCGAATGGAAAACACGATGATCAAGTGGACAGCATGTCTCAAGTATTGAGAGCACTTGAATACAGACCAAAGGAAATTCGGACAATCAGCCGGTACAAAACCTGAGTGTTTCCGGGTGGTGCAGCGGTCAGGGGTAGTACCCGGTTCCCTTGGCAGCATGTCCTTTGTGGTACACTGTTTGAAGAATATGTGGCTTGGCTATCGCATGGGCTGAAATCATAAAAGAGATTTCACAAACCTGAACGCATTGGGATTTATAGAAATCTCTGAAAAGAAACTGTAACCTTTCGGTTTCTGCTGTTTTCTAGCCCCATTTTTATTGGCCACTTAGATGTGGCTGATCAAAATTACTAGTCTGGCTGATTAGTCGTAGGAAAGGAAACTTGGGCATCATTTGGGAGTTCTTGTTTTGAGAAATATATCCAAATCGCAATCGCACTGAGTATTGCGCAAATTATAGTCACGCCTAGTACTCCAAGTGGTTTTTCTTCGGCCATTCGATTCAGCAATGTTTGATCGTATTCAAAATAAATCATGTTAACCTTAATCTGTTGCGATTGGTCGAGCTACGCAGAGTACAAGTATAAAACTAAGGGCTCGGTTTGTTCGATTTCCTTCTTGTTGAAGATCAGTACGCACCACGAAAAGAATGGACGATGCCCCTACTAGGGACGCCAGCTCAAACCGTCCTCAGTAGCGCCCCGGGGGTGGTATTCACAACCGATCCACCTGTCGTATCCAAGCCTTTCCAAGCTAGAAAAAATGATTGTGTAGTCGCAATCGCCGTGATCAGGTTCACGCCGATCCGGGACGCTTGCAATCTGAATATGAGCGATGTCAGGAAAGCTCCCTTTGAGCGCGCCAAGCGCATCGCCGTTCGTAATCTGCGCGTGGTAACAATCAAACTGAAGGCGCAGATTGTGGACGCCAACCTGTTCGATAACGCATCGGGCGGTATCGGTATTGCTCAGGAAATACCCGGGCATATCATTTGCGTTGATCGGCTCAATAAGGGCAGTAATCCCGGCGTCAGCAAAGCGAGTTGCAGCGTGACTAAGGTTCTCCAGGTAAACATCCTCAGCGTCAGAACGCTCGGTTTCGCCGACGCATCCGGCCATGACGTGCATTTGCTTCAGGCCAGTCGCCTGTGCGTAGATTAAGGCGGTTTCGACGGACTCTCTGAATTCGTCCTGTCGTCCGGCAAGCGCAGCGAGGCCACGGTCGCCAGCGCGCCAGTCCCCGGGTGGGAGGTTGTGGAGGGCAAGGGTTACTCCAGCGCGCTGTACAAACTCTGAGATTTCGGTCGGAGAGTATTGATAAGGAAACAGAAACTCCACGCCCCTAAAGCCCGCTTTTGCCGCGGACATAAACCGCTTTGGAAAAGGTAACTCGGTAAACATAAAGCTAAGATTCGCCGCAAAGTTTAGAGCCATTTTTTGTCCTTAGTGCTCATCTGAGAAATTTGAAAAGGGGCATAATTTGTTTGTTCAAGTTTTGGGTTCCTGGTCCGATTGCACGAATTGGAAGAAGCCGGATTGATCCAGATCGCCCAGACCTTCATCGACCATTTTGGTCCAGAGATCACGGCTTTGGCGCATAAGTGGCAACGAAAGGCCGATTTCCTCGGCCAGTTCAATGGCTTGGCGCATGTCCTTTTTCTGGGTTGTCGCGCGGGCACCAGGGGTGAAGGCACCATCAATCATTCTTTGCCCATGTAGTTCCAGGATGCGGCTTGCCGCAAAGCCGCCCATCAAAGCCTCGCGGACACGGTCCAAATCGGCCCCTGCAGCCTTAGCAAGGGAAAGAGATTCTGCGATTATTCCGACCGTCGCCCCGACGATAGCTTGGTTGGCAACCTTCGCGGCCTGGCCTGTACCGACAGGGCCAATGTGGGTAAGCGAGTCGCCCAAAACGTCAAACACCGATTTTACGTGCTCGATATCCGTAGGTTTACCACCCGCCATAATGGACAAGGAGCCAGCCTTTGCTCCAGCCTCGCCGCCCGACACCGGCGCATCAACGTATCGTCCGCCCGCTTCCTTAACAATATTTGCCAATTGCCGGGTTGCGGTGACGGACGAAGAACCCATGTCGATCACAGTTGCGCCGGGAACCAGCCCTGGCAGCACGCCGTTTGTGTCGCAAATTGCCGCCTTGAGGGACGATGTATCGCTCACACAAAGAATTATGAAACCCGTGCCTGTACATTGTGCAATTTCCTTTGGCGTGGCGGCAACCGAGGCACCCTTTTCGGCCAATCCAACACATTTTGAGGCCGTCCGATTGTAAATCGTCAGGGTGGCATTTGCTGCGAGAAGGTTGGCAGCCATCGGGTTCCCCATGAGCCCAAGGCCGATAAACCCTACTTTGGTGTCTGTAAGCGGCACGCATTTCTCCATCGCTGATTTCTATTGACCGCCACCAGCGTGAAAAGAGACATCACCATTGGCCAAACTCTTCCATGCGGGTCTGCATATTTTCGTTCGAGAAGACTTGTTCTCGCCCACAACCAAAACATCACCGACGCACCTATAAGGTCGGGGCAAATAGACCCGTTTTAGTGTTCAGAAGTGGCGTGTGCGGCCTCTGTGCCGTTTGAATGAAAGATTGCACGCGGAAACCTTTAGTAACCTAACACGGCGGGAAGCCAGAGCGATGCCGCGGGGATAAAAGTTACGATCAACAAGGTTGCGATCAACGGCACCATGAATGGCAGCGTTCCCATGATCGTATCCTTCATCGAAACGCCGCTCACGGTACTGAGCACATAGAGCACGATCCCAAGCGGTGGAGAGAGCAACCCGATCATCAAGTTAAGCACCATGATCACACCAAATTGCGTTGGATCCACGCCTGCAGCTACCGCAACCGGCATCAGGATGGGTGTTAGAATGGTAATTGCCGCGATTGCATCGAGAAAGCAGCCGACGATGATGAGCAGCAGGTTGATCAGTAGCAGGATGACGATGTAATTGTCAGTGATGCCGAATAACGCTTCTGAAAAACCCTGCGCGACACGCTCGGTCGTAATAATCCAGGCAAACAAAGCAGCAGCGCTGACGATGAACAAGATCGATGCGGTCATTTCTGCTGACTCTTTGGTAGCTGTCCAGATTTCTGCAGGTCCCAGAGTCCGGTAAACGAAAAGTCCCAGGATGAGCGCATAAGCTGCGGCAGCAATCGCGGCTTCTGTAGGGGTGAAAATCCCGCCCAGGATGCCGCCAACGATGATGACCGGGGTCAAAAGCGACAGGATCGCTTTGTTGAATGACTTACCAACCGTACAGAGGGAAAAATTCCCGTCTTTTGGCAAATCGTGGCGGGCCGCGATCCAGCGAACCATGATTGCCAGTGCAATTGCCATGATGATGCCCGGCAGGAAACCGGCGACAAACAGTTTGCCAATGGAAACATCTGCGACAAATCCAAAGATGATCATTGGCAAGGACGGGGGGATGAGGGGGCCGATGATTGAGCTGGCCGCTGTAAGGCCAACTGACAAGCGGTCGCCATATCCGCGGTCGCGCATGGCCTTGATCTCAATCGCGCCGAGGCCGCCAGCATCGGCGACTGCCGCGCCGCTCATGCCTGCGAAGATGACGCTGGCCACGATGTTGACATAGCAAATACCACCGCGTGCCCAGGCAAAAAGATGTGAGGCGAAGGTGAATATTCGATCCGTTATCGCTGAAGAGTTCATTAAAGAACCCGCGAGAATAAAGAACGGAATTGCCAAGAGCGGAAAGCTGTCGATGCCGCTGACCATTTTTTGTATGATCACAAGGGCTGGAATGCCCTTGAGCAATATGAAAACGACGGAGCCCATAGCCATTGAAACAGCCACAGGGATTCCAATTACAATCATCAATGTTACTGCGAGAATGAGAAGAGCGGCTGCCATATCAGATTCCTAAATTTTTATTGTCGACGCTAGAGGAGTCGACCTCTTTCGCGAAGGCATGGAGTAGATAGTGCAATGCCATCAAAAGAAGTGCGGCTGCACACATCCAAAACAGGATGCTTTTGGGGATCTCGATACTGCTCATTTTCAAACTGGTAACCATAGCAAATCGCACCGCAGTCCAGCTAAGAAACAAAAAGAAAAGGGCAGATACAAAATCAAAAGTGCGTACCAACCTGCGCCGCAAAGTTGAGGGGAGCATATCAAGAACCAGATCCACTTTGATGTGGGTGTTTTTCTGCGCACAAACGATGGCACCAACATAAGTCAGTACGATCAAAAACATCCGCGCGACTTCCTCGGTCCACCCGAGTGAATCATTCAGCACGTAGCGTGTAAAAAACTGAAGGCCGACGATAAAGAACAACGCCCAAAGCGTTAGACACATTGCAATAATCTGGAGTTTGTTAAGTGTTTGCATCTGTTCCTCACCTTGTCCTATTGCTGTTTGGCTTGCACAACATTCACGTTGCACAAGCCGCACATATTTTTATTGGTTTGCACCGAGTGACAGGAGGTCTTCGATGTGGCGGGCTTCCCACGGCCAGTCACCGGTAAGGATCGTGGGTTTTACGATATCAATGAATGGCTGACGATCGAGTTCATGCACATTGGTGCCATTCTCGCGGAACCAGTCAACGAGGTCTTTCTCGGACTGAATGATGTCCGTAGACGCGCCGGCAGCGGCTTCACGCAGAACCTCGCTGATGATGCCCTGGTCTTCTTCGGACAAACGCCCCCAGGTCGGTCCGCCAATCAGAGTGTAATACCCGTCGGTCATGTGACCGGTCAGCATGATATCTGTCTGAACTTCGTAGAACTTCTTTGCCTGGATGGTTGGTAGGGGGTTTTCCTGAGCAACAACAACGCCTTGTTGCAATGCCAGGTACAACTCCGAAAAGTTTACTGGCGTGGAGTTTGCGCCGACTGCGTCCGGGAAAACCATGTAGATCGGCACCGGTGGTACACGCATCTTGACGCCTTCGAAGGCTTCGGGAGTCAAAAGCGGTTCGTTTGCGGTGACGTGACGCTGGCCAAAATACGTAAGGGCGATGACCTTGCTGCCCGAGATATTCTCGTATTCGCCTGTCAGCTCTTTGTATGTGTCACTGGTCGGGTAGGCCAAAAAGTGATCAAGATCACGCCACAGGAATGCAGCAAGGTGAATTGAAATCGGGGCGTAGCGCTGGGCCATATGACCGGCACCGACAAAGCCAATATCCACCAGACCGAGTGTCAGCGATTCTTCAACTTCGCGTTCACTGCCGAGCTGACCCGAGCCAAACACGTCAATGGTATGACGACCATTGGTGCGGGCTTCTACTTCTGTAGCGGCCCACTCGGCCCATTTGTAATGCGCTGAACTTGGCTCATAAGAAAGCGAAAGTTTGAGGGCGTCTGCGAACGATGTTGTTGCAAGACCGATCCCGATGCTCACAGCGGCGGCTGCAGTCCAAAATCTGTTCTTCATGGTTTCCTCCCAATGGTTCCGATTCTATTTTTGTATACCTTTTATACCAAATCTGTAAAGCACCTTCCCCACAAGGTCGCGACGGTGAAGCCGGTGGGCATCGAGAGACTGGTTTTCGCCGGTCTTGGCTAGGCCGTTCATTGAGCTGTTTGCGGAGTGCACGACTGCTACTTGAAAAATATAACAAATTCCGGCTAAGCATGGGCATGAAACAGCAGAAACTCTATGAACAGGTTGAAAAAGTTCTTTCTGAGGAAATAGCCGAGGGGACTTACAAACCCGGTGAGGCTCTCCCCCCGGAACGAGAACTGATGGAAAGGTTCGACGTTGGGCGCCCCTCCATCCGGGAAGCCTTGTTTTCATTGTCTAAACGCGGGTTAATCGAAATGGGAAGCGGGCGAAGACCGCGCGTCCTGGAGCCTAGCTTTGACACAATTATCCACGAGTTGGATGTCATCGTACGTCAGGTTCTGAACAACAAATCAAACATTACTCATCTTATGGAACTCCGTCGGATTCTGGAATGTGCACTTGCACGAAAATTGGCATCCGAAGTAACCGACGATCAAATCTTGGAACTTCGCGGAAAGCTGGACGAAAACCAGAAGGCCCTCGGGCGTCTTGATCGCTTCTGGAAGACCGACTCCGACTTTCACAGCACGATCGCACGAATGAATGGTAATCCGGTATTGCCAACAATTGTTGACGTTATTCTCAATTGGCTGATCGAGAACAAACGTGTAACTCTGTCGGCCCCTGGTAGCGACGCTATGGCATTCGAAGCTCATCGGAAGATTTTCGAAGCAATCGCGGACAGAGATCCTGATCTTGCCGAAAAATGCATGAAAGAACATTTGCTGAGCGTTGAAGGGCGGGTCAAGGAAACTCTGAGAAACCAGCCTGAATAAACGAGACCTCAACATTTGATGATTTAATGCCGATCCCTTTGCTGTCGAAAGGAGCGGGGCCAGCCGGCTATAATTATGGTGTTGCTTTGGTATACTCTTTATAGCAAACTCCTCTCGGACGAACTTTAGCCCTCCGGGAGATTCGAATGATTGACTTTGCAGTTCTGCAAAGCGCGGCTCGCAATGGGTCGCAAGACGACCAGCGCCACCTGCGGGTCATTATGGCATCGGTATCTCAACGAGACGGCAGTATTGAGATCGCGGACGCAGCGCAGGTTGCAAACGCGATCGGGGTGCTGGCTAGACTGGCAGTCTTTGGAAGCGACGACGTGAAGGCGAATGCGCATCGCGCGGCTTGGGAAATTGCGCAAGCTCTGGGCATCTATCCCGCGTCTATTGATGCGCTTTATCGCCAGTTTGGACGCAGTGAGGTTTCCGGACTTACCGTACCGGCCATGAACATGCGTGCCATCGCCTTTCAGTCAGCGCGCGGTGTCTTTCGTGCGATGCGGGAATTGAAAGTTGCCGCGGCAATCTTCGAACTGTCACGCGGAGAAATCGGTTTCACTGGCCAGCGCCCGCATGAATACGCAACAGCAATTCTCTGCGCGGCAATTGCCGAAGGTTACACTGGCCCGATTTTTCTTCAGGGCGACCATTTCCAGGTTTCCGCCACTCGATTTTCCGAGAACCCCGAGGCCGAAGTTGCCGCAGTAGAAGCATTGATTTCAGAGGCTATCAGCGCTGGTTTTTATAACATCGACATTGACACCTCGACCCTTGTTGATCTGCCGCAGGGCGATGTTGATGCTCAGCAGAAGCCGAATTATGCGCTCAGCGCGCGGCTCGCGAATTTCATACGGCAAGCAGAACCCGATGGCGTGACTATCTCTTTGGGTGGCGAAATAGGTGAGGTCGGCGAGAGCAACTCGACCGTAGAGGAAGTAAACGCCTATTTGAATGGGTTTGATGCTTGCACGCCAAGTGACCAGCCGGGATTAACGAAACTCTCGATCCAGTCAGGAACCCGTCATGGTGGCAACGTGCTTGCTGATGGTTCGTTTGGCGATATGCCCATTGAATTTGATTTGATTGATGTACTGAGCGCAATCTGCCGCAACCGCCACGGGTTGGGAGGATGCGTGCAGCATGGGGCGTCGATGCTGACGCTTGAAAAGATTTCCCAATTGCCTGATGCGGGCTGTATCGAGGTCCACCTTGCGGCTGCGTTTCTGAACGCAGTCTATGCCAACTTACCCGTCGAATTGGTGCAACAAGCTGACGATTGGGCAAAGGAAAATTTTGCCGGTGAATGGAAATCTGGATGGTCTGAGGCGCAGTTCCTGCATCACGCGCGACGGTATCCGATCAGAGTCTTTAAACAGGAATGGTGGCAGGCTACCAACTGTCATAGCGCTGTCCGCGACGTCGTCCACCAGACGGCCACTGCCTATTTCAAGGCCCTTAGAGTTGAGAATTCACGCGACCTTATCGAAGGCGCGACGAGGCATGCGCCAGTCACATGGGTGCCGCCTGTTTTGGCCCCGCAAGCCCAGAGGAATGACGAGAATGCCATTCACGATCTGGCAAGTTGACCAGGAGAAGAATAATGAAAGCCGCCGTTCTAGAAGACTGGAAAAACATCCAAGTACGTCAAGTTTCACCTCCGGAAATGAATCCAGGTGAGGCCATCCTTCGGGTTTCTATGGCGGGTATTTGTGGTTCGGATGTCCATATTTACAACGGCGACAATCCAATAGCACGCGCTCCTGTGATACCGGGGCACGAGTTCATGGGTGTGATTACCGAATTGGCCGCCCCGGATCCGGATCTGTCCGCCGGTGACCGAGTCGTTGTTCAACCCCTGAGGTTCTGCGGAGAGTGCACGCCCTGCCAGCGAGGATTTCAGCATGTCTGTGAAAAGCTTGTTGTCATTGGCGTCAATCAGAATGGTGGCTTCGCTCAATACGTCAATGTGCCCACTGATACCCTGTTCAAGATACCTGACAGCCTGCCCGATGAAGTTGCGGTTCTGGCCGAGCCATTCTCGATTGGTTACCACGCTTGTTCACGGGGTGCGGTTCAAAAGGGCCAAAGTGTCGGTGTCATCGGTGGCGGGCCAATTGGCCTCTATTCCGCCATTGTCGCCCGTGAACTTGGAGCAAGCAGCGTTGCGATCAGTGAGCCATTAGTTGAGCGTCGCGCATTGATCGAGAGTTTTGGGTTAACTGCAATTGACCCGCTGGCGCCGAATGCGCTGCAGACATTCAAATCCCAGATCAATGGCGATGGCTATGATGTGGTGATCGAAACTTCAGGCGTTGATGCGGGCTTGGACTTTGCCTCCGAAGCGACGGCTATACGCGGCTCCATTGTAACCCTCGGTTTTCCGGCTAAAAGCTACGCACGATACAATATTACGCGCGGCATTATCAAAGAGATTTCTCTGATCGGCTGCCGCGTCTGTCCGCGTGATGAATTTCAGAAAACGCTGGGTATGTTGCAAAAACTGAACCTTGAGGGAACAATCGATTTTGGTCGTATCGCCACCTTGCCCCGAAGTCTTGAGTATTTGGAGAAGTCAATTCTGGATGTAGAGTCAAACCGGGAATGCGCCAAAATTCTGATTAAGCCGGAATAGATCCAAGTGGATTCCACATTATTTGTACTTCAGGGCGGCGGGCCAACAGCGGTCATTAACGCCACACTTGCCGGAATCGCAGAGCAGGCATCCGGGAGATTTAACAGGCTCATTGGTCTCAGGCACAGTTTTGAGGGGCACAAAGATGGTCAGCTTCTGGACCTTAGCTACCTATTAGACGGAGCTGCCTGCGCAAAGTCATTGAACCGATTGTCCAAAACGCCGGGGGCGCTCTTGGGTTCAAGTCGAAAAAAGGTCGAAGAGCAGGATATTGCGAACGTTCTGGACCTGATAAAAAATGCAGGATCAGATTCGCTGATTGGCATCGGCGGCAATGGGACGATGGCGGCGCTGGACGTGCTGGCGGACCTTGCTGCAAGCAAAGGCCATAACCTAAAGGTCATCGGGGTGCCTAAGACGGTGGACAACGATTTGCCCAACGTTCACATCGCACCGGGATATGGCAGTGCGGCTCGTTTCGTCGCTATGGCCGTGCGGGATTATGATCGCGATTTCCGGGCGATGGAGACGTTCGACGATGTGACAATTTTAGAGACCATGGGGCGCGATTCAGGTTGGATCGCAGCCGCGTCGGTCTTGTTGAAAGAGGGCGACACGGCCCCCCATATGGTGTTGCTGCCGGAACGGCCTGTGGATGAGGCAAAGTTTCTTCAACAGGTATGTGCCCTGAAAAAGGAATTCGGTCGCGTCTTTATCGTTACCAATGAGATGCTGAACGCGTCAACTGGCGGGCCGGTTGGAGAGAGTTTTCAGAACGGGCCAACCGATGGTCTTGGGCGGAAGATGTACTCGCTCTCTCTTGGAACCGGGAATTACCTAGCGCAATTGATCTGGGCGGAACTCGGGTTGCAGGCCAGATGCCTGAGACCCGGAAATCTTGGACGGGCAATGTCGTTTTGTGTTTCAGAACCTGATCGCCTGCTAGCGAACAGAATTGGCCGGGCTGCGACCGTGGCGATACAGGAAGCCAGCGCCACGCAAGATATGATTACGGTCGATGCTGACCTGAGTTTTGGAACGCAACCCCTGAAAGACTGCACCGGTCAGCGACACGTGCCTGAAAGGTTCTTATCATCTTGCCCAATTGGCATCTCCACGGAATTCTATGCCTACGGCCGCGAAGCAATCGGCCCCGTGACGCCTTTGTTCTGAAGAATTCAGGTCAGCTTTACTCTAACACGAGCGCCGTCTTAATTCGTGCGAGAACTTTGAACTGAACCGTGCTGCTGCTCTGATAGAGTGGTATCCGCTTTGTTCAGCATGGTTTCCGCCATTTGGCGGCGAAACTGCGACTGGATCGAATTCGTCTGACACCGCCGCGACAAATAAACGCGAGACCGAGCTGCTCGAAAGCGGGTGTCAAGGAATACGCGCGCCTCCTGATTTTACACGCCGTAGCGGAATAGAGGATTCGATGGATGCCACGCCCGGCACTTTGGTCAACCGCCCGACCAGGAATTGCTCGAACTCTTTCAGGCCGGTCGTGGCGATGCGCATCAGGTAGTCGCGATTGCCGGTCATCAGCCAGCAATCAACCACTTCTGGAAATTTCTGTACTGCGGCCTCAAAACTAGCCAGCGCGTCATCTACCTGCTTGTCGAGCTGAACCGAGACAAACACGGATACGCTAAACCCAAGCGCGTCTTCATCAATCAATGAGGAGTATCCGGTGATGATCCCACTTTCTTCCAGCCTTCGGATACGGCGCGAGGTCGGTGTGGTGCTCAGGCCAATGCGGTCACTCAGATCCTGTACGGAAATGCGCCCGTCAGCGCAGAGTGCTCTGAGTATTTGAACATCAAATGCGTCAACTGTAGTGGAATCGGACATTAAATCTAACTTTCGTGGCGGATAATGGTTTGAATTTCCGAAATAGAACGCGATAAAGCCGGGAAGCTGCAAGGTAAATCGACTAGTCTCTGCGCGAATTTCACCAGACGTTGTTGAGACACGGTGGAGAAAACCCAAAGGACCGACAATGAGTGCCGAAGATAAAACTACCCACCAGCAACACCTTAAGACCATCGAACAGCGGCTTTTGTGGTTGTCTCATTGGATGATCCACCACGCCAATCATATTCGCCCCAAGGTCGACGGAATTAAGGTCGGTGGGCATCAGGCAAGTTCTGCTTCGATGGTGTCAATTATGACAGCACTCTATTTCTCGGCACTGCGGCCAGAGGATCGGGTGGCGGTAAAGCCACACGCATCACCTGTGTTCCACGCAATCCAATATTTGATGGGCAATCAGACTCGCGAAAAAATGGAGAATTTCCGAGGCTACGGCGGTGTTCAAAGCTATCCAAGTCGCACCAAAGACATTGATGACGTGGATTTCTCAACCGGATCCGTTGGCCTTGGTGTCGCCGTCACGTCATTTGCATCCATTATCCAAGACTACATTCAGGCTAAATCATGGGGCAGGGACCAGAAACTTGGCCGTATGATCGCGCTGGTTGGTGACGCTGAACTGGATGAGGGCAACATTTATGAGGCTCTGCAGGAAGGTTGGAAAAACGATCTGCGCAACTGTTGGTGGATCATCGATTACAACCGCCAATCTTTGGACGGGGTTGTGCGTGAAGGGTTGTTCCAGCGGGTTGAACAGATATTTGATGCCTTCGGCTGGGATGTCGTGCGCGTCAAATATGGTCACCTGCAACGCGCAGCTTTTGAGGAACCGGGCGGAGAGAAATTACGCCAGTGGGTCGATGAGTGTCCGAACCAGCTTTACTCGGCCCTGACCTATATGGGCGGCGCTATTTGGCGGGAAAGGTTGCTGGATGCATTGGGCGATCTGGGCGACGTAACCGCGCTTATTGAGCGGCGCAGTGATGAAGAACTGGCTGCTTTGATGGAAAACCTTGGCGGCAACTGCGTTTCGACTATGGCAGATACTTTTGCGGCCATCGACCATGATCGACCTGTGTGCTTCCTCGCCTATACGATCAAAGGCTGGGGCACGCCTATCGCTGGTCATAAAGACAACCACGGCGGCCTTATGAACAAGACACAGATGGCCGAGTGGCAGAAGTTCATGGGTGTGGCAGACGGGGAGGAATGGGAAAAATTCGCCACCATCTCAGATCCGAAGGCCTTTGAAGATCGATTGGCCCAAACACCATTCTTTGTAAAAGGCCGCCGCCGGTATCGTGACGATATCATCGATGTGCCTGCAATTGGAATCTCATCGGATCGCGAAATCTCGACCCAGATGGCATTTGGTAAAATCCTTGATGACCTGTCCAAAGGCGACAGCCTGTTGGCCGAACGGATTGTGACAACTTCACCCGATGTGACGGGAACCACAAACCTCGGGCCATGGGTCAATCGCCGCAAGCTGTTCGCACGGTCGCATCAGGCCGATACCTTCAAGGCCGAGAATATCCCCTCCACCGCGAAATGGGAATTCACACCAGACGGCCAGCACATAGAACTTGGCATTGCCGAGATGAACTTGTTCTTGTTGCTGGCCGCTGCGGGCGTGTCGCATTCGGTGTTTGGTAAACGCCTGATCCCGATTGGGACGGTCTACGATCCTTTCGTTTCCCGCGGCCTCGATGCACTGAACTATGCCTGCTACCAGGATGCGCGGTTCATGATCGTTGGCACTCCGTCTGGTGTTACGCTCGCGCCTGAAGGCGGCGCCCATCAATCCATCGCGTCACCGCTTATCGGCATGTCGCAGGACGGCTTGGCGGCGTTTGAACCAGCCTTTGTAGACGAACTGGCCGCCATCATGGAATGGGCCTTTGCCTATCTGCAAAAAGACGGTGAAGGTGATCCGGACGAACGTACGTGGTTGCGGGATGAAACGGGTGGTTCTGTCTATTTGCGCCTGACCACCAATCCGATTGAACAGCCGGGTAAGCGAGTGGATGATGATTTTCGCCAAGGTGCAATTGATGGGGCCTACTGGCTACGCAAACCGGGCCCGTCCTGTGAAGTCGTGATCGCCTATCAGGGTGCGGTTGCGCCGGAGGCAATCAAAGCTGCTGGGATGATCGCCGAAGGACGACGTGATGTTGGGGTTCTGGCCGTTACATCCGCAGATCGCCTGAATGCAGGCTGGACAGCGGCGCAACGCGCAAGATCCAATGGCACAGATGGGGCTCAGTCACATATCGAAAAACTGCTAAGCGACCTGCCACGCAACTGCGTTCTCGTGACAGTAATCGACGGTCATCCAGCCACGTTGTCATGGCTTGGTGCAGTTCAAGGACATCAAACCGTCCCACACGGGGTTGAGCATTTTGGGCAAACCGGGACAATTTCGGACCTATACCGTCATTTCCGTATTGATGCCGCTGCGTTGGTGCGGTCCGTCAGTGAACTGACGACTGGCAGGAAAATCTCTCGCGTTCCGGCAGCGGTCTGATCAAGAGCGCCATGGAACAAAGTGGCGCAGCTGTTCCGCAGGTTCTGAGCAGGGCGGACATTGGACCCATGGGCGCTGACGTCAGACACTTTCCCAAAATTGTTCTTTAAAGGACTGCCGACCAAAGGCGGTGGGGTCCATACCATTGGCTCCGTTTGCGCAAGGATCGATTTGAGCGGCTTTGTCAGACAAAATTAGTTTGAGGCGGGCAGGGTGGTTTCGTAGCCTCGCCTGATGACAAAGCTCACCCCTTTCCGCTATTTCAAATCCAGCCCCGAGATTGTCCGTCGTCATATGAATGATTCCCACAGAACGCTCAAACATCGCGGACGCAATGACAGCACCAGGCGTTAAAATGCCTTCGTCTTCGCAGAAAATAAGCGCGGCTGGGGCATGTCCATCCAATGCAAGTTCCAGCAGTACTCCGCCGCCTGAACACGAGCCACAACTGGTTGGCATTAGAACAATTCGGCCAGCCAGAGATTGCCCGTGGAGGGCATGGTGGGCGTCAATGATGCAGCCGCTGGCAGGATCAACTCCGCCCCAAAAACTCAATCCTTCAGGACAGACTAAAATATCGCCTTCTATTTGGGCGGATACAATAAGATGTGCCATCGCAACTCCCGGACTTCTGGATTTCGTAGGACGTTCTACGAAGACACCAAACCAACCAAGTTGTGCAAGAGTACTTCGAGATAATGCAAAAAAATACTTCGGCTTATGGTGTCCTTTTTCTCGCCATTCGTTCTGACTATGTGAAAATCACAAGTGGATTTAATTCGATGATAGGCTGTGGGCGATGATGTACTGTTGCCGATGGTGGGCTGTAGTCGATCATTGCATATTTCACAGGACAACTAATTTCTGTAGGGACAACCTAGAAGTTTGTTGTCCAAACTCTAACCATCTGTTTATAAACAAATTAAAGGAGTTTTGGGACAGCCGGGACAACAAATGGGGCCTTTCCTATAGTTGACGCACAGGGGTTTTTCACTTCCATGTTGCTCGCTTTAGCGTAGTTTTTCATTTCACCCTTCTCCGTTAACTCTCTTAAGTATTTGTTGTCCGAGTTGTCCCGAAGCTATATTGGGAAGCAAAAACAGTCACTTACACTGGGACAACAAACCGGGACAACAAACCGGGACAACAAAATCAGGGTTGTCCCGGTTGTCCCAGTTAGATTTAAATCAATGATCGACTACAGCCCATCTTCTGATGAGGTGCCTCAAGTCAACAGCAATAGGGGGTGACTTCGTTTCTTGTCGATTTTCAGAGTAAACAAGCGAATAACCGCGTTTACCAACGCAAACTGGAGTAAAGTGCTGGTACTCATATATTATTTAATTATAACATATGTTTACTAGGGGATTTTTCAGATAGCGCATGAATCGGGGATCAGCGCCCCAGCACCCTGCTCAACTTGGTAGGAAGGACCCAAAGCCAGATGCGAGGCGCTCCTAAAAAAGGATTGATTTAGCCGGGCTCTGAAGGCTTCTTTCCATTTTGGGATTAGGTCGTGAATATTGTCTTTGCAGATGTTTGGTGCGGCGAAATTTTGTAAAGCATTTGGTGGTTTGCTGGCGGATGATATTGCATATTGCATGCTTTTTCGCTACCCGAACAGCTAGTTTAGTAGCTTCTGTTTAGACCCAGCCCGTAAATGTCTGGCGTGCGGGATAAAACTGCCGTTTGATGACCGGATTTTAAGTGTAGGTCCCGGTTCGCAATCCAGTGGTCCGGGCACAGTTGTCGAACGGCCGAAAGGTCTCGCGTTATCGAACTTTGTACACTGGGCAACGAAGGATTCACGTGAGTCCATTGTCGACATTGGTTGCGACAAGCGCAGGCACGAAATCAAGGACTGACGATCCAGCGCTGAAGCAGAGCGCGTCTCAGTCCACCGAGGGATGACTATCGGGCAAGTACCTCTGCCAGAACTGTGTCGAAATTCTCGCCCGCCTCGGCCCGGGCGATGAGTTCCAAAAGTCCGGCATGTCCAGCCTGTCGTTCAATGTGCGCAACCTCGGTGGCTGCGGCTCTATAGGCGCGGCCAACGCCAAGAGCGCGATAGGCGTCGCCCCAGTTCCAGGAGTTACGCACTCTACGTACGCGCGCTCTGTCGGAGGCAGTGATCTGACCATGCCAGACAGGATGATTTGCTACATGGGTCGCAAGCCCTTCGTCGAACCACGTCGGATACGGCTGCCGGGCAAGGTTCGAAATACCCATTGACCGGTGGAGCCGCGAATGGGTCATCTCATGGGTGAATGTTCCTTCCGTCAGACCTCCGGGGCTGACCATGACCGCCATATCGGCAATGGAAAGCCCATTCCCGCCAATGCCGAAAGTTTGCGCACAGACCTGAGTGGTGCAGAGAATAAGTGTGGGGTGCGCGGCATCGCCGAAAAAGTCGATCACCCGAGCGCGCGATGCGTGGGCAAGGCCCAGAAGCTCGCCCGCGCGACTTGGTGCGTCGGTCCATACGCGTGGCGCAATTTCCGCAAGCCCGTATGCGTAGGGTATGGCCACACGGTGGTTTCCCGGAATGGCCATA
>Ga0316189_10001453_pt1 | contig 23492 bp, 17 predicted proteins | sample LowCovwburrow_MG_FD_204930 | JGI IMG/M metagenome (GOLD analysis project Ga0316189, IMG submission 204930) | Coastal sediment microbial communities from Maine, United States - Lowes Cove worm burrow | ecosystem: Environmental > Aquatic > Marine > Coastal > Sediment | place: USA: Maine... | reverse complement strand
AGCGGAAGCAATTGTCAGTTCGAGTTGGAGCGTAGCGGAAGTATCGAGAACTGACTTCCACCAACCATGTTCACTTCTCGATACAACCTGTCGGTCACTCGAAGTGACATTAGTGTTTAGTTCGAGCGGCAAGCACCAATATTAAAGTATTGTCAGTTCGAGTTGGAGCGCAGCGGAAGCAATTGTCAGTTCGAGTTGGAGCGCAGCGGAAGTATCGAGAACTGACCTCCACCAACCATGTTCACTTCTCGATACAACCTGTCGGTCACTCGAAGTGACATTAGTGTTTAGTTCGAGCTGGAGCGCAGCGGAAACAATTGTCAGTTCGAGTTGGAGCGCAGCGGAAGCAATTGTCAGTTCGAGTTGGAGCGTAGCGGAAGTATCGAGAACTGACCTCCACAAACCATGTTCACTTCTCGATACAACCTGTCGGTCACTCGAAGTGACATGCCTGCTTGTTCGTCATTAATTAGTGCAATTCACAAAAAACAGGGTTTTCCCCCTACTAATTTTCAGGATTTTTCCTGTATGGTTTAATTTGCTTTTTTTAGCTGGGGTTTGTAGTATTGGTTTCTTGTTAAATATTAAATAATGAAAGTGTTGAACAAGTGTTTGCAAACGAATATACAGCAGTTTTACAACTGTTTATGATAAAAATTATATAGGAAAAATAAAGATGCATCTTTAGCAGGATGTTGTAGCACATTAAAAGAACTCTATGTCAATAAAAAAATTCACTGAAGATTTTGAAAGATTTGGTTTCAAGACCAATATAGACAACAAGAAAATTGAACTTGATTACAAGGACCTTCAGTTCTATATTGAAATTGATGAAAATTGGGAAAAAGCAATTAATAAAGTATATCGAGCGAAACAATACACGATTGACATAGAATCAAAATTTCAAGTTTCAAATTCCAGTATTGAATTTCAGATATTCAAACTTACACCGTCATTTATTTACAAACCTCTATTCGAGTTTTCCAGTGATAAAAGTGACAAGGTAGTTCTAAGTGAAATGAGCTTAGAATATCAAATAAACTTGTTCAGATCTGATGAATTTGACATTGAAAGAGCCATTAGCAGAGTAAGAAGAAGAATTGAAGGTCGTCCCGAAAGGGCAATAAAAAGAAATCCTAGACTAAGATTTAGGACCGAATCCTTTTTCGTAAACTTCAAAACAATAACCTTTCAAACAAAACGGAAATTAACTCGTGAAAATCTGATTAAGGAAGGTAGAGAAAAGTGTAAATCTTGTCTTTTTGCTTTAGCAGTTAATGAAAATGATTGTTGGGAATTAAGAGAGACAGTTAAAGGAAAAGGATTTTACATCCCGCTTTCAGAAGAAACTGATGATGATTTAAAAATACCGTCTGCAATATTTGAAGATGACCTTGTTGGATTTTACAAGATTGCAAAAAGCAGCCTTTTTCCCTCACAGGCATTTCTATCGTATTATCACGTTTTGGAATATAATTTTCTACGTGTATCTGACGAAGAGCTTTTCAATAGGACTAAATCAATCATAAATTCTCCAAACTTCAATTCAAACTATGACAATGTCAATAAGCTATTAGCTGTTCTTAAAAAGCACGAAAGGAACTTGGATGAAACTAGTATGCTTAAACGGGTAATTACAAAGTTCATAGATGAAGAAGAACTGATTAATTTTATTCGGGAACTTGAAGCCAAGTTGACCGACAAAGTCTATTCAAAACCTAAAGACGAAGTTTTCGGAGAACGAATCCCATTAAAATTGGAAGAAGGTCATACTATAGGTAATACAGCAAAGGTGATTAAACATATTAGAAATAGTCTTGTCCATTCAAGTGACAAATACACAAGGGAAGAATGTGTAGTTCCTTTCTCTGAGTCTGAATCTATAGTTACACGATACATTCCAATAGTCAAGTTCCTTGCTGAAAAGGTTATATATGCGAATGGAAAATAAAAAAACGTGCTACAACAAAACCTATAAGCAATAGCGCCCTGCGGGACGCTACTGCTCATAGCTAAAACGCTAGTAACAATTAAAGATGACCATACAATTGCGCTACAACACAGCACTCTTCGGTACCTTTTTACTTGGTTTTAGTATAAAAAAATAAATATAATCAGCTTTCCTTTTTTCCTTTTCTTCATCAATAAATTTAAGGTTTGTAGGTGTTTGATAATTTGTGTCAATCAGAATCAAACAAGAATTTTCTTTGGCAGCTTTCCTCTTAATTTTTTTCAATTCTTTTTCTGTGAAGTCTGATAATGAATTTAGCACTTGCGATTTCTTATATGACAAAACGTTCACAGGAATATGGGTGAATTCTAATTCATCTAGATCTGTGGTTTCAGTTACAATAGCAACATCATTCCAGTCACAATGTCCTCCATTTTCAATTAGAACACGAACGGAATCATTCTGAGCAGAAACAAAAGATGATAACAATAATAAGAATGCTAGAGAGATTGTATTTTTCATAACTTATGGTTTGATATACTAGTAATAACTAATATGGTCGACTTGGTTACAAATTGAGTGTTACTAACAACCTATGCGATAATACGGGGAACTTCTTCGAGAGATTACTTATGTGTTAACAAATCTATTCCTATCTTCGAAAAACATTATCTAAGTTTCTAAGCCGTACTACGCATAGCTTAAAAACGTTAACCTTCCTAACTTGCAATTCCACCAAAAAATTACTAATTTCAAGCGGTCGCTTTTATGATGCAGCGACAAACTAATTTAAAATACCCCGTTATGAAAGTATTGTTTTCACTTTTTATTGTATTATCAGCTGCCTATGCAGAGGCACAGTTAAATAACGGCTTAACAGCCCATTGGTCATTTAACCAAGGAGATGCCACAGATGACTGGGACAGTTTTGATGGTCTTATTGATGGTGCCACGCTGACAGCCGATCGCTTTGGAAATCCTGATCAGGCTTATGCTTTTGATGGGGTTGATGATAAAATCACATTTGGCCAGGGAAATTTTGACGTACTTGACCAAGACTTTAGTTATTCAATCTGGTTAAAAACATCTACTCCTCAGTTGTCCTTCGTATTTACGAAGGGTACGATCTCTGAAATGTATGGATTGATGATGGGTGACTTATCGACACAAAGTTCTGACGATTCCTTAAGTATTTATTATCGTGTCTCAAGCGATATCAGACAAAAAAGTGTGAAAATTGCAGATGGACAATGGCACCATATTGTGATTAACCATTTTCATTATGACAGCACTAGTGTTTATTTGGATAATCAATATATGGGTTCTGATAATACCCTCTTTTCCTCACCCTATTTTTTGTCAGATGAATTAACTTTAGGAGGCAATTCTAGTCTCAATATACCATACGAAGGAGAAGCTGATGACATTAGATTCTATGAAAATAGAACCCTGTCTCCAGTTGAAATTGACTCTTTATATAATATGCCTGATCCAGGAGTGGCAACGGCAAATGTGAATGCTATTTCACCAATTCAAATTAGCGTTTTCCCAAATCCTACCACAGATTTTGTCAAAATACAATCCGAAGAAAGAATTGAGCAAATTCAAATTGTGTCTTCATTAGGGAAAACAATTTTAGTGAGTGTTCAACCTGAAACAACAACCCAAGAACTAGACTTGTCAGACCTAGCCAAAGGGTTGTATTTTGTCCAGGTTACTACAGCTTCTGGCAGTCAAAGTTTTGAAGTCATCAAGCAATAACCGCATTAATCTGCACCTTGTCTAAACTGTTCCGCACCTCGACTCCGCTCGGCGCTCAGATAGAACTGCACTTCAAGATTAATCGAGAAGTAGCATCCCTACTCCTGCACTTCGAGCGGAGTCGAGAAGTAACAAATAACTATACCACTCTGCACTTCGAGCGTAGCCGAGAAGTAGCATCATTGATCCTCAAACCTAGAACATAGCAGAAGAACAACCACAATATTCCGCACCTCGACTCCGCTCGGCGCTCGGGTATGTGTTTACACAAAAAGAATATAATATTTCATTAAATTTAAACCGTGAACCCAACACTGCAAAACCATATTCACGATACATTTGGAAATATCATTACCTCCAAACCCTTATCAGGTGGTGACATTTCAACCGTTTACCATATCCAAACCACCAATGCCGATTTAGTTGCTAAAGTCACACCAACTTATCAACAAGGTCAGTTATTAACTGCTGAAGCCAAAGGTTTAAATTTATTAGCTAAACAGAATACCATTGCAGTGCCTGATGTTTATGAACTTACAAACCTGGATGAGGTAACCGCTTTAATCATGGCATATGTTCCTACAAAACCAGTTGAAGACAAAGATATGGTAAGATTGGGGCAAGATTTAGCTGCTTTGCACCAATGCATGGGAACTCAATATGGCTTAAAACATGATAATTTTATTGGCGTCTTACCACAATCTAATCAATCTCATAATCGTTGGGCTGAATTCTATACCAATGAACGGCTCTTACCACAGTTTAAAACAGCCAATGAAAATGGTCTACTGAATTCATCTGAAATTCCTAAAGTTGACATTATTATTGACACTATCAAACAATATACTGAGCATACAGAACCCACACTATTACATGGCGACCTCTGGCGAGGCAATTACCTCATCCATGAAGACGGAACGCCCTTCCTTATTGATCCAGCCATTTATTATGGCCATTCAGCTGTTGATATAGCAATGACTAAACTCTTTGGTGGTTTCTCTAAAGATTTTTATGAAGCATATCATGAAATCATCCCTGATTCGTCAAACGCACAAGTCCAAATTGATTTGTACCAGTTGTATTACTTATTAGCCCATCTCAACATGTTTGGATTATCTTATAAAGGGTCTGTGATACAGATCGTAAATCGGTATTTTAGGTAGTCACTTCTCGATACTCGCTACGCGAACTCGAAGTGACATATTGTAAACTGGAACCAACTGAACTTCGAGCGTAGTCAAGAAGTAACAAACAACAAAATATTCGAGCATCCTTGAAGCTACGCATTTTACTTATACCTTTGATTAGTTAAAGTATTTAGAAAACGATAAACTTTAAATGAAGATCACCTGTATAGATGGCTATACAACCATTTTCAAATTTTGCGAGATCCTGAAATAAAGCAATTATTTTGTCAAACTTGTGAGGGATAGAAGCCAATCGCTTTAAAAAAATAAAAATGTATATTTGGTCTAAACACACCAAATATGAAACGTCCAAGAATTCTATTAATCATACTAATAACTATTCTCATTGGCGGCTGCAGTGGATCTGACACCTATAGAGGAAACTGGTTTGCAGTTGATGAAAACGGTTCTCACATAGAAATAGTTTTTGGAGAGAATGATTTTTCAATAACTGAAAATGGCAAGACTGAACACTTTGAATACACGCAAAACTCTGTAAACATTAGCAATTCAGTTGAGACTTATGGAATTAACCTAACTGATGGCAGAAGATTCCAAATTCATTTCCCCATAGCACATGATGAATCAAAAGGAGCCATTTTGGATGCTAATGGCAGACCTCAATATATCATCAGCAGGGATGACTATATCGGTTATAAAGATGTATATGGGTTGTAAATGTCCCATTATAATCAAGAATAAAATTTTGGTAGTAAAAAAACTGTTAAAAGCGTAATAAAACATCTTATCGCTCTTTTAAAATAAATCTAATTGATGTATATTTCTGGCTTTTCTCAGAATGAAAATTATGGTAGACCAAAAAATGCAAGATTATATTAAAAACGTATTAGAAAATATGCCAGGCGATTGGTTGAATTTGACAACGCATAGATTAGATATTTATGATGAAAAATTGGCCAAAACTCAATTCTTAGATCAATTTGAAACTTTGTTTAAAACCAATACTTCTGATTCATCTTCACTAAAGCAGTTACCTACCGCGTTTGATTATATTCGGTTAGGCCACCCCCTATCCTGCTTACTAGAATGGGTCATTGCAAAATCTAATCAGTTAAATCCGAATAATGTCATAAGTTTTTCTTCGCAGACCATACCAGTTTTGGCAATTTTAAGAAAAAATTTATTCAATCGAAAAAACACAAAAATTCTTTACACTGGTGAGTTACCTAAGGCTTTTGATTCTGATATAATAAAAAATATCTATGGCTATCAATTTGAATTGAAGAAAGTTGACAATACCAATTCGGTTGATCAGTTTGACGGTAGCACCATTTTTATTTCTCAAGAGAATGATTTTTCAAGCATTGATCTCAACCCAAATATTGATTTTTATGTTAATCTTCATCAAGGCCTAGGAAGTATTCTATTGGTGAATGGCGAGAAAAACGAATCTTATATTTCAGAAATTCAACATGTCAGGAGAAGAGAAACGATAGCCATGACACCAGCCAGTTGTCTTTCCGCTTTAAAACTATTGACTGGACAATCTCCTACCAATAATGCAACTAATTTAGAGGCAAATAAGGCAGAAGTTAATGCCTCAATTAATGACATTTGTGGTACAAATACTAAAGCCTTAGTGGCTTCAAGTGGACTATCCATTCAGTACGCCATCTTAATGGGACTAGTGCATCATGCCGAAGAAAATTACAATGGGAAGGCCATTAAAATTGTAGTGCCACCTAATTGTTATGGTGGTACAAATGATCAGGCCAGACGAGTTGCTGCGTGTCTTGAAAATGTTGAGATAGTTGATTTACCGGTTGATGGAGATCATGACATGGTTCAAAGTATTGACAAGGTTTTAGACACAATTGCTAAAGAAGACGCCGTGCCATACATCATTGCTGAAATCCCAACAAATCCTAGAGTTGAAGTGCCTGATCTGATTAAATTAAGAGATGCCTTAAGCCAAAAACGTCAAACTGCCTCTGGTAGCACAGCTATCGATCCTGTTTTTATATTAGATCAAACATTTTGTCCGAATGTTCATTTTTTAGGTGATCATGATGTTCTCTCAACAGTAAGAACCATTTCTTTTGCCAGCGGCTCTAAATTTCCTAGTGGTGGTCTTTGTACTTCAGGCTATTGTGTTGCTAACAAAAAAGCAGAAAACCTAATGGACAATATAGAAACGCACCTCAAACTTTGTGATAATGAAGCAACGGACCTTCAAGTAGAAATATTAGCAAAGCAATTACCATCAATGCTTCAAAGAATTGAGGAGGCTTATCGAAATACACGCGAATTTGTCAGTTATATCAAGGACACTTTACCTGCTGCTAAAATCAATTTTGTTTCTGAAGAATTAGCTGCAAAAGGATTTACACCATCTGTATTTTCATTAGATCTTCCAACAAAAGGGAATACTGATGAGGAAAGAGAAGCCTATAAAAGAGACCTGAATCTCAAATTGATCAACATGATGATCACACAGATTCCTAATGAAAGTAAGTACTGTGTGAGTTATGGTCAGCTAAAAGGTTGTTATTGGACTATACCAGCCACGTCAACTCAAGGCACAACAAAAGAAGGCGACAAAGATTATATTGCACGCGTCGCGCTTTCTGCCAATATGGATTTGGAACGTCATAAAAAAGTCTTCTTGAATTTTGTTGAAAGTATTTGACTTAGAATAGTTCAATATAAAGTATAGCTTAGATTATTAGCTAGTTACATCAAGTGTTTAATGCAAGTTCTATTTATTGGTTTTTTAGTTGATATCAATACGATTCTTTCCGAAATGGGTTATGCAAGCTGCGTTCTATTTTTAAATTTTAATCCAATAAATTAGGAATGACCACTATTTTTTCTTGTATTATCAACTAATGAGTGCGAAACGATATATAAATCTTACAATCTAACCTATCACTTTATAACTCAAATTACATTCAATTTCCAAACAAGTATTAATTAATAATAGGTCACTTTTATTGACCCTAAAACCGCTTTAAACTATTATGACAAACGCATACGATAAACTTATTTCAAAACTAGAAAGCTGGTTAGACAGTTTTATTCTTTTACTGCCTAATATTGGAATAGCAGTAATATTAGTGGTAGCCTTCTTTTTCTTATCTAGATATGCTAAAAAATTAGTTTTTAAATTGCTTTCTAAAATCTCAGATAATATAACAGTTAACAAACTAATGTCAAATTTACTGACGGCTGCTTTTTTATTATTAGGGCTATTTTTGGCGCTTGGTATAATAGGGCTTGATAAGACTGTTACGTCACTATTAGCAGGAGCCGGTATTGCTGATTTGGCCATTGGTTTAGCATTTCAAGATCCAATTTTAAATATTATTTCCGGGGTCATTATGACTTTCAAAAAACCATTTAATATTGGAGACACTATTGTTTCAAATGGGTATAATGGCGTCATTAAAGCTATTACACTGAGATCTACTCACCTCAAAACCTTTACCGGTGAAGATGTTTTTATTCCTAACAAGTCTGTACTACAAAACTCTGTAGAAAACTATACTTTGACAAATTGGAGACGGGTTGACATTACCTGCGGAGTTAGTTATTCGGATAACTTAGAAAAAGTATAAGAAGTTGCTATAAAAGCCATGGAAACTAATCATTGGAAACTTAGTGTCTGGTGTGACAGAAGGTTTAAAGTCTCATAGTAAAAAATCTTCCAACAAATCTCACCTGTAACAGTTTTTGAAAGAGGCTGTTTTTATTGAAACTACTCAAACAAAGTAGGCTGAGAATCGTCTTCAACATCTTTAATTGGACTATCTTTTGGCTTTTCAGGCGCAATGTCCCATTCTACTTCTACTGGTCCTTCAGAAGGAGATGATTCAACATCCTCTTCGACCATTTCAGAGTCAGTTTCTATGTCATTTTGAACTTCCGTTGGCTCGTCTTCATTTTCTACTTCCTCAGGCTCTGGCCAAGGTTCACCACCATTGATTTCATGCATTAATTCAACATCCTTTACCTTATGTTTAGTCAGTTGATTGCCCACACTCTTCATCCCTTTGATGTCAATAAAATTTTCCAAGTCAATTTCCTTATCTGGTAAATCTTTTGTTTCCTTTAATCGTTTATTATAAACGATTTTTGCTTTGGGTTTATAGCTTGTTGAGACAACCGTTAGTGAAGAATTTTCAGATTCTGAAATAAATAATACTTTTTTATCAGACTTAGTTTCAATTAAAAAGCGCTTAACATAATATTTTTGCTTCTCTCCTTCATAATATACGACACTAAGTGGTCGTTCAGGATGCCATTTCTCAACATGAATTAAATCGGCATCAAAATGATTCGAAATATCAAAATTAGTTAACCTGTAATACCCCGAAGCATAGAGAGTTAAAATCTTATCATCTCCTTTAAAGCTACCTAAAAAGGTTCCTCTTGCATCTACATTTAATCGTGACACACTAGAATCGAACCAAATTTTACGAGCGGCCAAAGTAGAAGCACCAACTTCTTTTTGAATAATTTTTGACACGATTTCTTTAGTCACTCTGTTTCCAGCAGAGCCACGACCTTTAATCAGTAAATTCCCGAAATCAATTTCAAATTTAATTCTCTTCAAATGGGGTCTAGGTCGCAATTGCACTGTGACAACTTCTCGCTCTCCATTTGGATGAAAAGAAAAATAATACACTTTAGACCCTTTTGAGCCCTTTGTTAAATCGTATTCCTTATCTCTTGTAATAGACTTGACATTGAAACGCTTCATCATAGTAGCACCACCTGTGCCACCATCCCGATAAATTAAATGATAAATGGTTCGGACATCATTCTTTTTAAAGACAGCACAATACATAATGTCCTTACCGACAAATTTCTTGTCACTAATTTTTGTGACCATCATTCTGCCTGAAGTAAAGAATACGATTATGTCATCTATATCGCTACAATCTTGAACATATTCATCTTTTCTTAACCCCCAACCAATAAATCCTTCACCCTTATTGACATATAGTTTCTTGTTGGCCACAATAACTTTATTTGCTGAAATATTGTCAAAGGTTCTTATCTCTGTTTTCCGTTCTTTTCCATCAGAAAACTTTGCTTTAACATCTTTGAAATAAGCAATAGCATAATCAATTAAATTGGCTAAATTATGCTCTACCTCTTTCAATTCGTCCTCCAGAGATTGGATGTAATTATCTGCTTTATCGGAATCATGTTTTGTGATTCGACGCATTTTCAATTCAAGCAACCTCTTAACATCATCATCAGTGACAGCACGAGCCAAATTCTTAATATGTGGCTTTAATAATTTATGAGTGACTTCAATAGCCTCTTCATAGGTCTTCCCATCAAATTCAATATATATCTTTTGCTCAATAAAAATCTTCTCTAAACTTGAAAAATGCCATAATTCTAGAAGCTCAGCTTTTCTTATTTCAAGTTCTTTTTTAAGCAAATTAACTGTATTATTGGTTGAAGTCTTTAAAATATCATTGACTGATAAAAAATGTGGCTTATCGTCCCAAATTACTGAAGTGTTTGGCGAAATAGACATTTCACAATTCGTGAAAGCATAGAGTGCATCAATGGTTTTATCTGGCGAAACACCAGTAGCTAACTTTATGGCTATCTCGACTTCAGCAGCAGTATTATCTTCAATTTTTTTAATTCTAATTTTACCTTTGTCGTTGGCTTTAATAATAGAATCAATTAATGTAGTAGTCGTGGTTCCAAACGGAATTTCATCAATGATTAATGTTTTGGAATCTGCTTTCCTGATTTTAGCCCTTACCCTGATCTTTCCGCCTCTTTTCCCCTCATTATAACCTGAAAAATCGGCCATACCTCCATTTGGAAAATCTGGCATTAAATTAGGTCGCTTGCCCCGCAACACATCAATTGATGCATCAATCAATTCTATAAAATTATGAGGCATAACTTTACAAGCCATACCAACGGCAATGCCTTCAGCCCCTTGAGCCAATAACATTGGGAACTTTACTGGTAAGAGAACTGGTTCATTGTTTCTTCCATCATATGAAGGTACCCAATCTGTTGTTTTTGGATTAAAAACAACATGCCTCGCAAACTTTGATAAACGCGCTTCGATATATCGGGGTGCAGCGGCAGAATCACCAGTTAACGTATTACCCCAATTTCCTTGCATGTCAATCAAAAGCTCTTTCTGTCCCAATTGGACCATTGCATCTCCAATTGAAGCATCTCCATGCGGATGATACTTCATAGTATTACCAATAATATTGGCAACTTTATTATATCGGCCATCATCTAGCTCACGCATAGAATGCATAATCCGACGTTGAACAGGTTTAAAACCATCTAATAAAGCAGGAACCGCTCTTTCAAGAATGACATAAGAAGCGTAGTCTAAGAACCACTCCTCATACATACCTGAAAGCGGAATGATATTAGTATCTTCATTTTCATTCGAAGAAGACTCACCATCATTTAATTTCTCATGCTCATTTAAATCATCAATTTCGTCTGCCATATACTTTGATTGAATTCGAACAAATTTAATAATCAAAGGCCATTAAACATGGTCTGGAACAAGTGAGTTATTAACATATTGTTCTTATTTATTGATAATTTAAAAAAACATGAATTTTTGGATGATTTTTAGCTTAAAAAACAATTTTTGATGAATTTTAGAGGAAAAAAGATAAAAAACAATTGTTTTTCGTTTTCCGAATTCGAATTTTTTTGACTAATAATCTGCCCGTTTATACTGCTCAATTAGTCATCAACATTCTAACACCTTACTAAAATAACTATCTTTGCCCACGTGAATTTTTATTTAAAAAAGTACGGTTTTAGATCTCCATCAATACTGACCAATCCCAATGATGAATTAAACCTAATTGTGGTTATTCCATGCTTTAATGAGCCCGACATTATATCAACCTTAAAAAGCCTTAATGCCTGTGATTTACCACAAGGTATTGCTGAAATTTTCATCATCATTAACGCAGGTATTCATCATGATGAAAAAATTAAATCGCAAAATTTAAAAACCCTCGAAGCAATTAACCAATGGCAATCTCAAAACACATTACGCTTTGACTTTTATCCAATTTTGATAGATGATTTACCAAAAAAACATGCTGGGGTTGGTTTAGCCAGAAAAATTGGAATGGATGAAGCAGTCGCAAGATTTCATGACTTAAATAAAGATGGCATTATCATTTGCTTTGACGCTGATTCTCTTTGTGAACCAAACTATTTTGTTGAAATTGAAAATCACTTCTCCAAAAATCCTAAAACACCTGGTTGTGCTATTCGCTATGAGCACCCAATTGCAGGCGAAGATTTTAATCAAAACGTCTATGATGGCATTATCAATTATGAGTTGTTTTTGAGATATTACAATCAAGGCTTACATTATGCCAATTTACCATTTGCTTTTCATACTGTGGGTTCAAGCATGGCTATTCGCTCTTCTGCATACCAAAAACAAGGCGGAATGAACAAACGAAAAGCTGGCGAGGACTTCTACTTTTTACATAAAATTATTGCTTTGGGCAATTTTACGGAACTCAATTCCACAAAAGTGATTCCTTCTCCAAGAACATCTGATAGGGTCCCTTTTGGAACCGGAAAAGCCATCAACGATTGGATTGAATCTGAATCTGCTGAATATTTGACTTATGATTTCAAAATATGGAAAATACTGAAAGCATTTGTTGAAACTATTCCCAACTTGGAAAATATAGATTTGGAACATTTAGAATTTAGTAAATCAGAAAATCATCAACCTTTCATTCAGTTTTTAAATGACAACAACTTTCAGGATGGTTTAAATGAAATTAGAGAAAATTCTACCAATCATTCTGCTTTTGTCAAAAGATTCTTTGTGTGGTTTAATGCATTTCGAGTCCTAAAATTAGTCCATTATTTAAGGGATCAACAATACCCAAATCAGACCATATTTAAAGAAGCCCAAAATATGGCTAAAATTAGAGGATTTTATAATAATGAAACAACCCATACAGGATTACTCTTAGCATATCGAACAAAAGAACAAACCTATTAAAGGGAGACTAATTCATCTTGTTTTAATAGGTAACCTTATGACTGATGCCAGTTGATTTCTTTTTATTGACGCGAGAAGCAGCTAATCGTAATATTGTATTATATTTATAGTACTTTGAGTATATAATTCACTAACAAAAATCGATTATCCAAAATGTAAAACGACATCAATTATTAGCATGGTTTCTGATAATTTCAGGGCTTTCAATAATAATTTATACAATGGTTATTGATTTAGAATCTGATTCTAACTATTTGATAATTTATGTAGTAATGATCGGTATGGCTTTGTTAAATGTAGGAATTTCTGCTACTCAATTTTTCAAAGCTGGTTTAGAAAGGAAAAAAGCAACTCACATATTATTAATAATTGCAGCATGTTTTATTCCATTAGCAGGATTTTTTAAATTGTTTCACATCCCAGGCGCAAGCATTATCTTAATTTTAACTTGCAATTTTATCTGTTTTGCAAGTGGTCCTTTAATTGTTAAAAATCGATATGAAAAATGGAAACCTTTTTGTAAAACTTGGTTATCAGCATTTTTTCTTAGTCTAGGAGATTTGATAGGCGTTGTTTCGATAATTATGGGTTGGCTATTTAAAACTCAACATTGGAAAGGGTACTCATTTCTTTTTGCATTAGGATCAATCATTTTAATTTTAGTCTTATTCTCATGGAATAGTTTATTTAAAAAAATTGTACTTAGACAAAAAGAAATCGAAATCAATTTATCAAATAAACATAAAGAGTTAAGTCAAGCACATCAAGAAATTACTGATAGTATTGATTATGCTAAACGGATTCAAAATGCGATTTTACCACCATCTCGCTTAATGAATGAATACTTTAAAGCATCTTTTATTCTCTACAAACCAAAAGACATTGTCGCTGGCGATTTTTATTGGATGGAAGATTTAAATGACACTATTTTATTTGCTGCTGCTGATTGTACTGGACACGGTGTGCCTGGTGCTATGGTAAGTGTAGTATGTCATAATGCCTTAAATAGAGCTGTTCGCGAGTTTAATTTAACTGAACCTGGTGAAATATTAGACAAAGTCAGGGACTTGGTGGTCGAAGAATTTGAAAAATCTGATGATGACGTCAAAGATGGAATGGATATCGCTTTATGCGCTTTAAATGGTAGCCAATTGAAATATGCTGGCGCTCATAATCCGCTTTGGATTATTCGGCAACAAGAGATTATTGAAATCAAAGCCAATAAACAGCCAATCGGAAAATTCTATCAACCTACCTCTTTTCAAACTCATACCTTTAACTTAGAAATGGACGACACTATTTATATCTTTTCTGATGGTTTGGTGGATCAATTTGGTGGAGAACGAGAGAAGAAATTTAAACCCGCAAACTTAAGAAAATTACTGTTAAGTATCCAATCTCAAACTTTAACAGATCAAAAAATAAGCATCAGTGAAGCTTTCGACAAATGGAAAGGCAACCTAGAACAAGTTGATGATGTCTGTATGATTGGAATCAGAATTAATTAAACTTTAATTATCTCATCTTGTTGATTCACATAACTGATATGATGCATTATTTTATCAGTTGTTTCCCATGAAATCTGAGTTGTGCTCATTGTCAGCAATCCATTATCCCTTTTCATAATAAATTGATAAGGCCTGGCTAAAGTAGAGGGTTTAGATTTATGAAATTGAAGTATTGCATCTTTCGAGTTTAAGTCTGCCTGTTGAAATAGAACCTGCCTGATAGCTTTGACATCATCAGGATACAAAGGACTAGATGACCAAATGTATTTATTGTTATTATCAAATAATCGAAAATGCTTTACATCACCATCCCAAACTAACTCATACAATTGATGCTTATCCGAATTAAAATCAATTGCAATCATGGTAAAAGGCTCAATATTATCCAAATCAACAGATTCTACAAAATCCTTAAAACCATTATATTCAAAACGATCCAATACGATCAATCCTCTACTTCTTCTATAAGGTGGTTGATGCTTATGTTTGATAAATCCGCCATTTAAAACGCAAATCAGCTTGGTTTTACTAGAAGCAATCCAAGTCCCATTAGCTACAGGATCCTGAGGAAAATACACCATCTCACCATTGATACTCCTTTTTATTGGAAAATTAGAGTCGGCTCTTGAGATATGTTCATCACGATTTGTCGTAAATATGTAATTGTTTTCTGTTGGAACATAAGTTACTGTACACATAAAAATAGTTTTAGGTCTTGCCTAAACAAAAATACCATTATTTTCGTTTAAAACTTAAGATGAAGCAACACTGGGATAGATCAGAAGAGCAATTTTTTGGCATTGGAATTTACCAACCAAAAACTGCCCATAACATTGGTACTTTATGGCGTTCTGCCTATATTCTTGGCGCGAGTTATATTTTTATTGTTGATGGTAAATACAATCATCAAACCTCAGATACGGCAAAAACTTGGTCTAAAATTCCTTTTTATAAATATGACAATTTTGACCATTTTTACAAATCCATGCCTCACTCCACTCAATTGGTAGGCCTAGAATTAAGTGACAAAGCAGAAAAAATCAGCCAATTTATTCATCCTCCTCGTGCCTCATATTTATTGGGTGCTGAAGACCATGGTCTGCCTCAGAAAATTATAGACAGATGCCATAAACTTATTCAGTTACCTGGTGAAGATTCAATGAATGTTGCAGTATCAGGTAGTATTGTAATGTTTGACAGGATTAATAAAAGTGATTTAGAATATTCATTAGCCTGATACTTCTGATTGAAGTATAACTAACTATTAATGATATTTTCGTATTTTTGCCTCGAAATTAAAAACTACATGAGAACGGAAGCGGAAATTGAGGAAGAAAAACTAAACCGAAAAATTAAAAAAACGGTCTGGAATGTGATCAACGAGTATGACATGATTGAAAATGGTGATAAAATCATGATCTGCCTGTCTGGTGGCAAAGATAGTTATACCATGTTAGACATCATGATGCAAATCCAAAAGGCATCAGTTTTTAATTTCGAAATTGTAGCAGTCAACTTAGACCAAAAACAACCTGGCTTTCCAGAAGAGGTCCTACCAAATTACTTGACTAAAGTAGGTGCTAATTTTAAGATCATTGAAGAAGATACTTATAGCATAGTCAAAGAAAAAACACCAGAAGGAAAAACGACTTGCAGTTTATGTTCGCGCCTAAGAAGAGGAAATTTGTACACCGCAGCCGAAAACCTAGGATGCAATAAAATTATGCTTGGTCATCATAGAGATGATATCATAGAAACCTTCTTTTTAAATTTATTTTTTGCAGGTAAAATTGAAACAATGCCCGCAAAATATAAAACCAATGATGATCGTTTTATAGTTTTACGTCCTTTAGCTTTTGTAAAAGAAAAGGATATTATTCGATTAGCTGAAATCAGAAATTATCCAATAATCCCTTGTAACCTTTGCGGATCTCAGCCAAATATGCAAAGACAGTTAACAAAAGCCATGCTAGCAAAATGGGAAGAGAAATATCCAGGTAGAAATGAAATTATGTTTACTGCAATGAAAAACATTTCTCCTACTCATATGCTTGATCATGATTTATTCGACTTTGTAAACCTTGAATCAAAATTGGTTGGTGATTTAAAAGTTGGTGCAGAATTCGATATGTTGTAATATCTATTCATTAGCTGTACATTTTCTTAACAATTTCTGATTCTACAAATATTTTAGAAAAGTTATTTAGCTTTCCTGTTATCTAACATTTACACCGTTAAGATTCAAACATCACTCCCCATTTTAGCAAGGAAATTTATGCTATAGCGTAATTAATTAGAAGAGTTTTCATTACATTTATTACAAATTTAAAAGTATGAGAACCCTATTATTAGCCTTGTTATTCATTAATCTACTGATTACTGCCAATGCAAACCCCTTGTGGTTAAGATATCCTTCTATATCTCCAGATGGCTCCAAGATTGCTTTTTCATACCAAGGCGATTTATTCATTGTAAACAGTGATGGCGGAAATGCTAAACAAATAACAAGTCATACTGCACACGACTATATGCCAATTTGGTCACACGACAGCAAAAAAATCGCATTTTCAAGTAATAGACATGGCAATTTTGATGTTTTTTTAACAGATATCAACGGAACAACCCCAAAGCGTTTGACACAATTTTCAATGAATGATATACCATGTGATTTTACAACGGATAACAAAAATGTCATATTTACCTCGTCTAGATTAGATGATAGTAAATCGGTTCAGTTCCCTTATCCAATGCTAAATGAAGTTTATCAAGTCAATATAGAAGGAGGACGTGAAACACAATTATTAACCATTTCAGCAGAAAAAGTAAAATATAATAAAGATGGAACCAGCATCATTTTTCAAAATAAAAAAGGCTATGAAAATGAATGGCGTAAACATCACCAATCTTCAGTTACAAGAGATATCGTAAGCTATAATTTTGCAACAAAAACGTTTAAACAATTAACAAATTGGAAGGGTGAAGATAGAGACCCAGTATTTGGTTCAGAGGAAACTTATTTTTTCCTCTCAGAAAAAAGTGGATCGTTCAACGTTTGGATGGGTGAATTAAATGGTGCAGCATATACGTCTCAAATAACAAACTTCAAAGACCATCCAGTCAGATTTTTAAGTCATGCAAATGATGGTAAATTATGCTTCACATTTGATGGTGAAATTTACACCTTTCAAAATGGTACTTCAAAAAAACTTACTATCAACATTGCAAAAGACAATACCATCTCAAATACCAAACTGATTAAAATTTCTAAAGGAATTTCGGAATTTGAAGTCTCACCAAACAATAAAGAAATAGTTTTCGTTTACCGAGGAGATGTCTTCACAACAAGTATTGATTATTCTACAACTAAGCAAGTAACCAAAACACCTGGTCAAGAAAGATCAGTTAGTTTTAGTCCTGATGGAAAGAAAATTCTATATGCAGGAGAAAGGAATGACTCTTGGAATATTTACGAAACAAAGCATAAAAATGAAAATGAAAAATATTTTTTCAATTCATCTCTCCTGAGTGAGGAAGTACTATTAGAAACTAATGAAGAAACTTTCCAACCAAGATACTCTCCTGATGGTAAAGAAGTTGCTTTTTTGGAAAATAGAACTGCCATAAGGGTCATTAATTTGAAATCCAAGAAAACAAGAACAGTAATGGATGCTAAATTCAATTATTCATACGCTGATGGTGATCAAAATTTTGTGTGGTCACCTGATTCTAAATGGATTTTAACTGACTTTTTTGAATTTGACAGATGGAGTTCAGATATTGGTTTGATCAATGTAAATAGCAAGGAAGCCCCTATTAATCTAACACAAAGTGGTTATGGAAATGGAAATGCTAAATTTGCAATGAATGGTGAAATGGTATACTATTCTACTAGTAAATATGGCTACCGATCTCATGGTAGCTGGGGAGCACAAAGTGATGTTGAGGCTATATTTTTGACTGAAGATGCATATAAAAAATTCACGCTAAACAAAGAAGACTACGAATTCTGGAAAGATGAGCATAAAAAAGATACCACTGAAAAGGAGTTTGTATTGGAAGAAGAAGGATTATTTGACAGAAAAGTCAAACTAACTATTCATTCCTCGTTTTTAATGGACTTTTATGTAAATAATGAGGCAACCAATATCATTTATCTAAGTTCTTTTGAAAAAGGATTTGACTTATGGCAAACCAAATTCAAAGACAAAGACAAAGAAACTAAACTGGTTTCTAAATTAGGAACTAGGTTCTCACCAATAATTGTCGATTCTCTTGAAAAGAATATTTATATCAATAACAAAGGAAGCATCTCAAAAATTGATATGAATTCATTCAAAGCTAAACCAATAACAATTTCAGCGGAATCAAATATTGATTTGGCCAAAGAAAGAGAATATATGTTCTATCATGCTTGGCGTCAAGTTAGAGAAAAATTCTATGTTGAAGATCTTCATGGTGTTGATTGGAAAGGTTTGCAAGACAACTATAGCAAATTTTTACCTCATATTAATAATGGACATGATTTTGCAGAACTTCTTTCAGAAATTTTAGGAGAATTAAATGCTTCACATACTGGAGGTCGTTATCGAAGTTTTGATCCAAATGGTGATCAAACAGCCACATTTGGATGCTATTTTGATGAATCATATGATAAAGACGGCTTGAAAATAATTGAAATAATGGACAAAAGTCCTTTAAGCCGAACAGCAAGAGAAATTAAATCTGGAACAATTATCAAAAAAATTGATGGACAATTGATCGAAAAAGGAAAAAATTATTACCATTTATTGAACAGAAAAACTGGTAAAAAGCTACTAATTACTTTTGTGGATCCAGATTCAAAGGAAGAATGGGAAGAAATCGTTAAACCAATTTCAATTGGTTATCAGTTTGAATTGGCTTATCAAAGATGGATCAAAAAAACGGAAGAAAAAGTAGATGAGCTGTCAAATGGTCAACTTGGGTATGTTCACATTAGAGGAATGGATTCAAGAAGTTTTAGAGAACTTTTTGACAAGGCTTTAGGCAAGCTTCACAAGAAAAAAGCACTTATTATTGATACCAGATTTAATGGTGGAGGATGGTTACATGACGATTTAGCGACTTTCTTAAGTGGAAAATTATACATGAGCTTTGAACCCAGAGGACAGACAAATATGGGAGGAGAACCAATCTGGAAATGGCAAAAACCATCATGTGTCCTCATGAGCGAGGGTAATTATTCTGATGCCCATCTTTTCCCATACACTTACAAAGCCCTAGGCATTGGGAAATTGATAGGAATGCCAGTACCAGGGACAGGTACCGCTGTTTGGTGGGAAACACTGATTGATGGAAAAACAGTCTTTGGAATTCCACAAGTTGGAATGAGAGGTGTAAAAGATGACTATTTAGTTGAAAATCATGAATTGCAACCTGATATCTTAATAAATAATGAATATAATAAATTCATGAACGGCGTCGATCAACAATTGGCAGCTGCAGTAAAAGAATTACTCAAATAATTAATATGAGGGTAAAAGGAATTATATCTTTAATAACCACTACCCTCTTCTTTTTAGGTTGTAATAGTTTTAGTACTATTGAAAAATTCAGATTGGAAAGAAAGAATGTGACTAAAATTAATTTAAGTCACAATAAGCTAACTGAAATACCGAAAGAAATCTTTGAACTAGAGGATCTTAAAATACTAATTCTACATAATAATAAAATAACTGAAATACCTCCAGAAATTGGGAAGTTAAAAAATCTTGAAAAGTTAGTCATTAGTAGAAATGACTTGACAGAAATACCTCCTGAAATCGGTCAATTAACTAAACTAAAAAAACTGTCGCTAAAGGCAAATAAATTGACTGAAATACCGCCGGAACTATACAAACTCTCCAATCTCGAAGTCTTATGGTTAGAATTTAATGATCTTGTAGAATTACCAGAAGGTATTGATGGCATGACAAAGCTATTTCAACTCTATTTAAGCTATAATGATTTAAAGGAATTACCAGATAAGATCGGTCGTATGCCAGCGCTTAAGGAACTATATATTGATCAAAACCAGATCAACATGTTACCCGAAAGTTTCTACGACCTTTCTCTATATATTTTAAACATTTCTAATTCAGGACCAACATTTACGGCAAATGACAAAATTTGTAATATGCGAAGCTTAGAAAAATTGTATGTAGATACCCCAACATTTCAATTTCTTCCAGTATGTGTAAGAATAAGAGCGAACAATAATCCGCGTTTTGATATAGTAATTCGATAAAGCAGAATTTATTTAACCTCCCCGCCAAAAAAACTTAGCTTAACTAAGATTTTTTGAAATACCCAACAGTATGGTGACAAATGGACAAACGGGGGTTGGTTAAATAATAAAAGTAATTCAAATTCTCACTTTGATCAAAGATAAGAATTAATACGTACTTTATTTATAATTGGGAAACGTATTTGCAAAGCAGCAACACAAACTACTTATTAACAGTTATATAATAAGATTATAATGCATTGTTGAGACAAATTATTTTATAGTTTACTTGATTTCCTGTTCAATTATATGTCCCAAACAATGATTTTTCTGTCATCACCCGTTGTAACTAATTTTTCATTTAACCATAATACTGCATTGACAGATGCAGTATGTCCTTTAGAATTGACATAGTCAATTTTCTTAATAAAATCAAAAGTTTGAGCATCCCAAATTTTAATAGACTTGTCTCTACTAGCTGTTGCAAAATACCGCCGATCATTCGAAAAAGCAATGTCGTATATTGCATAATTATGTGCAGGAATTCTGTTAACTAATGTTCGAACACCTTCAATCAATGAATAAACATTCAAATGTCCATCTCTAGATCCAGTAAGTATGCGATTATCAGTTGCATTAGCAATACAGTTGACCGAAAAATCTATCATATGATCCTCTAGAACATCAATAACTTCAAATGAAGTTACATTTACAACCTTAACACTACCATCTCCACATCCAATATATAAATGACCTTCAATAAATGTTAAAGCTCTAATCTTTTTTGAGCTTATATTAACCTTTCTTAATAAAGACATACTTGAGATATGCCAAACAGAAATAAATCCATCTCCAGACCCAATATAAAAACAACCAGAATCTTCGTGGTAACAGATACTAAAAATCATATCAGTATGAACTCTAAGAATATGAATTTCTTCCTTCTTATTCAAGTCCAATATATGTACATCTCCATTAGATTGTCCCGTCAATAACCAATTAAAATCAGGTATAAACTTTAACGAAATTGTTTTACTGGGTAGTTTTGCTATTGCAGCAAAATCTTTTGGATTCTCTATACTCCACTCAACTACTATATTGTCGAATCCACCAGAAAACACTTTATTTGTTAATGAATTATACGCTAAAGCATAAATTGCACCTTCGTGACCTTCAAACTGATGTTTTTTTTCGATCTTCAAATTTATTTATCTTTTACAAATAGCCCAACTGCTTCAATATGTGAAGTATGTGGAAACTGATCGACTAATGAATATTTTATAAATTTATACCCTGAATCTTCCAAAGTTCTGGCATCCCTTGCTTGAGTGGCTGGATTGCACGAAATATAAACAATCTGCTTAGCTTCTATTTCAATGACCTTATTTAATGTTTTTGGCGCTATACCAGCTCTTGGAGGGTCTAATAGAATAGTATGAATTTTTCCTTTATATTGAGGATACTCAGCTAAAAACTTACCAACATCTGCAGCATAAAAATTAATATTCTCAATATTATTTCGTTTAGCATTCTTATAAGCATCTTCAATTGCCTCTTTTACAATATCAACACCAATAACCTCTACTCCTTTTATTTGACTTGCTAATATCTGTCCTATAGTTCCAGTTCCACAAAACAAATCCATTATAATTTCATTCTCTAAATCAAAATTTTCTTGAGCGAAAGAAATGGCTTTTGAATACAGTTGCTCTGCACTTTTTGGATTAGTTTGAAAAAAACTCTCCATACTAATCTCAAAATCCAATCCTAACAAACGCTCTAAAACAAATGAATTACCATATAATAACTCATTATTACCATTCTCTATCTTTGATCTATCAGCAACATCATCATTTATCGTATGTTGTAATCCCGCCAATCGATCACCTAATAGATTAATCATAAATTGTGTAAATTCTTTTCTATCAAACAACTCTAGTCCTTGTGAAGAACTAACAAGGTTTATTAATAATTTATTAAGACTAAATGACTTCCTCACTACTAAATGCCTAAAGAAGCCATTTTTTTTTGGCGGATGCCATGCAGGTAATCCCGTGGAATCTAAAAAATGGCGTATTAATTTAAGCTTTCCTTCAAAATCTTCATCAAAAAGTCCATCTGCTGCATCTAAATTTTCTACTTTCCACCAAGTACCCCTAGTTTTAAATCCTAAAGCAAACTCGTCATCCAATTCTTTATTCGTATCCAAATCCTGCCTAATGGTGGAAAACGAATACTCCATCTTATTTCTATAATTAAAATTGATTGGAGAGCCAATAAAGTCTTCAAATAAATCGTTAGTATTATCGAATTGACCTAGTTTTTTGTAAATTTCAATAGTTGACTCCTGCTTAAACTCATGCTGTCTTTCAATGGGTAAATTAATATAAGGTGCTCCTGATATTGGTTGAAAATCACTCTTTTCTTCTAAAGGAGACCTTTGAATTACTCTTAGTAGCTTACATTCTGCATGCTTTTTTCTCTTTTTTGCAACTCTTGCCTCAACTAATTGTCCTGGTATTGTGTTATCAACAAAAACAACATACTTATCTTCTCTTTCTGGGATATTTATTCTGGAAAAACCCTTACCCCCAAAAGCATAATCCGTAATTTCAAGTTCTATTATATCACCTCTTTTCAAACCAATTATTTTTTCAATTCAAAATTAGTTAATAACATTAAGTTTATTAACTATTTTTTTATTTTTCATAAAAAAAGCCTCTATCCTAAATAAGGAAAGAGGCTTTTTAAAAGTGGCATTTACATACTCTCCCACCCTTAAAAGGGCAGTACCATCTGCGCAAGTAGGCTTAACTTCTCTGTTCGA
>Ga0316189_10001452_pt1 | contig 23514 bp, 17 predicted proteins | sample LowCovwburrow_MG_FD_204930 | JGI IMG/M metagenome (GOLD analysis project Ga0316189, IMG submission 204930) | Coastal sediment microbial communities from Maine, United States - Lowes Cove worm burrow | ecosystem: Environmental > Aquatic > Marine > Coastal > Sediment | place: USA: Maine... | reverse complement strand
ACGCCCCGACGAGGAGCGAGTTTGCATAGTCGTCGAAGAAGACCAGAAGACCGAGGAACCAGGTCGTGAGCTGACCGCGCCGTCGGCTGGCTGTTTCGGTCCGCACCCACCCCGCGAGACCTCGCGCACCCCCGGACTGCGTCATCAGACCGAGCATCCCGCCAAGCAGCAGGCTGAAGAGCAAGATGGACGCGTGTCCGCGATCGGCGATCGCTTGTACGAGATGCGTGTCGAGCAGTCGGGCGAACGACCCGACGAGCGAGAGGTCCGAGAGCAGGAACGCGCCGAGCCAGACGCCGAGCACGAGCGCGACCAAGACCTGCCGGAACACGAGTGCGAGCGCGATCGCCAGAAGGGGAGGCAAGATGGAGGCCCACGCCGGCAGCGCGGCCGGGCTCTCGCCACCCTCGACCGCGCTGAGCGATGTGGTAATTAGACCGTAACCCTGAATGTTTGCAGATTGCGCGGCGTCTATGGATGCAGCGCCTGCCTCGGCAGCCCAGAAAACCACGATGACTGCCAAGACCGGGAGGAACCTGCGCATGCTCAAAGCCAGACATAGACAACAACGCCGCCGCTGGTCAATTTTGACCCTCACCTCGGCTGCACTCTGCATGATGGCGCCTGTCCTCTCTTACCCATCCAGGTCGTTGGCGAGCAGCGAAGAACTGACCGTCGAAGATAAGATGCTACTCGCCCAGGGCGAGCTGGTCATGAAGGAAAAGAACGAGCAGCGGGGAGCTTACAAGCTCTTCGGCGGGCAAAGCTGGCAGATCGTGGACGTGCCGGTCGACGTCGCCTGGACCGCGCTCAAGAACCTCGCCGGCTACAAGAACTTCATCCCGCTCGCAACCGAGAGCGACATCCAACACGAAGCCGGCAAGGAAGCAGACCTCGCGATTCGGCAACAGTGGGGCCCGATCGACATTCGCTACGTGCTCCAGACCACCGTCCAAAAGGACCGCGGAGCTGTCATGTTTCGCGTCGACCACTCGCAGGACCACGACATCCGAGCGGGCTGGGGGTTCATTCGGGTGCGTCCTTACAAGGGGTCCCGCACGCTGGTGTCGTTCGGCGCCCTGGTCGACATCGGCGACGGAATGTTCGTCTCAATCGTTCGGCCAGCCGTACGTCGGGACCTTCTGCGCATCCCGCACTTCTTCAAGAACCACTTGGAGAGCGGGCCCGAGCCCGTCGCCCCGACCACCGCACCGAACTAGAGCAGCCGCTTGAGCCAGCGGAGCTTCCACGGCGCATACGGCGGCGTAGCAATAGGTGGGTCCGCGATAGCGGGCTTCTTCAAGACAGCACGCCGGTGCGAAAACGTCTCGAACGAATGCTTTCCGTGATACGCGCCCATGCCGCTTTCGCCGACGCCCCCGAATGGAAGGCCCGGTACGGCTAGATGGAGCCACACGTGGTTGATCGTCGTGCCGCCGGCACTCGTTCCAGCGATGATTCGCTCCTGGGCGTCCTTCCTCTGTGAAAACACGTAGAGCGCAAGCGGCTTCGGTCGGCGATTCACGAACGCAATGGCGGCGTCGACACTCTGCACAGCGATGACGGGCAAGATCGGACCGAAGATCTCCTCCTGCATCACGGGGTCGGTCTCAGTGACGTCGCGCAAGACAGTCGGGGCGATGTAGCGATCCGATGCGTCGGTGTCTCCGCCCGTCGCGACATTCATCCCGTCGAGCAAACGCGTGAGGCGGGCGTGATGTCGATCGTCGATGATCCGCGCGAAATCGGGGCTCTTCTGCGGGTCGTCCCCGTAGAGCTCCCGGACCGTCGAGACCAAGCGATTCAGGAGTGCATCGTGCACGGACTCGTGGACCAGTACGTGATCGGGAGCGACGCAGGTCTGACCCGCGTTGAAGAACTTGCCGAGCACGATTCGCTGCGCAGCGATATCGAGGTCGGCGCTCTCGTCGACGATGCAGGGGCTCTTGCCGCCTAGCTCGAGCGTGACGGGAGTGAGGTGCTTTGCCGCAGCCTCCAGAACGATGCGACCGACCGTGCCGTTGCCGGTGTAGAAGATGTGGTCCCACTTCTCACGAAGGAGCGCGGTGGTTTCGGGAACCCCTCCCTCGACGACTCGGATCGCGTCCCGATCCAAGTACTGGGGTATCCACCGCGCGAGCAGTGCAGACGTGTGTGGCGCAACCTCGGAGGGCTTGATCACGACGCAGTTGCCAGCCGCAATCGCGCCGACGAGTGGCAGAACGGCAGTCTGAAATGGGTAGTTCCAGGGGGCGATGACCATGACGACCCCGAGCGGCTCGCGATGAATGACACTGCGCCCGGGCATGGCGATGACGGGAGTCGAGACGCGCTCCGGCTTCATCCAGGCGGCGAGGCGCTTCCGAGTGAATCGGATCTCGGACAGTACACTGCCGATCTCCGAGCCATAGGCTTCCATCTCGGGTTTCCGAAGGTCCGCCCGCAGGGCCGAGAGGATGTCGTCCTCGCGCTCCCGGAGCAGGTGTTCGAGCGCGTCGAGCTGCGAGAGTCGCCAGTGCAGATGCTTGGTCGTCCCCGTATCGAAATAGCTGCGAAGCACCCGAGAGACCGTGGAGGCATGGTCCTGAACATCGGTAGCGACGTTGGCGATCAAGTGTAGCTCTGGCATGCGAAAGCTCCCTCGTAGACGCAAGCATGAGGAATTGCGCTGTGATTTTCAATGGTTCGGGCGATAACGAAACACTTTTGAAACAAAGTCAATGTCTGTATAATCGCCCGAGAGCATCGTCTCATCCCGTTGGAGACTCCCCCCATGCAAACCACCGAACGACACTGGCAGCCGACGCGAAAGCCCGCACCTTGGTGGGCTCACATCCTTCGCTGGTGGCTCTAGCCGGGGCTAGGCAGCCAGCCTGAGCTTCTTCGACGTGCCGCTTGGCGCGTCTGCTTTCGTTTCCGCGCGTTCGATCTCGCCGCGGTCGCGTCGTCGGCCTTCTTCGAGCACATGCTCAGGAACCTCGCGGAGGTCCCAGACGAGGCCGACCCAGCTCAGCGACTTGAGCACGTAATAGGTCACGTCGATCTCCCACCAGTAGAAGCCGTTGCGGCACGACGACTGGTAGTGGTGATGATTGTTGTGCCAGCCCTCGCCGAGCGTGAGGATCGCGGTGAGGAAGTTGTTCCGGCTGTCGTCCGTGGTGTCGAACCGTCGCTTGCCCCAGACGTGCGTCAGCGAGTTGATTAGGAACGTGTTGTGCCAGAGGAGCACCGTGCTCAAGAAGAACCCGATGAAGAGGCCCGGCCAACCAGCAATCGCGAAGCAGGCAATAGCAAGCACCGTCGGCGGAACGGCCCAGTGCTTGTTGAGCCATCGGAGCTCGGGGTACTTGGCGAAGTCGCGAATCTTGTCCCAGCGGGTGTCTTCCGTGCCGTCAAAGAGCCAGCCTACGTGCGCGTAGAATAGACTGTTCTGCACGGGGGAGTGAACGTCGCCCGGTTGGTCCGATAGCTTATGGTGCACTCGATGGTGTGCCGCCCACCAGAGCGCGCCCTTCTGCGAGCTGCTCTGCGCGAGGAATGCCAGGAAGAACTGAAACGCACGGCTCGTCTTGTAGGTCCTGTGGGAGAAGTACCGATGGTAGCCCGCGGTGACGCCCCACAGGCGAACGACCAGAAGGACGACGCACAGAATAGCTGCTTGCCAGGTGACGCCCGACCAGATCGCTCCCAGCACGGCGACGTGAGAGAGAATGAATGACCAGGCGTTGATCCACTGCTGCTTTTTGCTCAGGCCTCCGGCAGGCTCGAGCGCGGTAACCGCTGTGTCCATGGCCTGACCCTACCGCAGGGTCGAAAATCGACCGTCACCGTTCAGCCGGGCTTTGTCATACTTATGTAAAAGTATGCGCGATTAGGAGGCGACGAACTTGTAGCCCGCTCCTCGGACGGAGAGGAAATGCGCGGGAGAGCCCGGATCGGCCTCGAAGCGACGACGCAGTCGCGAGATGAAGTTATCCACCGTTCGAGTGTTGCCGTAGTTTCGAAGCTTCCAAACACGCTCGAGCAGCTCGGTGCGGCTGAGCACGCGTCCGGCATTTTCGGCAAAGTATCGAAGCAGATCGAGCTCGAGCTGCGTGAGCTGCACGGGCTGCCCGCCGACGTTTACCTCGTGTGTATCGAAGTTGATCTCTGCTTCGCCGAATGAAAGCGTAGGCGGCTTCACCTGCCCGCCGACGTTCTGCTCCCATTCCCGGCGACGAAGCACCGAGCGCACCCGCGCGAGCAGCTCGTTCAGCTCGAAGGGTTTGACCATGTAGTCGTCCGCACCGGCTTCGAGCCCCAGCACGCGGTCCTCGGGAGAAGACCGGGCGGTCAGCATGATGACCGGGATGAAGTTGCCGGCCTCTCGGAACTTCTTACAAAGCTCGAAGCCGTTGACGTCCGGGAGCATCACGTCGAGCACGATGGCGTCGTACCCGGTCGGATCGAGGAGGCGTTGCCCTGCCTCCTTCGCGTTCGCCGCGACGTCGACCCGATAGCCTTCGAGCTCGAGGTTGAGTTTCAAACCGGCCGCCAGGTGGTCTTCGTCCTCGACGATCAGAAGCCGCTGCGCCTCGTCCTCGCTCATCATGTGCTCACCGCCGGCGCCATCGGGAGCTCGACACGCATCGTCGCCCCCCTGCCCCGTCCCTCCGACTCGGCTTGTACCTTGCCCCCAAGCTGCTTGACCAGCGCCCAGACGACGAACAAGCCGAGGCCGGTCCCGCTTCGTTCCCGCACCTCTTCATCTTCGACGCGGTAAAAGCGATGAAACACGCGCTTCAGGTTCTTCTTGTCGATGCCGATACCGTGGTCGCTGACTGCGAGAAGCACACGACCCTGGGGGCCGCGTCGGCCCAACACCTCGATTTTCGCAGGACGAGCCGAGTACTTCGCCGCGTTGTCGATCAGGTTCTTGACGACGATGTCTAGCGCCGCCCGATCGGTGCTGACGACGAGCTCCGGGTCGACGTCGATGACGACCTCATCGGGCGCGAGCTTGTGCCGCATGCGAACCACATCTGCGCAATCTTCCGTCAGTTCGAGGATCGACACGTCGCTGACGTTCAACATGCCGGCACGCGCGTAGGAGAGCCGGTTCGCCTCGAGCACGTCATCGATGAAGGCGCGCAGCCGGTCGACGTCCTCGAGCATCATCGTTCTGAGCTTCTCGCGAGAATCACCTTCGAGGTCTTCCCTCCCGAGTGTCTCGAGGCACAACTGAAGGGATGCGAGTGGACTCTTGAGCTCGTGGGTGACCGAGTCGATGAACGTGTCTTGCTTTCGTACCTCGATGATTCCGCGGGCCAGCGAGATGACGAAGAGGACGAGCACCGTGATGATCAGGACGAACGACAATGCCCCAAGAACGAGGAGCCAGACATCCACGGCGATGTCGGCCGAGCGCATGATCTTCTGGCCGAGCAGAAACGACCAGCCGACGAGCAACGCGATGCTCACGAGGACCGCAATCGCCCCAAGGGTGATCGGGGTCGAGATCGAAGAGCGGATTCTGCGTCGGCGTGCCATCGTTCGGGTCACTGCCCCCGCAACAAGCGCCAAAGGTTTTCTTTTTGCCACTGCTCCGCGGCAGCGTGGTGCTCGAAGCTTCGTTCGCGCTTGCGAAAGGCTGCGGTGTGGTAGTGGCGGCGGCCGTTCTGGACCACGGCGGGCATGTCGTGGTGAAGCATTTCGTGAAATACCACGGCGTCCACGAAGAACGCGGGGACCCAGGGCTGGTCCAGCGCCGGATGGATGCGGATGAGCTGGTCCTCTGGCAGATAGGTGCCGAGCTGAAGCGAGCGCTGCCCACGCTTTGGTTGGACGCGCTTTCCCCAGGTGATGCGAACGTCGAGCGCTCCTCCGAAGTGCCGCCGGGCCAGATCATCGCGGATGGCGCAAAGATCGTGATGAAGCCCCTTGGCCCGAAGCTCGCTCTGGGGGCGCCCCGCCGCCACGAAGCGCGCCCGATGGCTCTCGACGAAGCGATCGATCGCGGCCGCCGAGCGCTTGCATCCGCTTCCGAGATAGTCGGCTACTGCAGAAAACACGTCGCTGTCGGCCGTGAGAAACATGTGATGGAGCCGCACCTCGAGGCGCCCACCTTTCGGGTTGGCCGAAAGCATCGTCCTTCGATTGTCCGTCACCACCAGCCGAACGGGCTGGCCTAGGCGCTCAGCGAGCTCACGGCTCCAATCCGTGGCTCGAGAAAAGGCGCGGTCGAGCTCGTCCTTCGGACGATCGGGCTCCCCTCGATCCGCGACCGGCTCTGATTCGCTGGCAAACTCGAATAAAAGCTGCAGCACCTGAGCTTGGGCTAGAGGTTTGCTCCATTCTTGTCAACCGAGCTTTCGGCGAGCCGATCCGCACGTTAGAATCATGGAGGATGCGTGCTGCTACTCGGGACCGCCTGGAAGGTCTGACCGTCCTGCACCGGCTGAAGACCTCGGAGCAGCGTGAAGCCGCGTGGCGACAGGCGATGGCGACGCTCGCCCGCGCCGTCGTGGACGAACGCCGTCCGGTCCCGCTCGAGGGCCTCGATCCAGACGCGCTGCGACAGAGCATGGAAACAGCCGCGGCAAACGGTTTCGTCGAGCGGCTCGACTGGCTCTCCCCGGCGGCCGCCGCCGCAGCCCTCTACGAAGTCGCCTCGGCTCTGCCGACAAGCCCCATCAAGAGGCAGCTTGGACGGATGGTCCTCGAGCGTCTTCGCAAAGGCGACGCCGAGACGTTCGTCGCGGTGGCCACCCAGCTGGCACTCGGGTCGCAGCGAGCGCTGAGCGCCCGCTCGATGCGTTCCCGCGTCGCCCTCGCACTCATGCTTCCAATCGGAACCGTGAACAACGTCGACCCGTTGGCGCTGGCGCTGATCTCCAGGCAGGACCTCAGTCGCGAATGGCTACGGGAACCCGCGACCGGATCTTTGCCGTCGCGGCGTTTGGCCGCCCGACTCCTCGAGCGAGCAGCGCGCGAGGCAGCACGGAGGGCTGCCGAAGGCGACGACACCGGCGTACGCGTATTCTGTACTCCGGGCGTCCGAGAAGCGTGGGATCGACTGCTCCACGATCGGGAAACGCTCGTCTGGCGGCACGTAGCCTCGGCACGAGGCCTCCTTGCCGCGTCGATGCCGGCGTTTCGGGAGGAGATGAATCGACACCTCGACCCGGATTTCACCGTGACCGAGTGGCGGCGCGCCGCCGCATCGCTCGCGGCCAGCATCGCAGTCGAACCGGACGAGGGGCTTCGGGCGTGTCGCGACCTACTCGAATCGCTCGTATTCCAACAGGACCACGGCATCGCGGGAGCGATGATTGCCGGTCTCCCCCGCGCCGCTGAGAGTCATCCGGCCGCAGTGGAATCGCTGCTCGACCAACTGATGCGCGTCGGCGGGCTCGACACCGCGGAGGCTCTGGTGGAGCTCCGGCGAGAGCGCATCCACCCTGGCTTCGCGGAGGAAGCAGCGAAGAAGGCCGAGGCGCACCTTCGCAAAGCCGTCGCACAAGGAAGCCACGAAGACGTCGGCAGAACCGCCCTGATGAATGCGCTCGCCGAGGAGCTCGGCGGGCCGCGACCCCACGTCGAGCCAACGCTCCGTGACATGCTCTCCGATGCGCTCGAAACCTTCGCGAACGAAGGCGCATACGAGGCTGCAAGCGAAGCCAGAGCCATACTCGACGCGGCTGCCGCCAAGGCCGTCCTCCTCGAACGACCCGTATTCGGAAACCCAGAGACCAATCTTCCGGCCTTCCTCGCGCTCCGGGAGCTCGACGCGGCGTTGCTCGAGACCTCTGCGTTGAACGACCTGCTCCTCGTCGGGTCCGACGACGAGGAGCACCAACACGATGACGAGCGACTCGGGGACCTCTTCCAGAAGATGACCAATTGGCTGGTGATTCGTGAGGGCGACCCACTCGAAGAAGGAACGCATGTCCCGCAGTTCACGACCCGACTGCGCCAACTCCGAACGATGCTTCACCTGGTGGACGCCGACGGCCCGCACGTCGACCCGCGCAAGGATCTGGTGCGGCAGCGACGCCTGCTCACACAGCGGGTGCTCCTGAACCGCGTCGAGCATGATCCGAAGAGCTCACTCCGAAGGACTCTGTGCGCCGCGACGGCCCGCACCTTCGACGCGCTCGTCCGCGAAGAGATCACGGACGTATCAGACGTCGTGATTGCCGCGGCCTCGCAGGTGCCGCACCCCGACGACCTCAAGATGATGGCCGAAGCTTCGATGGTCCCGGAGATCGAAGACTCCCTGCGAGCGTACGCCAAACTCCAGCAGGCAACCCGCACCGCGGAGCGAGACGGACACGGCCTCGTCGCAGCGGCCGATTCGATGAAAGCCATCGCCAACTCGCTCCCGGCCGCACACTCGGCCCGGATCGAAGCCTTTCGACATGCGCTTGCGCTATTGTCGCGGGGCCTTCGTTCGGTCGGCGCATCGAGCTCCCTGTCGGAGGTCGCCGAACGCTCGCCCGGAACGCCCCTCGCCACGCTCGAACGGGGCGTCCGGACGATGACGAAACTGGTTCGTGGGTCTCGTCGAAGGCTTGGTATCCCGATCCATGACGAGTCGACCAATTCTGGGGACGCGATCTGGAGCATGGGCCTCGAAGTCGAGCGCGCGCTTCGGGCATCGGTCTCGGAGATCGACGACGCGTTCGAGCGCGCGGTGACGATGGTCGAGCGGGACCTGCCGGGCGCATTCGCAGGACTCACGACCGCGAATCTCAAGCATCTGCGGACGATTCCGCTCGACGCGCCGAGGCGCGCGCCAAGTCTCATGCCGCTCGAGCTCGATGCGGACGCGCCCTTGCCTGCATGGGTGCCGCCGAGTCGCATCGTGGGAGGCTTCCATCTCGTCCGCGCGGTGGGCACCGGGGCCGTCGGGTCCGTGTTCGTCGCACGACGGGCCGAAGACCGCCAAGACGAGAGCGCGCCGCTCTTCGCGCTCAAAGTTCCGGACTACTCGGCTGCCGCCGCCCGGACACTCTCCGAGGAAGAGTTTCTGCGGCTGTTCCGCGAGGAAGCAGGCGCCCTGCTCGCGCTCCCCGAGCACCAGAACATCGCCCGTTTCGTGACGTTCGACGCAGGCGCCAGCCCGAAACCAATCCTGGTGATGGAACTCGTCGAGGGACCGAGCCTCGAACGCATGCTCGAGATGGGTGACCTGTCGTTCAACCGCGCTCGTGAGCTTCTGCTCGGGGTCGGCGGCGGACTGGACGCCATGCACCAAGTCGGCGTCGGCCACTTGGACGTCAAGCCGTCGAACATCATCGTCTGCAACGCGAACGCCATTACGGGCGTCGGCCAGCCACCCAAGCCCGTGCTGGTCGACTTCGGCTTGGCCGGAAGGCACCTTCGCCCAGGCTGCGGCACCGCCAACTACGGTGCGCCAGAAATCTGGGGAGCCGGTGACGCATCGCAGGCCATCCCCGCAGACGTGTACGCGTTTGGGTGCCTCATCTTCGAAGCCTACACCGGCAAGACCCTATTCGACGCGCTCGGCGAGGGCTCGATGATCGCGCAGCACCTGGCTCACGACGGCGAACCCGAGTCGGTCCGAGCACTCCTCGAGCGCCCCGAGACCCAACAACTGGGCATGCTCATCGCGCGATGCATTCGCCGGGAACCGCAGAACCGGATCACCGTCCGACAGGCCCGCCAGTTCCTAGCGAGCCTGTCGATTGGCGATGTTGGCAATCCGCACTGGCCCGTGCGGATCGCTAGTTAGGGAGCGGCCTCTTCGGCCGGCGGAGCTTCCTCCTCGGATTCGATCACATGGAACTCCACTCGGCGGTTCTGTGCTCGCTCTTCGGCGGTCTTGGCGTCGGGCACCAAGGGACGAGTCGGGCCAAAGCCCTCCGCTTCGAGACGCGACTTGTCGACCTTACCTCGACCCACGAGGTAACGAACGACCGTGTTGGCCCGGGCCTTCGAGAGGCGCATGTTGACCTTGAGAGTTCCGCTTGCGTCGCTGTGGCCCTCGACCCGAATCTGTTCGATCTCGGGATGCGCGTTGATGACCGCGGCCACGTTGTCGAGGAGCGCCCAGGAGCGCTTCTGTAGCTTGGCGCTTCCGAGCTTGAAGTAGACCTTCTCGAGGATCTCGAGTCGACCGACTCCGATGATGACGAGCTGCGGTGCCAGGCAGCCCTGGTTCTCCACGGTGCCCGGTTCGTCCGGACAGTTGTCCACTCGATCGGGAACCCCGTCACCATCGCGATCGGGATCCGGACAGCCGTTGTTCTCCGGCGGGCCAGGCTCGTTCGGACAGAAATCGTCGACATCGAGGATGCCGTCGCCATCGTTGTCTGGGTCCGGGCAGCCGTCTTCATCCTGGAATCCATCGATGTCTTCGGCGTCGTTCGGACAGCCATCGTTGACGTCGAGCACACCGTCGCCGTCGTTATCGAGATCGGGACAGCCGTCGGCATCCATGTACCCGTCGAAGTCTTCCGGCTCGTTCGGACAATCGTCGACGTCGTTCGGGATGCCATCGCCGTCGGTGTCGAGGACGATGGGCTCCTCGGGCATCGTGAAGCCGATCATGCCGCCGAAGCGCCAATCCGGCGCACCGTAGCCCGGCGTGACGCCCGCGCTTCCCATGGCGCCGACGACGAAGCCGTTCCGGTGAAGGTATTTGAAGCCAGCAAGCACCTCGACCGGTGTCTCCTCACGGGTCCAAAACTGCACGGTGCTGTTCGCCGCGGTTCGTCCAAAGACTTCAGCGGACACCATGATCGTCTCCCGAAGGAGCGTGAACAAGAGACCACCGCCATAGGTGAACTCGTTGCCTACGAAGAGGCCTGGAGTGACGGCCTGGCCCTGCGTGCCGAGCTTGTAGCCCGCCTGAATCGGGATTCGAAGGATCTCACCGGCGTTGAACGTCATCAAGAGTTCGAACCAGCCTCCGAGGTACGGGCTTTTGTCGACCTGACCCTGATACTTCTGCAGGCCGTTGGAGAGCGAGCCGGTGTTCACCGTCATCGTAGCCTGGAGGGCGATCTGGAAGACATCATCCCGCGTGCCGTAGAGATTGCCACGCGCGCCGAGGTACGTGTCGCCCAAGCCGGTACCATTCGGGAGGAGGTAGCTATTCTGGCCGGTGGGTCCGCCCGGAAGTCCATCGGCCGCACCCTGCCCAGAATCGGTGATGAAGTTGTAGGGCATGTCCATGTAGATCACGAGGTGATCCCAGAGACCCAAGTTCCACACGAGGTGTCCGGTTAGTTGTCGGTGGACTACGGCAGAGGTGGTATTGGTTCCAACCTGCTGGAACACGAGCGCGTCATCGTTGTAGTCCAGGTACACCATGAACCCGAAGCGCTTGTGGCCCTGCCCGTCTGCGGTGCTGACGGCGAAGCCGTCGGTGGCGAGTTCCGACGGTCGAAACTGGTTGAGATCAATCTGAGTGGAACTCGTGGTCTGAGCCGAGGCACCCGAGGCCATCGCAAGCCCACTCACAAATACCGCTAACAGCGTCGCGACCCAACCCCGGTTGAGCACTTTCAGGTCTTCGCTCTTCGTCACGCTCTCCTCCAATACATCCCCGCGGCAAGGCAGAGCCCCTCCGCGTCCCGATAAGTGTTGCTTCTACTAACATCTCGGTAAAAAAAAGCGGAGAGGGTTCATGTAGCGGTCGCGTTTCAGAAAGCCGCTGATATAGAAAGAATCCGCTAGGATCGCATTGATGCCCAACGCAGCCCGTTACCGCACGGCCCCGGAACCTCGCGACGGGATGCCGCCTGGAATCCCCTACATCGTCGCGAACGAGGCCGCCGAGCGGTACAGCTACTACGGGATGCGTGCCATTTTGGTCATTTTCATGACCAAGTACCTGATGGGCGCGAATGGCGAGCTCGACGTGATGAGCGACGAGCAGGCCAAGACCTGGTTTCACGTATTCGTCACCGCGGTCTATGCGTTTCCGATCGTCGGCGCGATCCTGTCGGATGCGTTCCTCGGGAAGTACCGCACGATCCTGCTCCTCTCGATCGTGTACTGCCTCGGGCATCTAACGCTCGCGATCGACGACACCCGTGCGGGCCTGGCCATTGGCCTTGGCCTCATCGCGATGGGCTCGGGCGGCATCAAGCCTTGCGTGTCCGCGCATGTCGGCGATCAGTTCGGACGAACCAACGCTTCGCTTCTTCCGAAGGTGTTCGGCTGGTTCTACTTTTCGATCAATGTTGGCGCACTCGCTTCGATTCTGTTCGCGGAGCCACTGCTACACCGATTCGGACCATCCGTCGCCTTCGGCGTCCCCGGCGTGCTGATGGCGTTGGCGACCGTACTGTTTTGGATGGGGCGCGACGTATTCGTGCACATCCCGCCCGGAGGCATCGCGTTTCTTCGCGAGGTCTTCAGCCGCGAGGGACTCGCCGCGCTCGGCAAGCTGTTCGTCATCTACGCGTTCATCGCGATGTTCTGGGCACTGTTCGATCAGCAGGGCTCTGCATGGGTGCTCCAGGCACAACGCATGGACCGACATTTCATCGTCGACTGGGACCCGTCTCAAGCACAGTGGCTCAACCCGGCACTCGTACTGCTGTTCATTCCGCTCTTTAACCGGGTCATTTACCCCGCATTCGATCGAGTTTGGCCACTGACTCCCTTGCGGAAGATCTCGCTCGGCCTGTTTCTGACGATTCCGGCGTTCCTGCTTCCAGCCTGGCTCGAAGCGCGGCTCGATGCCGGCGAGACCGTCAACATCGTCTGGCAGCTAGGCGGCTACATTCTCATGACGGCGGCCGAAATCCTCGTCTCGATCACCGCGCTCGAGTTTTCGTACACGCAGGCCCCTCGCCGCATGAAATCAATCGTCATGGGGGCATTCTTGATGAGCGTGTCGCTTGGCAACCTCTTCACTGCTGCTGTGAACTTCTTCATCCAGAAACCCGATGGGACGAGCTCGCTCGAAGGCGCCGACTACTATCTGTTCTTCGCGGCTGCGATGGCGCTGACGGCGGTCTTGTTCGTGCCTGTCGCGGCTTGGTACAAGGAGCGAACCTACATACAAGACGAAGCGCCTGTCGGAGCCCCCCTGTGACGATCTTGGACACAGCGCGCGAGTGGATTTCGCGCGATCCGGATCCGGAGACGCGCGACGAGCTCCAAGCGCTGGTGGACATGAACGACGTCGTGGCACTCGAAGCTCGCTTCGCGGGGACACTCCAGTTCGGAACGGCAGGACTTCGCGGTCTACTCGGCGCTGGGCCAAACCGCATGAACCGGCTCACCGTCTCCCGAGCGACTGCCGGCCTCTGCGCGTGGCTCGAGGAGAGCGTCCCCGATGCGAGCGCACGGGGGATCTGCATCGGTCGTGATGCGCGCCCGAACAGCGATGTCTTCGAGCGAGACGTGATCGAGGTGGCTGCCGCCGCGGGCATCCCGGTGTGGGTGTTCAGCGACGTCGTTCCGACCCCAGTGCTGGCGTTCGCCGTGTTGAAGCTGAACGCGGCGGGCGGCGTGATGATCACGGCGAGCCACAATCCCCCGGGCTACAACGGGTACAAGGTCTACTGGGACAACGGCGCCCAAATCATCCCCCCAAACGACCTAGCAATCGCCGAGCGAATCGAAGCTGCCGGGCGAGCCGGAACAGTCCCTCGGATGCACTTCGAAGAGGCCGTCGACGCCGGGCTGGTACGCAACATCGACTCCGTGCGAGCGGACTACGTCGCCGCGATCGCAGCCGAGGTGGGGGCGAACCCGGATCGAGCCCCGCTCCGAATCGCCTACACGGCGCTCCACGGGGTCGCCGAGTCGACGTTTCGCGATGTCTTTGCGCGTGCAGGCTTCGACGACGTGCAGAGCGTCGCCGAGCAGGCCTTGCCCGACGGGGCGTTTCCGACCGTGGCCTTTCCGAATCCCGAAGAGCCCGGAGCGATGGACCGTGTGCTCGCTCTCGCCGAGCGAACCGACGCGACGCTTGCACTCGCCAACGACCCAGACGGCGATCGCATCGCCGCGGCAGCGCGAGCGGTCGACGGCTTCGAGGTCTTGTCGGGTAACGACATCGGCCTGCTCCTCGCGGATGACCTTTTGAGCCGAACTCCCGCAGGCGCGCGCCCGCTCGTACTGTCGACCGTCGTAAGTAGCCCGATGCTCGGCCTCGTCGCGGCCAGTCATGGCGCCAGATGGGAGAGGACCTTGACCGGACACAAGTGGATCCAGAACCGCGCGATCGAGCTCGCCGCCGAGGGGTACACCTATGTGTTTGGCTACGAGGAAGCCCTTGGCTACGCGGCGTCCACCGAGGTGCGCGACAAGGACGGCATCAGCGCTGCGCTGAAGCTCGCGGACATGGCAGCTCGCCTCGCCGTCAGCGGTGAGACGCTGCTCGACGCGCGCAACGCCCTTTGGCGAAAACATGGGGTATGGGTCGATCGACAGGTGTCCGTTCGCTTCGAGGGAGAACATGCGCAAAAAGAGATGAACGCTGCGGTCGATCGCCTTCGCGAGCATCCGCCTGTCAGCATCGCTGGCCACCGCGTGCTCCGAATGCTGGATCTCGAACGGCAGCTCGCTTGGACGCCGGACGGGATCTCGCCTGCAACGGAGCTCGCGCCAAGCAACGTGGTGATCTTCGAGCTCGAGGGCGGTCACCAGGCGATGCTCCGTCCAAGCGGCACCGAGCCGAAGCTGAAGTTCTACTTCTACGTGGTGGCACCGCTCGATGGAACGAACGATCTCGACGCAGCCGAAGATGCGGCTCGCACGATCCTCGACGAGATGGCTGCGGACCTCACCGCGGCCAGTGGTTGCTGAGGAGCGTCCTCGCGAGCGAGTCCCAGGCATCCGCAGCGCGGTAAAGCTCGTGTGCCTCGCGTGCGCTTCGCCGATGCCAGGGTAGCGGCGGTCGTCCATGCGGATTGGGTGGTGGCAGCGCGACAGCCAGATCGTCGGCACGCTCGCGGCACGCTCTCGCCTTGCGCGAACAGAGGTCCACGATGTCGTCCACCGGGGTCACGCGATCGGGTGAAAGGGCAATCTCGATGACCTCGTCAAAGTCCCGTGACGTGACTCCCGACAGCCACATGGCCTGCTCGATTTCGCGTCCACGCGCCGCCGGTGTTCGGTTCGCCCAAGCGTCGGGACGAAGCGCCCGAATGTCCGAGTGGAACGCCGGCCTGCCCTCGTCGGGCTCCGACGGAGCGGGGCTCGGGAGCAAGCATTCCTTGAGCGCCGTGCGAAGCATCGCTCCTTCGCTTCTCGCGGACCAGCGCCCCGAGCGTCAAATAAGCTACCGCGCCGAAGCGACAACGATGGTCAAGAGCGCGGCAACGAGAACTAGCCCAGCAGCGACCCAAAGGCGCCGGCTATCGGCCCTCGTCCTTCTCGGTTCGGGCTGAGGAGGAACCTGGAGAGAAGCGCGCAGGGCCTCGGGGAGACCGCCGTCGGCCGCAGCGAGATCTTCGAGGCGCGTCGCCGTGGTGACTGGCATCGCCAACGGGTCAAACCTCGGCTCCCGCTCGTGCGGCCGGCCTGTGATCCGACGGGTGGGCTCTCGGCTGCTCGGCCTGTTCTGCACGAATTCGATCTCGAGCTTTGGTCCGCCACGTCCGAACTCGATCTCATCGCCGCGATTCAGCGCGGCGTGCTTGATTCGCTGGCCGTTTAGCCAAGTGCCATTGCGGCTTCCGGTATCGATCAGAAGATAACGACCGTCCTCGTTCCGGATCTCCGCGTGGCGACCCGACGCATCGAGGTCGACCTCAGGGTCGAAGTTGACGTCGCTGTCCGGCATTCGACCGATGCGAATCAGGTCCTGCTCGAACTCGAACTCACGACCGTGGTCAGCGCCCTTGATTTGACGTAGGCGAATCACGGTGCGCTCAGTCGCTTGGAGGAACGAGGACGACCTCGGTCGGAAGGCCTGCCTCGATGAGGACATCTTTGCCAACCTGTGTGCCGTCCGACTCGCGTGCTTCGATGTGGTACGGGCCGGGGGCCAAGCGGAGTACGACGGCCTCGTCGGCTCGCAGCGGACCGTAACTTCGGCCGTTGACGTAGAGCTCGCCGTGATCGAGAGCGGCCCTGACTTTCACCTCGACGGAAACCGCCGAATCGGCGTACGCAGGCGGCGGCGCTGGGTCCGCTTCCGTGAGCGTCGGGCGGCGGCCCGTGCTCGCGATCGTGATGACGGCGGCTAGGCCAAGGAGAGCGAGAACCGACGCGGCAGTCGACCAAGAAAAGGACACCGAGTCGGCTGTCTCCTGACTTGGAGCGTGCGCCCTTCCCCGATGCGCAGGGCGCGGCACCATGCTCCTCACCACATGTGGCAGCGCGGGGGTCGCGAGGGTCCGGCCGTCGTCGCTGCGGGGAAGCGGGTATTGTTGGTAGAAGGGGACCTCACCGACCTCGGGCGGATCGAGTGCTTCGCCGTCGAAGTCCGCGACGATGCAGGTCACATTGTCATGCCCACCAGCGGAGTTTGCAAGGTCGACGAGACGCTCGGCGAGCTGCGGCAGGGGCCCGACGCAGGCCATCTCTTCGCGAATCGCATCGTCGTGAACGAGCCCGCTCAAGCCGTCGGAGCAAAGCAGTATTCGATCGCCTCGCCGAAGCTCGACGAACGTGAGATCGACCGCCACTTGCTCGGTGGTCCCGAGCGCCTGAAGAATGATGTTCGAATGCTCGAAGGCCTCGGCCTCGTCTTCGGTGAGCTGCCCAGCCTCGATCAACTGGTTGACGAGCGACTGGTCCTTGGTGATGAGGTTCAAGCGGCCGTCGCGCAGAATGTAGCAACGGCTGTCACCGACCTGTCCCATGAAGAGCACTTTGTCGACGAGGCCGGCGACCGTGGCGGTCGTGCCCATCCCACGACGAGTGCGGTCTTTCTTGGCGGCGAGGTAGATCCGCGAGCCGGCTGCCTCGACCGAATCCACCAGGCGACGCGCGAAGCTGTCACGTTCGCCAGCCGGAGCGTCGCCGCGAAGCGTCTCGAAGAGAGCGTCGACGGCCATGTGGCTCGCCACCTCCCCTGCCGCGGCGCCACCCATGCCGTCGCAGACGGCGAACGCCACGCCTCGCGGAGAGACTGTGCCGGAGAGCGCCTCGCCGGCTGGAAGAGGACCCGCCTCGTTGCTGAGGTCGGCGATCATCAAGTTGTCCTCGTTGTGCTCGCGGACCAGGCCCACATCGGTAATGCCGAAGACCTCGAAGGCGAGCCCTTCCGGCGCAGGCACCATCGCGGGCTTCGGAGCTGTGCTCCGGGTCTCCATGCCGGGCTCGGGAGCAAGCGTCTCGCCGTGCTCGTCCACCTTCGGCTGACCATCACCGTCGTGGTGTGCGTCGCCGTTCATTCAGCCCCCGCCTGCATCCGCTGACCCCTCGCAACCATTACAACGATACAGCGTACAGCCGCCCGGTCGAAATCTCCACCGCTCAGGGACCGGAATTCCGACCGATTCCGGGTATTTCTACAAGAGGAAGTTGAAGCCGATCCGTAGGACCAGCATCGCGTCGAGCGAGCCGGATGCGGCCCGGAGCGCATCGTCGGCCTCGGTCACGAAGGATCGGGTGCGGAGCAGATTGCCAGTGACCAGGAACGAAAACACCGAATCCGGGCTGATTTCTACTTCCGCGCCGGCTCCGATCTCGGCCGCACCCCCAACGGTCGCGACCCGGAATGACGGCCCGAGCAGCAGCGGGCCGCCGCGGAGGCGAACGAGCGGGTGCATGGCCCGATTGGGCAAGAAGGAATACTGGAGGTTCACCAGAAACGACTGGACGACCGGGGTCTCGTAGACGGCGTTGCCCGTCATGAGCCAAAACTCGTAGCCGAAGCCCAGTCCGAGCCCGTTTTTCCACCGATACGAAAAACCGACCTCCACGGCCCAGCCCACATCGACCAAGCAGCCAAAACCATCTGGGCAAAGGCGTTTCGTCGATAGCGGAATCACGAGCCCCGTCTCCGGGCCAATCGCAAAGGCCCCTTCCCGCTTGGAGGGCCCCCCAGGGAGCTCGGACGAATCGGCCAGAAGCGACGCAGGTGTGAGGAGCAGCGTGAGGCTCAAGCAGAGACCGGTGACGCGGGTTGGCACGGCCGTAGCATAGAGGCCGATAACTCGCCTAGACAAGATTGACAGTCCCCGACCCTCTCTTATAGTAGCGCCGATTCGACCCCCTCAGAGGCTTTCGGATGGAGATTTTCCTCAATAAGCGCGCGATGCGCCAGGTGCGGCTCTCGGTTGCGGACGCGATCGAGGACGGCGAAATCGACGCTCTGCGCGACGACCTCGTCTCCACGTTCTCCGATGACGACATCGAAGAAATCGAACGCCGAATCGACAGCGGCGATTTCTACGATTTCGTAACGGAGATCCTGGACGAATGGTCTGGCGAAGACCTCGACGAGCTCATGGAGCTCTTGGAAACCCAACTCGCCGACGCGGACGTGGACCTCAAGTACACCCCGCCCGAAAAAGACGACGAGGACGAGGAAGAAGACGAGGACGAGGAAGAAGACGAGCTGATCGTCGAAGACTCCGACGACGACCTCTAATCACTGGCGCCAGCCGCGGCCGATTGACAGCCCCCCATGGTCACGCTACCAGCTTCGGCCTAAATGCCACCGTAGCTCAGTTGGTAGAGCAACGGTTTCGTAAACCGTAGGTCATCAGTTCGACTCTGATCGGTGGCTCCATCTTTTCGGGCACTTGTGAGTAGCTGACGAGCGACCTACGCACTGGCGTCAGGGCGAGAGTCGAGCGACGACGCCGAAGCGGTCTCCGAAGAGTGGATCGCCGACGCGGGAGCTTCCCGCGACCACGATGCGGCCCTGGTCGTCGATTGCGACCGAGCCGCCTGCCTCGTCACCGCCGAAGTCGAGAAACACGATGCCGTTCTCGCCGAAGCCCGCGTCGATCTCGCCATCAGGGCGAATGCGGACGACGAAGAGGTCGTCGTCGTCGTTGTTGCGTTCTGAGGTTGCACCGGCGATCACGATGCGGCCGTCGGACTGCACGGCGGAGCTGACTGCAAGCTCGGCGCGTCCGAAGTCATATGTACTGGCGCCGTTGCCTGCGAAGCATGGATCGGACTCGAGCGAGCCCGGATCGGTCCCGGGCCGGAAACGCGCGGCCCACACGTCCCAGGTGACGCTCAGGCCCGAGCCGATCTGCTTGGACCCACCCAACACGTATTGTGCACCTGCAATCTCTTCGAACCGGCGTGCCGTGCCGCCAGGACCGAGGTTCAAGTAAAGGAGGCCGGCGGTACCGTCGGCGTCGACTACTCGGACGCCGGTCCCCAACCCGAGTAACCAGTCTGCAGTGGCGCGGCGTATGGTGGGGATGCCAACGAACCCCGAGTCCATCGCAATGCCCTCTGCACCGAACGTCGGGTCGGGCGAGCCATCGGGTAAGAACTGATAGATGCTGCGGGCCCCCGCGTCGGTGACAAGAACTCTTCCGTCGGGCAGCGCCACGACCCGACCCGATCCGGTATTTGCCTGACGCAAATCGAGCACGAGGCCCTCGTCGCCAAAGGACGAGTCGAGTGTCCCGTCCGGCATGTAGCGAGCAAGCAATAGATTGAGGCCCCCGCCTGGTGGTTGTCTCACCCCATGCAAAAGGATGCGACCATCCGTGCGCTGTGCAATCGAGAGCCCCTGGCTGTCGGCGCCCCCCGTGTAGGCCAGTGCAACGCCATTGTCGCCGAAGGTCGTGTCGAGCCCCTCGCCGTCGGGCAGGACGCGCACGACGGCCATCCGCACCTCGGACGCCCCAAGCAGCAATCGACCCTGTTCGTCGATGAGCAGATCACCGATCCCCGTGCTGCCCGCCGAGCCAAGCTCGAAGCTGAACCTGCCGTCGGTGCCGAACGAGGTGTCGATATCACCACCAGGATCGTCCGGATAGGTGGGAGCCGGAATCTCGCACTGGGGCGGACACCATGGCAGAGGCCCTCCCGCCAGGGTACAGCCAGGAAGCGCCATCCCATGAACACTGAAGCCCGAGATGGTCGCGGAGATCGTGTTGGCGACGGGATCGACCACGCTGCCAGGAACGGGAACCATCTCCGCCGCGTCGTGCGAACTCGCAAGCATGATGAGCTCATTCTCGTCCACGCCGGCCGGGATGTCCGTTTGCTCGTAACTCAGTGTAAGCGTCACGGGCGCGCCGAAGATGGCGCCATCCGGCCCGAAATCGAAGGTGGTAGGGGTCACCATGCCTGGCACGCCAACGTTCGACAGCGGACTGACACGGATGTCGGTGTCCTCGGACACAGCGCCTGGAGAGAACGCAAGTACCACGCGACCGACTTGCGCATTGATCACGCCGCCCGCAGGACCGACCGTACCCGCATAGTCGATGACCAGACCGTCGTTCGGGGTGCCTCCGGATCCGCCCGCGGCGCCGACTCCGCCAACGCCACCCGCACCGGCATCGCCACCGATGCCGCCAACGCCCGCGGCTCCACCGGCACCGCCCGTGCCACCGACGCCCGCTGCACCGCCGCTGCCCGCATCGCCAGCCGTGCCCGCGACACCGCCGCTCCCGGCCGAGCCACCCGCGCCGCTGGCGCCACCCGCACCACCGGCACCGTTGTCACCACCGCCCGAGCTGCAGGCGACCAATCCCCACGCCAACAAAACCGTCAGCCCCCAGTATCGAAGCGTACTGCGCATGTTCTTCTCTTTCTTGCGAATCAAGCGCAAAGGTACACTCCGCGTTTCCAAAATTGAAAGAGATCCGACCGAGGTTGAGCAGAAAGTCGGGATGTCACACAACAACTCCAAGCCCTTGGCCGATAAGCGCGCGGCCGTCCGTACTCCGATCTGCGCAGCCTACGAGCGGCTTGAGGCCGTGCCAGACGTCAACCTGGGTGCGCTCGCACTGGGAAGCAGCCTAGCGCTTGCTGCAGTGAGTGTCGTCGCTCGCTTCTTTCAGAACGCCGACTCGTCCATGTCCATGAGGGACAAGTCTGAGCCCTTCAGTTGCGCGAGCCGCATGTCGAGCTTTGGCAGGACGGTGCTGGCGAAGAAGCGAGCGGAGGCGACCTTGCCCCGGTAGAACGCAGAGTCGGACTCACCAGCCGCTCCGAGCTTTTCGTTCGCGATTACGGCTTGATCCAGTAGCAAGTATGCGATGAGTAGCTCGGCGAGTGAATCCAGAAGACGGTTGGCATTGAGACCAACCCAATAGACCGACTCTTGCATTCGAGCGAGCGCAGTCTGCATGCTGTCTTGCATGACGCTCAGCGCGTGAGCCAGCTTCGCACGCTCCTCCACGAAAGCGGCGCCGCCGCGCTCTTCGGCGACCAATTTCGCGGCGTCGGCGAGCACGGCTTGAAGAGTCTTTCCTTGGTCTCTAGCCACTTTCCGGAAGAAGAGGTCGAGTGCCTGAATGTGTGTCGTGCCCTCGTAGAGCGTGTCGATCTTCTGGTCGCGAATGTATTGCTCGACGGGATAGTCTTTGCAGAAACCCGAGCCACCAAAAGTCTGAAGCGAAACACTCAACAGCTCGTAGGTCTTCTCCGAGCAGTAGGCCTTGATGATCGGAAGCAACAGATCGCTCTTGCGGGCTGCGGCCGCGCGCGCGTCGTCCTGATCGCTTGATGCGACTTCATCTTGCAAGCGGGCACCGTAATAGATGAGCGCGCGCATTCCCTCGGCGTGCGATTTCTGCAGCATGAGCATGCGCCGCACATCCGGGTGTTCGATGATGCGCACACGTGGCGCCTCCTTGTCGGCCATCCGCTTCATGTCGGGGCCCTGAACGCGTTCCTTGGCGTACTCGAGCGCATTGAGATACGCGGTCGACATGGTGGACATCGACTTCAAACCGATGCTCATCCGCGCGTATTCGATGACGTGAAACATTTGCCGGATGCCATCGTGAACGTCGCCGAGCAGCAACCCCCGACATTGATCGCCTGCGCCGAGCGTTAGCTCACACGTTGCCGATGCGCTGAGGCCCATCTTCTTTTCGATGCCTGTGACAAGCGCGCCATTGCGCTCCGCAATACGGCCCGTCTCATCGACCCAGTACTTCGGCACCACAAACAGACTGAGGCCTTTGGTGCCGGGCTGTGCGCCCGTCGGCCGCGCCAACACGAGGTGAACGATGTTCGCGGGGCCGTCGAAGTCTCCATTGGTGATGAAACGCTTCGTGCCTTCGAGCTCCCAGACATCGTCGTGAAGATGCTTGGCAGTCGTACGCCCGGCGCCGACGTCAGAACCTGCGTCAGGCTCCGTTAGCACCATCGTCGCACCCCAATGGCCGTCGACCATATTGTTCACGTACCGCGATTTCTGTGCCTCGGTGCCGAGCTTGTCGATCAGCGCGGCAACGAAAGTGCCAAGAAGATAGAACGTGGCGGCCGGGTTGCCGCCCCAAAGCAACTCGAACGAGGCCCAACGAAGACTCGGCGGCGCACCCACACCGCCCAAGTGCTGCGGCAGCTCGAGCCCTTGCCAGTCGGCATCGTAGAACGCTTCTACCGCGGCTCGAACACTCGGCGGCAACGTAACGTCACCATTATTGAGAGTAAGCGGAGTCCGGTCCCCCGGCTCGAAGCTCTCGGCAAAGGCGCCCTTCGCCAGCTTCTCCACCTCGAGCAGCACGTTGCGGGCGGTTTCTTCGTCCATGTCCTCGAACGTCCCGCTACCCATGAGGTCCTGCGTACGGTTGTACTCGAACAAGTTGAACTGAATGTCGCGTACGTTGCTCTTGTAGTGGGCCATGAAACTCCTCGGTCGCCCCTGCGGGACACGGGTCGAACACTGCCAATCTGCCTAGCGGAGTGAGCACATGTGAGCAACCGACTACGACGAACACGGAAGAGATCCCCGACCGGCACCTGGTGGATGCGGGTGTGCCACGGGGCGCGGTGCGGACCGGCACCCAAGCGGAACGCTAGCTACCGGCGGGGCGAAGCGACAGCGCTGGGCGCTGAGCGTCGAGATGCCTCTGCATCCCCGATGCTCGAGCGTGAAAGAGCCGCACAGACTCAAAACGCGCCTTCAGCCGGCCGGGCAACATCGTAGCAGTCGGCTCGCGACCTCTGGACAGCTCCAAGCTTCTCCTCGGCAACCGGGTTTCACTTCGTCGTCCGCCGCCAACCTCGGTCGGGTCTTCTATGGCGGCCGAGAACGCGGTGCTCAAGCTCGTCGGCGCGAGAGCTGCGCCCACGTCTCATTTCGACCAGCCGAGCTCGTCCATGAGGAATGCGATCGTGTTCTCGGCCATCAAGGCGTGGGTCTCGACACCGGGGTGGCCGCCATCGCAGGCCAAGTCGACGAGCTCGTCGAGTTCGATGTCCGCCCCCGTGACCCGGGCGTCCCCCGCCGCGAGCCGCGCGGCAATTGCCGCGTCGATCGCCTCGCGGAGGCGCGCCGTCTCCGCGGCGTCGGGGAGCTTAGGCCAAATGCAGGCGATAATCGCGTCGGGGTGCCGAACACGAATCTGCTCCAGAAGCGAGGCGTAGGCGACCACGAACTCAGCAGGGAGCTCACCTTCGATGAGATCGTTGGCGCCAGCCGAGACGAACACCGCATCG
>Ga0316189_10001451_pt1 | contig 23520 bp, 15 predicted proteins | sample LowCovwburrow_MG_FD_204930 | JGI IMG/M metagenome (GOLD analysis project Ga0316189, IMG submission 204930) | Coastal sediment microbial communities from Maine, United States - Lowes Cove worm burrow | ecosystem: Environmental > Aquatic > Marine > Coastal > Sediment | place: USA: Maine... | reverse complement strand
CGAACACAGTTCATCCACATCCACCAGGCGCATATCCTTGCGCTCGTGAGATTTCAGTTCAACCAGCAGTTGCTCCGCGGCCGACTTGCGAGCGCGGGCCGTGGACGGATTGTAAAGGCCAGACAGCGCCGATTGGCGCATGAACCCGTGAAAGCCTGACTCGCTATAGTCTTTTTCCGCTACTGTCATTGACCGGTCCAATCCGATTTCACCCACCCTGACGCTTCATAGTCGTCATCCCGGCGGTCGAGGTCAAGCAGGCGCAACTGGCCGGCACGGCCTGATCTACTAGACTCAGGGGATTCGACCTGCCCGCCGGAGAAACACAATGCTGAATCGACGCACCTTCTGCCAGGCCACATTGACGCCCGCGGCCCTGGGCCTGCTTCTCGGTGGCAGGCAGGTTTGCGCCGCCATGCTGGCAGTCGACCGAGATCTAGAGGCGATCAATCTCGACGGTGAGCAGACCACCCTGCAGCGCGCAGCCGTACAGGAGTTGTCCGACGCGCTGAGCGGCCCGCTGTTGCTGCCGGGCAACGCAGCCTATGACCTTGCTCGCCTGGTACGAAACGCCGGCATCGATAAACACCCGGCCCTCATCGCACAGCCTACCGGCGAGGCCGATGTCAGCAACGCCGTTCAGTTTGCCCGTGACAACGGGCTGGTTGTCGCCGTGAAGTGCGGCGGTCACAGTACCGCCGGCATGTCTACCTGCGACGGCGGCATGATGATCGACCTTTCGCAAATGCGTTACGTACGGGTAAGCCCGGGTGAGAAAGTAGCGTATGTGTCCGGCGGCAGCTTGTTGGGCCCTATGGACCACGAGTCCATGGCTCATGGCCTTGTGACGGTTGCCGGCACCGTGTCTCATACCGGGGTTGGTGGTCTGGCCACAGGTGGTGGTTTCGGGCGTCTCGCCAGGCGGTTCGGATTGACCCTCGACAATATGCGTGCCGCAGATGTTGTAAGCGCTGACGGACAACTTCGGCATGCCAGCGCCCAGCAGAACCAGGACCTGCTATGGGCCGTCAAAGGTGGGGGTGGAAATTTCGGTGTAGTGACATCCTTCGAGTTCGACCTGCATCCTATGCAGCGCCAGGTCATCGCCGGTGACCTGGTTTATCCCCTGGACCGACTGCGCGATGTGCTGGAGTTTTACGCAGAGTTTTCAATCGATGCGCCCGATGAACTGCAGACCGACCTCGTATTCGGCTACCCTCCGGCAGGTAAGCCCGGCTTTGTGGTACTGGGGCTTTGCTACAGCGGGGATCCAGCTAGCGCGGACAGGGTGATGGCCGCAGTGAAAACGCTGGGCAAGCCGATGGCTGGCGAGTTGGCACCGACCGACTATGTTGAGCTGCAGCGCAGTGGTGACAGCTCCCTGCCCCGGGTGAACGCGACCTACCTCAAAGGCGGCTTTATCACCGGAATTACACCGGCACTGATCGATACGCTGATCGGTGGCCTTGAACCGCACCCGGATCGCTCAACCCAGATCATCTTCCAGCAGGCCGGTGGGGCTATCAAACGCATACCCGTCGAAGCCACCGCCTTTGCTCACCGCTATGCAGAGTACAATATGATAGCTACCATGGCATGGAAACCGGAGACGGCAGCCGCGGATCACGTACTGGCCATCAAGCGCTACTGGCGTTCACTGCTACCCTTTACCCATGGCTTTTATGCCAATGAGGCTGATGCTGACAATGCCGCCCTCCATAACAGCAACTACCAGGCCAATTTTCCACGACTACTAAAGATCAAGCGGCGCTATGACCCGGACAACAACTTCCGACTGAACGCCAACATTAGACCCCGGGAAGGTCTGGCAGCGAGGTCTGACTGGTAGATATGGCCGGGGCGGAGTGCTGGTCGCTGCGCGGCTGCGGCGACCAATAACGATTAGCTCAATCACCTGCAGGAGACACTGGCCCTGCTCACATGAATCGCACCACGCAAGGAACAAGAACCAAATGAAAGCATCAGATCTGTTTGTCAGCGCACTGGAAGCAGAGGGCGTGGAGTACGTATTCGGCATACCCGGGGAAGAGAACCTGGATTTACTGGAGTCACTGCGCAATTCACCTATCAAACTGATCCTGACCCGACACGAGCAGGGCGCGGGATTCATGGCGGCGACTTACGGCCGCCTGACCGGCAAGGTAGGCGTCTGCCTGGCAACGCTGGGGCCGGGCGCAACCAACCTGGTAACCCCCGCCGCCTACGCACAATTGGGTGCCATGCCCATGTTGATGATCACTGGCCAAAAGCCGATCAAAACCAGCAAACAGGGTCGCTTCCAGGTCATAGACGTGGTCGATATGATGCGCTCGATCACCAAATACACCACCCAAATCGTCAGTGGCGACCGAATCCCCTCGGTTGTAAGGGAGGCCTTTCGGCTGGCGCACGAGGAGCGGCCCGGCGCGGTGCACATCGAATTACCGGAAGACATTGCAGCGGAACTCACCGGCGCCAAACTGATTCCACCCAGCGCTGTGCGCCGCCCCATTGCCGAATACAAGTCCATAGCAGCGGCCGTGCGCATGATCGAGGATGCCAGCGCGCCGGTACTGTTAATCGGCGCCGGCGCGAACCGCAAGCTGACAGCCAAGACCCTGAGGCAGTTTGTAGAAAAAACCGGAATACCCTATATCACCACGCAGATGGGCAAGGGTGTGCTGGATGAGAGCGATGAGCTGTTCCTGGGTAATACCGCACTTTCGGACGGAGACTTCGTGCATCGTGTCATCGCACGGGCCGATCTGATTATCAATGTCGGTCACGACGTGGTGGAGAAACCCCCATTTTTCATGCAACCCGACGGCGTAAAGGTCATCCACGTCAACTTTGAATCGGCCTGCGTCGACCCGGTTTACTTTCCACAGCTGGAAGTCGTCGGTGATATCGCCAACAGTATCTGGCAAATCAAGGAGGAGATTACCCCTCAGGAAGACTGGACACTGCAGTACTACAAGGACCTCCATGCTGCCTATATCGCGCATCGTGAGGAGTCGGAGAATGACGACCGCTTCCCGGTTCTGCCGGAGCGACTGGTGCGGGATGTGCGTAGGGCAATGCCCCGAGATGGCATCGTGGCGCTGGACAACGGCGTTTACAAAATCTGGTTCGCACGCAATTACCCGGCTTACTACCCTAATACGCTGCTGCTCGACAATGCGCTGGCTACCATGGGCGCGGGCCTGCCATCAGCCATGGCCGCAAAATTGGTCAATCCCGACAAGCCGGTGATCGCGGTTTGCGGAGACGGTGGTTTTATGATGAACAGCCAGGAGATGGAAACAGCCGTTCGCCTGGGCCTGCATGTCATTGTGCTGGTGTTGAGGGATGATGCCTACGGCATGATCAAGTGGAAGCAAGCGCATATGCATTTTACCGACTATGGCCTGGATTATGGCAATCCTGATTTCGTTGCCTATGCCCGCAGCTACGGTGCCAAAGGCTGGCGTATCGACGACACCTCGGAGTTACTCCCGATGATAGAGCGTTGCCTTGCCGAACCCGACATTCACCTGATTGAGGTGCCGGTGGACTACAGTCTCAATGATGAAAAGCTCAACAAGGACATTCGCAACAGGAGCCAACAGCTATAAAGCGCGCTATGCAGATCGCGCAAACCAGGCATCGGATAATCACTAACCACCGAAGCTATAGCGTAATCCGGCGTAGATCGATTGTCCGGGTGCTACATAGCCATAGACTTCCTCGTAGTCTTCATCAAAAGCGTTTTCCAACCGCGCATGCAGCCGCAGGCGAGAGCTCAACTGGTAGCTGGCAGCGATATTAACCAGGGTAAACGAGTCGAGCTCCACCCGCTCCTGAAAGGGTGGCACCGGGGGAAAGAAAAAGTCGTCCTGCTTGCCATTATAATCCACACTGATATTCAGGTTGGCACGGTTATCAAGGAAACCCCAGTTCAGTGCCGCACTGGCGATGTGCTCGGGCCGCCGTATCTCGTCGGAGTCTTCGCCGGTGAAACTGTCCTCCTCCGTTGCGTCGAGCCAGGTATAGGCAACGCTCAGGCTCAGGTTTTCTATCATCAACCAGGACCCGTTAAACTCGATGCCCTTGCGGTCGCTGTTTCCCGGTTCGTTCTCCGCAGTAAAGTTCCCACTGACCGGATCGAAGACAAACCCGTTTATCTCGTCCTCGAGTTCTTCCTGAAACCAGGTAAGACCCAGGCTTACCCTGTCGGCAAATAGCCGCTGGTCAACACCCACTTCCCAGCCTGTAGACTCCTCAGGCTTGAGGTCGGGATTGCCGACAAAGTCGTTATAGTAGCCAAAGCGCTCAGTAAAGGTGGGGTTCTTCACGCCCGTCCCGTAGGCCGCCCGTAATTTGGTGTGGCCGTCGTTTATTCTCCAGGCAGCGCTGACCCGCCCGGTGGACTTATCATCGAAATCACTATTGTCATCGTTGCGGGCACTGGCCAGTAAAGATACGGCATCGGTCAGCTCAGCCCTGTACTCGAAAATCCATGAGTTGGTGTCCATCTGTTCGTCGCGATTAGGATCGCCAAAGTCTGTTGGACCGCGCTGCTTGAAGTCCTGATCCTGGCGCTCAAATGCACCCGTCACGGTATGCCCCTCAGCCAGCTGGTAGCTGGTCTGGTAGCCGTAGATCACCACATCGGCATCCGCCTTGGTGATATCGAATCCCGTGGGTGCGAACGCATTCTCACTACGATTTTTGTTGTTTGTGTCTACTACTGCATAGCTCAACTGGTGCGACCAGCGATCCCCATACGTATCCAGGGCTGCGACAACTTGCCCGTACAGCTGGTCGGCGTCGGTCTTGTTGGCACTGTCCGCAGGGAGGCCCGTGTCAAAGTCGATGGCGTCAAAATCGGTGCTTGAGTCGACGTAACGCAGGTCGGAATCCAGTCGAAAAGTTTCGGTAACCCGGTATCCAAGGCCCATATTGAGAGTCTGGTTTTCGTATCCGTCATCTTCAGAGCCCTGCCGCGAGATGTTTTCCCCGTCGGTTTCCACGCTGTTTGCACTAAAACTGGCACGCCATCGATCATCCGCATAACCACCAGTCGCACCGTAGTTTTGCCAGCTATTGCTGCCACCTTCGGCAACAACGCTCCCGCCCAGCCCCTCATCAGGCCGTTTTGTGGTGATGTTGATCACGCCTGACAGGGCATCACTACCCCAAAGCGCACTTTGCGGGCCACGTATCACTTCAACGGACTCGATATCGTAATTAACCAGGTGCGCCCAGTTGAACTCACCGTTTTGGGCAGGGTCATTTGCCCGGATGCCATCGATAAATACGAGCGTGTGATTTGCCTCCCCCCCGCGAATACGCACCTGCGTCTGCGCACCGAAGCCGCCGACCCGGTTTACCGCAAGACCCGGCACACTGCGCAAGATTTCGCCCAGCGAGGCGGTCTGTCGATGCTCCAGCAATTCGCTGTCAAGCACAGTGACCGCGCTGCCGACCGTGCTGATGGCAACAGGCTGGCGAGCAGCGCTGACCAGGACGGTCTCCAGTGTTTTCTCTCCGGAATCGGCAACGGCGGTGCCCGCCGACAAAGCCAGGATTACGGCTGAAGCTGGTGTTTTCATTGGATATCCCCAAACAGTAGAAAAGCCATTTTTTGGGGAGGGATTGCGGGCGCGCACAAGTGCGCAACCACAGATGAAGCCCTCCGCAACATCGTGTTCTCTGATCAGGCTGGTATCGGACTTGCGCCGGTTAAGGTCGCTTACCGTTGCGGGGGCAGCACAGGATTCAAACCTGTTTCCCAATTAACCCTGTGGAAAGGGCACCTGTTCAGAAGCGACACACGGTACGCGGCCAACATCCTGCAGTCAATCAATGGTTGCGGTGGGCATTACGGTACCAGCTACAGTTCCGGTTGGGTGCGGACAGCCGACGATGCAGCGCACGCTTTAACACGATAAAGTAGGGAATAGTTTTAAAGGACCTTGCTCGAGTGCCGACTGTATTTGCCGTTAACATCGCGGTTATCGCCTTGGTGGTAATGATTCACTACGAATTCATGTACCGCTTTACCCTGCTCATGCCACAGATGAAGATACGGCACCGCTTCCGAATTGTGCTGGGCGTGTTTGGCGCGCTTACCGCCCACGCGATCGAGGTCTGGATCTTTGCGCTTTCTTTTTATTGGATGCACCACGATCCCGGCTGGGGCTATTTCGATGGAAACTTTGATGGCAGCTTCTTCGATTGTGTTTATTTCTCCTTTACCACCTACACCACACTGGGTTTTGGCGATATCGTGCCCCATGGTGAGCTGAAATACCTGACCGGGCTTGAGGCTCTAACCGGTCTGCTGCTTATCACGTGGACAGCCTCATTCCTGTATCTTGAAATGACGCGTTACTGGGACGGGGATTAGGCTTATGCAAATGCACAATAGTCGTTTACCGGAGCATTGGACACCTGGCGAAACCGGATGAAAGCACTTTGGCTGGCCGTATTTTTCGGCACTCTTGCATGGTCGGCTATCAGTCCCAAGGATTATCCCACCTGGCTGCTGGAAGTGGCGCCGGCAGTGATCGGCCTCGTGCTAATAGCCGCGACTTACAATCGCTTTCGTCTGACACCGTTGCTTTACTGGCTGATCCTGGCCCACTGTGTGGTATTAATGGTGGGCGGGCACTATACCTACGCTGAAGTGCCGCTGTTTGACGACCTGAAGCCGCTGTTCGGGTGGGAGCGCAACAACTACGACAAGCTGGGCCACTTCATGCAGGGCTTTGTGCCCGCCATCCTGGCGCGGGAAATCCTGGTGCGAAAGGCGGTGGTTGCTTCGAATGCCTGGCGTAACCTGTTCATCGTCAGCGTTTGCCTGGCATTTTCGGCATTCTACGAGCTGCTAGAATGGTGGGTAGCGATCGCCACGGGAACGGCGTCGGAGGCTTTTCTGGGGACCCAGGGCTATATCTGGGATACACAATCGGACATGTTCCTGGCGCTGCTGGGTGCTCTTGCCGCACTGGCAACGCTTGGCCGGTTACATGACCGACAAATGGCCGCGCTGGGCGTTAGATGACCAGGTGACAGGCAAAAGTCAGGCAAAATCACCATATTGCGTCCTCGAGGCTGATTAACGCGGGGCTTTTACCTACAATCGCCTTGTGAAAAGCTAAAATAAAAACACTTGTCCGCACAAGGCGCCACCGTGAAACTCACTGCCAGCTCCCTGAATAATCCCGCGGCCGTCCTCGTTGCCGTCACCATCATCCTGGTGTTCGGGGTAGCCAGCTTGATCCGTTTGCCCGTGCAACTGTTCCCCGACATCGAAAACCCCAGAATCTCTATACAAACGGGCTGGCGAGCTGCCTCGCCCCGGGAAATCGAATCGGAAATCATCGAACCCATTGAAGCGGTGCTGCGCGGTCTGCCCGGGCTCAAGGAAATGTCCGCGGTGGCTAACCCCGGCGACGGCTGGGTACACCTGGAGTTTGGCCTGGAAACAGACATGCAGCGCACCCTGATCGAGGTGATTTCCAGGATGAACCGGCTCGATCCACTGCCCCGGGACGCGACCCAGCCTCAGATAATGTTGGGGGGAGACTCGGGAGACAAGCCGGCACTTACCTACTTTTTCATGCAGTTATTGCCAGGCACGCCCGGACAGGTCAGCGACTACATGCAGTTCATAGAGGACACGGTGCGGCCGGCGATCGAGGTGGTACCCGGAGTGGCCCGGGTAAGCGCATCCCTGGGTGGGGGCCGCGGCGAGCAGATACTGGAAATCCTGTTCGATCCCTATCGCGCAGCGCAGTTGGGTATTGACCTGCCAGCAACCGCCGCGCGACTGGGCCAGGCCAATGATGTCAGCGGCGGTTTTGTCGAAGTTGGCAGGCGCCAGTACACACTGCGATTTACCGGTCGTTATGAACCGCGTGAGCTGTCCGAATTCGTATTGGACTGGCGCGATGGACGCCCTGTGAAACTGGGCGATATCGCCGATATTCAGGTAACCCGCGGCAAACAGGTGCTGGTACAGACACAAAACGGCAACCCCGCGATAGGCATTCGTATTGATAAGGAAAGCGGCGCTAATGCCCTGCAGGCATTAAACGCCGTCAAAATGGTGGTCGAGGAACTCAATGCCACAGCGCTGAAGGACAGAGGACTGGTAATGGCCCAGTCCTTCGATGCCTCGGTGTTTATCTACCGGGCAATTTCACTGGTTTCGGGCAATATTTTTCTCGGCATATTTCTGGCGGTGGGGATTCTGTGGTGGTTCCTGCGGCGCTTGCGGGCGACTCTTATCATTGCAGTCGCCATTCCCATCTCCCTGTTGGCCACGTTCATCGTGCTGAACGCAGCGGGCCGCACCCTTAATGTGATCTCTCTTGCCGGCCTGGCATTCGCAGTCGGCATGGTTCTGGACGCCGCCATTGTTGTACTGGAAAACATTGTACGCCTGCGCGAAAAAGGTCTGCCGGCAACTGAGGCATCTCTGGAGGGGTCCGGTCAGGTATGGGGTGCACTGTTGGCCTCTACGGCAACGACAGTGGCCATTTTCCTGCCGGTATTGTTCATGCGTGAGGTCGAGGGGCAACTGTTCGCGGACCTGGCAATTACAATAGCAATCGCCGTTATCGTCTCTACCCTGGTCGCAGTAACCATCATTCCATTGGCCGCCAGGACCTGGCTTCGAGAGAAATCCCTGAAAGACCACAATGAAAAGTTGTGGAAGCGTATTACCTGGGGGGTTATGGGGATCACCAATACAGCCCGTAAACGCTGGATGGTGGTCGCCGCCATGGTAACGCTACCGCTGGCGCTGAGTGTGGCACTGCTTCCCGAGCTGGACTACCTGCCGCCAGTGAAACGCGATGCGGTGGACGCCTATTTCTGGTTTCCCCCGGGTGCTGGCGAGCACACCATTGCCAGCGAGTACCTGCAGGTACTGGATGAGCGAATGGCCCCCTTTATGAGCGGTGAGCGGGAGCCGGCATTGAAAAACTATTACATCCTGAACTGGCCGGGTGGCGGTACTATCGGCGCCCGGGTGCTGGACCAGGACAAGGTCAAGGACCTGGAAAAAATTATCAACGAAGAAATTTTTGCCAACCTGCCGGACCTGGAGCACTACGCGGCGCAAGGCAACCTGTTTTCCGGCTTTGGCGGTGATCGCATGATAAAGCTGCACCTCCAATCCGGTGACCGTGCCGCCCTGTCGGAGGTGGCCAGATTGGCCGAGAGCCTGATTGAAGAGGCGCTTCCCGACGTCGGCATCAACGCCAACCCCTCCCTGGAACAGGCGGAGCCGGAACTACAGCTGGTGCCTAATGATCGACGTATCTCAGAGGCGGGCTGGAACCGCGCCGATGTCGGGGTATTGGTACGAGCCCTGGGCCGGGGCCAGTATGTGGGTGAGCACTTCAACGGCGAAAAGCGCATGGATATCATCCTGCGCTCCCAGCCCTGGGATTCGCCGGAAAAACTCGCCTCGATGCCGGTGGCAACCGGTAACGGCGCCATCGTGCCGCTGTCTGAGCTGGTAGATATCCGCCGCACGGTAGGGCCCGATCAACTGGTGCGTATCGACAGTCGTCGCACCGTCACGCTGGATATTTACCCCAACGAAGAGATGTCCCTCGAACACCTGCTGCAAATCATCAAATCCGACGTCGAGCCGCGCCTGCGCACGGTCATGCCCAAGGACGGCAATATCCTCTACGGCGGCAGCGCCAATGCCCTGGGCAGGGCAATCAAGTCCATGGCGGGCAATTTTGCCCTCGCCCTGGTCGTGCTGTTTTTGCTGATGGCAGCGCTGTTCCGCTCTCCCCGGGATAGTGCGATGGTCGTACTGGCCATGCCCCTGGCGACGGTCGGCGGCGTTATCGCACTGCGCCTGCTCAACCTGGTGACATTTCAGCCACTGGACCTTCTGACCATGATAGGCTTTGTCATCCTGCTGGGCCTGGTGGTGAATAACGCCATATTGCTGGTGCACCAGACCCGCACTGCCGAACGGGGGGGATTGGCTCGGCAGCAAGCCGTGGAGCAGGCCCTTCAGACTCGCTTGCGACCTATTTTCATGAGCACCCTGACCAGTATTTTCGGCATGTTACCGCTGCTGCTGCTCCCCGGGGCTGGCAGTGTCATCTACCGGGGGCTGGCTGGAGTGATAGTTGGCGGCATGTGCGTCAGCACCATTTTTACGGTTGTGCTGTTACCCTGCCTGCTGCGCATGGGCGAAAAGCGGCAGCGATTCGATACCGAAACGGACGATCGCCACCATGATGGCCTGAAATCAGCCGCATGAGCACGGCAAAGGGAACCACAACATGAAGTACGCAGGCACTTTTGCTGCCCCTCTCGCCACTATCATACTGGCCCTGGCGGCAAGCCCCATCCTGGCGGCCCAGGACACGACTGCCATAGTCGAGGTTGCCGCAGTGACGCGTGGCAAAGACACCGCCGTCCTGAAACTGCCTGGCACGGTAATGAGCAGGCAAGACGCGCAAATTTCTGCCGAGGTAACCGGTCGGCTGGTCTGGGTCGCTGAAGTAGGGGACCTGGTCGCGAAAGATGAGCCACTGGCAATCATCGATGATCACCTGCTGCAACTGGAATTGCGCAACGACTGGGCGGAGATCGAGCGGCTCAAGGCGGATATCGAATATAACCAGCGGCAAATTGCACGACTGGAAAAACTGGCCGAGCAAAACAACACCTCCAGGTCGGGTCTGGATGAAGTGCAATCGCGGCTGCAGATGTTGCTACAGGAACAGAGTATTGCTGAAGTCGCCAAGGACCGCACGGTCTACGACCTGGGGCGGGCGAGAGTACGAGCGCCCTTTTCAGGCGTGGTTGCCAGCCGGGAAGCGGATGTAGGGGAGTACACCGAGCCTGGCGACCTGCTGCTGCGCCTGGTGGACACCGAGTCACTGGAGATCAGCGTCAATGCGCCGCTGCGGGCGGCTCGCTTCAACCCCCCGGGCTCCGGTGTCCGGGTGGAAGCCGAGGGCCGGCATTTGACCGCCCCGATAAGGGCGCTGGTACCGGTCGGGGACAGCCGGTCACGGATGATGGAACTGCGTCTGTCGCTTGAGCCGGGCCACTGGTATATCGGTGAAGCAGTGACGGTTGAACTGGCCGATGGACTGCCTACGGATGCCCTGAGCGTGCCCCGTGACGCGCTGGTTTTGCGCGACAAGGAGGTGTTCGTTTACAAACTGTCCGCCGACAATACGGCCATAAAAGTGCCGGTGATTACCAGCCCCGGGCGGGGCGAGAATATTGCCATCGAGGGCGACCTGGAGCCGGGGTCCCTCGTGGTCGTGCGGGGCGCCGAGCGTCTGCGTGACGGCCAGGCAGTAAAAATCAGGCAGGGCGGCCGGCAACTGACAACTCTGCAACAGCCCGGTTGAAGCCAGCTCAGGAGACGAAAACAGAGCCCGCCGCGCCAGCGGATCGCGCAATAACCTGGCCGATAATCTCTGCCTGCCCATAGCCACCATCGCGCAGCTCATCCCGCAATGCCTGGGCCCGATCTGCGGCGACGCCAATCAACAGTCCACCACTGGTCTGGGGATCAAACAGGATTTGCAGCCTGTCGTCATCGACTGGCGCCGTGCATTCCAGCGCTGAAATGGCCTGCTTGTTAACCGGGTGCATGCTACTACGCACACCGTTGTGCAAGTGCTCCGAGACACCGTCCAGCATAGGTAGTTGCGCCAGCTGCACCTCGGCCGCAAGTCCTTCCCCTAACATCTCAAGCAAATGGCCCAGCAAGCCGAAGCCGGTAACGTCGGTGCAAGCGCTCACCCCATTAGCAAGCGCTAACTTCGCTGCCGGGCCATTACTGACAAGCATCGATTGGGTTGCGGCGCAAATTTGGCGACCATCCGCGAGTTGCTGCATATGGGCCGCAAACAATACACCGGTACCCAGCGGTTTGGTCAGAACAAGCTGGTCGCCTGCCACCAGGCCCCGCTTGGCAAGCTGATGGCCAGCGCCCGCCATGGCGACGCCATTGACCACGAAACCGATATTTAGCTCAGGACCCTGCATGCTGTGCCCGCCGGCCAGCAGGCAGTCGACACTGGCCAACTCATGCATGGCCCCCGCCAGCAACTGTTTCAATTCGCGCCGCAATATATCGTGACCGGCAAAAGGCAGGGTCACCGCCGCCAGGGCAGATACCGGCCTGGCCCCGCTGGCAAAAAGATCGCTAAGCGCGTGATTGGCGGCAATCCGGCCCATCAGCCAGGGGTCGGCAACCAGCTGGCGCAACATATCGACACTCTGTACCACCACCCCAGCCGCGCTGCCCGGGATAGGCGCGCAATCATCCACCACGCCGGCAGGCGGGCAGTGACCCGGAAACTCTGCAGCCAGCTCGCCCAGCACGCTTGCCAGTGGATCTGCCCCCACCTTGGCGCCGCAACCACCGCAAGGCGCTTGCGTCGCCGGGCCAGCCAGCTCGGGCACACGGCCCCAGTCGCCGCGAGGCATACTGATGGGTAGCTGCTCAAAGCGGCTCATAAACTTGCGGTCGATCGAGTCTTTCCAGCGCCACACCCATTGCCCCGTCACACTAAACGGCCCCCTGTCCGCGGTCGCGAGACGCTTTCCCAGGGATACCAGGGACAGGAAGCGCCGCTGGGGACGATGCGCTTGCAGAGGTTTACCCAACACGGCCGCGCGCAGGTTGTGGGCAAGTACCGGCGCCTGGCGCACCGCGTAAACGCCAGCCTTGGGTCGGGGGTGATTGACCTGGGTGGCAATATCACCCGCGCCGAACACGGACGGCTCTGCGGTAGACTGCAGGGTATCGGTCACGGCGAGAAAACCGCGTTCATCAACCGGCAGGCCGCTGCCGGCTATCCACGGTGCCGCGGCTGCCCCGGTGCACCAGAACATCTCATCAAACGGCGCCTCGCGACCATCGGCAAGCCACAGACGGTTCGCCTCCACTCTCTCCACCCGGGCGTCCAGTGCCAGCGCCACGCCTTCACGCGCCAGCGCAGCCCTCACCGCTTTGCGTGCCCCACCGTTATAGCCCTGCAATATGTCGGGAGCGCCGCACCACAAGGAAATTTCCACTTCGTGCCCTGCCAGCCTGTGGGCCATGGCCAGCGCGAGTTCCACGCTGCCGGCGCCGCCACCTACAACAGCGATACGACGCCTGTCGGGGGCTGGCGAGAGCTCGAGTCGCTGCATCAGGTGTTGCCAGCGCTGCCACAAGCCCGCCACGGGCTTGACCGGCACCGCATGCTCGCGCGCCCCGGGCACCGAATCGAGTTCCGGCTGGGAGCCGATGTCGATGCTTACCAGGTCGTACTCGATGTCAGGCCGGTCAGCCAGCGACAGCCGCCTGGCAGCGGGGTCCAGGGCGGTGACTTCCGCGGTGATAAAACGTACCCCGCCCCACTGGCACAGGCGGGCCAGGTCAATATGGGTTTGCTCAAAGGTGTAATGCCCGGCGACAAGTCCCGGCAACATGCCCGAGTAGGGAGTGTGACTGGCCGGTGACACCAGGGTGATGCGCAAACCGGCGACCGGTTGCATAGCCAGCATACGCAAAGCCAGGGCGTGGCTGTGCCCGCCCCCGACCAGCACCAGATCCCTGGCGATTTGAGCCTGGCTTTGCACGCTCTAGCCAGCCCCCGTCGCCCAGGCGACCACCGCGTCCCGGTCGCCGTGAAACAGCACCTCACCTTCGCGCTGGGCAAACTGGTATTCGTACATGGGGTCGTAGTAGCGCTCCAGCAGGATGGCGATCCACTCACGATGTCCGGTGATATCGCCATTGGCTGATTGTGCCTCGAAGGCCGCCGCCATGATTCCACTCACCTGCTGGTAGCGCTCGCCGCCCAGGCGCTTGCGGATACGGCCAAGGTCATCCTTCAGCTTCTCGGTGTGGCGCGCCGGCCCCTGCGAGCCGTAGAGGGCCGCATAGCGGTGCCCCAGATCCAGGACATAGTCCTCGACAATTACCTCTACCCGCTCGGCCAGAGACTGCTCCACCACCGCCATCGGGCTTTGCGACATCCGCTGCCGCAACGCCTCGGGCAGGTAAAGTCGCCCAATCAGCCTACCCTCGTCTTCAACGTAGACCCGGGGCTGGCTGTCCGCCAATAGCTTGAGCAAAGCGATGCTGAGAGCGTTTTCGAAATCGATCTGGCTGGGCTGGGCTTCAGGCAGTTGGCCGAATGTCGAGCCGCGATGGCCGGCCAGACCCTCCAGGTCGACACTGCGCGCCAGCCGGTTGATTACCCGGGTCTTGCCGGTACCCGTCTTGCCGCTGATCAGGACCAGGTCGGCCCGGTCAACAGAACGCTCCAGCTCATCCAGCAAAAAGCGGCGCATGGCCTTGTAGCCACCCAATACCAATGGGTAATCAATGCCCGCGTCCTGTAGCCATTGCTGCACGGTTCGCGAACGCAAACCGCCTCTGAAGCAATAGAGATAGCCCTCCGGATGGCTCGCTGCAAATTCGGACCACCCTGCCAGGCGCTGGTCCTTAATTGGACCCGACACAAGTCGGTGACCCAGTTCTATGGCCGCCTCCTGGCCGTGCTGTTTGTAGCAGATACCCACCTCGGCACGCTCTTCGTCAGTCATCAGCGGCAAGCTGTGGGCCGAGGGAAACGCACCGTGGCTGAATTCTGCCGGGGCGCGCATGTCCATCATGGGCGCATCGCCCAGGAACAGTGTTCGATAATCAGCGGTGTCAGGGCGGGCGGTCATCGGGGTCCTACTCGGCTTCTCCGCCGAAAACGGTAATGATACGCTCCTGCAGGCCGCCGATGGCATCTGCCATCAGGGCAAAGTCTGCGTCCAGTCGCGCAGCCTCGTCATCCTCCGGCAGATCTTCATTTTCTTTCATCAGTTCGTCCGCAAACCTGAGGCGCCTCAGGCAAAGGTCCTCGGCCAGCACCAGTTGCAGGCGCTCGTCCCAGCCCAGCGACAAACGGGCTACCTGCTTGCCAGCGTGCAGATGAGTTTCCACTTCTTCACTCAGCAAATCAACGCCCCTGCAGCGCACGACACCGCCCTCCTCCCCGGGTTCGCGTAATTCACACTCATCCCCCAGCTCAAAGTCTTCCGGCAGGCTGCGATGCAGCAACCAGCCGGTCATGACCGCTACAGGGGCGTTGTTGACCTGGGGCAACAACACCGGAAAGCTGCCTATACAGTCACGCAACAAGTTGAGCAATTCCTCGGCCCGGTTGGCGCTGGCCGCATCGACAAAGACCCAATTGGTGCGGGTATCGATATAGGCGTACACGCTGGTCGAGCGGGTAAATGCCCGTGGCAGGCAGTCCTGAATGATCTCGTCCTTCAGATTGAGGCGCTCCTTGCGATAAACCTTACGAGCCTGCCCCTGTTCAATCTCGGATATTTTTTCCTCCAGCAGTTCCCGCACCACGGTAGAGGGCAGCAGCTTTTCCTCGCGCTTGAGTTTCACCAACAGCCGACCAGCGGCCGCGTGCACCAACTCGCCATCCTCCACGCCCAGGGGAGGCGTCCAGCCCAGGGAGAGCGCCTGGGATTTGGCACAGGGTTCGAAGCCCCGCTGGGCGAGCTGCTCGCCCAACTGCTCGGGCGAGAGGGTAAATGGGCTGGTCAGGCGGTAAGCCCGGATATTCTTGAACCACATAATCTGTTTCTGACTCCGGCAAAAGGGCGGGGATTGTAACCCAGTACAGGACCATTACCACCCGTGGAAAACAAACGGGGTTCGCTTGGCCGAAATCCGCCCTATGTACAACTTGTTGAGCCGCGCGGCAGCCAGAGACATTGTCTCCACAGCCCGAAAGGGCTTTAATTTCAGCTCCTTGAGACCAGCCGAAGCCAGCAGCTTACAAACCCTGACAAGAGGTAGTAGATAAAGATGGCGAAAAATGCCAAGGCCAATCCCGCCCACCCCCGCAAACTGAGGGATGTAAAAACGTGGGACAGGGAAACGGACGTCGCCATCGTTGGCCTGGGTGGTGCGGGGGCCTGTGCCGCCCTGGAAGCCGCGGACGCCGGCGCTGAGGTACTGGTGTTTGAGGTGGCAAGCGCTGGTGGCGGCTCAACCGCCCTGTCCAGTGCCGAGATTTATATGGGCGGCAGTGGCGGTACCCGGGTACAACAGGCCTGCGGCTTCAATGACGACACCGAGGACATGGTCACCTATATGACAATGTGCGCCGGACCCCAGGCGGACGAGGCGAAAATCCGCAATTACTGCGAGCGCAGCAGCGAACATTTCCAGTGGCTGGTGGACAAGGGTGTCCCCTTCAAGGACAGCTTTCATCAGGAACGGGCCATTATGTGCCTGACCGATGACTGTCTTCTCTATACCGGCAGTGAGAAAGCCTACCCCTACGCCCAACAGGCAAAGCCTTGCCCGCGGGGCCACAACCTGCAAGTGGAAGGCGACAACGGCGGCCCCCTGTTGATGAAAATACTGATGCAGAATGTGGATAGCAGGGACGCAATCACCGTGGACTATGAAACCCGCGCGCTGACCCTGATCGTGGATGAAGACGACACCGTAGTGGGACTGGTGGTCCGCCAGGACCGGCGTGAGCTCAATATTCGCGCCCGGCAGGGGGTAATTCTGTGTGCCGGTGGCTTTGTCATGAATGATGAGATGGTGCGCAAGTTTGCCCCGATGCTGACCGGGGGCAACACGCCCATAGGCAACCCCGGTGATACCGGCACCGGCATCCAGATGGGCATGGCGGTGGGGGGGTCAGCCATCAACATGCATGAGGGATTTATCAGCCTGCCCTACTACCCGCCGGCGGACATGACCCGCGGCATCGTGATTAATGACAAGGGGCAGCGATTTATCAATGAGGATGTCTACCATGGCCGGCTGGGCGCCTACGTGTTGCGCCAGCAGGCGGAGCGGATCTACTTTATCGTCACGGTGGAGCAATACGGTGACTATGAGAAAGTGAGCTACCTGGGTGCGCCCGTTGCCGGGACGGGGGAGACGATTGAAGAGCTGGAGGAGGAACTGGGCCTGCGCCAGGGCAGCCTGAAATATACGCTTGCCGTTTACAACGAGGACTGTGAGCGCGGCGCAGACTCCCTCTACCACAAGGCTGCCGAATGGCTCACCCCGCTTGAGCCGCCACTGGTGGCGCTGGATATCACGCCCGGCCGCGGTGCTTTCCTGCCCTTCTTCACCCTGGGCGGCCTGGATACCCGGCCCACCGGGGAGGTTCTGAACATCGAGGGTGAGGTCATACCCGGACTGTATGCCGCAGGCCGCACAGCTTGTGGTGTGGTGCGCCGCGCCGAGGGCTACAGCAGTGGCATGTCAGTAGGCGACGCGACGTTCTCCGGACGCCTGGCCGGCAAACAGGCGGCACTGGCCAAGCGCGAGTGAAGGATACCCTGCTGCCAGGCGGGCCCCGGACTTGTGCAGCTGGCCCCACACTCCTAACATAGCGGCGAGGCTGGCTCTCGCCGCACGGCGGGCAAGTCAAGCACAAGCATTCATCGCCCTTATGGACTGTCGCTTATGAAATACCTGCACACCATGGTTCGCGCCCGCGACCTTGACGAAACCCTGGACTTTTACGTCGACAAGCTCGGCCTGGTACAGGTCAATCGCTACGACAGTGAAGCCGGTCGCTTCTCACTTGTATTTCTGGCCGCGCCTGATGACGTGGAACAGGCCAGGGAAGGCAGCAGTCCTTTGGTGGAAATCACCTGGAACTGGGACCCGGAAGACTACGAAGGCGGCCGCAACTTCGGTCACCTGGCCTATCGGGTGGACGATATCTATGCGCTTTGCCAGCAGCTGGCTGACAAGGGGGTCACCATTAACCGGCCTCCCCGTGACGGGCATATGGCGTTTATCCGTTCACCCGATGGCATTTCCATCGAACTGCTGCAGGCCGGCGAGGCGCTGCCACCCCAGGAGCCCTGGCTCTCCATGCCAAATACCGGTAGCTGGTAATCGTCCCTCCCGACTCAAAGGCATCACCGGGGCGCGGCAGTATCACCACGCGCCTTATCGTCCTGCTGACACTTTGTGCCGCAGTCATAATCGGCACAGGCATGCTGGTGGACTACCGCCTCAACAGGGACGACATCCTGGAACGACTGCAACGTGAATCGCAGGACACGATCAACGCCGTCATTATCGACATGGAGAACTGGCTGGACGGGGTTGAGAGTTCCACCCTGCTGGTGGCGCGCATTCTGCAGCAACGACATTACAGCCACGAGGGCTTACTGCAAATACTGCGCGATGCCGTTGAGGTGAATGACGATATCTATGGCGCGGCTATCGCCCTGGCCCCGGACCAGGCAGACCAGGCCCGCGGCTTTGCCCCTTATTTTTTTCGCCGCAATGGCGAGCTCTCATACGCCAACCTGGCAGATCCTGACTACAACTACCAGGCGCAAGCCTGGTATACCGACGCCGTCGCGGCACAATCGGCCCTGTGGGTGGAGCCCTACTATGATGAGGGGGGCGGCAAGATACTGATGACCACCTTCGCGGTACCCGTGTATCGCGAGACTGATAGCGGCGAACGCTTTCTTTACGCCGTCGTGACCGCGGATGTCTCGCTGGCGGAACTGCATGATTACCTGCAGCGGCTGCGCCTGGGCAGCAGCGGATTCGGCACCTTGTTGAGTCGCAATGGAACCATCCTCAGCGGCCGGAACCCCGCCAACATCATGCGGCACTACTCGGACACGATCGTCGAGGAGGTGGACCACAACACCTGGCGGGAAATGTTCGATGCCGCGTTAAAGGGCCAGGTGGTCATACGGCACCTGACCTGTGCCGATGTGCCGGGCCGCTGCGTTATCCGGCTGGGCACACTGAAATCAACCGGCTGGCCGGTAGGCGTGGTCTACTCTGAGGATGAGATAACGGCTCCGCTGCGGGAGTTCGAACTGAAGACCGCGCTGATTGGCCTGCTGACAATGCTGATGATGGCCATCGCCGTGGCGATCGTAACTCGCAGGCTGACCCGCCCGCTTCAAGACCTGACCCTGGCCAGCGATCGCATTGCACAGGGCGATCTGGAAACCCCGCTGCCAGCTGTCAGGGGCAATGATGAAGTCGCAAGGCTGATTCACTCCTTCACCGCCATGAAAAAGGACCTCAAGTCCTATATTGCGGACCTGGAAACTGCTACCGCCAGGCGCAGCCGGCTCGAGGGTGAACTCGGGGCCGCCAGGGAAATCCAGATGGCGATGCTGCCGCATGGTGGCGAAGCGAATGAAGTGGCCGAGGATTTCGGGCTGTGGGCGCGGGTGCTGCCGGCCCGCTCTGTTGGCGGTGACCTCTACAGCTACTTCTGTCGCGACAGGCTGTTGTTTATCACCGTGGGCGATGTGTCGGACAAGGGCGTACCCGCAGCGCTTTTCATGGCAAGGGCAATGAGCCTGATCCAGCAACTGGCGGCTACCGCCGACGATCCCGCTGCGGCCGTGGCCTTGCTGAACGAGGCGCTGACCAGCGGCAACGACAACTGCATGTTCGTCACCCTGTTCCTGGGAATACTGGACCTGGATAGTCTCGAGCTGCGCTTCGCGAGCGCCGGGCATACCGCCCCCAGCCTCGTTCGCGACGGCGGCGTCAGCTCGCTGTTGCAGGAGACGGGACCCGCGCTGGGCCTTTCGCCGGACCTGGCGTTCCCGACCAATACTGTCGCGTTACACCCCGGGGACCGACTGGCAATATTCACCGACGGAATCGACGAGGCCTTCAACGAGCAGGATCAGATGTTCGGCATCGCCCGGTTCAATGCCGCGTTGCTCGCTGCCGGCGGCCTCTCAACCGGCACCGCGGGTCGTGAGTTGTTCGACACCCTGGCCACATTCACCGGCGCTAAACCCCAGTCCGATGACATCACGCTGTTACTACTGGACATAGCGGACCCGCAGCGGCTTACGCTACAGGCCAGCAGCGAGTTTCCCCTGGGACCCAAGCTGACAGGCAGGGTAGAGGCGTGGCTGTGTGAGGTACTGGAGCAACTTGCACCGCCGCAGGAAGCTCTCGGTGAATTGCTGCTGGCAGTAGAGGAAATCGTATCCAACGTATACAAATACGCGAAACTGCCTGCCGGAGCAGCGCTGCAGATTACAGCCGAAGCGGGTGCGCAGCAGATAGAAATAGAAGTGACCGACGAAGGAATCGCCTTCAATCCGCTGGAGGAAGCGCAGCGAGCAGAGCTTGGCGCCAGCATCGACGACGCTGCGATCGGCGGCCTGGGCGTGCACCTGATCACGACCATGACAGAGCGGCAAAGCTATCGCCGGACAGGTGGCTGCAATATACTCAGGGTCACAAAATTTATCGCAAAACCGCAGGATTAGACCATCGACGCGTCCAGTCCTGACCAAGGGGAACATACGATATGGAATTGACTACCACGGTCACCAACGACGAGCAGAACTCCGTTGCACGGATTGCGCTGGCCGGCGCACTCAACACCGATACTGCACCGGATTTTGAAAAGCAACTGTCTGCCGTGCTGGCCGGGCAGCAAAACCTGATTCTGCTGGACATGAAAGACCTTGATTACATCAGTTCTGCCGGGCTGCGGGTGATCTTCAAGGGCGCCAAGCAGGCAAAAGCGTCGGGGCAACGCATGGCCGCGGCCAATCGCAAGCCGCATATCGACAAGGTATTCGAAATACTGAAGGCGCTACCGGACATGGCCGTGTTCGCCAACGAACAGGAACTTGACGACTACCTCGACGCCATGCAGAAACAGGTACGTGACAACTAGCGGAAGATACTCAGGCTGATTGCTGTTGCACGACCGGGTCGCGCAGAAAGTTCACGATCCAGCGCGCCACCCGCTGCTGTTCCGGCGCAACAGCCAGTGACGCCATTCCGGTGGCATACGCCTGCTCCCCGATCATCTCTCGCCGAAAGTTCATGATTTCCCGAGAGTACTGAGCCACAAACTCCGGGTGCCCCTGAAAGGTCAGGATATGATTGCCCACCTGGCAGACGGCATTTTCACAAAATTCACTGCCGGCCAGCACCGCGGCACCCGCGGCGTTGCGCACCACCTGATCCTGATGGCTGGCGAGAATACCGAACTCCAGGGCCTCTTTGTCGTGCCACTTCGGCGCCTCGCTAAACCGATAGTATTGCAGGCCGACACCCCAGCCCTTCGATGACTTTTCGGTCTTGCCGCCCAGGGCCTGCGCCACCAGCTGGTGTCCAAAACAGATCCCCACCAGTTTTTTGCGGCGCTGGTCCAGCTGCCGCACGAAATCCATCAGCTCGCCGATCCAGGGTTTGTCATCGTACACGCTGGATTTGCTACCGGTAATCAGGTACGCATCGACCTCGTCAATGTCTGCCGGATACTCGCCGTTCTCCACATCATAGACCTGGAACTGCAGATCCGGATCGGCCTGGCCCAGCAGGTCGACGAACATATCGGGGTACTCCCCGAATTCCGGCACCCACTCCGGGCGGACCGTGTCAGTTTTCAAAATGCCGAGTTTCATTGCTGTCCTGTGGCTACTGCTAATCCGATTTGCGGCGTCCAGGTGTGGCGCCAGAGCTGAAATATCATAGGGTTGGCAACCAGGCCTGTCCATAACACAAAAGGGCAGCATTCAGCGCCGCCTGATAAACCCGGAACCACTCCCGGCCGTTGCCCGGGATGCCTTGGGCAAACCCGGCGGATAGGGTACTGTGTACCCCTTTTTGCCGACAAGGTTCTGCCTCGCTCATGTTGCCCGCACTCCTGCTTTTGCCCCTGTTATTGTTCACTGGCCCCGGCCACGCCTACACCGGCAGTGAAGCCTGCAGGGATTGCCACGCCCAGGAGTACGCGAACTGGCAGGGCTCCCACCACGACCTCGCCATGCAGTTACCCACCCCTGAAACCGTGGTGGGAGACTTTGAGGACACCGAGTTCGAGTACCACGGAGTGAGTACTCGCTTTTACCGTGAAGGCGACAAATACAAGGTTCGCACTGACGGGGAGGACGGCAAGCTCACCGATTTTACTGTTGAATACGTGTTCGGCGTCTACCCCCTGCAGCAGTACCTGCTGCCTCTTTCACGCGGTCGCTTGCAGGCCCTGAGCATCGCCTGGGACGCCAGGCCAGCCACCGAGGGCGGGCAGCGCTGGTATCACTTGTACCCGGACGAGGAGATTGACTACCGGGATCCCCTGCACTGGACCGGCCCCTACCAGAACTGGAACACCCGTTGCGCGGAATGCCACAGCACCGACCTGGTCAAAAACTACAGTGCCGCCGACCGCTCCTTCCAGACCACTTTTGAGGAAATCAATGTGGGCTGTGAGGCCTGTCATGGACCCGGCGACAAACATGTGGAGTTAGCTACGCAGAAGAAGCTGGCAAATTCGGTCAACGGCGGATTCCCAACGGCACTGGCCCAGCGAGGTCAATGGGCACTGGCGCCGGGTGCCCACATTGCCCGCCGCACCGCGCCGCTGGATTCCAGGGCCCAGGTGGACAGCTGCGGTCGCTGCCACTCGCGCCGCGGTACCCTTGGGGAGTATCACTATGGCGCCGATCTGCTGGCGACGCACCGGGTGGCACTGCCACAGCCGCCGCTCTACCACTATGACGGACAGGTGCTGGATGAAAACTACGTCTACGGTTCATTCCTGCAGAGCAAGATGCACCTGGCGGGCGTGGTGTGCAGCAACTGCCATGAGCCACATAGCCTGGCCCTGCGGGCTGAAGACAACGGGGTTTGCGCCCAATGCCATGTCCCCGACCAATACGACAGTCCAAAGCACCATCACCACCCGGCGGACTCCAGCGGCGCCTTGTGTGCCAACTGCCACATGCCGGAAACGACCTACATGGGCGTCGATGCCCGTCGCGACCACAGCATGCGCATACCGCGGCCGGATCTCACGGTGACGATGGGTATACCCAACGCCTGCAACAGCTGCCACCAGGACCAGGACGCCCAGTGGGCCCTGGACACCCTGCGCCAGCAGGGCACCCGCTTTCGCGATACCAGCAATCATATGGCCCGCGCCTTCCAACGCTTCGATCTGGGTGACCGCAGTGTCGTGCCCAGCCTGGCCGCAGTGGCCAACGACCCGTCTGCAGCGCCGATATGGCGCGCAACAGCGATGGAGGCGGTTGCGCAGGGAGGGGGGCGCGAGGCGATTCAGACTGTGACGTCGGTGCTTTATGATGACGACCCGATACTGCGCAGCAGCGCCGTTCGCTCACTGCAATTCCTGCCCCTGCATCAGCGTTACCAACTGCTGCAGCCCTTGATGGAAGATGAGGTCGCCACGGTGCGCATGGAGGTGGCCCAGTCGCTGGCCGGGGTGCCGCTGGACCAGGTCAGCCCCGAGCAGGCAAGGCAGCTGGAGACGCTCTTCAAGTGGTACCTTGGCATCCAGGCACTGCATGCAGACATGCCCGAGACCAATCTACAGGCGGGTGTCTTTTACGTCGCCCGCGGTGATCTGCCCTCCGCCGAGGCAGCCTATAGGGAAGCCATTTCACTGAACTGGCAGCTGGTGCCGGCTTATCTCAACCTCGCCGACCTGTTGCGCAGCCAGA
>Ga0316189_10001450_pt1 | contig 23523 bp, 32 predicted proteins | sample LowCovwburrow_MG_FD_204930 | JGI IMG/M metagenome (GOLD analysis project Ga0316189, IMG submission 204930) | Coastal sediment microbial communities from Maine, United States - Lowes Cove worm burrow | ecosystem: Environmental > Aquatic > Marine > Coastal > Sediment | place: USA: Maine... | reverse complement strand
GTGCCCGAAAGTTCCGCGACAGTGAGTGGTATCCGCTACTGGTCAGCATCGACACCACAGACGGGACTGCTGGCGACCGTGTGAAGGTGTGGCTAGGGCAGGAAGAACTTACTCTTAGTGGAACCGACTGGACTCTAAACGATGCTGTATACGGACACCAGACAGGAGACGTTGAGCGTCTCGGGGTGTATCACAACGGTGTAGGGTTCTTCTACTACGGGAACATCTCTATTGCCCAGTACCTGAAGCTGGATGGCGTAAGCATTCAGAATGGCGACTATGCGGTAACGGACTTCACTGAAGCGGTGACAGTTGGCACCAATGGTGTGGTGGTTGCGCCTGTCTCTGATGCGTCATTGGTCACAATTTGCGATGCGGTAGGTGGTGATTCGTACCTCTTGTCGAGCGACATTGGTGACGGTACTGACGACAGTGCCAATAGTAACTCCTTCACTCCGACCAGCATGAGTGACGCTGCGAACGGCAGCGTTGATACACCTAGTAACCCACGCCCGGTGTGGTCGCACGCAGGTCACATTTCCAGCAACAGCTACAAGTCAACTGTTGTTGAAGGTGGCGTGCGAATGGAGGGTGGTACGAACAGTCAGTACCACGAGCGTCTGTTGTCGGTTCCGTTGCCGTTCGATAAGGACATCTATCTCGAAGCACGGTTGTTCTCTGACGACATTAGTGTGTTTGGTGTTCGTGACTTGACCGAGAACTACACGAACGCACCGGGACAGAACGCTAACTCCGCTGTGCTCATCAATAATTCAGCAGGCACAAGAGGCACACGTAGCAACAACGTTGATACCAATTCACGTTCAGCAGATGCAGATGGCAACATCTTGCAAATAGCCTGGAAGGGTTCGACTGGTGAACTCTGGTTGGGTCGCGATGACACTTGGTACGGTAGTGGGTCGCCTAACCCTTCGACCGGCACTGACCCAACGTACACGATGACGATTGCTGACGAAAGTCGCTTCGGTGTTGTCGGAGCTGTTGACACAGGTGACAACCTTCGATTGATGCGTGAAGAGGATTGGACTTACACACCACCAACTGGGTTCGTTGACTTGCGTGCAGCTAATCTCAGTGCGCCAGTCACACAAGGTGTTGATGAGTTCCACGCTGACGAGTTATCAGGAACAGGTGCAGAGCACGCTAGAACAGGCTACGGCTTCGACGTAGGGGCGTCCATCGTCAAGAAGACCAGCGCAACAGGCGACTGGCATCTAGTTGACGAGAACCGTGGCGCAACGTTGAACATTGACTTGAACAACGCGGTTGCTGAGGATACCCAAGCACAGGGTGTGAAGTCCTTTGACTCGGACGGTATCACTCTGGGTACGGATACGGACTACAACGACAGTGGCGTCACGTTCATCAGCTACGCATTCCACCTCAGTGGAGCTGCTGGTGTATCCAACACAGATGGAGACATCACCACCACGGTAGATGCTAACGCGTCCGGGTGTTTCAGTAACGGTAAGTTCACTGGTAACGCAACGGCCAACCAAGACATTGGTCACGGTCTGGGCGTGAAGCCAGCATTCATCTTCTTCAAGAACCGCACGGATGCTGACGCAGCACTGGGTTGGTTCCCAGGCATGGACGCTGAATACCTGAATCTCACCAATACGTCAGCTAGGTCGGCAGGCATCATCGACGGGACCAACGACGACAGTACGTTCCGAGTTGACGCAACTACCAACGTCAACGGTAGCGGCGACGACATGCTGTTCATGGCGTTCGGGCAGGTGCCCGGTGTCGTGATGGGTGGTGAGTACATGGGCAACGGCAACGCTGATGGTCCAATGATTTTCACTAATTTCAAACCTCGTTGGATATTGACTAAGTCCCACAACGCAGGTCAGGAATGGCTGGTGTACGACACCGTGCGAGAGCCTGAGAATTTCAACGATGTCTATCTGTCAATCGACTCGACAGCGGCAGAGATTGACGGTGGTGGCGCGAACAAACCTATCGACATACTGGCTAATGGATTTAAGATTCGTACCAGTTCTGCGACTCTAAACACCAACGGCAACCGATACTCATTCCTTGCCATCGCTGATGTAGCAGCAGGCGAGAACCTTCCACCCATCCCAGGACGATAAACATGTACGCAATCAACACAGGCACTTGGGTCAAAGCAAGTCCACGAGCAGCCGCGACTCATGCAACCGCTGCCAACGGTAAGCCGGTATCCGCGCAAGCCTTGCGTGTGCTCGTGCGCGCAGGCAAGGGTGTGGACTGGGGAGTCCGACTGCTCCGTATCCAAACCGGCTCACCGCCGCAGCTTTACCAGCATCCGGTCGAGACAACTATCACAGCAGTTGACAACGTGTTTGCCAACCAGCACTACGACTGGCAGGACGACACCCTCGATGTTGCCAAAGAAGCGGCACTGACTCTCGTTGCTAATCTTCAAGAGCAGAAGCAGAATCGCGGCATCGTCAAAGGTAACTTCCGACTCGATACCGGATTCGAAAACCAACGCACGTTGAACGCGATGGACCATGCGTTCTTGAACGGACAGGCGTATCCCGGTGGTGGCGTGAAGCTCAAGGCATTGCACGAGCCAACCGGCAACATGCGCCGCGTCTCAGTGGACGCTGTTTTGTGGGCAGAAATCATGGTGGACATCGGTGTCCTGTTCTATCAGGCGAACAACGAGGCTGAGGTTTTGGAGACAGCCATTCAGAATGCTGCCGACGTTGCCGCCATTCGTGCGCTCGACATCGAGGGAGGCTTCTCATGAGAGCACTCGTCGTACTCGCGACGTGCGCGCTTGTGGGTTGCTCCACGTTGGAACCCACATGCTCGGTCGATAACATCGAGGTCGAGACTGCGAACACGTTCACCGGCAAGACTGAGGGTAGGCGCATCAGCGTCTACGCTGAGCACGAACGCTGCTGGGACGTACTCGACCACGCAATCAAACTTCATGAGAAGGGGAAGCTGTGATACAGAAGTTCGATAAGGCGAGCGGTGCGAGGCTACTGATGCCGACTAGCTATGCGACCGCAACGCAGATGGAACGAGACGAACACTGCAATGGGATGGGACCGAAGGGTCTGGGTTTCCTTGTGCCGGATTCAATTTATTTCATGAACATGGAAGAACCCGGAAATATTCACGACTGGATGTACACGTTCCCTGAAGGACGAACGAAGGAAGTCTGCGACGAAGTTTTCCTGGCTAACATGTACGCTGTCATTGACGCCAAACACAACCAGTGGGGATGGGTCAAGTGGCTGAGAAAACGACGTGCCAGGAAGTATTACCATGCCGTTCGTCTCGGCGGCAACGAGCACTTTGCAGGGTAGTCCTGCAAGATTGTACAGGGTCTGATTAACGGTAGTATCAGTTATACTACTTTGCTGGGGAGCAGGGTTATGTCTGAAGTCGAATGGGATGGCACAAACCGACGCACTGGGAGTCCTTTTGTCGTGCAACAACAAGAACCGAGAATTTTCAGGTGGGTGGAAGCGATGGGACCGGCAGTTGCCGTGCTCATCGGTGGAGCGATGGCATACGGTGGCATCCAGGCACGCATGGAAGCACAGGCTGAGTCAATCGCAAAGCTCGAACAAGTGCCGGTACAAATCGCCAACATTCGTACAGAGATTCAGTCGAGCACGGCTGGGATTCGCGTTGAGCAAGCACAGCGTCTAGCTGACATCACTCAGCGCATGGCGACCGTTGAGCAACGGTCACAACGCAACTACGAAAACAACACTGCCCAGTGGGAAGTCATCAGAGACAACCAGGGCAAGGTCAGTTCATTGATAAGGAGCGGCAACTAATGTTCAAATTCGGTGCACGCAGTCTTCGGAATCTTGAAGAGGTTCACCCGTTGCTGGCGAATGGGTGTCACAACGCAATCCGTATCAGTCCTGTTGACTTCGCCATCATCTGCGGTCGGCGCGGTGAGTCAGTGCAGAATGACTACTATGCGCGCGGGCTGAGCAAGGTGCAGTTTCCCGACTCGCAACACAACAAGAGTCCGTCGATGGCACTCGACTTCGCTCCGTGGCCGATTGATTGGAACGACTCGCTGGCGTTTGCACGGGTGGCGGGTATCATCCAGGCATGTGTGCACGACATCATTCGCACATCGACGATGGTTGACTGGAAGAAGTTGACAACGCGGTGGGGCGGCGACTGGGACCGGGATGGTTCCAGCCGGGACCAATCATTCATGGACATTGGTCACTTGGAGATACGGTTGCTATAAGACGCCTGCTCCACTAAGGAAGCTTGCGACGACTAGATAGGCGACCGCGCTGATAAGTATCCAGCTTAACGAGTCCTTCATTTCTTTCCTCCGGTTCATAAGGTGGGCAAACATGGACAGGCAACACGATACTCAACGTGTTGTCTATCCCCTTCGACACATTAAGCGGTTTAATCTCTAAGCCGCAACCCACGCACACAATCTCGCCCTTCTTCTCGTTGCCGTGATTGAACAGTGCCATCTCAGTAACCCTCCCACTTGGCACCGCACTCGGTGCAGTCGTACGCATAGTTCATGTTGATACCATCGGGCACTGCACCAACGTTCTCGATGCTGTCTTCACCCAGACACTGCGGGCACACTTCACCTTTGCACGCTGCCTCACGATGCGCTTCCTCGCAGAACTCGGGGTTGTACTGGAAGCTCGAACTCGTGATGTGAACAACCTTCATAACAAATCCTCCACATCAGTGTTATCAACGAACGGCTCGATGAGCTTGCGCGCTTCGTTGATGTAGAAGCTGATGTCAATGTCAGTCACCTTCTCAGGCTCGAACACGTTCATCAACTCAGTCTTGTAGCCGGTGCGACGTTCGCCGCTTTTGTCCCGGTGAATGGTGCAGTGATGCCCGAGATAACGCTCGTCAATCTTGCCCTTCAGCGGTGGCATCACCTTGACCAGATACTTGCCGCGTCTGCACACGTAGTAGCGTGACGTACCCTGTACCTGCTTGCCGCCCCATTCGAGGCGTGAGCTACGTGGTGTCTTCGTACGCAGCATGAAGTCGTGCGTGTCGTCGTGGTCATTGATGAACCGTTCGAGCGGCACACCGCGCACGAGGTAAGCTTCGACTGCCTTGGGTATCACCAAGGCTGAGTGATTCTGATGCCACTCCATGTCGTGCTCGTACGCACCCTTGCGCTTGAGCTTGCCGTCTGTGTACTCACCGATGTAGTTGTTCACATCGCGAATCCACATTCTCTTGTAGTCAGCGCGCTCAAGTTCCATTCGCGTGCGGTTCATCCAGAACTTGCAGATGCGTGCAAGCTCAGACTCTTGGTCACGCGGCATGCGAATGGTGAGACCGTCAGTGTTGATTTGCAGCATCTGCAAGCCAGGGATGTTGAGCATCAACGCTTCAGCCAACATCGCGAGCATCAACTGTCCATTGACCGTGATGCACATTGTGTACTTCGGGTCGTAGAACGGACTGTACTTGTTGTTCGAGTCACCGTACACACCGTTCAGTGCGAGCTTCAGCGCGGCGTTTTCGACAGAGCCTTTCGGATGGTTAACTCGTTCTCTTTTGAGAGCGGCGTAGGTGGTGACAAACGCTTCGCCCAGATGTTCCGGTGCAAAGTGGTGCTCAATCGCGATGCTCGGATAGTAACTCGTAACATCGAGGTCGATGACAACATGTCCATCATCTTCTGCAAATAGTCCGGTGGTGCTTCCATGAATCCCTCCCGTACCAAAGTCGAACTGAAATCCTCGAACGATGGTATTGAGGACTTTGATGCGTCCTTTGGGTTTCTCTTCGGGGTTGCAGTATTGTCTGAGTTCACCGAGTTTGGTCGGCGCGAGTCCTGTAAAGACACCCTTCGTCTCCTTGATACATTGCTTCATCATCCAGTCACCCAACGCGCGTAGTTCAGGTGTCTTGAACTTGATGAACGGCAGTATACAGTCCTTCAGCCATATCTCGTTGCGCGGTGTCTGACGTGGCTGACGCTTGTTGTTCTCGTCGTACTTGAAGCACTCGATACCGGCTGCTTCGAGACGACGAATGAATGTCTGCTTACCAATCTTTGTGTCGTTGTAGTTCATAGCAGCCTGACCGTGTTCTTCAGTCAGTTGACGCCTGAACTCGATGGCTTCTGAACAGTGCTCCGCGAACTTCGCAGTCTGGTGCACGTCGTGCATGTTGTACTCAACAACCTCAGCGACCTGACGCTCATCCAGGCGCGTGCCCGGTGGGTACGGTAAGTCCTGAATAGACTTCGAGCGCATGTTGAACTCAAGCACCTTCAGGCTGGTCATGCGTGCAACGTTGTCGAAGTGATTGATGCGAAACAAGTCGATTTGTGGTGACAGGCAACCACTGTCATGGATGACGTGCTGCCAGCGATGGACACCACCAAACGGTGTGTTGATGATTTCCATTGCCTTGGCGTACGCGGCGTCGATGACCGTTGCCGCATCTGCATTAGGCTTGCATGTGTCGTACACATGATGAACGACAGGGTAGTCGAAGAAAGAACTGTTGAAGCCAACCATCTCCCACTGCGGGCTGATGCTTAGCTTCCACAGCCATCGACGCAACTTGAACCAGTCGTTCTGCCAAGGTGAGATGACGAAGCTCCACTCGTTTTCTAACTCAAGGTGCGGTGTGTACGCACACAGGCTGAACAGGTTCGGGTAAGTCTCGATGTCATAGATGATTTGCTTCATTGTTCTTATGTCTCCTGAGACCAGATGCGAACTCGGGATGCTGCCCGTTTCAAGAACGTGTGCTCGTCTGTATCGTTCTCGATTTCCGCGTGCCACATGCCAGCCAGGGGAGGCACGTACTCGCGCGAGTCACCACGGTAGGTGTGACGCGGACGACGGATGTGCATCATCATCGAGTGGTACTCGATGTGCTTCTTCGCAGCGAAGTCTTGCAGCGCGTGTTCACACGTATGCAGTTCTTGCTTGAAGCCGCAGTCGCTGACGATGACGAGTTGGGTTGTGGGTGTCATTGCGTCTGCGATTCGCATCGCTGCAAGTTGACCGAAGACACCACTACCAAACTTACGCTTCGCCCAGTCTTCACTAAACGAGATGGCAACATCGCGCCAGCGCATGCCGTGGAACTGGTCAGGTTCGTTCTTGATGAGGTCGAACTCTGCCGGTGAGATACCCATCCCGGCAATCGCTGCGCGGATTGGGTTAGCGAACTTCTCGTGAATCATCTGCTTTCCCATGATGAGTTGGAAGTCGTTCGCAATAGTGTCCTTACCGCAACCCGGTGGACCGTTTAAGTAGATGACTCTCATTGTATTGACTCGTAGAAGATTTTCATTTCGGCCCAAGTCGCGGCAGCGTGTTCAGCACGCGCGCCGGTAGACTTCTCCCAACCACGCAACATGAAGATGGCTTTGCATTGCAACACCATCGTCAAGTCGTAGAGCGCGAGACTGCTGACATCACCATGTTCGAGCAAGCCTTTGGCGTACGTCTGGTGGTCAGCATGACCGGGGTTGTTGATGTGTTTCCATCCACTCTGCCGTAAGGCACGTTCAGCCGCGTCGAATGCCGGTACGTTGTATTCTTCGTACCCAGTCATTGGACCAGCGATGTAGATGGAGTCGGGTATCTTGATGCAAATCAAAACTTCTTACCTCCTTCCGCTGCGCGTGCCTCACGCTTGTGGTCAGCGCGCTGAGCGTTGTAGCACAGCTTCTCGATGACAGCACCGGCAAGGTCCATGTTGTGCTTACCAGCGTAGTCGAGGATGCGAATGATGGTGTCAGCGAGTTCGACTTCTTCCATCTTGCGCCATTCGAGATGGTCATCCATCAGTTCTTTGCGAGCACCTTCCATAGCTTCAGCTATCTCGCTCACCATCAGCATGAACATGGTGCCTTTGTCACGCGGGGTATCGTGCCAACCGGCATTGAGTGCTTGGTTGTGGCACAGGTTCTGCATCAATGCGAGACCACCACGCGCGTCCTGAATGAACGTGTGGTTGTAGTGGTCGTACAGGTTGCGAATTTCCGGTGCCAAGTCTTCGATATGTTTCAAGAGTTTTTCTCCGAGGGAATGTATTCGGCAATCGTATGTGCAGGCTTGCGTCTGCTGGTCTGCTCCTTGAACACGAAGAAGTCTTCGTATTCAGGAAACCGAATGGTGAAGTGTCGAGCGTAGAACGTCGAATGGTTGTTGCTGATTTTGAGTCGCGGCTTGCCGTCACCGGCACGCGTCTCCCAGCGAATGCGCTGGAGCACCGCGTCAGCACCGTACTTGGTGAAGCCGCGATTGATTGCTTCGAAGCTGAACTTAACGAACGCTTCCCAGACTTCAGGGTTGCGCTTGTGATACTCCAGCCAGTTAGCGTGTAGTTGGTCCCAGCGTGTGTGATTGAACGTCATTGGTAGTCCTTCAGGCGTTGTAGTCACATAGGGGCACCGAAGTGCCCCTATGCTTAGTCAGTCATCATTGGGTCCGGGTCTTTACCGCAATCGTTTGACTGCGGTCATGACCTTCTTCACGTACAAGTCCTTGCGGTCGGCATCAGGCAGTCGGTCGATGGACTTGATGAGTCGTTCGACGTTCTTCTGAACCATGCCGATGGGACTGGTGCGCGGTCCTTGCGGACGACGATGCACTGTGATGGCACGAGTGCCAGCCTTCTTCTTGGCGGCGACTTTCTTTTTCGAAGCCACCTTCTTCTTCGGAGTGGTTTTCTTAACCATGAGTTTTGGGTTCCATTTTGAGTGCGATACGTACGCACCATGCAAGAGCGGCAGATGCGACCACGGTCCACAGACCGTCAAGCCAGTCCATCCACCAGAAGTCGAACAACACATCGAGTTGGTCAACAACTGGTATGGACGCTGCCAGGAAAAGAGCGAGGCCGAATAGACCCCGCTGCATGAGCCTGAACATTACTGCGTGATTGCCGCAGCGTTGGACAGGAACAGGTTGCTCAGTTCATCGAGCACGTCTTCATCAGCTTCGACGTTCGCGATGGCGACAACCTGCGTGCAGATGGTGTCGATGCCACCACCCCAGCCTTCCTTCGTATCGACTTCCTCGAACGTGTAGACCGGCTCGCCAGACGGCAAGTCGTCGTTCAAGTCACTGTCATCAATGTCGATGAACTTCAGCTTGTCGTTGCCGTTCACAGCAGCGATGAGTCGATGGTTCAGGTTGCCCGGTGCGGTCACGAACATGACGGCATCGAGTTGACCAGCAGCCAGCTTACCCAGAGCACGGGTACCACCAATGTAATCCTGCGCTGCTGTCTTGTAGCCATCTTCGAGCTTCGACATGTATGACCACGACACTTGCGAACCAGTACCCTTGCCACCCACAGCGATGCGCGGTGCCTTGCCGTCATGTTCCGACTGCAAGTCGTCTTCATCCTGCACGATACCGCTTTCGTTGACGACAACGAAGACACACTCTTTGCCGAGAGCACCCATGATTTCGACGCCTTGCGCGCCTTCAGCCATGAGCACGTCACCCTGAGTGAAACCCACGGTCGCTTCGCCAGCCTTCACGCGTTGCACGTTCTGCTGTGCGCCTTTCGACGGTTGGTACTGGGCACCCTTGATGCCTTGAGCGCGCATCAAGTTGGTCAGGTTCTTGCCCCAGCGTTCGTAGCTGCCACCCTTCTTGCCGCCAGTGACGAACGAGGTTTGGGTAGCTTGTGCAGCGAGTGCGGTGAACAGTATCACCACGATGGCTACAACCATGAGAGCAGCGGTGCAACCGCTGATGCCTTTTGGACTTGTCATTTCATTTTACCTTTTAGTTACGGGGAGCACTTGACCGTTCTAGTTAGAACGGAATTTCGTCATCTTCGTCATCTGGTGCAGTGTCCTCACCACCACCACCAGCGTCGTCACCGAATGGGTCGTCGCCACCACCACCAGTCTGAGCATCCAAGATGCCAGCGTCAGCCAGTGCATTGTAGTCAGACGTGCCGCGTGGCTTGCCACCACCCATCGGTTCGTCATGGTCTTGCAGGATGACGTTCTGCAAGCCCAGTGACACACCCTTGTTGGTGCCGACATCGAACCAGTACGCGGATGCTGTGCAAAACGCCCAGCGTCCCGAATAGCATTCGCGGTCCAAGTCAGCTTCTTCACACCGGGCACCATTGGGCAGAATGATGTCAGGCTTCTTGGATGTGGACAGGCGAATCATCGTCCACCCTTCGAACTCTTCACCTTCAGGCTTGCCGCCACCGGGTTTGTTGTTCGGGTCGATGAACCGCGCCTTGACCGCAGCGACTGCGCGGTCCTTGTCCTTCAGGTGCTCATATGCGATGGGATACATCAGCTTCTGAGCAACCTGAAAGATGGAACCGGGCGGGCACAGCAGTGTTGCCATCCACATCCACGTACCTTTTTGATTAGCGGAACCTGTCACCAAGTCTTTCGTCCATGACAAGCGTCCAATCGGGAGCACGCAAGCACGGTCATCGAGCATCTTTGTCTCGCGCTTACCAGCCGGGAAGGCGTTGTAGTCTAAAGCCATTAATTGTCTCCTAGAACAAGTCGTCGATGTTTACATCATCGTTGAGAATTTGTGCCGCTTGCACGGCACCACCCGGATTCTCGGGCTGACGTTCGTCTTCGACAGGAACAAGTGTAGTTCCTCCTGAACGCCTTTCCACAGTGTCGAGTAGCACACCGAATTGCTTTCGGCCTACCGCTTTCTCGACCTGCGCAACACTCTTGGGTTTGGGTTTATCGAATAACAGGTTCCTCGCTTCGTCGTCACCAAGGTCCAGTCTGTCCTTGGCAATGTTGACGATGTTGATGCCACGCTTGAAGTACCGGCGTGGACGTGATGGGACAAGCTTCAGTCCCGGTGGTGGGTTGCCTTGTTCAGCCATCTCCTTTGCATGGTTCTTGAACGCTGACACCCAACGCGACACCATGTCGATTTTGTTGAGGTAGATGTCAGCGACTTGCACGGGTTCGAGGTCAGCAACCTCGATTGGTGGTGGTGCGTCATCGTCAAAGATGTCGGTCATGAGTGTTTCCTTCAGTAGCTGACGCTGCGCGGGGCACCGTAGCTTTGCAGAGCAAAACATACAGTGGTCTCCGAGCGTGAGCTTGGGTTTCGTTTCGGTCTCCTGCACGATGCCATCTAGCAACATCAACATGTCAGGAATCTGAGAGCGTTTGATTTCCCAAGTCCGTATCGGACCATCGACATGGAACGCACGCGGCTGCACGATAGTGATTCGCATTGTGTGCCAGTCATCACCAGCGTACAGTCGCGCCGCCCCTAGTCCATAAGCCAGACACTGAAGATTGTCGAGCGCATCAACAGCAACGCCTGCACCATGCTTATAGTCAACGATGTCGAGGTAGTAGTCACCCACTGCGCCGAAGTCAACGTACCCGATTTCACCGGGACCGAGGAACGACGAGAGGTCGAACTTGCGCTCAACAAACCATCGACTGTCATCACCTTGTGCGGTGACTGCGATGAGGTCACGGCAGTAGGTGACATACGTGTCAACCGCGTTCGCCATTTCCTCATCCACTTCTATCGCTGTGCCGTTGTCTGATGTCATCACCATCCCGACCATAGCGGTCGGGTTGTAGCGATTGGTCAGACACTTCTCACCAAGGTCATGAGCGACCTTGCCTTCATCAGCGAAGAAGCTGGATGAGCGCGGCATCAGTCGTTCGAGTTGACCGCTTCCGCTACATCCTGCTCGACGTTCGAGCTTGCTTGGTGCATTAATTCCCATTGAGGATTCCCGCCTAAGTCACAGTGGTCCGTGGGTTGTTCGAGTTCCCCCGCGAAGAGGTACCCAATGAAAGCCACTTCGCGCAGGCACCCTTGACAACGCCCCAAAAGGTACGGTTGGTTGCCAAAGATGAACCCACGCTCAGTGACTCGCCACTCACACTGTGACTCAGCCGAAAGGGTCGTCTTCATCCGTCTCTTCGGATGAAGCCGTGTTGTCAGCAAGCACCTTCTCAGCGAAGGCGAGAGCACCAGCCAAGCGGTCGCCTTGAATCAGCGACTGCGATGGCTTCTCGAACGTGGTGCCTTGCTCGTTCAGAATCTGCTCGAAGTGAGCACGTATGGCACCGACTGCCTGCTTCTTGTTCACGTCGTCCGGTATCTCCGCGACGTTAGTCAGCACCGATTGGAGACTGGCACGCAGTTCCTTCTCGTTCGCTGCTGGTTTTTGCTCAGTCGCGGGACCGGCATTGCCCAGGTTCAACGCTTCGTCAACACGCTTGCGCTGCGCTGCGCTCAGGACTTCGTAGACTTCTTGATGCGTGATAGTGCCGAGGTCGATGAAGTGGTCTGCCCACTTCTTGTGGTCAGAGCGACCGAGCTTGACCTTGCCACCGTCATCACGCTCGAACGTGGGCTTGGCATCTGCCGGTGGTGCTTCCGGTGCGTCCGGTGCACTCGGTACAGCAGCATCCATACTGCTCATCACTTGAGCTTGCTCTTGTTCCTCGATGTCAGCGAGTTCGAGCATTGCTTTGCTCATCACCCGCAACGCGGCAGGCGAGTAAGCATTTATCGTCACATTCATAATCGGTTCTCTTCAGGTTGGTGGGTAGTGAACTGTTACTTGGACAGTTCTTCGGCTTGCTCTTTGGTCTCTTGACCAAGGAGCAAAGTCTTCAGCGACGTGAGGTCCACGCCAGCCATCTTCGCCGCTTCCAGTGCTTGCTGGAGTGCCTTCGCTTTGGCGAGTCGGTTGGCTGCTTCAGCCTCGTTGCGCTTCGTGATGGACAGGTTCTTGAGTGCGTCACCCAGACGCGCCACAACCCACTTGAGTTGCTTGCCGCTGGTGAGGTCAACGTCTGCGTCAATGCCGACAACCGGACACACGTTGTATCCGTTGCGCGCTTCGACAACCACGATGTCACCCACTTCCAAATCCATCAGGTGAGTCTTGTACGTGTACTCCTGCATGCCTTCGAACTGGTAGTCCTTAATCGGCTTACCGGCTGACAGGTGCGTGATGAGTTCATCTTCGAAGATGACTCGAATGGTCTTGACAATTCCCTGCTCAGCCTGGAGCGCGAGAATGGTGTTGGCGAGTTCTGCTTTCATGGTCGGTTCCTCTTCCACGTTTGGTGGTGGTGTGTTTTCGGCAGCGAGAAGTCTCCTTGCCCAGTGCTGCCAGCCTGAGTCAAGGGGTCTAGTTCTCCACTCTGCGCCTTTACGACGCAGAGTTATGATGCGGTCAATGTTGCCGGTCACTGAGTCATGACGGATGGTGACAAATGCGAAGTGGCGTTTCGGAAACCCATCACCCGCATTAATCGTCACATCGGTGAATGTAGTGTCAAGCAGCCTACGTCTCTGTTCTTCTTGGCGACGCATGTGCTCGCGCTTACCCAGGAATCGTGCGGGCACGTAGGTGAATTCATCACTATCAAACCCATCCACGAACCTGTTGTGGCGCAATTTCTCCGTTGCCTGCTTCTCTGTTGCCTGCTTGGGTTTGAACTCGTCACTGACCACGTTCACGTTGTCAGTGTACGCATCCACTGGTGGGTTGCCGCCAGGGTAGCTACGGTGCCAGTGACCACGCTTGCCACTGTCAACAAGCTTCTCACCATTACGGTCGTTGAGCTTGTACCACTCAGGCTTTTCCGCGTCGATGTCACGGTCGTCTGTGTCATCCCAGTGTGGACGCACGTCAACCTGAAAAATCTTGTCAAAGTCGCTGCGAATCACACGTACGTCACGTCGTGACCAGCCTTTGTTCTGATTGAGCTTGATGGTCCACACATCGTAGTAAGTCTCGTACTTACACTGACCCACGCCAGCGATGGTGCGCATCTCTACCTTGTCTGGTCTAGTGTCTTCGTATTTCATCAGTCTTCTCTGTTGTAGTTCTCGACGGACTTGCGGGCTAGAACGTCCATCAGGTGTTCGTCTGCGCTGTTGGGTATCGCTACGAAGTAACCAGTGCAACCCCACTTCTTTTCAAGGTGACTTACACGGTCCAGGCATTGGTCGTTCTGACCCGGTGTCCAGTCCGGTTCGCAAAGCAGCACGGTGTCGCTCGCATGTAGAGCGATGGAGTCACCGGCTGCAAAGTTTTGTCCGACAAGAACTCCAACCTTGTCATCTTCCATAAATCTACATCGTCTAGCCTCCCGCTCAGTCGGGCTGAGTCCACCAGTGATACTCACCACTTCAGTAAACTTCGCACAGCCGGTCCCTAATCCAGCAATGACTTCTTTGTGGTGAGCAAATAGAACCACCTTCCCCAGTTGTTCGAGGTTATCTGATACCCAATCGACCACGCCTTTCACTTTCGCCATGCCGGTTATCCGGCGCAAGGTAGCGAAGTGCGGTGCCAACCGTTTCATCGTAGCCAACAGTTCCGCTTCGGTTTCGCACTGCTCAAGCTGTGCCATCAGACGCGCTTCGTCTTCACCGAGCTTGGGCATGTTCGCTGTGATGGGTAGCAAACTGACCGTCATCGGTGGTGTGTCCTTCCATACTTGTTCTTTGGTGCGACGCAGTGTCCATCCCTTCAGACGTGTGCGTAGGTCATTCAGGTTCTTCATCCCGATAACCTTCTCGTCGTACGTCTTGCAGTAGCGGTCACGAAACTGCCAATAGCTCATTGGATAGTTGCCGTGGTAATGAATCGTTGCTGGCATCAGCGCATGCAAGTGCGTCCAGACTTCATCCGGGTAGTTCGGCCAGAAGGTGCCGGTCAATATCCAGCGAACGGAAGCACGGCTCGCGATGCCGTCGTCATTAATCTCTTTGCCGTACACAGCCTGAGTGCGACCAGACTGACGGTTCTTCAAGTAGTGAGCTTCGTCGATGATGCACACTGTGTACCAGTGCGACATCAGGAGTGCTTTGACGTGCGCCATCGTCGCAGCGTTGTAGCTGACCACGTAGAGCACAGGGTCGGCAGGTGTGCCGATGATGAGCGCAGTTGTCTTGGATGTGATGACTTGGGTAAGGAAACCCCACTCTTGCGCTTCGCGTACCCAGTTCGCGATGCCGCTTGCCTTGCAGATGACAAGCACGTTCTTCGCGTACAGGTTGCGCGCAGCAGCGAGTGACTGACGAGTCTTGCCCAGGCGCATGCCATCGAGCAAGCCAGCGTTTACACGCGGTGTGAGGAAATCTCTACCAGAGGTCTGATATGTCAGAAGGGATGGCATCAGTCGTTTCAGTCCAATTAGCGCGTTGTAGGTGCAAGTGTAGGATGGCAATCGCGTCCGCTTCGTTGTCATCTTTAACTTGAAAGCCACGTTTGGCGGCTTCAGTCATCATCATGGACTTGTCGGCATTCCCTTTGCCAGTCCAGAACTTCTTAATCTCACCGACTGGGTAGCCGGTGTACGGAATCTTGTGCTCTTCACAGTGTGCTGTCAACACTGCAAGCAACCCACCATAGACGTGGGCAGCATCAGTACCCCGGTGGCGGCGAACTTCTTCGAACGACACTTCGCACGGGGAGCGTGGGATATTGGCGTCGAGCCAACGTGCGAATCGTAAGAAGCGTTCGCCGCCACCACTGAACCTACTTGGCTTGAACGACACCGTATCGTGTGTTTTTACACCATTGATTAAGGCGCAGTAACCAGTTGTGGTGCCGAGGTCAAGTGCAAGAAAGTTCATAGGGTTTGGCGGCTCGTGCGGGAATCGAACCCGCTAATCACGGATAGACAATCCGTTGCATTGCCAGTCTGCCTACGAGCCAGTAAAGGTGACAAGAGCACACGTTCATTGAACCCGCTTCTAACGGCATGTGCTCTTGTCTGTGAATGGTGAACCACGCGGGAATCGAACCCGCATCCCCAGCTTGAAAGGCTGGTAACGTCGACCAGTAGCGTTCGGTGGTTCATATTTAGTCGTCTTGTTCTATCAGTGCTCTGACCATCTCAACACTGACACCGTAGGTATTGGCAATAGCCGCAACCGAGATGCCGTCGTTGATGAGTTCAGCCAACTGGCGGCGCGAAGGCATGTCACCCTGAAGGAGACCAGTGCCCACGTCAAGCACGTTTTCAATCGGGTCAGTGAGTACGTCGAACAGTCCCATGTGACTTACCTCAGTATCATGTACATGAAGACGACAGCCATAACGATGCTGCCTATCGCGTCGATGGCTTGCATCAAGTTGTCATGACTCATGATGACTTCACGTAGTTGAAGTAAGCCGCAGTGAGACCGAGCTTAGCCCATTGGCGGGCACGACGCGCGCGCTCCTTGTTGCCGGTGCGCTTCTTGCTCCAGTCTGTCACGCATACGAGACCATGCGGGGGCAGGATACTCCGCTGGTACGCACGCGGGATGCCGTGTTGAAACGCGCCACTCCCGCCAATCCCTACCATACATCTAGCCACAGTTGTGCTCCATTTGTTGCCACGCATCCATGCCAGTGAAGTCAGCACCACACTCGTCACAGATGTCTTCAGGTTCGGGTATCTCACGGTAGCTACGAAACGCCACCACGTCGTACACAGTCTGGGCAGCAACACCGAAGCGTTCGCCCAGGCTGTGATGACTGTACTCACTCGCTTCTGCCCGAAGCGCAACACCGATTGGGTGAAGGTGACGAATCAACCTCACTTGGTTCGGTGTCAGCTTCGAGTTCGGATGACTCGTGCCGATGTTGACTTTCTTGTTAGCCACTACAGCAAATCATCCACGTCAGCAGCACCCTTGACCGGAGCACGTTGTTCGAGCTTCGAAGGGGGCATGCCGAGCGCAGTGATAATCTCGCGGACACGGGAAAGACTCGGGTTGTATCCCGGTCTACTCAGCCGCGTCATGAGAGCGAGGTCATTGCACACCACGCGACCGAAAGAAGTCTCAGCCACTTTGTGCTTGCGACAGTAAGCGCGCACGGCAGCAGCCAGTTCAGGCGTGGTCGGTGGAAGGTGTAGGGTTTTGTTAACCATCATGGACGAGCATCCTAGTTTGTCTTGTGTTTGCATGTCAACAAGTGCAGAGTATTTGACCCCGTAGAAACCCAAGGCTTAAACAAAATGCCAATGCAAGATGTGTCGATTGACCTTGAAACTCTAGGCGTGACCAGCCGGTCTGCCTTCGTGACGATTGGAGCGTGCATGTTCGATGCACGCACAGGTGAGGTAGATAAAGACAACACGTTCTACCGTCGTGTGAGTTGGGAGACCGCGACACTTCGCCGCAACATCTCGCCTGACACGCTCCACTGGTGGACCAACCAACAAGTGGAAGCGTTACGTGAAATTACCAAGCCCGGTGGCGAGCCACTGAAACAGGTACTCATCGACTTTGCCGAGTGGGTACCTCACAAGTGCAAGCCGTGGGGCAATGGTGCTGTGTTCGATGTCGGCATGGTCGAAGACGCATACAATCAGTACGCAATACCGATACCGTGGAAGTTCTGGGACGTTCGTGACATGCGCACCGTTGTTGACATCGGTCGCTGGTTGCAGATGGACCCTAAGAAGATTCAGCGCGAGGGTGTGCACCACAACGCACTCGATGACGCCATCCATCAGGCGAAAGTCATCGGCTTGATGCAGAAGCAAATCCTGAAGCGCGCGGGATAACCTCAAAAAAATGGGGCACCGAAGTGCCCCGAAAATCCAGAGGTAACAAACTATGACAAAACACCAGAAGGAAGAGGAATGACAGAACCGCTTCGCGCAATCCGTACCCTACGTCCAACCGGGATTCTAAACCTAGTTGCCATCAATCCGCAAGACGGCAAAATCGCTGGCATCACAGCACCCATCAATGATGAATCGCTCGATGCCTTCGTGCACCGGCACAACGGCACCAGCAATCTGTACTGGATGCCCAACGAACCACGCGCTGATTCCGCAAACTCGAAGCTGACAAAGGATGATGTTGACACCATCCACTTCGTCTATCTCGACCTTGACGCGAATGAGCACAGAACGATAGAGCAATGCCGCGACGCCATCGACGCGTTGCCGGTCGAGCCAACACTCATCACGTTCAGTGGTGGTGGACTGCAAGCGTTCTGGCAATTCACCAAGCCGCAACCCAATGACCAACGCGTGCAAGCGTACGCTGAAAATCTTGGACGCGGCATCGCTACCACGTACCAGGGTGATGCTGTCCAGAATGTAGACAGAATTATGCGCTTGCCTTGCACGCTGAATATCCCAGACGCAAAGAAGCAGGCGCGCGGTCGCGTACCCATCGAGTCATACGTTGTCGCCTTGAATGAGGCAAGAACGTTCACCGGCAAGTACCTCATCGACAACCTCGCAAAGCCGGTGCTGCCACCCGAGACCGTGAGTGCGTCAGACATCAGTCCAAACGCAGCGTACGCGCACTTCAAAGAGTGTCGCGCATTGCTCGCCAAGGCAATCACGGGCGACCCTCATCTGGAAGCAATTTGGCAAGGCAAGACAACGTACCAGTCAGGTTCAGAAGCTGACTTCGCTGTTGTCTCGCGATTGTCCAATGCTCACCACATCAAGGATGAACTGACACTGGCGTGTGCAGTCGTTAAGTTCGAGCACGGCAGTCAGTCAACGAAGACAGATGCGCGCCAGTTGGGTCGCGTGGTGCACCGAGGGATGCACGCACAACCGAAGGGACTGACCGTCAATGGTGTGTCCATCATCCAGCCACTCGAAGAGATGCCGCAGTTACCGAAACCGGAACCGGACATCCACAACCCGTTCGAGGTCGAGGCAAAGCCGCCAGAGTTCCCGGTCGATTCGCTACCCAAACCACTACGCGAGGCAGCAGAGCTATTTAGCCGTCAGATAGGCGTACCGATTGCAGCAGCCGCGATGAATGTCATCAGTGCGTGCGCAGCAGCCATCGACAAGAACACGAACGCGCAAATCACAGCGTCGTGGTTTGTCCACGCCAATCTGTATCTACTGAACGTGGGTGACGCATCAAGCCGCAAGACGCCATTGAACAAAGCCTGTCTCGCGCCACACATCGCGCTCGATGGTGCTGCCATCCGCGCGCACCGGGCAGACTTGGCAGAGTGGCATCGCTTGCCACGTAACAACCGACCAGAGAAGCCCGTGCCACCACACCAGTACGTTGTGACCGATGCGACGCCCGAAGCGATTGTGCAGCAACTGAGCCTGCACAATCAGGCATCAATGCTGCTCTACGATGAGCCAGAACAACTGCTCGCGTTTGACCGTTACAGTTCCGGTAATCCCATCATGCGCTCCCTGCTCAAGTCGGCCTATTCAGGTGGACCGATGAAGACACAGCGCAAGACATCTGATAACTCACATGTGGAGCACGGCTTAGCTCACGTTGTCGCCAACATCCAGACGCGCAAACTCAGGCGCGTAGACACGACAGAGTTGAGCGACGATGGGTTCCTGCAACGCTTCGTGCCCGTGTTCTTTCCGACTGACCAGTATCTGACACCAGACCGTTCGCTCGCTGGCGTCAAGCCGCAGGCATACCACGACACCATCTATCGGCTGACACAACGTCACCCTGACCACTTCAAGCTGTCAGAAGCCGCACTAGACGAGTTCTGGGACATCCAGCAGCAGTTTCACAAGGTCGCGTACGATAACCGGCACCAAGCGATTGCAGAGTGTCTGGGTAAGGCACTCGAACTCATCGTTCGCATCGCGCTCGTGTTTCATCTCACCGATGGCGACGACTTTGTTGATTCGCAAATCGGAACCGAGGCAATAATCGCCGCAGCAAAGATTGTCACCCAATACACGTTCCCAGCGCAGTACCACTTATTCGAACTCTCAGGCTTATCACACGCCCAACAGCTTGCCAAACGCATCGCCGGGCACATCCTAGCCAACCCGAGCAAGAAAACACTCTCACCGGGCAAGCTGAACGCCCAGCTACTCAAAAAAGAGACGAGGGAATCAACCCGCGACGCGCTACATCTGCTGAGAGATTGGAATTGGGTATCTGAAACACAGGGCGCGCGGGAAAGCTTCTACGTCAACCCTGACGTACATGAGCTATTCAAAGCAGAGGCAATCGAGGCAAAACAGCATCGCGATGACGTGATGCTGTCCATATTCCGTGTTGCTGAACGCCAAAGGTAAGACAAAGTTCCTTGCGCGCGTGAACACACAAACCAACTCTATCCTACCCAATCCAAAGGTAAGACAAGTTTCCTTACGCGCGTGAACGCGAATGAAAACTATCACCAACGTAGAACTATAAGAAGTTAGTGTGCAACCTTATTTCCCGTAAGGAAAGTTGTCTTACCTTTGTGGAACCACAAAGTAGGGTAGGCTGACAGACTTTAACGGTGGGTAATGACCAGATAGCCGTGCTTGGTGGGATGGTGTGATGGCGTGATGCCCACGAAGACCGTGGGCACCACAGGTAGACAATCAGTCACGCACGGCTCAATGACTCAATGACCGAGCACGGCTCAATCAATCAATCGGAATCGGCGGGCACGGCGTCATTACCTCGATTGTGTGATTTGTCTCATCAGTGCCGTGGGTATCATCCACGACAGACGCGCTCACCTAAGCGCGTTTCGACATTTAGCGTACGGGCATCATCATGTTGACGATGACGGCACATGCACCTATCCAGGCGCAGATGATGCCGTCAGTACCTGCCAGATGATGCGCCAGAAAGAACGCACCCAGCGAGAGTGCGAGCTTGAGCACAATCATTCGACTGGTTCATCTTCGAACGGCTTGCCCAGTTGCAGAGCGTGGTCACGTTCTTGCTTGTCTTGCCGTTCAGGCGTAGGCCGACCATAGCCAGCCTTGCGAATGCGAATTGCTGAGGGTTTCTCACGAAATGCTTTGGCGCGTGCTTCACTTTCTTGTGACATGTGAACACATGCACGCTTCAGCGCGTCCCAGTTCTCATCAGTATTCAGCCACACTTCATCAGTCAACACTTGAGTGGGGTCGCCTTTGCGATTCACCGGCTTGCCTTTGATGCGCCATTTTGGCTCACCATCAACACCACTGACACCGTGATAGGTGATTGTGGCCACATTGAAATGGTACACATCAGCGCGTTTATCACTCAGTTCTGGCACTCGTGTGCGAGTGATGGCATATGCCTCGATGTCCCACACATGCTTAGCTTTGGTGGCTGCGCGTTTCGTGCGGTTGTCGATGAGCGTTTCAAGAACGCCCAAACTGTTCGCACTCGCCGCTTTGTCGTCGCCTTCAAGTGCGTTACTGCCAACTGGCCATGCGTGGAACCGTCCACCTTTGCTGATTGAAACGCAGTAACCATGATAGTCAGTGTGAATCGTTCCGATTATTTGAATTGCCATTTGCATTACCTCGATTGGGATTGTGGTTTGTCTCATCAGTGCACAGATAACCAATCTGTACAGACGCTGGCGAACCAGCGTTTCGACTTACAGGCGAACAGGCATCAGCACACACTTGACGTTGGGAAACTTGGGCATGGTCAAAAGCATTGCGTCGCTCTTACCGTTGAACGTAACCGCGAATGTATCGTCGTATGCCTTCGAAACATCGTTAACCAGACGCGTGTCCATGCCAATCTGGTTGACTGCGCGAGATGCGCTGACTTGACCGTCTGGCATGACCTTCGAAACGTCTGGATACTTGCCATCAATCGGCTCGACAACTGTTGTCGTATTGCCGTCGAATTGAGTGGTGCAAGATACCTTGCCGTCACCTTGAAAAGTGAACAGTGCTGCGCCTTGTTTCTTGCTGACTTTCTTGAATGGCAACGGGATAATCTTTTCCTGCCAATCGAGACCGTCAGGCGCAACGTCCATCAGCTTGACATCCAGCAACGCGCTCCCATTGGTCGCGGTCGCGTGGAGTTCACTACCGACAATGCGCAAAGCAATGCCGTGCAAATAGTACCGAAAATCTTTCTTCGGAATCATCGCGACAAGTGCATTGTAGTGCTGATATTCAATTGTGATTGTAGTCATTTGTCATTACCTCGATTGGATTGGTTTGTCTCATCAGTACACAGCGAACCACGCTGTGCAGACGCTGACAGTTGTCAGCGTTTCGACGTTGTATCAGTCACCCCGTGCCTTGCTCGCCCGAGAGGCTTTTCAGCGTTTCACTCGGGCGAGTGCAGTGCACGTAACTGCTAGGCTACTTCGGACCATTCCGCGTCTTCGACTTCGAGTCCATCCATTGGGTCGAATTCACCCAAATCGACAGCCTTGTCGAACACGCGATGCAAGAATTGCGTCCAGCGCGGGTCGGGACCATTGCTAGAACGCGTCTTGAGCACTTCGGTGCACGCGTTGAACAGATTCCAAGCGGAATCCTCACGCACCCCGAATTCATCAGCCGAGTGGGTAGGGTTCAGCAGTTCAGCGTTCACCTTGCCCAGATTCGACCACGACAACGCGTTGTTGCGTGCAGCTTCAAGCAACACATGGTCGCGTTGCTCATCTGTGAAGTCAGTGGACTTGTAAGCATCAATCCGCAAGTCCATGTGCTTTTGCATGTTGCCAAGACGCTCAACTGCGCGGCCTACCATCAGTGGCAAGTCGCGCATGATGTTGCGAGTGTGTTTCCGAGCGATTTTGATGTCGCCAGAGAATGCGAGGTTATCGCACACGAACACTTGCGAACCAATCACGAGACCGGCAGCAAACGCCATGTCGTGACTGTTGCGCAGTCCGATAATCGGTGCGTAGTCATTAGCCAAACCAGCCACTTCGAATAGTCCGAAATAGCGAGCACCGTCATGTGTCATGCCGTGCGCTTGATTCACCAATTCATACCCAAAGTCGCCGCGTACTGAGTTCAGTACAACTTCGACAAGTTCCGCGTGCGGAATCGGGAAGTGGGTATCAGTCGCCATAGGCGTCTGAACACCACGAACGTCAACAGCAGAAACAGCGGAAGCACCACAATGCAGCATAAGATTAGTCATTTTCATTACCTCGATTGGATTGGTTTGTCTCATCAGTACACAGCGAACCACGCTGTGCAGACGCGCCCAATCTGGACGCGTTTCGACACCTTAGTCTTTCTTCACTTCTCGCGTTTGCCAGCCATCTTTTGACTTCGTTTTGCGCTTCGGTTCACGCCCACCGGCAAGGATGCAATCTGCCATCGTTTCGAACGGCTTGAACGTTGCCAGCTTGCCGTTCCAGCGTGAAGATGAATCATGGCAGATTTTGCTCTTGCTCATCTCAACTGGTGCAGCGAACGCTTCGGCTGATACGCTGAAGACAATCGCAATGCTGACGCCGATTAGAAAGTGTTTCATTTTTCGTTACCTCGATTGTGTGGTTTGTCTCATCAGTGCGTTGGGTACCATCCAAACGCAGACGCGCTCACCTAAGCGCGTTTCGACTTCACAGCGTGGTGGTATCTTTCGGCCAGTAGTCCGAATGCCCACACGCCTGCAAGAATTTGGCAGCATCAAAGCGCGGATTGACGTTTGTCAGTTCACGCGCAAATGCTTCTGCAATCTGGTCGCGGTCAACATCAGGCTGCACATTGTTCGTGTACGTATTGTTGACTACTCGCGCTATCAGTTCAAAGTCTTTGCGTGTCATTGTTCACTACCTCGATTGGATTGGTTTGTCTCATCAGTACACAGCGAACCACGCTGTGTAGACGCTGAC
>Ga0316189_10001448_pt1 | contig 23536 bp, 22 predicted proteins | sample LowCovwburrow_MG_FD_204930 | JGI IMG/M metagenome (GOLD analysis project Ga0316189, IMG submission 204930) | Coastal sediment microbial communities from Maine, United States - Lowes Cove worm burrow | ecosystem: Environmental > Aquatic > Marine > Coastal > Sediment | place: USA: Maine... | reverse complement strand
TGCTAGCCCAGCCACTGGATTCATTGACACCAGATATGATAAAATTGAAGGTGAGTAAATCTATCATATCAAGCTCTGCAGCATGCCCACTAATTAATACGTAACAGGCAAAGGGGGTGGCAACGGCCTGGAATTTGACATTGGCTCTGATCATAAGTTGTTTTCGACCATTTCAATAAATTAACCAGAGAGACAAGGAGGCTGTATGGAAGCGTTTGATGCGTTAATAGGAAAAATCGGTGCTTTTGCCTGGGGGCCGCCAATGTTGATTTTGCTGGTTGGCACAGGGTTCTGGCTTACTTATTCACTTCGAGGACTCCAATTTACTAAACTGGGGCATGCCTTATACCTTGCCCTAATAAAACGCAAAGAAGATGGAGATGAACCTGGCGACATCACTCATTTTCAGGCGCTGATGACCGCACTTTCAGCTACGGTGGGTACTGGTAATATAGCGGGCGTTGCAACAGCCATAGCCATCGGTGGACCTGGCGCCCTTTTCTGGATGTGGATTACCGGACTCGTCGGAATGGCAACCAAGTACGCCGAGGCTGTTCTTGCCGTTAAATATAGAGTGGTTGATGAAAACGGTGAGATGAGTGGCGGGCCGATGTATTACATATCGCAAGGTTTGAATCTTCCCTGGCTTGGCGTAATTTTTGCAGTTTTCGCATCAGTTGCCGCATTTGGTATTGGTAACATGGTGCAGTCCAACTCCGTCGCCGATGCAGTTGAGGCAACCTTCAGTATCCCCACCTGGATTACGGGCGTAACTCTGATGATTTGTACCGCACTCGTTGTTCTGGGAGGAATTAAATCAATCGGCCGGGTAACATCTGTGCTTGTCCCCATCATGATTTTCTTTTATAGCGCGGCTGCACTTTTTATCATTTTTAGCAATCTTGGCGGTGTTCCCGGTGCGTTGGTGCTTATCGTTAAACACGCCTTTAGCCCAACCGCTGCAACTGGCGGTTTTGCCGGCGCAGCTGTGATGCTGGCTATCAGAATGGGTGTCGCACGAGGTGTCTTTTCAAACGAATCAGGGCTGGGAAGTGCTCCGATAGCAGCAGCAGCAGCTCAGACTAAGTCTCCGATTACCCAAGCCCTGGTTTCCATGACCCAGACCTTTATTGATACTCTCATCGTTTGTACCATGACAGGTCTGGTACTTATTCTCACGGGGGTATGGTCAAATGGTCAGAATGGTGCTGAGCTGACCACAACCGCTTTTGCATCAGGAATGCCCGGGGGGGCGTATATCGTCACCATCGGCCTTGTGCTCTTTGCCTACTCAACTATCCTGGGCTGGTGTTACTATGGTGAGAAGTCCATAGAGTATCTTTTTGGCATTAAATCAGTCTTGCCATACAGGATTGTTTTTGTGGCTTTTGTTGGTGTAGGTGCCGTAGCAAAGTTGAGCATTGTCTGGAATATCTCTGACACATTAAATGGGTTAATGGCAATTCCAAACCTCATTGGTTTGATCATGCTTACTCCCGTTATCGTGGCTGAAACAAAGAAGTATTTTTCAGATGATCTATCGAAATAATAATTAGCCTTACTTTAGTGGATATGGAGTCAATCCCATTCTGACACTCCATATCCACTCTTTCTTGATGGATTTGGAAAGTGATGTCATTGTTCCTGTGCATCTTTTGTTCGCACGACTTGCACGTAACTTTGGATTTTCTGGACAACCCCTAACATGGGAGGAACTGTCACTGTAATTGTAATCTCTAATGAAAGTTACCGGAAGGCAACTGATTGGTCCTGATTTAACCGACCGAACCAATCCGGCCAGTGCCGCTCTCTGCGGTTACAAACCGGTTCCGATTAAATCGGGTGAACGGGGTATTCTCGAAGTCGAGCAGATCCGAGAACTGATGGATGAAGAGACAGCCGGTATCATGGTCACCAATCCCAACACGCTCGGCCTCTTCGAGGAGAATATCAAGGACATTGCTGATATCGTCCACGAGAAGGGCGGGCTTGTCTATGGCGACGGCGCTAATATGAATGCGGTGATGGGCATTGTCGACATGAAGAAATGCGGAGTTGACGTGCTCCACCTCAATCTCCATAAAACATTTTCGACGCCCCATGGCGGCGGCGGACCCGGAGTTGGACCAGTTCTGGTCACCGACGAGCTTGCCCGATATCTTCCGTCACCGCTGGTTGAGTTTGACGGCACCATGTACAAACTGGAGGCTGACAGGCCTGAATTGGTCGGGCGCATGCACTGCTTTCACGGGAACTATGGCGTACTGGTCAGGGCGCTATGCTATATCCTCACAATGGGTGCGGAGAACCTGAAGAAGGTGAGCCAGTATGCGGTGCTCAATGCCAGCTATATCAAAGAAGAACTCAAGGATCACTTGCATCTTGCCTACGATCGTCCCTGCATGCACGAAGCGGTGTTCTCCGATAAAAAGCAGCGGGAGTTCAAGGTCACCACGCTTGATATCGCCAAGCGGCTCATGGACAGTGGTTATCACCCGCCGACCATCTATTTTCCGCTGGTTGTGCCGGGGGCGATCATGATCGAGCCCACGGAGACCGAAAGTTTAGAAGAACTTGATACCTTCATCGACGTGGTCAGGCAGATCGTAAAAGAAGCGGGAACTGAACCTGAGTTGCTAAAAAGTGCGCCGCAGCGCTTTAAAATTAAGCGTCTGGATGAAACCGCTGCCGCCAGAAAACCCTGTCTATGCGGCTAAAGCGGGTAACGCTTGATAGAGGAAGCAGGGCCACAGGAATTTAAAGGCATACCCACTATGAGGACTACCAAAAAAGCTGAAATCTTTTATATTAAAGTTGTTCAGTCCCCTGAGTATTGATCAGTTGACCAATTATCATTTCAACAGATGAAAGGAAAATCATGTCGAAAAAATTTATATTAACCGCTTTTAGTCCCGATCGACCGGGGATCGTTGCCGATATTTCTCAAATCATTTTTGAGAACGGATTCAATCTGGAAGATTCCTCGATGACCTATCTTGGGGGAGAATTTGTGATGATGCTCCAACTGTCTGCGCCGCCAAACGGCAATCAATCAGATGTTGAGACCATTCTCTCTTCAGAGTGTAGAAGGCTAGAGCGGGAAAAGAAGATCTTCGCTTTTGTCAGTCCCGCCTCGAGTGAAAAGACTGTTGCGACAAAAGACGTGAATGTTAAAACGATTGCTGTTGAGGGAGAGGACCAGAGCGGTATAGTCTACAAGATTAGCCGATTTCTCGCCGATTCCGGTATCAACATCAGAACGCTCAGCTCGAAAGTGAAGCTTTCTCCACAAAGCGGAACCACACTATATGTCATGAGCATCGTCGTCGAGATTCCTTCAAATCTCTCTCTTACCTCAGTTGAGAATGGACTTGGAGCAATTGGCGATGAGCTTCATGTCGATGTGAGTATTGAGTGATTTTGATGATGCCCTGAAGGATAAATAAGAGCTATATCGTGTAATAAAATATGAAATGATATGCTGCTGGAATAGACGGGGCAAGTAAATGGAAATAACGATCAATCGGCCAGTTTGCCTCTAGAAAGATGCTGAGGATGATTTAATAGCAGACCCGAGAACTGTTTACTGTCTCCGTTGAAAGATTAGTACTGGGACGCCTAGCAACTTCAGCTTGCAGGGGAACTTCACCTTCTTCCCGATGCTCTTGGTTTTGACAAAGTTCACGATATGTAATAAAAGCGTGCGAATCTAAAATTTGCTGGGTATGCCAATTCTTATGATTTCGTTCCTTGCTCAAAAGACGTGATTTTAAATGAGTGGTAATTCTAGCGCTTCATAAATTGAGCCAATCAATTAGCTCGTTTTGTCTGATTTATTTCTAACTGCAGTTCCTTTTTTAGAAGGGCAGCAGGTAAATGACCCCTCCTTTGGTACGGTTATTTTTTGACCTGATAAAATAGCCCTCTGTCTTGGAGCACGGATTCAATTTTTTTGGTTTCCTCAAGTGTACCGAGATATTTGTTTATCTCACTGACATGGCATCCCAGAATAGTCGCAAGGTCTTCTGGTGTGCAGGGGCGTCTCATTATGGTCTCGATAATTGCCGACTCGATGTCGGTCCGATATGAGCCAGCAGACTTTCGAATGAGAGCAGCAGCAATGATTTCTACCTTAAATGGCTTGAAAAATTCAGCAATCGTCCGAAGTTCCTTGGGCGTGGCGGCATGAATGCCGGCTATTACTCCCGGTCGGTCGAGGGTGTTGAGTTGCACCAGATCTGGATCTATTTTGCCTATGGCTCCTTTAAGAAGTGCCAGCTCTTTCAGTTTGTCATTGTGCCCAGGCAGTATGAACACCTCAAGGTTCAATCTGCCTGCGAATTCTGAACGAAAAAGGGCAATCCCATCGATATAGCTTTCCACGTCAATAGAGTTGTGGGGTCTGTTGATGGTCTGCAGGGCCGATGCAGAGGCTCCATCCAGGGACGGCATGACAAGATCAGCCTTGCACAAAGATTTTCTCACATCCTCCCGCCCTAGAAGCGTCCCATTAGTCAACACTGCGATCGGTAGATGAGGTTTCTTCTGGCGGATGAATTCCAGGACATCACCAATGCGTGAGTTAAGTGTTGGCTCGCCGGACCCGGAAAAGGTAACATATTCTGGGTTGGGATTACTCCTGAAATAACGTTCAAGTTCTTTAAGAACCTCATCAACCGGGACATATTCCTGTCGCTCAACTGTTAGATTGTGAGTGTTTCCGCACTCACAATAAATACAATCGAGACTGCAGGTCTTTAGAGGAACAAGGTCGACTCCCAGTGAAATGCCCAGGCGCCTGGAGGGGACTGGGCCAAAAAGATAATTATACATCCTCAGACCTGTTAGAATTCAGACGCATATTTTGTATCCTAAACTAGATGGAGTAATTATTTTGTTAGAAGAACCATAACCGTTTCTTCCCAAAATATGTACCGAAGCCTCAAAAGCGGGCTGTTAAAATCAGGAAAACAACAAATGGAGAATATTATGCAAAAGCAAACGGACAAGGAAACAAATCATGACCTCTCAAAAAGCAGTGGACCAAATAAGGCGGATAATGGAAATGCTTCCGGAGAAGACAATTCAGGAAGGGGGTTAGGGCGAGGAGGTGGCAAAGGTCGACGAGACGGGACAGGGGGAGGCCGCGGTCGTGGCGGCGGTGGTAAGGGGGGACGCAGGCAAAGCAGAACCTAAAATCAGCACGGAAAAAGGCGCTGAGGGGGGGGAGATCCTGGCATCAGAGTCGTTGGCTGTCCTCCGCATGTGTCGCCTTGTGATAGCTGGAAATCGGAGAATTCTCATTGCTCCTGGTGTCGCCCTGGGATACCAGCGTTACGACCTGCTTTCCCACCCATGCCAGGCAACGGGATTACCTCATAGAATTCCCGCACGCCGGGCTTCAAGCAAACAACGCAGTTGATGCATGAGATCGGCTGCACATTACACCCTTTTGCCCGCCCCCTGACAATTGTGGCCTGAAGCGTGCGAGGAAGGAAGAAAAAATTAAAGATGTCGCTGATTTTAACTCCTGCAAAATTCTCCATGAATGGGCGTCATTCAATGACCATTTTTTTATCTGATTCCCGGATAAGCCTACAAACGAATAGTATTCACTGGATTTCACTTCTCGACCTTCCTGCCCCCGTTAAATCGGTCCAACTTTGTGTTATGCAAAGAGACCAAAGATTTACGAAGCCATGGCCAAGATGACCATCGGCAAGCTCAATATATTTGAGTTATCGGAGGTCAGGGTTATTCCTGATTACCCTCACTCTGCGGTTTTTCTATAAATCTAACCTTGCCATTGGAACCCTCTCGTTAGGCGGGCTTTTCCCGATTCTCATACAAACAGGAATAAATTCAGGTTTATTGGTAGAGCTTGAACCTTTATATTATAAGGGGATCGTCAACCCAAATTAGTACATCAAATTTATCAAGTAGCCACACTGCTCTTTGCAGGAAAAGATCATCAGTTAGATTTCTTTCAAAAGAGGAAGGGGCGCTTTAAAAGCTACCTTAATCCGTCTAAATTCCAGGCACATGCGCTGAGAGATTACCCTGATATTGCTTTTGCGCCGGCTTCTGCAACCTGCCCGTCATTAGGCGGTGTAATGCCGGAAACACCATTAGCACCAATGATTTCGTCATTCAGCGTAATCGGAACACCGCCTTCAAACGGACAGATTTCCGGGTTGGACGGCAGACGGACACCGGGATATTCATTACCCATCATATCATAATACGCCTTCGTCGGGCGTTTAAACATCAGCGCCGTGCTTGCTTTGGCGGGCGCCGCTCATGACGCCTTAGTATTATGGTCCAAGTCTTCCGAATACTCGATAGTGAGCTACTCACTGACCATGGGCTTTCCGTTTCGCTTTATATGGCTTTTAATATCGTGTGCAGTCACCAGGGATTGAGCCACGAAGCCGGCTTCTCACCTGAAAAAACGCGATATACCTCATTTGCAGCCTTGGCCTGAAGTTCCCCTAGAGATCGATCCGAATACCAAGCTGTATGATCAGAGACAACAACATTTTCAAGCTTAAACAGTGGATTGTCAGTGGCCGGCGGTTCATTCTCAAATACGTCAATCCCGGCACCTTTTATGGTACCTTCTTTCAGCGCCTGAACAAGGGCCTGTTCATCGATAAGGGCTCCTCGACCGGTATTTATAACAATGGTCCTTGGGCTCATCATCGCAAATTCATCGGCACTAAGAATATGTCTAGTATGATCGGTCAGCGGTGCATGTAGAGAGATCACATCAGAATTTCTGCACACTTCTTCGATAGTTGCCTTGGTTCCACCGAATTTGCTGAGTTCCTCATTGGAAAGACGAGGATGGTATATCCATATATCCTTAAATCCAAATGGGCGCATCTTTTCCAGGAAAGACCGGGCGATGGAACCAAATCCGATTATTCCGAGACCCTTGCCACGAAACGAGTAGATTGGCTCCGCCTCACCTATTCCCCATTCACCATTTCTAACGGCTCTGTCCCGCTTGACTATCAACCTAGCCACAGCAAGCACCATCGCCACAGCGTGACAACTTACTTCGTGAACAGCACCATATTGAGGAACGTTGGCAACGAATATCCTTCTGGCTTTTGCTGCCTCAAGATCGATATTGTCAACACCTACACCATACCGAACGATCACTCGACAGTGCTCCATTTGCTCGATCAGCTTCTTATCTACCACTGCCTCACGAACTAACACCGCTTCAGCATCTTCCAGCATGCCCACTTTCTCATCATAGCTGGCATCTTTTCGTACTATGAGAATTTCGGACACATAGTCTTTAAGGATGTCATGTTCAATTGCATAACCAGCGTAACCGGGCTCAATGACAACGACCTTTAACATCTTCTGATCATGCATTATTTTTCCTAAAAAGAGCTGCTTAGCCCATGATCCATTGGTGATGTTGATTAATGCTCTGATACAATAATATTAGAAAAGATGACTGTTAGTTTGCGATTTCCGGGTTCACACAATTACGGGTTTCTCGATGTATTAGAGCTCCCAGGAGATTGTCGAGTGCACATTCTGCCATGGCATACCGGGTTTCATGGGTGGCCGAACCGATATGCGGCAGAGTCACAACGTTGAGCAGGTTAAGAAGCGGTGAGTCAGTTGGCAGCGGTTCCTGCTCATAAACGTCGAGACCGGCTCCGCGTATTTTTCCTTTCTGAAGCGCTTCCGCAAGTGCCAGTTCATCGACCACCGGGCCACGTCCTCCATTGATCAGAAAGGCATCCGGCTTCATTTTGTCGAATTCAGCAGAGCCTATCAATTTTCGTGTCTGATCGGACAGTGGTAATACCAGACAGACGAAATCAGACTCGACCAAAAGCTCATCAAAGCTGCAGTGTCTGGCATTAAACGATTTTTCGGCCTCCTGGTTGACCTTTCTGTTGTGGTAGAGAATCTCCATGTTAAAACCGTTGTAAGCCCTTCTGGCGACCGCTGAGCCGATACGCCCCAATCCGACTATCCCTAGCTTTTTACCGTAAACATCTGAACCAAAGTGTTCCGGTCCAACCATTTGAGTCCACCCACCACTTTTGACCATACTGTGAAGTTCAGCCGCACGACGAGCTGCACAAAGTATCAGCGTAAAAATCATATCAGCCGTCGTCTCGGTCAAAACATCCGGAGTATGCATCAACATTATTTTACGCTTTGTCATCTCGGCGACATCAAAATGGTCGTAGCCAACGGAGATGGTGGAGGCGACCCGCAGCTTCGGTGCAAGGTCCAGAAATTGCGCGCCAACTTCCTGGCCAACGCCGATCAATCCTTTAGCTTCTGCCAGAACCGTCCTATACTCATCGCCCTGCATCAGGTCCAGAGAATCAACCTTGGTCACGTCACAACTTTCCAACAGACGCTGCTCCAAGTCATCGGGTAAATCATCATATTGAATCACTTTAAATGACATATCTCTTCTCCATTCAAATATCTTAATAAGACAAAAGACGAATAATGAAGCTCTTCAAGTAAAGTAGGCTCTCGTTCATCTACCTTCAACAGGCCGATACTATAAGGTGCCATTGAAGTACCTGACTGCTTCTTTTATTGGCCTTGTAACGATTCTCTACCCTAACCCACAAGCATCGCGAGCCGTTGCCAGAGCCTCCGGGGCAGTCGCGTTAAAATTATCAGTATAGGCCTCTATGCTTATCCTGCTGTCATATCCAGCTTTCTGCAGGTTGGAGATGAATATTCGATAATCAACACCGTCAAAAGTCTGGGGATAGGCACGCCCTGATGGATTGGCAAGATGTATATGCTGTAGAAAATCTCTTGCCTTTTCAATGATGGAATGATCTTCCTTTTCCATCTCCAAATGATAATAATCGATCAGCAGTCTGACGTTGGCACGGTTTACTTCCTGTGCCAATTTTAGTCCCTCATGTGCAGTTACGACAATATTGCTTTCCACTCGGCACAGAGGTTCGATAACAATGCTCAGGTCCCGCTCACCGATTATTTCGTCCACCAGCAACAACGTCTCAACAATTTGTCCCCAGGCTTTTTCCTTAGAAAATCCCGGCGGAACGTTTTTCGCACCTGAACTACCGAAAACGATACTTTGTGCTCCCAGTCGATAGGCTCGTTCAATCGCTTCATCAAAATATTCTCTTACTTGTACTTTATCGACCTTGTCCCCAGTAATTGGGCAATGAGCGGGGATGAAATTATTGCAGGCCTCGCAAGGTATCCCTGCTGACTCAACATATTCAACCACGGCACTGAATTGACTCTCTCCAAGAGCCATCATCTGGGCAAGCGGCATTTCCACATAATCGTAGCCGAATGTGGCGAGCGCCTCCAGTCTTTCTATTCCAATACCGTCTGGTGCGAGCGCCACCATATTGATGCAGCAGCCTATCCTCATCGCCTTATTCCTCTTCTTTCAAGATGACTTTTACCAGCTCTTCCGGCCTTTTCAGTTTCTCGAACCATTGAGCAGCCTGTCCCATTGGTACTTCTTCACTGATGATGGGTTCCGGATCAATGCTTCCGTTGTTGAGCATCTCTACAGCGGATTTGAAGTCTTCTAATCCGTAAGTAAAACTACCGCTGACGCTCAACTCTCTTGTTACAATGTCAAGCATCCCGATTTCGACAGTTTTCTTCCCCTGCCCAAGCCAGATGGATGTGCCACCCATCTTGAGGTTTTCAAGTGACTGAACACATGCGGGCGTATTGCCGACTGCTTCAAATGAAATGTCAACACCCTGTCCTTCAGTGTTGTCCATGATCACTTCTTTTACTTCGGAGTTCAAAGGATTGATGGTGATTTCCGCTCCCATTCTTTTCGCCACATTTAAGCGAGTGTCGCTCAGATCAGTGACGATAATTTTGGCTGGATTCTTTACTTTGGCACATGCCGTGATCATGAGTCCTATGGTGCCGGATCCCACGACGAGGATGTTTTTGCCTTCAATATCTCCCGCATGCGCAACTCCCCTGAAGGCAACAGCAAGCGGTTCAACCATACTTCCCGCACTGTACGATATATTGTCGTGTAGTTTGTAACAGACCTTCTCTGGAACGCATAAAAATTCAGCAAAAGCTCCGTTTACCGTCAGTACACCGAATTGTTTCTTGTCTGGACAAAACTGCATTTTGCCATTCCTACAAGAGAGACATGTTCCACAGAAATCCATGGGGTAAGCCGTTACCCTGTCTCCTGGCATCAGGTTTTTCACGGATTTGCCCACTTCGCTAATGACGCCTGAAAATTCATGCCCCATAATCATAGGCGGTATACGGCGTCCGGTTATACCCTGGTAGCCATGTACATCAGAGCCGCAAATTCCTGCGGCCTTCACTTTAATTTTCACTTCATTATCGTCTGGTGTGACGTCTTGAACCTCTTCCCATTTAAGCACTTCATCACCATGGTAGACTAAACCTTTCATAAGCTTATCCTCGATGCATAACGATGGAAAAATTGTGGTTTCCCTGACTCCATTTGCTAGTGATTTCTCAAACTAGGCAATTTCTTATCTTACCCACGGTTTCATGAATTCAGTTGGATTTTCCTGAACAACCTCACGGAACTTTCTTAGACGTTCTATCACCTTCTGTCGTGCTTTGATTAAATGAGCCTGAAGCCTCAACCTGCTCTCATCTGTGTTCCGGCGATCCACCGCCTCGAGGATATCAATGTGTTCCTCGATAAACGGATCATCATCGTCAAGCGGTACTTCTCTTGAGGCAACGATATGTTTGCTTGAGATAAGCCCTGCCTTGGCTGATTGCAGAGCAACCATGGCAACTCTGTTATTGGCGTATTGCAACAGTCCATCGTGCATATCAAGTTCAAGCTGATTGAGTTCAGCGCCAGTTGCCTCAGGGAATCTTGAAAGCGCATCTTTGTGACTAACTATTACTTTGTGCAGCACTTCTTCAGGGATATCCGGTATTGCCTGGGCCAGTAAATTTGGTTCGAGCCAGCATCGTACGTCGAAGATGGCGTAAAGCCGTTTATCATCGAGAGGAACGATGGTCCATTTCGATTGAAAATGCCTCTGCACCAAGCCGCTAACTTCTAACTTATGGAGTACCTCTTGAATCATACTGCGATTACAGGCATAGTAATTGGCCAGCAATTGAGCGTTGAGACGGCGCTTCGAGAGGATCGACTGCCTAATAATCTCACTCTCTATTTTTTCGTAAACGTCTTGCCACTCCTTTACAGGGTGAAGAAAATCATCTTCGGAAGATAGCTGGACCATTTCAGGTGTCAATTTCAGCAATGAACCCTCTAACCTGCTGCCAACCACATATCCGCGTGTACTTCTTTTGTGAATAAGTTTTTCCTGTTCCAGCAGTGTGAGAGCCTTTCGTGTAGGTGTGCGGCTTATGTTCAATATCCTGCTTATGCTGGATTCCGTGAGATTAACCTGATTTCCGAGCGTGCCATGGGTAATGCACCTACGGATATGATCGGCAACTTTCTGGTAAAGGGGGACAGCTCTTTGGTGATTGTTTTCTGCCGGTTGAGTGTTCTGCAATTCTTTGTTCCTTTGCATATCAAGAAGGGGTTGTGCCCAGAAAGCGCATCAGAATTTAGAAATTCAGCGTTGGTTAATCCCAGTACAATAATTGGCTTGCTCAGCAAACGCAAGCGCATAAGAATGAACTATATCTGCTTAGTACAATTATAATATTTGCTCTTTGCCGAAGATGATACACGGATAATGGAATACCGGTCACAAGAGCAAAGCACTTAAATTTTTGATATAATTAATTTAAACAAGATATTTGTGTCTTTCTTCATAACATTTTACCGCACGAACATACCACTGCTTGCAAGAGTGCAATATATTGATAGGAAAAATTTCGTTGCACTATAGTCCAGAAATACACTAATATCGTGTTTGGAGAACTCAGTTTCTTTGAGGGTAAGGGCGATGATAAGTTGGAAAGCGATGGAGTCCGCGTCACTTTAAATAATGAAGGGGGCCCAGTTAATCTGACCAAAACACCTCGCTTCATCTATTCGTCGGTTATTTTTGTTCGCTCATTAACTCGGTTAAGGTGAAATTTTAAGACATATTTATTTCTGCTCTAGAGTCTTGATTATGACAATACGAATGAATCACTGACAAGAAGAAATAGTAATTAGCAGTCGCCTGACTCCATAAATTTCTGACCTCGGTTGACATTGTGCATAATGGTAGTCAGATTGATAAATATACCACCTGATACATGCTTTTTTTTTATATTTGAAGTCCAAGTTTTGTTGGAGTTGCGGAGCTCGTAACTGCTGGAGGTACGCAGTTCGTAACTGTGCCGTACTGTTTTTGTCCTGTTGTAAATGAATCGGTAGGATTATCCACTAATTATGGCACTGGATAATAGGCACGGTACAGCGTAATGTCCTGTATTCTTATTAACTCAATGGACAGGGAGGATTTTATGTCTATGAAAAGCAAACTGAAGCGCGGTTCTTTTACCAGAATTTTGTTTGTGTCGCTCTTAGCAGTCGGTATGGCTGTAGCCTCCCTTGGTACAGCCCAGGCTGCTTATCCGGAGCGGCCGATCACCATCATCGTACCATGGGGCGCTGGCGGCGGCACTGACGCTGTTGGCCGTATCTTTGCCAGCCTGCTGGAGCAGGATTTGGGTGTTCCGGTTAATGTCGTGAATCGTACCGGCGGCAGTGGCGTAGTTGGCCATTCGGCGATCACAAATGCAAAACCAGACGGCTATACTATCGGTATCGCCACTGTCGAGGTGGTCATGATGCACTGGGCCGGTCTGACCGACTTGACCTACGCTGATTTTACGGTTTTTGGCCAGGTCAACCTCGATCCGGGCGGACTGATGGTTGCCGCCGACTCACCCTACAAGGATGGAAAAGCTCTCCTTGATGATATCAAGGCGAAGCCCGCCAGGGCTTTCAAGGCCTCAGGCACCGGCCAGGGCGGTATCTGGCATCTCGGCTACGCTGGATGGATGCTGTCAGAAGGCATCGATGTCGCAAAAGTTCCGTGGGTCCCCAGCAAAGGTTCTGCACCGGCCCTGAAGGATATGGTCGCGGGTGGTGTTGACTTCATCACCTCGTCACTGGCCGAAGGGCGTGCCCTGATCGAGGCCGGTAAGGTCATTCCGCTCGCCAACATGGGCGCAGAGCGGTTGGGCCTCTTTCCGGACGTACCGACGCTGAAGGAAGCTACGGGATCGGACTGGACCGTGGGTGCCTGGCGCATGGTTGCCGGCCCGAAAGGTGTTCCGCAGGAAGTCATTGACGTGATTGTACCTGCCGTCAAGCGCGCATATGAAAACGCCAAATACAAGGAGTTCATGGATGGCAGGGGCTTCGGTATGGTATATCGTGATCCACAAGCTGCGTTTGAGTTCATGAAGGCCGACGATGAGGCTTTCGGCAAGGTTATGGAAGCTGCTGGTTTGACCAAGTAAAAATACTTACAAGATGCACTGACAGGGTGGGACCGCGTGAAGGTAAACGATGCAATCTCCGGAATATTCTTCATATTATTCGGGTTACTGATTTTTTACCTCACCCGGGACTTCCCCATCCTGCAGGGACAGAAATATGGGGCAGCTCTGTTCCCGCGCCTGATTGGATTTTTCATGGGTGCCGGCGGTGTTGCCCTTATTTTCAGAGGTGTTCGGATGCGTGACGGGGCTCCCTGGGTGACCGTTATGGACTGGGTCTCCTCACCCCGACACTTGGCGAGTTTTTTTCTGGTTATCTTTGTTCTCGTTTTCTACATCTTGGTATCAGATGTTCTCGGATTTATTCCGACGGCATTCATTTGCCTGTTCGTCTTGTTGAACTGGCTGCGAGGTATTTCCACCTGGCGCTCCTCAGCCGGGATCTCTATTCTTGCGGTTATCGTCATCCAACAGTTCTTCGGCGAGTTTCTGCGCGTCCCTCTCCCCTGGGGAATCGTGCCGATTTTTGGGTGGTGAGGCAGCCATGGATCTCTTTATCGTCGCCTTTGGCCTCATTTTCGATCCGTATGTTCTGCTGGTAATCATTCTTTCCGGTGCGTTCGGCCTGTTCATGGGAGCGATTCCGGGTCTGTCAGCCACCATGGCGACCGCGCTGCTGGTACCGGTGACCTTCTTCATGCCGCCGGTTCCTGCCCTTGCCTCCATCGTCACAGCCACGGCCATGGCGATCTTTGCCGGAGATTTACCGGGTGCGCTGCTGCGTATCCCGGGTACACCAGCCTCGGCCGCCTATACCAATGAGGCGTTTGCAATGACCCGCAAGGGGCAAGCCGAGCTTGTCCTCGGAACCGGTCTGGTCAGCGCCGTGATAGGCGGCATATTCGGTGCCGTAGTGCTCAGCTTCACGGCGCCGATTCTGGCCGAGTTCGCCCTCAAATTCTCTTCCTTCGAATATTTCTGGCTGGCCTCGCTCGGCTTGACCTGCGCTGCTTTTATCTCCACCGAGTCCCCCGCCAAAGGACTGATATCACTGATGATCGGTCTATTGATCGCCACCATCGGCATCGATGTTACCACCGGGCATCCCCGTTTTAATTTCGGAAGCATCGAGTTGATGGGTGGGGTCAACTTCATTCCGGCAATGATAGGCATGTTCGCCATGGCCGAAGTTTTCCGCTCGGTTACCGCGATAAAGCCGCCGCCACGTGTGGAGCAACGCAATATCGGCAATATCTTTGCCGGGCTCGGCAAGGTTCTCTATCGATACAAGGTTAACCTGTTACGTGGCAGCACAATCGGTGTGCTGGTTGGCGCCTTGCCGGGTGCCGGATCGGATATAGCGGCCTGGATCTCCTACGCCGTAGCCAAGAAGTTTTCCAAGGAACCGGAAAAGTTCGGCACCGGTCATATCGAAGGCATCGTTGATGCGGGCTCTTCGAACAATGCAGGGCTGGGCGGGACATGGGTTCCGGCACTGGTGTTCGGAATTCCCGGTGATTCAATCACGGCCATCGTGATCGGCGTGCTCTATGTGAAAGGTATGAACCCAGGGCCAACCGTGTTCTTGGAACAGCCCGAACTAATCTACGCCGTGTTCGTGTCCTTTTTCATGGCCAATGTTCTGCTGCTTCCGCTTGGCCTGTTTGCCATCAAGTCGGCCAAGCAGCTATTGCGTGTTCCCCGAGAGGTCCTTATGCCGGTGATCCTGATGTTCTGCGTTGTCGGCACCTTCGCCATCAACAACACGGTATTCGGCGTCGGCATTATGCTCGTCCTTGGTATAATCTCTTATTTCCTTGAAGAAAACGGTTTTCCGATCGCTCCGGCGATTTTGGGCCTGGTTCTGGGCGGATTGCTTGAAGACAGTTTCATGACCTCGATGATCAAGGCCGATGGCAATTTCATAGCCTTCTTTGAACGCCCGGTATCAGCGGTACTGGGAGCAATCACTATTACCATCTGGTTGTCGCCTCAACTGAACAAGGTATGGAGGAAATTTCGCAGCCCCAGTGCCTTAAAGCCTCAACGTTGAAGGCAAAACGAGCTCCGTTTACACTTTTTAAATTCATTCATCTTTATTCTACCGCTTTTCCCAACCTGCGAAAATCGTGTGCCAACTGTCTGTCACAAACTCAATCCAAGGCGCGTTCCTTCATGAAATTCAACATTCGAAAAGAATATTGATATGTCCTATTATGAAATTTATGCGGTGAAATTTTCTGGCCCTTTTCTAAGCTCAGGGGCTTTCGTCATGTGGATGAAAGACTGGGAAACTGTCTGCGAGAGAAATTACTACTTCTGGTGTCTGAAGAGCCCGGACAGGACTATTCTTGTTGATGCGGGAGTCTCGCCACAGCTGGCACGTGATAGAACTTTACCCGACTATGTGAGCCCAGCACGGATACTGGAAGGAATAGATGTCGATTTCAATGAAATCGGCCATGTGATACTCACACATCTCCACTGGGATCATGTGGATGGGATAACCCTATTTCCCCATGCAAAAACTTATGTCCAAAGAGCTGAACACGATTTCTGGCTATATGATGAAATGGCTCTTCGATCACCATTCACATTTTTTTTGAACGAGCACACCAGAAACACTCTCAAGGTCTGTGAGGGTGATGGTCGTATGATTCTTATTGATGGTGACCAGCAGATCCTGCCAGGAATAGAATGTTTGTTGGCCCCTGGACACAGCGCAGCCTTGCAGGCTGTTGCGGTGAATACACGCCAGGGAACGGCGATCCTCGGATCAGACTGTGCCCACCTATTTCGAAATTATGAGGAAGAATGGCCCAGCGCTCTGATAATAGATATGGTCGCCTGGGTACACTCTTTAGACAAGCTGAAAAACCGGGCCTCTCTCCCCGAGCTTCTCTTTCCGGGTCATGACCCGTTGATGACGATCAAGTACAATGAAGTTGTGCCAGGGATCACCAGGTTAGTATGAGCATATTGTGTTTTCAATTGTTTAATCCTGGCTGGCACAAGCTAAAAATAACATGCTCCCCAATTGAAGTAGTAACTTGGGTGGGCGGGATAAACAACACCAATATGGTAGATTACCTTCAGGAGCAGGATGTTCCGGCCGTTGGTGGCTCCTGGATAGTGGATAAAGACCTGGTTGCAAATAATGATTGGAAGGCTATCAGAGCCCGGGCCGCAGATGTCCGTGCAGTTGTAGACTCCAGGAACGGATAAATAAGGGAACCTATGCTGCTGGCACTAGATTGGGGAACCACATCGTTTCGCGCGTATCTGTTTGACAACGAGAGAAAGACTATTGATTCGGTCGAGGCTTCCGACGGCATCATGCAGTGCGATGACGAATTTGAAGATGTCTACTACGCGAAGGTGGGACACTGGCTAAAGCAATACAGGGGAATTCCGGTTATTGCCTCCGGAATGATTACCAGTAAACAAGGCTGGATCGAAACTCCTTACCTGCCATGTCCGGCCAGTCTTGATGATCTATCTAAAAATCTCACCGGCCACATGACCACAAATGGCGACACCATCCACTTCGTTTCTGGGGTGTGTCAAAAAACGCCGACCCCAAACATAATGCGTGGCGAAGAAACTCAAATGGCCGGGCTAAACAACATCGGTGCTCAGACAGCCATCTTACCAGGAACGCATTCCAAATGGATTCGCATGGAAGGCGATACTATCTCCTATTTCACGACCTTCATGACCGGCGAGATATTCGCCGCCTTGACTGAGCATACGATTCTGGGCCGCCTGCTGACCCATGGATCTGACCTGGATAGCTTTGCAGAAGGAGTGCGTGATGGATTTACCGGGGAACAAGGTGCGGGGGGTATACTCTCAAAACTCTTCGGAGCCCGTGCCATGCCTCTGCTAGGGCTTATGAATCCTGATGGCATCAGGGACTACATATCGGGCCTGCTGCTGGGTACGGAGATCCAGGAAGCGATAAACAGCGGATTCGGACAGGATGTTACCCCGGTGATCTGCGGCTCGATCGAACTGGTTGAACGCTATAAAACCGCTCTTGAACTCTGCACAATTAAAACAAAATTGGCAAAACCTGAATTAGCGGCCTCAGGTCTGCTGCGCATTGCTTCTGCAGCCAACCTAGTCTGATCCACAGGACCAAAAGTTTATTGCTCATTATAGCTCTCAAAAGCTACTCAGGAATAATCTGGATGGAGCCACTCAACTATATTAATAAAAATTGCTTACTAGTTACAGCCTGACAGGATACAAAATTAGTATTGGTGGTCTAACTTACATTAAGATATTATAGAGTTAAGGCTATTCCTGATCGGTTACCGAAAAGCTCTTCAATACAATTGAAGAGGCTAGTCTTGGCAATGTTGACCAATTAAGAAATTCTGAAACTTTACACTTTTCCTGATCCTCTTTCTTTGGATCAATCCAGAAATAATTGATACTGCCAGTGGCAACTTCCCAGCCTGGCAATTCATAGGTGTTGCTATAGATTCAGGAACAATCTTTTCGCACCGGCAAGAGTGTTACAGAAGAGATTGGTAAAGGCAATATTACTCATTCAACACCACTTTACCTGCGCAGCACAGCCCCAATAGAAAACTGGTGGATTATCTTTTCTATGCGAACCATATCCCGACACAACACGTATCTTATAGTTTTACTTGACACAAATATCAGGCCGTGTTTTCGTTAATGAAAGTGTTTTTCACATTTGAAACAGCAGGTATGGGAGAAGCTCCATGCCCAAACAAGAAGATAAATATATAATAAATTCAGTCTTAAGAGCGACTCAAGTTCTGGATGCGTTTACGCATGAAAAAACCTCATTTACTCATACCGAACTCTCCCAAAAACTAGGCATCAACAACGCCTCACTAACTCGAATCCTACATACCCTCGTACAAGCAAATTTCCTCGAAAAAGACTTATCGACTGGTACTTACCGTTTAGCTGTTAAATCTTTCCAAATTGGCAGCGTATATCTGAGTAATGTAGATTTCCATACCGCTGCAATGCCCCATTTATCTGAGCTTTCTGCACAATACGGGGAAACGAGTAATCTGGCCATTTTAAATGGAAACGAAGTTTTTTTTCTAGATAGGGTTGAAAGCTCAGAATCTATTCGTCTGCAATCGCTCGTCGGTAGCAGGCTACCGGCCTATTGTACAGCTCTTGGAAAGGTGCTTTTGGCTTATCAGGACAATGAATTTATCGATCAATTTTTAAGATCTACAGAACTCAAAAAATACACCCCAACCACCATCACTGATCCCGAATTGTTTAAAGAACACCTCAAAGAAATAAAAAAACAGGGGTATGCAATCGACAACAATGAGCATCAACCTGAGTTTAAATCCACTGCCGCCCCGATAATGGATAATACGGCAAAAGTTATTGCTGGTATAAGTATCATTGCTCCTGCGCATAGACTACAGGATAGTAATCATTTTGGAAAAATTATTGATTCAATAGTTGAGACGGCAGATAAAATATCTAGAAGATTGGGATATATGCCAACAGCGAGGGCATATACCCATAAAATGTGATTAACCTATTAGATAATCAAAAACTTACGGACATTTGATTCGATCAAATATGGTAAAGTCTTTTTCGGGACTACCTTGGAGAATCGTGAAATACGAACCTTACTAAAAAATAACGACATTTCATTTGTTTGTGTTATTTGATTTGCAAGTTCCTCACCCTCAGACAGAATAACGGCAAAAAAGTATTTGTAAGGTAAAGCAAAAGATAACTTAACCCGACGATAAATAAAAATACTGAGCTTAATCCACTATATTCTGAATAAAGGTTTTATTAGATGATTAAGATTTGTAAAGATCCTATTGAAGCAGATGTTTTGATCATTGGTGGTGGTATCGCTGGTTTGATGGCTGCTATAAACGCCGCAGATCAGGGCGTCAGTGTTACTGTTGTCGAAAAAGCCAACACTAAGCGAAGCGGTTGCGGAGCTACGGGCAATGATCATTTCATGTGCTACCTGCCTGAAATTCATGGAGATGACATCACCCCCATCCTAACCGAGTATAAGAACAGCCAGGTAGGTGGTTTTTCTGACATATCCCTTGCCACCGTATTTCTAGAGCAATCTTTTGAAAGGGTTAAGGATTGGGACAGTTGGGGAATTTCCATGAAGCCAAAAGGCAAATGGGATTTTTCAGGACATGCTTTCCCAGGCCGTCCCCGGGTCTGGCTTAAATATGCCGGCAGCAACCAGAAACTTGTCTTGACCAAGGAGGCAAAAAAAAGGGGTGTTCGGATTGAGAACCACTTGCCCGTGACGGATCTCATAACAGATACAGATGGTTCTGCCATTGGTGCAATGGGCATAAATATCAGAAATGATGAACCAGTTCTAACGGTATTCAGGGCAAAGTCTATTATTTTAACCACGGGCTGCGGCAGTAGGCTATATCCGGCACCAACACCGGGGTATATGTTCAATACAGCCAACTGCCCAAGTTGTGCAGGCGGATCCCAGGCCATGGCTTTCAGGGCAGGGGCAAAGCTTGTCAATATGGAATTTCCCCAGAGACATGCTGGTCCCAAATATTTTGCTCGTTGCGGAAAGGCTACCTGGATAGGGCTTTATAAGGACCCAGCGGGAAAAGTAGTAGGACCTTTTGTAACAAGGGCGACCAGAGAAATGGGCGATATCACCGGTGACGTATGGGCTTCTGTTTTTACTGATATGCATACTTCTGGAGAGGGTCCGGTGTACATGGACTGCAGCTCCACATCTAAGGAGGATTTCGATTATATGATGTGGGGTCTGGTCGAGGAGGGAAACACTGGTATGCTCAATTATATGGCTGATCAGGGCATTGATCCCCGAAAACATCAGATCGAGTTTATGCAGTATGAACCCTTTTTATGTGGCAGAGGAATTGAGATAGACATGAATGCCCAGAGTAGTATCAAGGGGCTGTTTGCAGCAGGTGATCCCGTTGGAAACTTCAGAGCTGATATTGCAGGGGCAGCCACATATGGATGGATTGCAGGTGCTAGTGCGGCACAAAGAGCAAAAGAAATTGACACCTTTCCTGTAATTAATGACAACAAGACTCTGAAGAAAAAGGGGGAACTCTATTCTGCCTTTATGGAGAGAGAAATCGGGGCTGACTGGCGAGAAGCAAACCTGGCATTACAGCAAATCATGGGGGATTATGCAGGAGTCAAAGTCAGATCTGAGACTTTATTAACGGCTGGACTAAAGTACCTGAGTGATTTGAGACGCAAGGTGACCGATACACTGAAAGCGGCCAATTCTCATGAACTCATGAGAGCGCTGGAGAGTATGGATTTAATCGATTGCGGGGAGGCTATTTTATTGGCTGCACTCGAACGAAAAGAAACCAGGCAACAACATGTTAGGTCCGATTTTCCGTTCACCAATCCATTACTGGCCGACAAGTTTCTAACTATCAAACAAAAAAACGGTGATACCCTGCTGGAATGGCGGGATAAACAATGATCTATGCATGTTGCATTGCTCTTCACTGTGGTGATCCCTATGTGGAAGAAAAAACGATTGCTCATTCCTAAAACGGAGAAGAAAAAAATACTTTTTTCTCTCTGTATGTGTATACGGAAAAATTAAAACCAGACGTTAATTATGCCACCGATTATTAATCACGAAAAATGTAATGCCTGCGGTGTTTGTGCGGATATATGCTGTATGGATGTTTTTAAAATCTTAGACAAAAAAGAGATCCCTGAAATCAGATACCCGGAAGAATGCTGGCATTGTAATGCCTGTGTTCTGGACTGTAAGCAAGAAGCACTATCGTTGCGTATTCCTCTGCCTTTTATGATGCTTAATGTGGATGCAAAAAAGGCATCAGGTTAGGTACTTTTTTGTTGGTATAATTTAACTAGGAATATTTCGATAACGGATAACCAGAATATATTACAAGCGATAGTTTTTGTTTTATAGCTATAAAAAACTATTGAGATCGATATGATGATTGTTGTTGTTGGAGGGTCCACTGGTTGTTGGCGGCTATAAAGGATAAAGGCAATACGCTCCTTAATTTTTCAGCACAACTGTAATGATCTCTGTTCCGCCAGAACCTAATTTATTGGTCCCCAACAGAGGAGGAGAGTAATAACAATGGCAGATCCTAAAGAAAGATTAATGAGCGCCATTTCTACAGAAGAACTTGAGCGTAGGTGGAAAGCGGTTCGTGAAGCAATGAAGGCCAGGGGAGTTGATTGCCTCATCATTCGAAATGATGAAAGTTTTCTGGGAGGAAACGTAAAATGGTTTACTGATTTACCAGCTGAAGTCAATTACCCCGTTACGGTAATTTTTCCGCTGGAGGAAGAGATGACCTTGATCACCCACGGTCCGGCTGCTCCTGCTGAACCGGGGCCTCCGGTGTGGGCAGTAAGAGGTGTAAAAACAAGACTCAGTTCTCCATATATGCCATCAGCCCATTACACAAACAGTTATGATGCCGAAATGGCGGTTGAAGTCTTAAAGAAAAGGAACGGCGCTACCATTGGTATCGTGGCAAAGGCGTTTATGCCAGGATATTTTACTGAACACCTGAAAAAACATCTTTCTGGATCGACCTTTGTTGATTTCACCGAGCAGGTTGACCAGATCAAAGTGATTAAGAGTCCTGAAGAGATAGGGAAAATAAAACTGACAGCCAGGCTTCAGGATGAGGCTATGGAACATGTCGTAAATATTATCAAACCCGGGCTCCGGGATTTTGAGATTGCAGCCGAGGCTCAGTACGCTGCTCTGATGAAGGGGGCCAATCGGTTTGTACTTCTGGTCGGATCAGCCCCCAAAGGGACACCTGCCAAAATCGCGCCACATCGCTTCCAGAATAGGGTCATCCAGGAAGGGGACCAGATATCAATCTTAATCGAGACAAATGGGCCTGGTGGTTTATGGACGGAACTCAGCAGGTGCATATCAATAGGTGAACCGTCCAGGGAATTGATTTCTGCAGCGGATACAGCTCTTGAGGCACAGAAGCTATCCCTGGACATGATAAAGCCCGGTGCAGATCCAAAAGATATCTGGCATGCCAATAACGTGTTTCTGGAAAAAAATGGCTATTTCCCTGAAAGCAGGCTTTATGCCCACGGTATGGGATACGATTTTGTCGAGCGCCCCTTAATCCGTTATGACGAACCCATGGCTATTCGGGAAGGTATGAATGTAACTGTTCATCCCGTAGCGACCAACGACTCGGTATGGGCATGCTTCACCGATAACTATATTGTCACAGCGAACGGGGTAGGTCCCTGTCTTCATAAAACGCCTAAGACCCTGATTGTTGTGTAACAAGGTTACGTTGAAAATGAGCGAGTATGATTGTATTCCGGTATCATACTGCATGGGAGAATGGTACGAAATTTCAGAGCAATTTTCAGATTATTAACTATTCGAAATGGGTCAAATAAAACATGAAATTATTAGTACTTCACTATGATGCACCGTATATCAAGGAGAAGCTGGAAAACAAATTTCCGAATGTAACGATTTTGGCCGCAACCGCTGAAGATCAAATTGGAGATTTTATAGAAAGTGCGGATATCCTGGTTTGCAACCGGGCCTCCGATGAACTGATTAAAAGGGGGGAAAAACTCCAATGGGTTCATTGTTTTATCACAGGGACAAATTATCTCTTGAGTCTCCCTTCCTTTCCGAAGCATATCATTTTTACCTCGACCAGGGGGATTCACGGTCCTCAGATGTCTGAAATGGCATTTCTCCATATGCTTAACCTTACCCGCAACTATGCTCGAATGCTGAGAAATCAAGATAAAGGGGTATGGGAGCGCTGGCCGCAGCCCCTTCTTTATAATAAAGCTGTGGGAATCCTGGGTGTGGGTGCGATTGGAAAAGAAATCGCCCGGAAAGCCAAGGCTTTTGACATGACCGTTCATGGCATTGTCAGTGCCAAAAGGGAGATTGAGTTTGTGGATCACTGTTATGGGCCAGAAGGTCTCATGGAAGTACTTCAGACCGTTGACTATTTCATTAACAATATTCCTGCAACACCTGAGACCATTAATTTGATGGGTGAGAAGGAGTTTTCAAACATGAAATCCTCGGCCTATT
>Ga0316189_10001447_pt1 | contig 23551 bp, 18 predicted proteins | sample LowCovwburrow_MG_FD_204930 | JGI IMG/M metagenome (GOLD analysis project Ga0316189, IMG submission 204930) | Coastal sediment microbial communities from Maine, United States - Lowes Cove worm burrow | ecosystem: Environmental > Aquatic > Marine > Coastal > Sediment | place: USA: Maine... | reverse complement strand
ATCCAAAAATACAAAGGGCGAATTGGTTAATGAAATATCGACTTTGTGCCAGAAGTTTCCACAAATTAAGGAATATTATCAGGCACAGATGAGTGGCCCCAAAGACGTTTTGAACAAACATAAAAGCATAATTGAAAAAGAGTTCATAGAAGGGAAAGCAAGAGGCTTACCAAAAGCGAGGCTTTCTGTGGGCAAAAAGGCTATCAGTGATTTTAAAAAACTGACTGATGATCCAGAGCTGATCTCGGATTTAATGTTAACATTCGTTGAAAGCGTCTCTTGGTTTAGCTCAGAATTTGGTCCTGACCGAGAAACTTTTTATACGAGCGCTGAGAACATGTTTGAAAAGACCCTTAAATTAATGGAAAAAAGCGGACTTCTTGGTAAATACCAATCACGAGCAAAGAAAATTGTCATGAACGCTACTGATGGATATGGACATCAGGATTCTTTACACGAAAGATACGAAGAAGCGTATGGTGAAGAAATAGAGAAGCTTTGTTAAGCCGAGATTTTGTTTTGAAACGACAAGTCTCATATGAGCGGCGCCGCTGGCCGAAAAACGGCCAGTTTAATCGGAATAGAAACTTTTGGGGCACGGTTCCGAAATCGGCCGTTGTTGGGTTTCGCATTTCGCAATAACACCGGCAACATGTAGGTTGGGTTGAGTGCAACGAAACCCAACAAAGCCTGGAGTGTGCTCAACCCGACCTACAAAATGTAAAGTGGCCCAGGATAGAACCAACTCCAACTTTTGAAATGCAGTTTCACACGAGCGCCGCCGCTGGCCGCAAGCGTCCAGTCTGATCGAGAAAGAAACTCTTATAAGTTTCATAAGAGGTCTCGGGGCGTTTTTAGTCGATTTAATCTGATTATTATCGTACTCGTCCTCGTGAATTAGAAAATTATCGAGGACGAAGGACGAGTACGACGACGATAAAGTCCTCACTCTGCAACCGCGTGTTTAACTTCACGAAAATGACATTGGGCTTATGTAGTTTCATAAGAGAGCCAGGCCACTTAACAAGCAAGTGGAGCAGACGGCAAGAAGACTGGGGTGTTCGTAAAGTCCGTGCAAGATCGTCATCAATCTCAGTCGCTGCTCACCTGGTTATGTTTTGTAAATGTGATACACCATGAAGAGATTTGCACCGGATTCAGTCATTATCCCATGGGGAATTGAAACAAAAGATTTCAGGATTCGTATTCTGACGATAAATGATGTGGTGAAAGATTATGATGCCGTTATGAGCAGTATCGACCACCTTAGAGGGGTATTCGGCCCGAGTATTTCCTGGCCTTCTGCTGATTTAACGCTTGAGCAGGATCTTATTGATCTTGGTTGGCACCAAAAGGAATTTCAAATTGGAAGTTCTTTCGCGTACACGGTAATGAATCTCGACGAAACCAGGTGCTTGGGTTGCGTCTACGTCGATCCTTCTGAAAAAGTGGGCTATGACGCCAAGGTAATACTTTGGGTTCGACAGAGTGAAATTAGAAAAGGCCTCGATGAAAAATTGTTTTCTGCCGTCAAGATATGGTTATCAGAAGAATGGTGGCTCACTACAGTAGCTTTTCCCGGGCGACAACTGAGCTGGCAGGAATGGGAATCGCTACCTGATAAATGACTTACATAACAAAAGCGTGGAGCAGTCGGCTTGAAGATGGCGGTTTTCCGTAAAGGCCGTGCAAGATTGGAGTGAATTTGGGCCGCTGCTCACCGGTGGCGTTAGCCATGAAGAAAACGAGTTTTCGCTGTGAGATATAAAGTAGAAAAAAAGAAATGCTGAAATTGTTCAGAAATGGTATTCCGGGGCATCCTACAGAGCAATCGCTTTGGAATTTGATTTATCGCGGAGCAGAATTCAACAAATTGTGAGTCGATCTAGAAAGGAAGAAGAAAGGCAAGAACAATCAGCAAGACTGCTCAGCAAGTTAAGGAGGTTCGACGATCTCGACAGAAATTGGCCTATTAAGATCCTGATTCAGGGTTTACGATTCCCCATAAGATCGGAACAAAGATTGACTGAGTATTTTGGTTGTTCAAACAGCTATGAAATCAGTCTTAGAGATATAATGAACTTTTTGATTACGGATTACGAAAAAATCCCTCTCGACCTGTATGAAGTTTGTCCTGCCTACAAACAAAAGCAAATTGGACGAAAAACATATAGTGCTATTGTCAATCATTTATCTGAACAGGGTTTAGGGAGCACCTTCAGGTGTGAGTGGAATATGCGCCTAAAAAAGCTCATTCGTTTTATGGAGAAGAGATGGGAATATATTCCGGATTCGTTTCGTCAATATGAATATAGGGGCTAACAAGATGCATGCAGCTGACGGGATGGTGGTGCGGGGGAACCCGTAAAATTATTAGCTTGTTTGAACTTTCTTAGCCCGCAGCTGATGCGCAAACGTTAGAATTTGAAATATGAATATTAAAGATCTTACGGTTGAAGAAATTTGCAGAAGAATCAATATCCAGGCAAACCTCAATGATTTACAATCAAATAGTATAGAGAAAAGAAAATCTGCATTAAAAACACTTGTCACAATAACACAATTGACCGAAAGAAGAGATGCTCTTTATGCACTCTGTGGATATTATATTTTAGAAATTAAAAGCATTGATGACATCGAGTTATTCTTCGATACGATCAGGAATTTAGATTCCATTGAATTGCTAAAATTGATTCTGAAAGATATAGCGAAAGACAAAAACGTATTTAGACGCAGGCTTTTCATAGACAATTTTCTACGGAAATTGTCCGCGTCTATAATCTCAGCTGATGAAAAAGACGAAAAAGAAATAAAACAATTGATAGAGAACTCCGTCTGGGGAGAAAAATTAAAGAGAAAATTTATTTACCATATGGATATTGAAAAATTCTAACAAGGCGAATGCACGCACCTAACCGGAAATAGCTGGCGGGTTTCTCGTAAAGACCTGTGGTGGCTCGGGAGGTAGTAGCGCTGGCAGGTGATCCGCAAGCGTTATAAAGCTACCCTAGCCCAGCTTGTATATTTTTCTCTTGCCTTTTATACGCCAATGACGTATAGTTCATTATGCTTTTCATCGAAACCCCTATCTTTACCAAATTAGTAATAGATCTGATATCGGATGATGAATATCGGAAATTACAATTGGCACTGGTTTTAAGGCCCGAAGCTGGAAAATTAATCTCCGGTAGTGGCGGTCTGCGGAAAATTCGATGTAAGAGTGGAGGCAGGGGCAAACGGGGAGGTCTCAGGGTGATCTATTTCTGGGATGTTCCAATGGACATCATTTTCATGCTGCTAATCTACAAAAAGAGCAAGCAAAAGGATCTTAACCCGAATCAACTCAAAATACTCCGAAATCTTGTAAAGGAGTTGCTAAAATGAAAGACGATGATTTTAATAACCTTGTTGAGAGCATTAAGCAAGCTGGAAAGATCAAAAATGGTCAATTAAAGCCTGGCCGGACATTTGAATTTAACCCAATGGACATTAGAGCGATCCGCAATAAACTCCACAAATCGCAAAGTGAATTCGCACTCATGATAGGCGTAAGTGTGTCCACCCTTCAGAATTGGGAACAGGGACGGCGAAAGCCTGATGGCCCTGCAAGAGCGTTATTAAAGGTGGCATCAGAAAATCCAGAGGCTGTCACCAAAGCATTGGAAGCCTAAAATTAGGATATACCGGTTTATAACCAATCGCTAAACCTGACCGGGAAAACTATGCGATTTTGCGTAAAGGCCTGTGCAGGCTCCTATATCTTGAGGCCGGCAGGTTAGCCTCAAAACGTTAGGCGCAGAATTCGGACTGCTGACCTCGGCATTAGCTATACATAATTGAGAGGTATTATATTATGCTAACGGAACTTAAAGCTCGCGCGGGCTACGTGGAGCGAACCATCTCAAGTTATAAAAAAGGAATAAAATGAAAGAAAAAGACTACAAATCAAACCTTCTTCTTTTAAAAGAAGAGGTAAAGCATTTGCATGAGCCACATTTTATTAATGTTGATGAATGGTGTTTGTGTGGCGAGCCCCTTAATGGAGTTACAATAGGATATGCAATAGAGGATCAGTGTGCTAGAAAGTTGATTCACTACATTGGATTAAAACATAACCTTCTTATTTTATGTCCAAATGACGGTGTAGATATAGATGTAAAAGACAACAAAATACTTGGTTCCTTTATAAGAAGCGATTATGGTAAATTACAAATCAAACCATAACAAATCATTTGAGCTAACGCCTTATATTCTGCGGGTTTGAGTATTCCTACTTTAACTTGAATTTTTTAAAATTGAACGATTCTGTGGATCTACTCGGCGTAGCTCAATTCCACGTTGGCCAGCAGAAAAGGAGGAACACGAAGCACATGAATCCGAAGATCGTTATCAGGAGCGAAACCGATGCCGATGTGAGCGCAATAAGCGAGGTGACCGTTGCCGCGTTTAAGACTTTGGAGATCAGCAACCACACAGAGCAGTTCATCATCGAGGCACTGCGCGCCGCCAAAACTCTCGCGGTATCGCTCGTCGCAGAAATGGATGGCCGTGTTATAGGTCATATTGCTTTCTCTCCCGTGACCGTTTCGGACGGCACTCGGGACTGGTATGGCCTTGGACCTGTTTCGGTGTTGCCAACGTACCAGCGGCAGGGCATTGGAAAAGCTCTGATACGGGAAGGACTGTCACGGCTGAAAGATATGAATGCTCAAGGATGCTGTCTCGTGGGACATCCGGATTACTACAGGAAATTCGGGTTCAAAAACATTTCGGGACTTGTGCATGAGGGGGTGCCACAGGAGGTTTTCTTCACTCTATCTTTCAATGGGCGTTATCCGCAGGGCACCGTCGCTTTCCACGAAGGATTCAAAGCGGATGGCCAACAAAGGGGTGCAGGCGACGCTTTACAGCGCGCCTGACCCATACCGTTAGCTTTGAAATTAATGGAATGAATAAATCAATCAAACTTGATGTATTTGGTAAGCTGGTTCTAGCGATACACACAAATGATGGCTGGGAGATGTTCTATTTGAGTGAAGGTGGCAAAAGACGACTTGCCACGGAAATCTTTGTTCCTAATTTTGTGAAGGAAAAGGAGATTGAAAATTATATTGAAGATATTTGCCACGAATGGGCTACGGAACAACACTCAAATGTTCGGCGTTTGAATTAGGAATTCCATCAGAGTGTTTTACTGTTAATATGGACTTTAGGTTTTGCAAAACAACAAATCAGCTAACAATGCCACTGGAGCAGACGGCGTGAAGATCGCGGTTTTACTTAATGGCCGTGCAAACTTGGTATTAATTTAGGCCGCTGCTCACCGGCGGACGTTAGCGCTGAACAAATCGGAGAAGACAATGCCAGCGGAGAATAAGACTAACGGGACTTTTTGGGGCATCTTGCCGAACTTGCTGTGGTTTTTGTTGGCTTCCGTTGCGCTGTTCATTTTCTATCAGCCGCTATCAGACCTGATCACTCGCTCCACGAAGCTCAAGGTTGGCGCCATAGAGGTTGAAGCGAAAGTTGTATTGGAAAGATCCGCTAAACGACTTCCAGAGGAATTCAGGCGGAGAACATCCACTGCACAGGTTATCAGATTAAAGACTCAGTGGGCTAGCTTACCCGAGCGACATAGACCGTATCGAATACTTGTAGCGCATGACGTTTTCATAGAAGCAAGGCCCATCCAAATAGCTCTTGCTGATTTGGGATTTGATGCCGACATCGCGCTATGTCCGGACGAGATCGAAAAGGCACTCAAACAACACTTGTATGATGGGGTTATTTCAGATATTACATGGGATAAATGCAAGAGCTCACCTTCAATCCCAACAAACGGAATCGAATTCCTCAACTACGCAACCCAACAAGGATTTTCCCAACCGACAGTATTTTTCATAGCCAATTACGATCCAAAGCTTGGTGTGCCAAAGCATTCATATGGCATTTCGAATAACTGGTATGATGTTTTGGAAAGTTTATTTGCAGCAATCAAATACCATGCACCTGACAAAATCCATGAGCCCTAACCAGCGGGTCAACCTGACTGCGAGAACGTTTGTGGCGCTAACGCGGCAAGTTCAGGTGGCGCAGCAGGTTACCCTTAACGTTCGGGCTCTAAAGTACGGGAATGAAGAAAGTTACAGTCCCAACATATCGTAAAGATAAATACTATCCACAAGTGGTTCGGGCAGTTGCGAAGGTTTTATCAAAATCCGACGTAGTTGCACCTGTTGACGTACTGATTGAAATGGGGAATCTTACTTAAAAGAATCACGATGCATGGCGGCAAGGGAAAGTCCCCTACCTTGAGCGTGTTTTTGAAGGAAGTCTCTCCAAGGCTAATCGTATTCTGAAGATCATAGGTTTTCATGCTCATGGTTTACGATTTATTGTGTAGTAACCCCCTATCTTTAATTGGTTATTTACTTCTTCTTATTTCAATTCTCAGCTTGTGGATCAAACAAGACATCAAAGTATGGGGAGTGATAGCGATATTCTCAATGGTTTGCGGCGTTATATCAGATAGAATTGCCGTTACCGGAATCGTTTCAATCGTTATATTGGGTTTACTTTATTATACCGTTAACAGGATCGATTTAAAGCTATCAGTTAGAGCGATAGTGAGTGTTTTAGCGATTATATTGTCTGTTTTGTTGGCGGCTCACATTATTCCCGGGTTTAACAATTGGAAAATACTAGACAACGTATCTTTAAGTGAAATAAGCCAGCCATATTCAATGTACTTAAATATGGATAAAACTTTTGTTGGTTTAATTATCCTTGGCTTAGGTTTTCCTCTTGTTAAAAATTTAAAAGAATGGGTTTTCGTTCTTCGATCTGCTCTACCAATATTCCTGATGGGATTGATCGTTTTAGCATGTATAAGCCCAACATTCAACTATATACGCTGGGATTTAAAATTTCCGAATTTAGTATTTGTTTGGGCCCTAAACAATTTATTTTTTACTTGTGTTAGTGAAGAAGCTTTCTTCAGAGGATTCCTGCAAAGGAATTTATCTAAAAGATTGCGAGGATATAAGTACGGAAATATTTTAAGTTTGATTTCAGTATCTTTCTTGTTTGGTTTTGCTCATTTTGCCGGAGGTTTTAAATATGTGGTCCTTGCTGCGGCGGCAGGTATTGTATATGGTTACGCGTACCAAAAAACTCAACGAATTGAAGCTAGTATTTTATGTCATTTTGGAGTGAATATAATTCATTTCATTTTTTTTACTTATCCTGCCCTTGCTAATACGTAAGACAACGATCGGGATCCGGGTTTGGGAAAAATGGTGTCAAAGTTTGATTTGTGAATAGCTAAAATCGATTAATCACCGATCAAGATTCGACACTCTATCCCTGTTCGGCAAAGATGCTTTCTGAGAGGTCCTTTGTCGGAACGCGGATTTGCCGGCCAGGAAGACAGAGGGGTCTACATTCTTGACATATAATACCTATGAGCTACAAAAACCCAAACCATCTTCAGTAGATGGGCAAAGCAAATCTTTAATAAAGAACTATCACGGCTCGCGCTTTGACAATAACATTCCCAGGTCCCCACTATCATTTAACTTCACGTGGAAATGGGCGCAAAGCTGTCTTCAAAAGCAAACGTGACTGGGAGCAATATCTGGAATATTTTGAAACCCAAAAGATTAGAAAAAATAAGGGGCTAAAATAAAGATTGTTTGATTAGAAAAACAAATAATCCTGTCAAGAATGAAGACCCCTTTGTCTTATGAGTTTAAAGAATATGTAGATGAATGGAAAAAAGACGGTGAGCCTTGTAGTTTAGGTTGGCATAAGCCGGATTGCCATGCTTTTTCTTGATGCCAATTTAAACGAGATTCAGTTCTTAGTCGGTGGAACAAAAAAAACTATAAGGCCATTTTAAAGTTGACATGAGGTATATTTCCATGCATTAGTAAAACATATTATTTGGAACAAGTAAAGAATCCTGGCTCAGAGGACTAAATTTTTCAAGGGTGAGATAAAATTTCCCCGGCTGTAGGAATTTAATCTATAAACCGACTTTTCGGAGGGTACAGAAGAGGCATGGTAGTCATTCAAAACGGGGACGTGTTTGGGCCGGAAGCCCTGGGAAAATGTGATATTCTGACCGGGGGCAATGAGATCCTGGCGATAGAAAGCAAGATAAACCCTAAAGTTCTGCCCGGTGAGGTGGACGTGATTGATGCTGAAGGTATGCTTGTGGTTCCCGGGTTTATTGATGGGCACCAGCACTTTACCGGGGGTGGCGGCGAAGGCGGATTCCAGTCCCGGACACCGGAAATGTGGCTGTCCATGAATATTGCCAATGGTGTGACAACGGCTGTAGGGCTTCTGGGAACAGATGCACTGACACGGACAGTGGAAAATCTTTATGCGAAAACCCAGGCGTTTAATGCCGAGGGCATAACAGCCTTCATGCTGACCGGTTCCTACTGGCTGCCATCTCCCACCATCGCCGGGACCGTGGGCCGGGATATGATTTATATAGGGCCGGTCATTGGTGTGAAACTGGCCATGGCGGACCAGAGAGGCCCTCATTTTAATGCCAAAGACCTGGCTACCCTTGCTTCAGATGTGCGTGTGGCAGCCCTTGTGGCAGATAAGCCCGGAATCATTACGGTTCATGTCGGCGTGAACCCGGATGGATTGGACCTTATTTTCGAAGTGATCGAAAAACATGCCATTCGCGCGGATATGTTTATCCCCACCCATATTAACCGAAAAAAATCCAAGGCCAGGGACCAGGCGCTTGAACTGGCGAAGTGCGGGGCTGTGATCGATGCCACCTGCGTGAACAAAATGCCAGAGGAAGCAGACAATCACGTGTCTGCAGCGGATTTTGCCTGCCTGGCGGACGAGAATAAGCTCTTTGACCAGGTCAGTTTCAGCTCAGATGCAGGGGGGTCTTTGCCCAAATGGAATGCGGACAGAAGCCGCATTCTGGGCATGGAGATTGGTGCACCCGAATCACTACTGTTTGAATTAAAACGTTTGGTAACAGACAAAGGTATGGACCTTGGCAAGGCATTGCGGCCATTGACCACCACTCCGGCAAAAATTTATGGGCTGGCCGGCCACAAGGGGAGTATTGCAATCGGTGCCCATGCCGATACCCTGGTACTCGATCCTGATACGCTGGAGATCCGGGACGTGATGACAAAGGGCCGGATCATGATGAGAAACAAGGTGATTGAAAGAAAAGGGTATTTTGAATAAGTCTATAGACACGCCATTGCCCGTGGCAGAAGACGAGATTCTGTCCATCCGCAACCTTTCTTTGAGTTTTCCCAATTATGACTGGTTTACCAAGGTCCTGCATGATGTTTCCTTTTCCGTGAAAAAGGGAGAAACACTTGCCATTGTCGGTGAATCCGGCTCTGGAAAAACCGTGACCATGCGTCGGGTCATGCATCTGCTCAGTCGGGTGATAACCGATTCCGGCCAGATCCTACTGAAAAAAAGAAACGGCGTAATTCAGGATATCACCACTTTGTCCAATTCAGAGGCCCGGAAAATCAGGGGAGTTGACATGTCCATGATTTTCCAGGAACCCATGACCTCTCTCAACCCGCTTTTTACCATTGGCAATCAGTTGACTGAAGCGATTCTCATTCATCAGGATATTTCCAGGAGCCAGGCGGAAAAAAAAGCCATTGATCTTCTGGAGGTGGTGAGAATCCCGGATTCAAAACGACGGTTCAAGGAATATCCCCACCAGATGTCAGGGGGAATGCGCCAAAGAGTAATGACCGCCATGGCGCTGTCCTGCAACCCCCAGTTGCTCATTGCCGATGAACCCACCACTGCACTGGATGTAACCATCCAGGCCCAGATTCTGGCCCTGATTCGTTCCCTTCAGAAGAAGTTCCAAATGTCCGTGGTGTTTATCACCCATGACATGGGCGTTGTGGCAGAACTGGCAGACCGGGTTGTGGTCATGTATAAGGGCAGGGTCGTGGAACACAATGACGTGCAGTCCATTTTCTCAAACCCGGGCCATCCTTATACAAGAGCATTGCTGAAAGCGGTGCCTATTCTGGGTTGCATGACAGGCCGGGAAAATCCTGCCACCCTGGCAATACTTGAAATGGAAAAGGAATTGAGCAGGGAACAGGGGGACGCACCGCCTGAAGAAAAAGAGATTGATACCGCCGATTACAGTGCCATGCCTATTTTGGAAGTCAACCATCTCACCACTCGGTTTGTCTCCAAAAAAACATTCCTAGGCAAACCCACTCATCTGGTCCATGCAGTGGAAGATGTCGGTTTTAAGCTTTTCCCCGGCGAAACCTTAGGCATTGTGGGGGAATCGGGCTGCGGTAAATCAACCGCAGGATATGCCATTTTAAAGCTCGTTCCTGCCAAAGGCCAAGTTCTGTTCCGGGGGGAAAATGTCATGGCGGTTTCAGACGCCCAACTCCAGGCGTTGCGCCAGAATATCCAGTTTATTTTTCAGGATCCCTTTGCTTCGCTGAACCCGAGACAGACCATTGGTGCGTCCATTGCGGAGCCATTGGTGATCCACGGTATTGGGGATAAAAACACCCGGCAGAAGCGGGTGGCAAAACTCCTGGAACGGGTGGGTATTCCCGCAGTCCATGCCGGTCATTATCCCCACGAGTTTTCCGGGGGGCAACGCCAGCGGATAGCCATTGCAAGAGCTTTGGCCACAAACCCCCAGGTGATCATTGCCGACGAAGCAGTTTCTGCCTTGGATGTTTCTATCCAGGCCACGGTCCTTAACCTGATGATGGAACTGCAAAAGGAGTTAAGCCTGTCCTATATGTTTATCTCCCATGATATGGCAGTGATCGAGCGGGTCAGCCATAGGGTGGTGGTGATGTATCTGGGACAGGTTGTAGAAATGGGGACCCGCCAGGATATTTTTGAGAATCCCGGACATCCCTATACCCGAAAGCTCTTGTCTGCCATCCCCATTGCCGATCCGTCAAAGCGGACCGATTTCAACATGTTGACCGGGGAAATTCCAAGTCCTGTTCGGGCCGTGGATAATCCTCCTGAATTATTAGCTTTAAAGGAAGTCTCGACAGGCCATTTTGTTGCCAATGTGCCTGCCGGAAGTGAATTCAGCTCATGACGCTGATAACAAACATTTAAAAAGGAGAAAAAAATGAAACGAGTGATCCTGGTTCTGCTGGTATCGATGCTACTGGTAGCCCCGAGTTATGCGGGCACCAAAGACATTATTTATGCGTCCGAGTCAACCGCAAAATCCCTGGACCCCCATGACACGTCCGACACCTATTCCGGCGCCATTGAGCGTGCGATTTGTCAAGGCCTGATGGGCTTTGACAAAGATCTGAACATCATCCCGCTTCTGGCCGAGAGCTACACTTTTAACGATGCTGCCACCCAATTTACTTTCAAACTGAGACAGGGCATCAAGTTCCATGACGGTACGCCGTTTAATGCGGAAGCGGTAAAGGTTAACATTGAACGCATGATGACCGGCAAATACAAAAGATCCAGCCTCATGAAACCCGTGGAATCACTTCAGGTGATTGATGAGTATGCGGTTCAGTTCAACCTGAAAGAACCCTTCGGCGCCTTTGTCAATGCCATTGCCCATCCCGGTTCCCTGATCCTGAGTCCCAAAGCCCTTAAAACCTATGGGGATGAAGTTAGTAAACACCCTGTCGGAACAGGCCCTTTTATTTTTGATGAATGGGTTTCCGGCAGTCATGTCAGAATTAAAAAGAACCCGGATTACTGGAGAGGTGAAGTTAAAGTGGATTCCATAACTTTCCGCCCCATCCCGGAAAGCGGTTCGCGGCTTGCCATGCTCAGGGCAGGTCAGGCCCAATATATTTATCCGATGCCGGCCGAGCTGCTCAAAATTGCTGAAAATGACAGCAAGATTGACATCATCAAACAGCCTTCCATTATTGCCAGATACCTGGTCATGAACACCCGGTACAAACCGTTTGCGGATGTAAGGGTCCGCCGGGCAGTAAACTATGCGCTGGACAAAAAATCTATTATCAAGATTGGCTGGGGCGGGGCGGCCACGGAGGCAGATTCCATTCTTCCGCCCAACCTACAGTTCTATAAAAAACAGGCTGTTTGGCCCTATGACCCTGAAAAAGCAAAAACCCTCATGAAAGAAGCAGGGTATGAAAAAGGCTTTGAAGTGGTCTTCCTTACGCCCAATGCCTCCAACCGTCTGAGAGTCACTGAAATGGCCCAGCAGCAACTGGCAAAAATCGGGATTACCGGAAAAATCGAATCCATGGATATAGCCAGTTTCTACAATAAGCTTGAAAGCCAGAAAGTAGACGACGCAAGCCCGCTTCCATTCATTGGATTCGGCGGCTGGTCTGCTTCTACAGGAGATGCTGACTGGGGTACAAGACCCCTTATTTCGACAGATGCGTTTCCACCGGCCATGTCTAATTTCGGGTTTTTTGCAGACAAAAAAGTAGATGATTTTATCACCGCGGGTCTTGCCTCTGCCGATCCTGATGTCCGGAAAAAAGCCTATGCCGATCTCCAGGATTATGTCTGGGCGCAGGCACCCTGGGGCTATCTGTTTGTAGATACCATGTTAGCTGCCAAGACAAAAAACCTCAAAGGCATCTATCCCATGCCGGACGGCGCCTTTTCAGTTGAAAGCGCAGAACTGACAGATTAAGTTTAAAAGATTTTGTTTAAATATTTTTCAAAACGTCTTTTCTCCATCATTCCGGTGCTTGTTGTGGTCTCCATTTTGGCATTTGCCTTTGTGCATCTGCTGCCCGGGGACCCGGCCCGGATGATGGCCGGAGACGATGCAGACCAAGCAACCATTGAAATGCTGCGCAAGGAGCTGGGGATGGACCGTCCCCTTCCCGTGCAGTACCTTACCTACATGAAAAACTTGGCGACAGGAGACCTGGGGACCAGTCTCCGAACAAAGCTGCCGGTATTTGATGAGATTATGTTGCGGTATGGGCCGACTATGTATCTTGCTATCATGGGCATGGCATGGTCGGTGATCATTGGTGTCCTCTTTGGTGCGGCGGCTGCCATTTACAATGGCAAGTGGCAGGACTACACCGCCATGATGCTGTCTGTGTCCGGCATCTCCGTGCCCCAGTTCTGGCTGGGGCTTCTGGCCATCCAGTTCTTTGCCGTCTACCTGGGATGGCTGCCTGTGGCAGGATACACGGGTAAATTTTCCGAACTTATCCTGCCGTCTTTTACCCTGGGCGCCACTGTGGCCGCGGTTATGGCCCGTTTTACCCTGTCCGCCTTCCTGGATGTGCTGGATGAGGAATATATCTCCACAGCCAGGGCAAAAGGGGTGGTTGAATCCCTTGTGATGTGGAAACATGCCTTCCGTAATGCGTTGATCCCGGTAGTGACTATGGTGGGCTTGCAGTTCGGGTTCCTCCTGGGCGGGTCTGTGGTGGTGGAGACGGTATTTGCATGGCCTGGTCTTGGCCGGTATATGATAGAGGCAGTGGGCGTGCGGGATTATCCCGTGCTCCAGGCTCTGCTGCTATTGTATTCTTTTCATTTTGTTTTTATCAACCTTTTGGTGGACATGGTGTACGCCCTGATCAACCCGGAAATCCGTTATGAGTAAAGATATCGTTTTGACGCAAAAGAAAACGCCTTTTTCTATTTTCCGGCATAAATTAAAACAACGGAAAACTGCCATGATCGCAGGTGTATTTATTGTGCTCTTGGTGCTTGTGGCGATTTTTGCGCCCCTTGTCGCCCCCCATGATCCTTTTCAAACCGATTACAGCATTTCCATGATGCCACCAAGCTTTGAGTACCCGGCCGGTACGGATTTGTATGGCCGGGATATTTTAAGTCGGATTATTTATGGCGCGCGGATTTCCCTGGCTGTGGGATTTACCTCGGTTCTTGTGGGAGCGCTGGCCGGGGTAACACTGGGGATCATCAGCGGATTTTTCGGCGGTTTTCTGGATGGGATCATCATGCGGACGTCGGACGTTCTTTTTGCCTTTCCCGGGATATTACTGGCCATTGCCATTGTGGCCATCCTGGGACCGGGTCTTGTCAATGTGGTTGTCGCGGTGTCCGTGTTTTCCATGCCCACCTTTGCAAGGATCGTCCGGGGCTCCACCCTGGCGCTGAAAGAAAGCCTTTATGTGAGGGCGGCCACAAGTCTCGGGGCATCCAAGAAACGGTTGATGTTTGTCCATATCTTGCCGGGCACGCTCAGTGGCGTTATTATTTATTTCACCATGAGAATCGGAACTTCCATCATAACGGCTGCAAGCCTAAGCTTTCTGGGTTTGGGTGCCCAGCCGCCGACGCCGGAATGGGGCGCCATGCTCGCGGAAAGCCGTGACTATATCGGAGTGGCCGACCACATGACCATTTTCCCGGGAATTGCCATTTTTCTGACCGTATTGTTTTTTAATTTGTTTGGTGACGGTTTGAGAGCTGCCCTGGACCCAAAAACAAAGTAGGATGGTTTTATAAAACCCCTGATCAGCGTGATTGCAAATACAGGTTTGAACTGGAATCACGGCCCCAAGATTTTCTCGGACGTCATGTTCAGAAAAATAATAACAGGCTTTCCTTGTTTAAGACGGTTATGGAAAGATGCACATGTTGATCAGTTTTCTCTTTACTTCATGATTAACCAAACTCCCAAAATAAGGACGCCGAATCCCGACAAGCGGGAAATATCTAATGGCCGCATCACAGCCCCCAGCAAACCAAAATGGTCCAGCAGTGCGGCGCTAAGAAACTGGGAGGCAACGATTATGGTAAACGCTCTTGAGAGGCCCAGCCGGGGCACCGTATAGCCAATCGCTGCCACAATCACCAAACCTAACACTCCGGCACTCAAGGCATACCAGGGGACCTCCTGCCACGACCGCAGGTTCCCTCCACGTGACGCTAACATAACGACACCGGCCAATATACCGCCACTGACATAGGTAATGAAAACACTCTCCCGGGTACCGATGCCTTTATCGATCAATCCCATAAACTGGCCTTGAAGCGTAACTGCTAGGCCACCAATGACAGCTAGGATTATCAGTGAAATGTAACTATTCATTGAAATTGCCCTTGAAGAAATATTTTTGTGAAAACCTATCGGCCGTTGGTAGGCCAAATTAGTATTTTCCAGTCTGTTTATACAACAATTGCTATTAATACAAGGATTTGTTAATGATATGATCTAAATTATGGGCTGATGCGCTGTCCAAGGCGCCCAAGGGTAAGATACTAAAACGGAAATGAGAAAACAATTAAGGCAGATGATCATGACTGTCGATAATTTAAAAATGCTTTGGAACGAAAAGAAAAAATCTACCAAAATATCTCTTATATTCAGTTTGAATACGTTCTGGCAATGTAAATGGAAAAATAAGGAGTGACACCATGTCGAATCTGGCTGATCTTGCCTTTCTGGATGCAACCGCACAGGCTGAACTCGTGCAGAAAAAAGAAGTTAAACCCCTTGAACTGGTGAAAGCCGCTATCGAACGCATCGAGGCTCTTAATCCAGCGCTGAACGCCGTCGTCACACCGATGTTTGATCTGGCACGCGAAGCCGCGACGACCGAAATACCCGACGGTCCTTTCAGCGGCGTACCTTTTTTGCTTAAAGACCTGATGGCGGAATATGCCGGTGTGCGACTTACCGAGGGCTCGGCCTTTCTGAAAAACTTTATCTCGTCTCAGGATAGCGAGCTGGTAGTGAGAATAAAAAAAGCCGGGCTAATTATCTGCGGCAAGACCAATACCTGCGAGTGGGGGTCATTGCCCACCACCGAGCCGCTGCTGTTCGGAGCCACCCGTAATCCCTGGGATACCGAAAGAACGCCGGGAGGATCGAGCGGTGGATCGGCAGCTGCGGTGGCCGCCGGCATGGTCCCCATGGCCCATGGCAACGACGGCGGCGGATCCATCCGCATGCCGGCATCCTGCTGCGGCGTGCTCGGCTTGAAACCGACGCGGGCGCGCAATCCCATGGGACCGGAGTATGGAGACGCCTTTAGCGGACTGCCGGCGGAACACGCCCTGACGCGCTCGGTTCGAGACAGCGCCGCCCTGCTGGATGCCACTTCCGGCCCGGATCTGGGTGATCCCTACTGGGCACCGCCACCGACTCGACCGTTTATCGAAGAAGTCGGCGCAGATCCGGGCAGACTTAGAATTGCCTTTACCACCGAAGCACGCCCTGACATCGATGTGCACCCGGACTGCACTCAAGCGGTGCAGGATGTTGCGGCACTTTGTGCTGATTTAGGCCACAATGTGGAGGAGGTCCCCCTGGCGCCCAACAGTCGGGATCTGGCCAAATCGTTTTACCGCATGTGGTTGGGCGGCGTTGCCTGGGATGCCAAACACTGGGAACGCAGAACCGGCAAAACAATCACCCCGGACCAGGTGGAACCGTTGACCTGGGCTCTGATTGAAAAGGGACGCCGGACGGATGCCGGCACATATTTACTGGCTTTAGAAGATCTGCAGAGACTTTCGCGGGAGGTCGCCCGTTTGTTCACCCAATGGGATGTGTGGCTCACCCCGACCCTGGCTGAACCGCCGGTTGCGCTGGGCACATTTGATCCCAAGCCGGATGATCCGCTATATGGGTTTTTCCGCTCCGGCAAATTCATGCCGTTTACCGCCATCTGCAATGCAACCGGCCAGCCGGCCATGTCGGTGCCGCTTTGCTGGAATGGCGACAATCTACCGATTGGAACACATTTTATCGGACGTTTTGGCGATGAAGCCACCCTTTTCCGTCTGGCGGCCCAGCTGGAAGCAGCCCGTCCCTGGGCGGATCGACGTCCGTCGGTTTCAGCCTGACAAGCAAAAAAGCTTATTCCGCTGATATATTAACGGCGTAGGGCGGTATAAAATTACGCTTAATATGTCGCTGGAGATTCGATCGGAAATCGCGGGCGCGTTTACCGCATCTCAGCTCCAGTGTTGATTTAAGGCTAAGGTTCATTCCCGCCTGAGATCGATAATTTCCATCCGATTGTTGCGTTCCGGGTGTTTAATTGAAGGCCCTTCGGTCAGCACGACCAAATTTTCTTTGATTTGATTGGATTGGAGCCATTTTTTTATCCATGATTTCCAGTCTTCCGGATGATCAGGTTCATGAACCGGCCAGACACCGTAGGAAAACATCAGATCCTGGATGGTTTTTTCCTGGGAACTAACTGCAGTGAGCCAGACCGGCAGCTTGAAACGGGTGATGCTTCTAGCGGTGGCTCCGCTGTGGGTCGGGACGATCACGGTGGCCGGCGTGATCCGGTCTAAAGTGGTTTCGACACTCGAGGCAATCAGATCTTGAATTTTAATTGGGTCGTCTTTGCGATTTGCCTGCAGCACTTGCCGGCTGGCGTAGACCGCGCGATGCGGCTCTATGGCAGCGGCGATCCTGGCCAGCATGGCGACAGCTTCAACCGGATACTCCCCCATGGCGGATTCGCCTGACAGCATGACGCAGTCCGTGCCGTCCAGGATCGCATTGGCCACATCGGTGGCTTCCGCACGGGTCGGGCGCCGGTTGGTGGTCATGGATTCCAGCATCTGGGTGGCGGTGATCACTGGTTTGCCCAGCATGTTGGCCTGACGCATAATATATTTTTGCACCACCGCGATTTGTTCGATGGCTATTTCCACCCCCAGATCGCCGCGGGCGATCATGATGCCGTCAGCGGCTTGCAGAATCTCATACAGATGGTTGCGGGCCCCGGCGCGTTCGATTTTAGCGATAATGAACGGATTGTGCCCCAGGCGGGCTGCAGCCTCTCGAACCGCAACAATGTCGGCTGCGATTTCGACAAAAGATTGACTGACGGCATCCACGCCGTTTTCCATGGCAAATTTAAGGCATTCGTGATCGTGATCGGTGAAGGCGCTGATGCCCAGATCGATGCCCGGCAGGTTGAGACCTTTGCGGGAACGAAGTTTGCCGCCGACAACCACTTTACAGCGAACATCGCTTCCGTCGATTCCATCCACTTCCACTTCTACATAACCATCATTTATGTAGAGTTTGTCACCTGGTTTCACTGCTTTGGGCAGACGGGAAAAGCTGACTGAAACACGACCGGCATCACCGACAATTTCCTCGGTGGTCAGGGTAAATGAATCGCCGGGCTTTAATTCGATCGGCTCTTCGGCAATTTGGCCGATTCGCATCTTGGGCCCGGGTAGATCGGCCATGATGGCCACCTGTCTCCCGGTCGCCTGCGATGCCGCTCTGACCTTCTTGATGGTTTCGTGGTGACTGGAAAAATCGCCGTGAGAAAAATTTAACCGTACCACGTTCATGCCGGCTAAAAGCATCTGCTGTAGAATTGCCGGGGAATCCGAAGCCGGACCGACGGTGCAGACCAGTTTGGTTTTGTTGGCAGGAAATGCCATGGGCTTGCTCCTTGTTACCAATAGACAGATCACGGAAAACAGAAAACAGTTGATAGAAGACAGTTAGATGATGTCAGGTTCCAGATGACAGAATTCGGAGAACAGAATCCATTTCAACTACTAAAATTGTTAAACTGGCAGAATTCCATTGATGGGAGCTGACCCCGGTCGTTATTGGGGGCGCTTTCTATGCTTTTTCGCGGCTGAAAGCCGCTCCCACAAACTCAGGATGGAATAATGTGCTTGAATTGAATGTTATCGATTAAACAAAAGCCAGTTCTCTATTTGTTGGCACAGGGTATTTGCTTTCTGTCCCCTGTTATCCGACTTCTGTCTTCTGGCAATTTACTTCAAATCTAAATATTCCAGAATGCCGGCGTTGTATTTCTCCCTGAACGCATTATCGACTTTTTCGATAGGATTGGCGCCTAGAAATAGCAGCAGCTTGTCCATCTTATTTTTTCTGGCAGCGGCATCGGCAGTATTTTTTAGATTTACGATCTCATCTTCGACTTCAAAATATTTCAGCTTGTCATTCAACGGCAGCTGCCAGAAAAGTAAAAAACCCCTGTCCGGGAAATCCACCCCCAGCAACCGATAACAGTATTGCATAAATATTTTCTCCAACTTGCGTCGGATGGCGGTAATTTTCGTTTTTTCGTCTGCCAGGTCTTCCGGGTTACACGGTTTGCCGATTACCTCGAAATACATTTTTATTTTCGGCTCGGTGCCCGAAGGCCGCACCGTCATTTTTATACCGGCCGTCTCCGGCAGGTCGTCAATGAAATATATCAGTATATTTCTGGCGGAAGTATCTGTTTTTGATAGATGGGGCTGGGGATCTCCCTGGCGGCGATCGAATCGTTCTTTAACACGAAAGTTCTCAAATGATTCGATTTTGGTGCCTCTCAAATGATCCATGATAAGACCGATCTGTTCCATGCCTTTGGCCCCCAGTAACCGGATTTCGGTCAGATAATTGTGACAGTAACCGTAGGTCGAATAGATGTCGTTGAGATCATCGAGCAGGGTTTTTTGCTGCTTTTTTAATTCGGCGGCGTGTTCGGATAACCAGATAGCCGCACAGGCTGCATCTTTATCCCGGGCGTAGTTGCCGGTAAGATATCCATGGCTCTCCTCGGCTCCAAAGATAAAATCGTCGCTTTTTCCCTCTTTTTCAATCTTGTTCATCTCATCTGCGATGTATTTGAAACCGACCAAAAGATCGTCGATGCAATGGACGCCGTTTTTCAGGGCGATTTTTTCCATCAGCGATGTGGTGACATCCGTTTTGATAATGACACTGTTCGGGTTGAGGCGGCCATTGGATCTGTATTTAGAAATTGCATAGTTGGTCAGGATGATTCCGATTTCGTTGCCGGTCAGGAACTGCCACGAACCCTTGTGGTTGATCATCACACCGATACGGTCGGCATCCGGGTCCGTGCTGATTAAAATATCTGCATTCACTTTGCGGGCAAACGGCAGCGAGTTGTCAAAGGACTCAGTCACCTCGGGGTTGGGAATATTAAATGTAACATTCTCAAAGGCCCCACTTAAATTCGATGTCTGCGGGTCAAGGGTGATATCAAATTCCAGTTTCTTTAAAATCGGATAAACAGAAGTCAGGCCGGTGCCATGCAGCGGAGAATACACGATTTTTATTCCCCGTTCATCCGATAAGGACACCGGGCGAACCGCATCATAATAGGCATTGTCCACCTGTTCATCGATCACTTCAACCATCCCTTGTTCTCTGGCCGCATCGACATCGACAACCTTTATTTCTGTGACATTTCCGCTAACCTCGTCGACCAGAATCTGATCTTCGGGGGGAATCAATTGCCCGCCATACTGATCATATACTTTTTTGCCGTTGTCGGTGGGCAGATTGTGACTGGCGCTGAACATATCACCGGAAACGGCATTTAAATGACGAATCGCATAGGAGAGCTCCGGCGTACTTCTCTCGTTTTGGAACATGTACACCTTAATTCCGTTTGCGGCGTACACCGCTGCGGCGGCCCCGGCGAGTCGGCGACCGTCAAGGTTCATGACGGGATTGGCAAGTGTTTCATCATAGATTTCTTTTTGGGTGTATTTTCTGACATCAAACGCCAGGACAACACCCCGCCGGCCGGCCTGCTCACCGTATTGTCGGATCAGATACTGGGAGTGCCCCTGGGCCGATGCCTGGATGGTCCAGGTGTTGATCCGGTTGGGACCGACACCGACCAAACCCCTGCGCCCGCCGGTGCCGAACGGGATCACCTGATAAAAGGAATCCAGCAGAAAATTCCAGTTTCCCTTTTCAATCAAATACGTAATTTGCGGCACATAGTCTTTGAAGGAATCATCGGTTAACCAGGTTTCTAACCACTTCAGGGCTGAGTTGACGTACTTTTTCGAAACTTCCAGACTGTTGAAACCATTTTCTGTTTTGATTAGCAGTGATTTTGCATTCGTCATTTAAGTCCTCTTTCTTCGCATTTAGCTATGAATCCTTTGCCGTCAACCAGACATACTGGTAAGGTTTCAAGGCAAATTCGCCCGTATTAACAGTTTCACCAGAAATCTGATCCGTCATCTGGCGGGGGATTAATTTTTCCGGCAGTGACAATGGTATCTCAGCGGCTGAGATATTGGTCAGGGCAAATACGGTTTGATCTTCGGTATATCGTTTGATCGCAAATATTCTGGGATCGATTTCGAGTATATAAAAAGCCGCATTGGGATGAAAGGCCGGTTGCTTTTTCCTGGTCTTGATTAAATCGAGATAGGGATAAAAAACTCTCGATCGGAATGATTCAGGATTCTTTAATTCTTTTATAATTTCTTCTGCTTGGAGTTTCTCCCGGTTTACGGTTCTGGCCCGGCCGGTCTGCTCAACGCCTTCTGTCCAGTTGCGTGAACCCAACAGACTGTGGATGTAAGTAGCGGGAACACCCGGCAGCACATACTGGATGGCCTGGGATGCCAGGAATTTATCCGCCCGGGTTGAGTTTTTGTCTGCCAAAATCGCATCCACATAGGTTATGTTCAGTTCATAGGGACTTTCCGTACCATCCGGATTCTGTTTATAAGAAACCTGTCCGCCGTTGGCTTTTACGATTTCAATCAACTCTGCCAGTTCCTCGGGCGGCAGAATTCCCTCCAGTGGGCGAACGCCGATGCCGTCATGGGAGGCGGTGAAATTAAAAAAGGTGTTATGCGCAGATGCCAGCTGGAGTCCTTGCGCCCAGCGGGAAAGTTCCGTGGTGTCTTCTTTGACAAACGCATAAAACAGCAGCGGCGGCAAGGTGAAATTGTATACCATCTGGGCCTCATCGCGGCCATTGCCGAAATAGCTGATGTTCTCGGCATGGGGGACATTCGTTTCGGTGATAATCACGACATCCGGTGCCACCACATCCAATATGCTTCTGAACAGTTTAACCATGTCGTGGACCTGGCCCAAGTGGATGCAATTTGTGCCGATTTCCTTCCACAAATAGGCAATTGCATCCAACCGCAGGATGGTTGCGCCCTGTTGCACATAGTACAAAAGTACTTCGATCATTTTTTCAAGTACATCCAGGCTTTTAAAATTGAAATCGATTTGATCGGAACTGAAGGTGGTCCATAAGTGAACGCTTGTGCCGTCCTTTTTCCTGTATTCGGATAAAAGGGGCAGGGACCTTGGGCGGGTTACGCGGGAAAGATCCGTCGCGGGGTCGGCTTCGATGGCAAATTCACAAAATCCCTCTCTGCCTTCCAGGTAGGATTCAAACCACGTGCTTTTTGAAGAAAAATGATTGAGTACATAATCAAACATCAGTTCAAAATCCTTGCTGATAGCTTTCACTTCCTGCCAGGTTCCAAGGGCTGGATCGATGGCGAAAAAGTCTATGACCGAAAAACCATCATCGGAAGAGTACGGGAAAAAGGGTAAAAAATGGATACCGGATATGGCACCTCCCAAATAACCAACGGCAAATTCATGCAGTGTGGCAACCGGGGCCTGTCCCTCCTTTTTTATAGAGTCGCCATAGGTGATCAAAATGACATCTTCCTGGGAAAAGTATCCCTGCTTTTTTCTTTTTTGAGCGGGAAATTTTTCAATTAAAAGGCTGATTCTTTCAAATGCCGACCGTCCGGTAACTTCTCCGTAGATGTTGTTCAACAATTGCTTTATTGTTTCAATACCTGCCATAATTTCTCCATTAGATTACGAAAATTCCCCCGGTAACCAGCCGCACTCTCTCATAAAGTTCCTAAGGCTCTGGTGCAAAACACCATAGGAAAAGAATTTTTTTCCCAGTTCATAATTATGATCCACCATTGCTTGACAAAGATCGGGATTATCCAATATCTGCCTGGCTTTCTCGACCGCTTGGGAGGTCACATAGCCATCAATTTCGATGACGGAGAAACCTTTGGGTTTGATGTCTTTGGTATAAATTGAATAGGCATTGACCACGATGGGTTTACGAAAATAAATGGCTTCCAGAAAGGCGTTACCAAATCCCTCAAAGGTGGAAGGATAGGTGACCAGGTCGGCGTAGGGATATAGGTCTTCCAGGGTATAGATTTTCCTTCCGTCTGCGGTGACACCCCTTTGCTCATTGATGATATTTGAAACAAAGACCGTGTCCACCTTCATCAGCTTGGAATATTCTATCAACCGCTGCTCATAGTCATGGCCTTCATCACCGGATGCATGGGAAACAATCAGTTTCGCTTTTCTTCCCAGCCGGTTTACCATCTCGATAGCATGCTCAATTCCTTTGCGTTGCACCACCCGGGTCGGTTGAAGAATGAAAAGCTCATCATCCTCGATCCCAAGCGCCTGGCGCACATCCGCAGTGTAGTCGTCAGGCGGCGGCGGCGGATTTTCAAAATCCATGACATTTGGCGCGATTCGAGCTGAAACTCCCGTTCGCAGACTCAGTTGAGCATCGGCCACCGAGTTGATGACCACATGATTGATGGACGGTAAAACGGGCGGAAAAGCCATGTTCAGATAGTCCTGCACGGCGTTTACCATAAAACGGTCACGTTCCCAGTAAAAATCATGATGATGTGCGATGGTTTGAATGTTGGTTTCGGCAATAAATTCGGTGAGGGCGATTCCCAGGGGAATGTTCAGCGGGATGGTCAAGGCATTTTCAGGAAT
>Ga0316189_10001446_pt1 | contig 23554 bp, 20 predicted proteins | sample LowCovwburrow_MG_FD_204930 | JGI IMG/M metagenome (GOLD analysis project Ga0316189, IMG submission 204930) | Coastal sediment microbial communities from Maine, United States - Lowes Cove worm burrow | ecosystem: Environmental > Aquatic > Marine > Coastal > Sediment | place: USA: Maine... | reverse complement strand
GATGAGCTGGTTTGAAAAACTGGTCCCTTACCGGATACGAACCGAAGCCGGAAATCGCAGGCGTTCGGTGCCCGAGGGCATATGGAGCAAATGCGAATCCTGCAGTGCAGTTTTGTACCGGGCAGAACTGGCGCGCAATCTTCACGTTTGTCCCAAGTGCAGCCATCACATGCGCATTGGCGCCCGTCAGCGCCTGGAGCATTTTCTGGATGCCGACGGCAGACGCGAAATCGGAGCGGCCATGGAGCCGCAGGATTTTCTCAAATTCAAGGACAGCAAGAAGTATCGGGATCGATTGATTCAGGCACAGAAACTGACTGGGGAAAAAGACGCCTTGGTCACCATGCAAGGGCAGCTGTTAGGACTGCCGGTGGTGGTGGCTGCGTTTGAGTTCGAATTCATGGCCGGATCCATGGGTTCGGTTGTCGGAAGTCGTTTCGTAGCCGCCGCCGAAACTGCGCTTGAAGCCGAGATTCCCATGGTCTGCTTTACCGCCAGCGGCGGCGCCAGAATGCAAGAGGCGCTGGTATCGCTGATGCAGATGGCCCGCACCAGCGCCGTGTTGGCCCGGTTGTCCGGCGCTGGCATACCGTACGTCTCGGTCATGACCGACCCCACAACCGGTGGTGTTTCGGCCAGCCTTGCGATGCTTGGTGATATCAACATCGCCGAGCCGGGCGCCCTCATTGGATTCGCCGGACCGCGAGTGATCGAACAAACCGTTCGGGAAACCCTGCCCGAAGGATTCCAGCGGAGTGAGTTCTTGCTCGATCATGGCGCGCTGGATTTGATCGTCGACCGTCGTGAAATGCGCACTCGCATCGCTCGGCTGCTGGCAATGCTCACGCATCAAGCCAGTCCAGCCCTGAGCCCGGACTCACTCGGTTCGTCCGGTTCTGGTCAGGACATTGCCACATCCAACCCCGTCACGGCGGAGCCCGCGGGGCTGCAAGATCCGGATGGGGGACGCGGCAACGCTGATTCGACGGCTAGAACCTGAGTTACCCGCAACGACTGCTTCCATGGACGTATAGATTGATCTGTACTCCCGGCCGCGCAGCGTCTCTAGGCTTTGAAAGCGACTTCTTTCCCCGCGGCTCAAAATCCGTACCCACTGGCCGAATGTATTCTGATGGGGTACCACCGGCTTGGCCCGCCGGACCAAGCCTGCTGCATCTGATATGACACGATTCACACAGCTCGAGCAGTGGCTGGCTTGGCAAGCCAGCCTGAATCCTCGAGAGATCGACCTCGGCCTCGACCGTCTAAGACGGATATCCGGCGTGCCAAAGCCGTCATGTCAGGTGATTACCGTGGCCGGAACCAACGGCAAAGGCTCCAGCGTTGCGTTTCTGGTTTCCATGCTGGAGCATGCCGGATATCGTGTCGGCGCCTACACCTCGCCCCACCTGATGCGGTACAACGAGCGGATTCGGATAGATGGCGCGTCCGTATCGGACGCCGTTCTGTGTGAGGCGTTCCACTGGGTAGACCGTACCCGTGGTGAAATTCCGCTGACTTTTTTCGAGTTCGGTACCCTGGCTGCTTTGCGCGTGTTCGATATTCGGACGCCTGACGTGGTCGTGCTGGAGGTGGGGCTCGGCGGTCGTTTGGATGCGGTAAACTTGGTGGATGCCGATGTGGCGCTGATCACCCAGATCGGCCTGGACCACACGGAATGGCTGGGTCCGGATCGTGATGCCATAGGCCGTGAGAAAGCGGGTATTCTGCGAACCCACCGGCCTGCGGTGATCGGAGACCCCGACCCACCAGGAAGCGTACTGCAGGTAGCGGAAGCGGTGGACGCTCGAGTGTATAGCGCCGGGCAGGACTTCGGATACCGGGCCGGCGCGTCGGACTGGACGTGGTGGGGTCCGGGTGAGAACGGGCTGCGCTTGCCTATGCCGGCCCTGGCCGGGGCGCATCAACTGGCCAACGCCGCCGCCGCATTGATGGCGCTGCGCCTCACAGCGCTTGCTGTGCAGCCCGGACCCGGTGAGATTGCGCGTGCCCTGACTGACATACAACTCCCGGGGCGGTACCAACGCATTGCCGGAGCGGTGGAACACCTGTTGGATGTCACGCACAATGCGGATGGCGCGCGGGCGCTTGCGCAGCAGCTGGAGCAGGATCCCGTTCCCGGGCGAACAATCGCCGTAGCCGGACTGCTGCGGGACAAATGCGCTCACGCGGTGTTTACCGCGATCTGGTCCCAGGTGGACCGGTGGCACTTAGCGCCCACGGTTGGCGAACGGGGGCAGCCCGCTGAGGCACTGGTGCAGGCAATGCCGGATCCAGGCCGGGCAAAGCTGCATGCCAGTGCGGAGGAGGCTCTCGAAGACGCTGATCAGACGGCCAAACCAGGAGATCGTGTGCTGGTCTTGGGCTCTTTTCAGATGGTGGAATGCGCCCTGCGGCGGTATGCCTCAAGGCTCGATTGCGATTGAAGATGGAGGCGACGGTAACGCGTGGAGCGACGTCTGAAGAACAGGTTGGTGGGGGCTGTCGTGCTGGTTGCCCTGGCTGTTGTGTTCCTGCCGGAATGGCTTCGGCCGGTGGCGCAACCCCGGGCTCCAGCAGTGAATCTGACCCTGCCACCACCACCGGCGCATACTTACCAGCCCAAGTCACCTGCATTCCAGCCGTCCGCCGAACAGGCAAATACGTCCGAGCCGCCGGCGCAAATCCCTGAACAGGCTGCGCCACCGCCCAGCCTCCGCGGTTGGGTGGTGCAAGTCGGCAGTTTCTCGAGCCAGGCCAACGCATACCGGCTTCGCGATCAGCTGCGGCAAGGAGGGTACGCAGCCTTTGTTGAAGCGGTCACCGTCAATGACAGAACCCTACATCGGGTCAGGGTCGGTCCCGAGTTGAGTAAATCCGCCGCCGACAACCAGCGCCAGGCCATTGCCGGGGCGTACCGGATCGAGGGCCAGTTGATGGAGTATCCGTAAGAGAACAGGACCGGGAGACGATCCAGTTCTGATCGGAACTGCATCCAGCTCAGATCCTATCAATCTGGGTCTTTGGTCGACACCCTACCTCTGGTAAAATCCGCAGCCCGAACCGATCGTGGCGCTTAGCCCGGCCGGGTTTGCACAGGGTAATCCTGCAGTATGGTCGACAACCTGATCTGGGTGGACTACGGAATCCTGGGCATTCTGGCCTTTTCCATGTTGATCAGCGCTTGGCGTGGTTTCATACGGGAGGCGCTGTCCCTGGCCTCCTGGGCAGCCGCTCTGGTGGTGGCCGTAATGTTTTCCGATGGCGCCGCCAATGTGCTCGCCGGATACATCGAGCTGCCATCGGCGAGACTGATCGTAGGATTCGCGGTATTGTTTATCGCGACATTGCTGCTCGGTGGACTGGTCAGTTACACCGTGGGTCACTTGGTCGATGTCACCGGGCTCAGTGGCACCGATCGGGTGGTGGGCGTCGTGTTCGGCCTGCTTCGGGGGATCGCCATCGTGACGGTGCTGGTGCTGTTGGCTGGGCTGACCCCTATCCCCCAGGACCCGTGGTGGGGAGAATCCATACTTTTGCCCCGGTTCGTCGATCTGGCAGTCATCATCCGGGGGATGATCCCCGAACCGTACTCCGGATATTTCGAATTCCCATGAACTGTGTGCGCCCGGGTACGGAACCATGAGCCAGATCGAGTTTCGCGCTGGGCCGGCGGTTTCATCTGCGATACGAGACAGGCATACCGATCGCGGGCAATGGTTGTTCTATTGCCAGAGTCTGCAACCGTGCAGCTGTGGATTCGAGATCCAAGATGCACGCTCATGAACAAGTCAGAGACTTCCTAACCCAACGTCTAAAGGCAGAAAGCAAGCATGTGCGGAATCATCGGGCTGGTGGCCCATAGCCCCGTCAATCAGGGCTTGTTTGATGGTTTGACGGTTTTGCAGCATCGTGGCCAGGACGCGGCTGGGATAGTGACCTGCGATCGCGGAAAGTTTTACCTGCGCAAGGACAACGGCCTGGTGCGCGACGTGTTCCGCACCCGCCACATGCGACAGCTGGTCGGCAACATGGGGATAGGCCACATCCGCTACCCCACCGCTGGATCGTCCAGCACCGCCGAAGCACAGCCACTGTATGTGAATTCCCCCTATGGGATCGCGCTGGCCCACAACGGCAATCTGACCAATGCCGAGGCACTCAAAGCGGAGGTGTTCCGCTCGGACCTGCGCCATATCAACACCAATTCCGACTCGGAAATCCTGCTCAATGTGTTCGCCCATGAGCTGCAACGCCAGGGCAAACTGCAGGTGGACGAAGAGGACATATTCGCAGCGGTGGAACGTGTCCACCGGCGGGCGGAAGGTGCTTATGCCGCGGTGGCAATGATCATAGACTACGGCATCGTCGCGTTTCGGGATCCGTTCGGTATCCGGCCTCTGGTTTACGGACGCCGCGAAACGCCCTGCGGCGTCGAGTACATGGTGGCCTCCGAGAGCGTGGCGCTGGACGCCCTGGGTTTCGAACTGGTGCGTGACGTGGCGCCCGGAGAGGCCATTTACATCGACATGCACGGACGGGTGTTCACCCGCCAGTGTGCGGCGCATTCACAGCTCAGCCCCTGCATTTTTGAGTATGTCTATTTCGCAAGACCCGACTCGATCGCCGATAAGGTTTCGGTGCACAAGGCAAGGCTGCGCATGGGCGAACGTCTGGCCGAGAAAATTCTAAGGGAATGGCCGGATCACGATATCGACGTGGTGGTGCCGATACCCGACACCAGCCGGACATCGGCATCCGAACTCGCATCCGGCCTGGGTCTCAAGTATCGCGAAGGCTTTATCAAGAACCGGTACATCGCCCGCACGTTCATCATGCCCGGCCAACAGATGCGGCAAAGATCCGTGCGCCAGAAACTGAACGCGATCGATTTGGAGTTCATCGGTAAGAACGTACTGCTGGTCGATGACTCCATAGTGCGGGGCACGACCTCGGAGCAAATCGTACAAATGGCCCGCGAGGCAGGCGCAAACAAAGTCTACTTCGCTTCCGCCGCACCCCCGGTGCGCTATCCGAACGTGTATGGGATCGACATGCCGGCAATGCAGGAGTTCGTAGCCCATGACCGTGACGACAACGAGATTTGCCGCACAATCGGCGCCGATCGATTGATTTACCAGGATCTGGAGGATTTGGAACTGGCGGTACGCCATGGAAATCCGGAGATCGAGGCGTTTGAGAACAGCTGTTTCACCGGCCACTACATTACCGGCACGGTCGGCACGGATTATCTTTCGCGTCTGGGAGAGGCCCGCAACGACGCGACCAAGGAACAGGACCGGCGCGAGGTCGAGGACAACGTTGTGGACTTGCACAACGCCACCTGAAAGCACGGTAGGGAACCCCGAGCGAGGAAACACAGGTCCGTGGACAGCGATCTCAAACATCCCGACTTCAGCACCATGGCGGTAAGGGCCGGCCACAGAAGAACCGCGGAGGGGGAACACGCCGAGGCCATATTCACCACCTCGAGCTTTGTGTTCGAGAATGCCGCTGAGGCCGCTGCGCGGTTCTCGGGCGATCGCCCTGGCAATGTTTACTCACGATTCACCAACCCGACGGTTGCCGCATTTCAAGATCGTCTCGCAGCGCTCGAAGGCGGAGAGAGTTGCGTGGCGACAGCCTCTGGCATGTCGGCCATCCTCGCCATCTGCATGAGCCAGCTCAAACTCGGGGATCACATCGTCGCCTCCAGCAGCCTGTTCGGCAGCACCGTTTCGCTGTTCAATACCTATCTGCAGCGCTTTGGTGTTCAGATCAGCTACGTGGCCCTGAGCGATTACGACGCCTGGGAACAGGCCTGTAATGAGCGCACCCGGATGCTTTTCCTGGAGACGCCTTCAAACCCGTTGACCGAACTGGCGGACATCCAAAGGCTTTCCACGCTCGCACGGCGCAAAGATCTGCTGCTGGTGGTGGACAACTGCTTCTGTACGCCCGCCCTGCAGCGGCCACTCTCCCTGGGAGCGGATCTTGTCATTCACTCCGCAACCAAGTTTCTGGACGGCCAGGGCCGCTGTGTGGGTGGCGCGGTAGTCGGTGACCGCAAGCGGGTCGGGGAGGACCTGTTTGGCTTTCTGCGCACCGCTGGCCCAAGCCTGAGTCCGTTCAACGCCTGGGTCTTTCTAAAGGGCCTGGAAACCCTGGAGATTCGGATGCAGGCTCACTGTCGCTCTGCTTTGGCTCTGGCCCAGTGGCTGGTACAGCAGCCACAGGTGAGTCATGTCTATTATCCGGGTCTTGCCGACCACCCTCAACACGCCCTGGCTCGCTGTCAGCAAAGCGCATTTGGCGGCATTGTCTCATTCGACCTCGACGGCGGACGGGCAGCGGCGTGGAACTTGATCGATCGTTGCCAACTGCTGTCCATCACCGCCAATCTCGGTGACACCAAGAGCACCATTACCCACCCCGCCACCACCACCCATGGACGAATGACTCAGCCCGAGCGCGATCAGGCCGGTATCGGTGAGGGATTGGTGCGGATATCCGTGGGCCTGGAAAGCCTGGCGGATATACAGGCAGATCTTGAACACGGGCTCCCGCATTGAGCGGTGACAACCGAGGGCGACAGGATCTGTTGGACGTGATTCATGCGGCCCTGGCCGCAGTGCGTGGGCGGGGTGCTGTGCGGGCTGCCCTGGAATCGGAACCGCCTCAGCGCCTCCCTGTGGCCACCATTGCCATCGGCAAAGCTGCGGACAGCATGTCGCTGGGCGCTCGGGATGTCCTGGGAGACGACGTGGTCAGTGCCCTGGTCATCACCAAGGACGGCCATGCTGGTCCAGAGTTGCAGGCTGACCGGCGCTACGAGATTTGGGAAACCGCACACCCGGTGCCGGATCAACGCTGTCTGGACGCGGGTGAGCGGCTGCTGGATTTTATCGATCAGATCCCCAGGGATACGCCGCTGCTGTTCCTCATTTCCGGCGGGGCATCGAGCCTGGTGGAGGCCCTGGAACCGGGCCTGGATCTGGCGTTTCTCGCCCGGACCAATGCCTGGTTACTGGCTTCAGGACTGGACATCACCGCGATGAATCGGGTCCGAAAAGGCCTGTCCAGGATCAAGGGCGGGCGCTTGGCCACCTATCTTGGGAACCGACCAGCATCGGCGCTGATGGTGTCGGATGTGCCCGGAGACGACCCTGCGGTGATCGGCTCGGGCGCCTTGGTCGCGTCGACGCCAGGCCCGTTGCCCGCGGGATTGCCCGAATGGCTGAGCGAACAACTGAGATCACCGCCGGATCGGGTTGCCCCGATCCCGGTCAGGATCGTGGCTTGCCTGGAAGATGCCAAGCAGGCCGCGGCGCGCCGAAGCCGTGAACTGGGTTACACCGTAAAGGTGGATTCGCATTTTCTGGACGGTGAGGCGGAGCTAACCGGTCAACAGCTCGCAGTGCGACTGATTGACTCACCGGTCGGCCTGACCATCTACGGCGGAGAAACGACTGTGCAACTGCCGGCGAACCCGGGCCGGGGCGGCCGCAATCAGGCACTGGCCTTGGCCGCAGCCATGGTGCTCAAGGGGCGTGACGATGTGTTCCTTGCCGCCTTGGGCACCGACGGCACGGACGGTCCGACCGGGGATGCGGGCGCTCTGGTGGATGGCGGCACAGTGTCCCGCGGTGAGTTGCAAGGTCACGACGCGACCGACTGCCTGCGGCAGGCCAATTCGGGCTATTTTCTCCAAGCCAGTGGCGATCTCATCACCACAGGCGCCACCGGCACCAACGTCATGGATCTTGTCTTGGCCTTGAAGTTGGAACCGTGATGACGCGAGCGCCCAGCATCGAATTGCTCACCTTTGATCTGGACGACACGCTGTGGGACATATGGCCCACCATTGCCCGAGCCGAAACCCGCCTGCACGATTGGCTTGCCGAAGCGTATCCACGGATCGTCCAGCAACACACGCCCGTGGACTTGCGCGCACTGTGCGACCGGATCGCATCCGAGCAGCCATCCCGAGGCCACGATCGAACCTATCTTCGCAAGGCGGCCCTGAGCCGGGCCGCCGCCAAGTGCGGCTATGTGGACTTCAATGCTGAACCCGCCTTCGACATTTTCTATACGGCACGTAACGAGGTGATTTTTTTTGAAGAAGTCATCGGCGTGTTGGAACGGTTGGCGTTGCGCTTTCGATTGGGTGCGCTCAGCAACGGAAATGCGGATATCGGGCGAGTCGGACTGGGGCACTTGTTCGACTTCTCGATCAACGCCATCGAAGTGGGTCAACCCAAGCCCCATCCGTCCATGTTTGAGGCGGCCTGCCGCTACAGTGGCCTCGATCCGCACCGCATAGTCCATGTGGGTGACGATCCGGAGCACGACGTCCAAGGTGCCGCCGCCGCCGGTTTTCGCACTGTATGGGTCAACCGCGGCGGCAAAATCTGGCCTGGCGGCCAGCCGGCAGACGCTGAGGTGCAGACACTCGAGGACCTGGAGCGGCAACTCGAAATCTGGACCGCCGCAACTACGGATACAGGAGTAACAAACCCATGAGAAAACCGCTCAGTCGATTCCCGGTGCCGGATCTGGATGCCCTCCCGGCGGATATCCGGGACCGGATTCTGTCGGTCCAGGAGAAAGCCGGATTCGTACCCAATGTTTTTGCGGTGCTTGCCCACCGCCCGGCTGAGTTCCGTGCGTTCTTTGCCTATCACGACGCGCTGATGGAGAAAGACGGTGGTTTGAGCAAGGGTGAGCGGGAAATGATCGTGGTGGCCACAAGCGCGGCCAACCGCTGCCCTTATTGTGTCATTGCACACGGCGCCTTGATGCGCATTTATACCAAGAGCGCGATGTTGGCCGATCAGGTCGCGGTGAATTATCGCCAAGCGGACCTCAGCGACCGGCAAAAGGCGATCCTGGATTTCGCCTTGAAGGTCTGTCAGGGCAGCGATGACATCGACCTCCAGGACTTTAAAAGACTGCAGGCCCACGGCCTGACCGAAGAAGACGTTTGGGACGTGGGCGCCATCTCCGCATTTTTTGGATTGTCGAACCGCATGGCCAGTCTGACCGGGATGTGGCCCAACGAGCAATTCTATCTCATGGGCCGTATTCCGCGGCCCGTCACCGACTGAGCGGTATCAGAGCATGCGTTCACGATTCTACAAGGGCCTTGGGCACCATGGCTTCCACCGCTTGCACTACCTTGAGTGGGGTGACCATGACAACCCCAGAACCCTGGTCTGCGTTCACGGCCTGACCCGTAACGCACGGGATTTCGACCGTTTCGCCCAGGTGCTGGCTGAACACTATCGCGTGGTGTGCGTGGATGTTGCCGGGCGCGGTCTGAGCGACCGGCTTGCGGTTCCCCAAGACTATGGGTACCCGCTTTATCTGCAGGACATGGCGACACTTCTGGCACGCCTGGATGTGGAGCAGTGCGACTGGGTCGGTACCTCCATGGGGGGATTGATCGGCATGATGCTGGCGGCCCAGCCGGGGACGCCGATCCGCCGCCTGGTGCTCAACGATGTCGGGCCGTTTATTCCCGAGGCTGCGCTCCGCAGAATCGGGGAATACCTGGAAAAACTCTACACCTTTGAAACCCTTGAGCAGGCGGAAGCGCACCTTCGGACGGTACACGCGCCGTTCGGACCGCTTTCGGACGCCCAGTGGCAGGACATGGCACGACACAGCACGGTGGTGGGTGAGGATGGATGCATCCGGATGAACTACGATCCCGCCATCGCCACGCCGTTCAAGGTCGAGCCCATAGCGGATGTCGACCTATGGCCGGTGTGGGACGGGATACGGTGTCCAACTCTGGTGCTCCACGGTGAGCAATCAGACCTTTTGCTCGAGCATACCTGCACAGAGATGGGCCAACGCGGCCCGACTGCGGACATTATCCAGGTTCCCGGTGTTGGGCATGCGCCGGCGCTGCTTGAGGCACCTCAGATCAACGCAGTCCGCGACTGGCTGCTGGCAGCCTGAATGGGGAATGCCGGCTACTCGGGCGGCGGCTCCAGACTGTCCAGTTCATCAAGCGCGTCCAACTCATCCAACTCATCCGCCAGATCGAAGCCTGGCGGATCACCGTCGTAAACCAGCGATTGGCGCTGTTGCAGATACGATTCCCGAAGGAAAATATAGGGATCGAGTGCCGCGGTGCCAAGAACCCGCTCTGCCCGAAGCAGCTGTGCCCGGCGGTCGACGATATTGAGGCCCCACAGCCCCCAGCTGGCGCTGCTGGAATCAACCCCCCAGCGTATCGGATGCGTATACCAGTCACCCACCAGGCCAACACCGTCGCGTAAAGTGCTGGGACCAAACAAGGGCAATACCAGATAGGGGCCGTTGCCTATGCCCCAGTAGCCCAGGGTCTGGCCGAAGTCCTCGCGCCGTTTTGGCAGGCCCATGTGCGAGGCCACATCGATGAATCCGAGCAACCCGAATGTGCTGTTATACACCACGCGGCTGGTGTCTTCGATCGCATGATGAAACTTGCCCTGAAGCAGGTCGTTAACAACGACTATAACGTCATTTAAGTTACTGAAAAAATTGCCGATTCCCGTTTCCACAGGATCCGGCGTCACGGCGTGGTAGCCCTGGGCAATGGGCTTGAGTAGCGTGGTGTCCACGCCTTCGTTAAAGGTGTACATGACCCGATTGAAGCCTTCCAGAGGATCATGAGGCTCGCGAACCGGAGCGGGGCCGCTGGCACAACCCACCGAGGCCATACCCAACATGGCACTCAGCCACAGACCCCGAAGTCGCTGCGGGAACAACATCTACGCACTCCGATTTGAAGGTCGCGGCCGATTCAAGCAGGGCCACCCCATGAATCTAACCCATGGAGATACGGATGCAAGTACTGATCCTGCTTCAGGTCAAGGTCCGGACGACGGAGTGAGGTACAATGCCGGCCGGCCACGGGAATGAGGATGGTTGACATCCCCCTCGTGAGTCGCCGACAGGGGGAGGCATTGAAACATGTGCAAAAGCCGAACAGGCGTGCCTCGAGACAAAGCGGTTTCAGGACGGAGTAAATATGAGCGCTAGAGAAGTTGTTGTTTTGAGCGGTGTGCGCACCGCAATCGGTGGCTACGGAGGCAGCCTCAAGGGCGAGAGCCCGAGTGCCTTGGCTGCGGCCTGTGTCCGGGAGGCCGTTTCCCGCTCGGGTCTGGCCCCGGAAGCGGTTGGACACGCGGTATTTGGCAATGTCATCCACACAGAACGGCAGGATATGTACCTGGCGCGGGTGGCTGCGGTCAACGGTGGCTTGCCGCACGAGACACCTGCATTCACCCTCAACCGCCTGTGCGGCAGCGGTTTGAATGCCATCGTCTCCGCCTCCCAACTTGTCCTGCTGGGTGACTGTGACGCCGCGGTCGCGGGTGGCGCGGAGGTCATGAGCCGGGGTCAGTACTGGCTGCCCAGCGCCCGTTTCGGTCAGCGCATGGGCGACGGTCAGATGGTGGACGCGATGGTTGGCGCGTTGACCGACCCGTTCGACGGCATCCATATGGGCGTTACCGCGGAAAACGTGGCGGAGAAATGGGGTATCAGTCGGGAGGACCAGGACGCCCTTGCAGTTGAGAGCCACAATCGGGCGGAGCGGGCGATCGACGAGGGACGCTTCAAGGATCAGATCCTTCCGATCGAGATGAAGAGTCGCAAGGGCACCACGGTGTTCGACACGGACGAGCACCTGCGCCGCGGTTGCAGTCTGGCCGATATGACCAAGCTCAGGCCGGTGTTTAAGCAGGACGGCACCGTCACCGCTGGCAATGCCTCCGGGATCAACGATGCAGCAGCAGCTCTGGTTCTGATGGAACGCAGCGCGGCGGAGGCCAAGGGGCTCAGCCCGATGGCGCGGATGGTGGGCTACTCGTTCGCCGGGGTCGATCCGAAGTACATGGGCATCGGACCGGTGCCGGCGGTCAAACAACTGTTGGACAACACCGGCGTCTCGGTAGGCGATATAGACGTTTTCGAGGTCAACGAGGCATTCGCCGCCCAGGCGCTGGCGGTGCAACGTGATCTTGGATTGCCGTCTGATCGTTTGAACCCCAATGGCAGCGGCATTTCCCTGGGGCACCCGATTGGCGCCACCGGCGCGATCATCACGATCAAAGCCCTGTACGAACTACAGCGCGTAGGCGGGCGGTATGCGTTGGTAACCATGTGCATTGGCGGCGGCCAGGGCATCGCGGCACTGTTTGAATCGGTCTAGTCTGATTCCGTAGTCGCAAAGGCCGGGCAGCATGCCCGGCCTTTTTTGTGGGCAACGCCTGGACTTTTCTGGCTGGCATGTGGGTTGCTTGTCATGGATCTGAGAACCATAAAAAGAGTTCGGATTCAGAACCATGATCGGTCGCACTCGACTCCAACGAATCGCGGGCGAGTTCAATCTCCCCGGAAACTCAATGCCCTGTCGCGGACGGTTTGTACTGGCGACCCAACGCGCGTTGTTTGGCAGTGAGACCCTCAGCCTCGACCCCCGCGAATTGGCAGAGGTGGTGCGCTTTTTCGATACCGAGCCGGGAGCGGAAAAGCCAAGACGTTGAGTCGTGACCGGGACCATCCAACCCAGTCAAAGCGCGACCCGGGCGACTCGGGCCCTGCGGTTCAGGATGTCTCGTCCAAAATCATAAACGAGGCAAAGGTGGTGGCCAGCGCCACCACGCACACCGCGGCCGGTTGCGAGACTACAATCATCAGCACGCCCGCACCCAGCCATAGATCCCTAACGATGGACTTCTTGGCCCGATAACCGGGCTGTCTCCGACGTTCATCATCGTATCTGTATCGCAGTCTGCTCACCGCACACCTCCAACGCTGTCCCTGGGCTCAAGCTTAGCAGCCCACGGCCGACCGTCGAGATCGGGCGCCTTGGCCCAGCGTGCTAACGCCAAGCAGCGATTGAGCCAAACCTGAACGGGCATCGGTCGGCGACACCAGACAGCGAACCCCACATCGAAGCGGCTTAACAGCGTGTTGAAAAAGCCCCACTCGGCACGATACAGTGTTAAAAACGCCGTCAAAATGCGCATTTACTGAGTGCAAACTGCGATTTCTCCGTCGTTTTCGCCTTGCCCCGCACTCGACCGAGACTGTTCAACACGCTGTTAGTCCAACTCTTGCTGGGGTGCCTCACGGGCGGCGGTGAGATCGGCCTCGTTCAGTTCGACCTGCTCAATGCGGACAAAATGCTGAGTGATCTTACGAGCCGAGGCATGCACGTCCTGCACATCCCGATTCGCCTGATCGATATGGCGGGAAAGATTGTCCATTCGCTTCTGGAAACGCTGGAAGTCCTCGCGCAACAAATCCAAGTGGCTTCGAATCTGGTGCACCTGAGTGCGGGTCGCATCGTCTTTCAAGACAGCTCGCGCGGTCGTCAGGATGGCCATCAGGGTCGTGGGTGAGGCCAGCCAGACCCGTGCCCGATTCGCCATCTCAACCAAATCCCCGTGGTGTGCGTGGATTTCGGCAAACACCGCCTCTGCGGGAACGAACAAAACCGCCCCCTCGGCAGTTTCACCGGGCAGAAGATATTTTGCTGATACATCCTGGATGTGTTTGCGGATGTCGCCCTTGAACCGACGCTCGGCCGCACTGCGCTCGGATTCGGCCGCATCAGGATCGGTCATACCCTGATAGTTTTCCAATGGAAACTTGGCGTCGATGACCACGTTTCCGGTCGGAGGCGGCAAAAACAGGATGCAGTCAGCACGGCCGCCGTTGGACAGCGTGTGTTGGAAGCGATAGGCCGAATCAGGCAGCGCATTGCTGACCAAAGCATTCAGCTGCACCTCACCGAAAGCACCCCGTGAGCGCTTGTCAATCAAAATCTCCTGCAGGCTGACAACATTGCTCGAGAGTTCCGCCAGCTTCTTCTGCGCTTCGTCTATCAGCGCCAGGCGCTTAACCACATCGGTGAACGTGGCCTGAGTCCGCTCCAAGCCCTCACTGAGCCGCTGCTCCATGGTGGCTCCGATCTCACCCAGACGGCGATCGACAATCGCGGTGAGGCCTTCAACCCGCTGACCCACCAGATCGGCATTCTGCACCAAAGCCTCGGACACCTGCTGCCGGACATCGCTCATGCCCGCCTGCAGGGTGCGATGCATGGTCCTGAGCGCTTGCAACTGACGCCGGTCAAAGGATTCGCGCTGCCGCGACAGGGCCAGCTCAATGCGTTCCCGATCCTCGCCCAGCCTGCGTTCCAGCATCTCGCGGGTGTCGGCCAGGGCCCGCAGCGCGGTGTCTGCGGCATGCTGTTGATCCTCCAATCGACCGTCCAGGCGCGCGGTGCGCTCTTGCACCCGCGCCTGGCCCAGCAGCAGAAGAAACAGCAGCCCAAGGAACAATGCTGCCAGGGCCAGGGCAGCCCACCAGTAGGGTTCGAGCATGGCCGGACTATGGCATCAACCGCCGACGGAGAAAACCCGCAGTCGCTTATGAACCGTTTACAGGTCCGTGCAGAGCGACGGGAACCCGGGCGCATTCCAGAAGTGCGTCCAAAAGTGAGCTGGCGTCCAAGGGATCTTCGGCGGCGACCTGCACCGATTGAGCCGATTCCTCCGGTGTGAGCGGATCAACCACACGCAACTGCCGCTCAAGCACCGCCTCATCGGCCTCTGAGATATCCTTGCGTTGTGCCGTCCGCAGTTGAATCCTTCGCCTCAGCGTGGCCTCGTCAGCGACGCAATCGACCAGGGCAAACGGCAAACGCCCGTCGCGCGCGACGTTTCTAAACCGCATACGTTGATCTCGGGTGAGGTTGGTGGCGTCGATGATGGTGGGGAAACCCGCGGCCAGCGTACTCGCCGAGAGATCTGCAAGACGTTGGTAGGTCAACTCACCGGCCTGCATGGTGTAGATGCCGGCATCCGGCGTGCTGCCGCTGCGGGCATCGGCCTGGAGACCATGCAACTGCTTACGAACCGCGTCGGATCGGATCCGGACAAATCGGGCCAACGCCAGTAATCGGTCACTCACGGTGGATTTACCGGAACCCGAGAAACCGCGCATGAGAACCAACCAGGGTCGCTTTTGTTCGATGTAGCTGCGCGCCAACCGCAGATGATCGTCTCTGGCTCGAACCGCGCACGTAAAAGCCGCGCTTTCAGGCGCCGCCTGTTGCGCGCGAATCGTCTCGATTTTGGCTCGCACCAATGCCCGGTAGACCAGGTAAAAAGTCAGCAGGGCGCAGCCCTGGTAGTCGCCGGATTGCTCAAGATAGCGGTTCAAGGCCAGGGTTCCCAGGTCCGGCCGCTGTCGATAGTCCAGATCCATCACCAGGAACGCCAGTTCATTCATAACGTCGATGGCGCGCAAGCTCGGATCGAACTCCAGACAGTCGAAAATCACTGGACTGCCGTCCACCAGGGCGATGTTGCCACAGTGCACGTCGCCGTGGCAGTCACGCACAAATCCGTTTGCCAGGCGCCGCTGGAACATCGGCGTCAGCGCCTGAGCCGCATCGCAGACCCAAGCCTCAAGCAGATCGAGTTCGCCCGTCAGCCAATCGGTGTTGGACGGATTCCTGAGGTGCCGAAAGTTATCCACCGCTGCTTCCGTCACGTCGCGTGCACCGCCCCGGCCTGAAACCGGGCGCACCTCGGCCAGGCAATGGAACGCCACCAGCTGATCGGCAACATCCACGATCTGTGCAGCCGTCAGGCTGTTGGCGCTCACCAGGCTGTCAAACAGATCCTGCTGACGAAAGCGCCGCATGCGCACCGCATACTCAAGTGTCGGTCCGTAACCGGCCCCGATGCGCGGTTGCTCAACCGTGCCCGTGATCGGAACCATTTCAAGGTATACTTGCGGCGCCAAACGACGGTTGAGCCGAATTTCCTCCTGGCAATAGTGTCGACGACGCGCCAAACCCCGGAAATCCAGAAACCCAAGATCAAGGGCTTTCTTGATTTTGTACGCATGTTGGTCAACCAGAAGTACGTGGGAAATGTGCGTTTCGAGATGCCTGACCGAAGCGGGATCGGCGGCAGCCGCTGTTTCACGGGCGAGAAGATTGGAGACCAAACGGTTTTGCGTATTGAACTCGCGCTGCATGCCGTGGAATCGCTCATGGGTGAATTCAGGCCGGATACCCGGCGTGCCCCGTAGGCACCCGACCCCGATGAGGGTAACAGTACATGGGCTTGGGGCGGGTGTCCTGTCAAGGGAATGAAGCCATAGAGCTATGGCCGCGAAACGAAAAAAACGAACGAGCCGCGCGCGCAAGCGCAAGACAGCGAAAACCCGGCACTTCGGCTGGTTGAAGCTGCTGTTCGCGCTGCTGCTGCTGAGCACCGTGGCGGTGGTGTTCTATGTCGCCTATCTGGACGGCGTGGTGCGTCGCCAGTTCGAAGGCAAGCGCTGGTCGGTGCCTGCGCGAGTGTATGCAAGGCCTGTGGAACTCTATGCCGGGCTGCCGCTTGGCCCGGGGCAGCTTGCAGCCCATCTGGACACCCTGGGATACCGGAAAACCAATGTGCCGGACCGGCCGGGAACCTACCGGCTGGGCAGCGACTCAGTGGACATCACCACGCGCGGTTTCCGATTTTGGGACGGTCCCGAACCCTCTATGAGAGTGACCGTCCAATTCGATCGAACCCGACTCAGCGGTCTGCGGGGCGCCGACGGCAGCAGCCCGGGTCTGGTGCGGCTCGATCCAGCCCTGATGGCGGGTATTTACCCGGCCCACCACGAAGACCGGGTGCTGCTCCGCCGCGATCAGCTTCCAGCAGTCTTGGTGCGTGGTTTGATCGCAGTGGAGGACAGAAAGTTTTACGCCCACGGCGGGGTAGATGCCAAAGCGATACTGCGTGCACTGATCGCGAATCTGCGGGCCGGCCGGACGGTGCAGGGGGGCAGCACCCTGACCCAGCAACTGGTGAAAAATTTCTTTCTCACCCCGGAACGCACCCTGCAGCGCAAGATCACCGAAGCGCTCATGGCTGTGCTGGTGGAGTGGCGCTACGACAAGGACGAGATCCTAGAGGCGTACGTCAATGAGGTGTACCTCGGTCAGGACGGTGGCCGGGCCATCCACGGTTTCGGTCTGGCCAGTCAGTTTTACTTTGGTCGCCCCCTGTCAGAATTGCCAAACGATCAGGTCGCGTTGCTTGTCGGCCTGGTAAAAGGGCCCTCCTATTACGATCCCCGGCGCTACCGCGAGCGGGCTCGCGAACGACGGGATGTGGTGCTCGCCTCGATGCATGATCAAGAGGTCCTGACCCGGGATGAATTGGAACGAGCCGTGCGCCAGCCCTTGGGCGTGGGTCGCAAAACCCGGGGTGGGGTAACGCCCTATCCCGCTTTCCTCGATCTGGTCCGGCGTCAGCTCAAACAGGATTATCTGGACGAGGATCTGACCAGCGAGGGACTACAGATCTTCACCACGCTGGATCTCACGGTTCAGCAATCAGCCGAAAAGGCTTTGTCCGGAGGCTTGCCGATTCTGGAACGACGGCATGGGTTGCCGACCGACTCACTGCAGGGGGCGGCCGTGTTCACCGACACCCAAACCGGTGAGCTGCTGGCACTGGTTGGCGGTCGGGATGCCCGCGAGGTCGGTTTCAACCGCGCCCTGGATGCCCACCGCCCTATCGGATCGCTGGTCAAGCCGTTTGTGTACCTGCGCGCCCTGTCACAACCCCAACGCTACGACTTGATGACCTGGCTGGACGATGGGCCCCTGGTCATCGAGCAACCCAATGGCAAACCGTGGACTCCGCAAAACTACGACCGCACGTTCCACGGCCCGGTGCCGTTGCACGTGGCGCTGGCACACTCCTACAACGTGGCGACCGTGCGTCTGGCGCTGGACCTGGGGATCGCGGCGCTGGCAGGGGATTTCCAACGCTATGGACTTGAGAAACGCCCTCCAGCCTATCCGTCGTTGGCTCTGGGGGCGTTGGAGTTGGCCCCGATCCAGGTCGCCGGACTCTACCAGATCCTGTCCAGTGGGGGCTTTCGTATGCCCCTGCGCGCCATACGGGAGGTGGTGGCCGCGGACGGTACGCCGTTGCAACGATACTCGCTGAAAGTGGAAAATGTTGCGGACCCGGGGGCGGTGTTTCTCACCACCAAAGCGCTGCAGGAGGTGGTGACCCGGGGCACCGGGCAATCACTGATCAGTAAAGTGCCTGAATCCTGGCACATGGCCGGGAAGACCGGAACCACGGATGGGGCGCGTGACTCGTGGTTCGCAGCCTACTCCGGCAACGTGCTGGGCGTCGTCTGGCTTGGGCGCGACGACAACCAACCGGCGGGGCTCAGTGGCGCGGGCGGGGCGCTGCGTATTTTCGGCGATGCCGTCAAAACGCTAGGCTTGCTGCCTTTGCAACCGAATACACCGACCGATGTGGAGTGGCGGTGGGTCGATGCGGAGAACGGTCTGAGCACCGACTCAACCTGCAACCAAGCCGTGCGGGTTCCGTTTTTGAACAAGACACCGCTCTCGGCGCGTTCCAGTTGCGGCACCGACGGAAATGACAACCCAACAGGTATCGAATCGTGGTTTCAGAACCTCTTCAATTAAGCAGGTGGCGGTACTCGCGGTCACTGCCCTGGCAGCTGCTAGCGCTGGTACTTCTAAGTGCCTGCAGCAGCCCGCAGAAACCGTCCAGTCTGCCGCCGGTGGTGGATCCAAGAAGCGCCCCACCGGCTGACCCGGCGCTGCCTAGGGACGGTGTGGAAGTGGGCAATGTGGATCGCAGCGGCAGCTTCACACCGGTGTTTGTAGAACCACAACCATCTGCCTCTGTACCCGAAACCCCAGCCCTGCCGAAGGCTGGCATGTCCGTCAGCGACAGCGCGGCGGTGGTGGCCTTGGTGGATACGGCGGGCCGACAGGCCGCTTCCGGAAACCTTGACCGTGCCGCGGCAACCCTGGAGCGCGCTGTGCGTATCGAGCCAGGTAACGCCGGTCTCTGGCACGACCTGGGCAAAGTAACGTTCGGCCAGGGTCAGTACCAACAGGCCGAGTCGCTGGCACTGCGCTCCAACGCCCTCGCAGCCAACGATCACCGCCTGCAGGCGGCCAACTGGCGACTGATCGAACAGGCCCGCCAGTCCTATGGTGATGCCGGCGGCGCGACCGAAGCCGCCGACCGCGCGCTGGCGGCCGAACAAGGCCAATGAGCCCAACCAAGTTGATCTTCGCCGACGGCGGCCCCCTGGCGCGGCACCTGCCGGGTTATTCGCCCCGTGCTCAGCAAATCGACATGGCTGACGCAGTGGCACATACCATTGCCTCCCGGGGAGTCCTGGTGTGTGAGGCGGGAACCGGCACCGGCAAGACCCTGGCCTACCTGATTCCGGCCCTGCTGTCGGGGAAAAAGGTGCTGGTATCCACCGGCACCAAGACGCTCCAGGATCAGTTGTTCAACAAGGATTTGCCCACGGCCCTCGAGGTGCTGGAATCCAAAGCGACAATCGCGCTGCTCAAGGGACGCGGCAACTATCTTTGCCTTCACCGTTTGGCACTCCGCGAGGGGCAGGATCATACCCCTGCCCAGCAGTCCCATCTGGCCACCATTCGCCGCTGGGCGCTAACGACCCACAGCGGAGATATATCGGAAGCGGGCGAAATTCCCGAAGATGCGCCGATTTGGCCTTTGGTGACCTCCAACCGAGACAACTGCTTGGGCCAGGACTGCCCGAAACTGACGGAGTGCCATTTGATGCGCGCCCGCCGCGACGCCCAGGAGGCGGGCCTGGTGGTGGTCAACCACCATCTGTTGCTGGCCGATCTCGCTCTACGAGAGGAAGGCGTAGCGGAACTGCTGCCCGCGGCCGACGCGATCGTGGTGGACGAGGCCCATCAGTTGCCAGACACGGCGGCGCAGTTTTTCAGCATCAGCCTAGGAGGTCGTCAATTATCAGATCTCGCCCGGGACACGGTTGCCGAGCATCTCGCGGCCAATGGCAAAGTGGCGGCAAGACCCGCTGCCGCCGAGGCGGTGGAGCACGGCGTGCGCGGGCTCCGTTTGGCGCTGGGCGAGTCTCTGCACAAGGGACCGTGGAAGGAAACGGCGAATCGACCTGAAGTGGTGCATTTCCTGACCCTGATCGCGGACGCATTGGAGGACCTGGGTGGGTGGCTGAAAGGCGAGGCGCCGCGCAGCCGGGGTTTGGATAACTGCCACCAACGCTGCGACCGTATGCGGGCTCGACTGACGCTGCTGCGGACCGGCAGTGCCGACTCCCATGTGGCCTGGTACGAGACCCATCGTAGAAGCTTCACACTGACATTGACGCCGCTGGATGTTGCCGAGGCGTTTGAGCAAAGCCGACAACGGCATCGCGCCGGCTGGATCTTCACCTCGGCCACCCTGGCAGTGGACGGCGCATTCGACCATTTCTGCGGACAGTTGGGGCTTGCCGATGCACAAACGCTGTGCCTGGACAGCCCATTCGACTACCGCCGTCACGCGGTTCTTTACCATCCCGTGGGCATGCCCGATCCGAGTTCGTCGGACTACAACGCAGCGGTGGTGGATGCGGCTGTGCCGGTACTGGAAATGAGCCAGGGACGCGCCTTCGTTCTGTTTACCAGTTACCGAGCGCTGGAAGATGCCGCCGAGCGACTGGGCCAAAGGGTCGATTTTCCGCTGTTGGTCCAGGGCCGCATGCCCCGGCACGAGTTGCTTGAGCAATTTCGGGAGACCGACAACGGCGTACTGTTGGGCACATCCAGCTTCTGGGAGGGTGTGGATGTGCGCGGCGACGCTCTGTCCTGTGTCATCATCGACCGTTTGCCCTTCGGGTCGCCGGGTGATCCGATCATGGCTGCCCGTATCGAATCATTGCGCGGGCAGGGGGTAAACGCTTTTCGCAGCCATCAGCTGCCCGAGGCAGTGATCGGCCTGAAACAGGGCGTCGGGCGATTGATCCGCGATGTAGAAGATCGCGGCGTGCTGGTTCTGTGTGATCCACGACTGCTAAAGCGAGACTACGGTCGCCTGTTTCTCGACAGCCTGCCACCCATGACCCGCACCCGACGCCTGGAGGTGGTGCGGCGCTTTTTCGATTTGGAGCGCGCCGAGGCGTCGGAGTCCGAAGCATGAACCTGCTGGCGCTGGACACCTGCACCGAGGCCTGTTCAGTGGCTTTCGATGACGGTATCGAAACCCGGCGGCGATTCCTGGTCACCCAGCGGGGCCACGCAGACCGGCTGCTCAGCATGGTCGCCGCGGTGCTGGCAGATGCACGGGTCAACCCATCCGAACTAACTGCGGTGGTCTTTGGTCGCGGGCCGGGCTCGTTCACCGGTGTCAGAATCGGTGTCGCCACCGCTCAGGGCCTGGCCATGGCGGCATCCTGCCCGGTGTTGCCCGTATCCACCCTGGCGGCCATGGCAGTCGGCGCCCGACGAAGGTTTGGGGGCACCCGATTCGCGGTTGCGCTGGACGCCCGTATGGGCGAGGTGTACTGGGGCCAGTTCGACACAGACGCCGGCCAAGCACGACTTCTGGGCGAGGAGCGTGTCTGCCTGCCAGAGGCGCGACCGGCGCTGGGGGCAGGCGCTTGGGTCGGTGTCGGCAGTGGTTGGATTCGCTATCCTGATACCCTTCGTCACGCGGATGACGGTGCGCTCACGGTACGAGCAGAGCATCACTTTCCCGATGCCCGGGACATGCTCACCCTGGCGCGCCCCATGCTGATGTCAGGCGGCGGCGTGCCGGCAGCGGCGGGACATCCCACCTACCTCAGAGATCAGGTGGCCATCAAGCAGATTCAGACAGAGCGCCCGAATGGCCCGGTTTGAAGACGGGTTCGGGATGCAACGTACCGATCAATTGCATCAACCGCTGGGTACCAGCAATCGCCGGAGCAGGGCATGATAGATATCCGTCAATCGGTCCAGATCCTGAACCCGAACACATTCGTTGACTTTATGTATGCTTCGGTTCACCGGTCCGAGTTCCACGACCTGGGCGCCGGTGGGCGCGATGAATCGACCGTCCGAGGTGCCGCCGGCAGTGGACAGTGTCGCGCTTCGGCCAATGATGGCACGAACGGATTCCTGCACCGCCTCCAGCAATTCACCCTCCGGCGTCAGGAAAGGCTCGCCCGAAAGATTCCAAAGCAACTCGTAGGGATACTTGCTTTGGGTGCGCAGTTCCTCGTTTAGAACATGTTGCTCCACCATGGCCTCCACCCTGGTCTGGAGGGTCTGTGCGGTGGATTCGGTCGAGTAGCGGAAATTAAACAGCAACTCGAGCGAACCGGGAATCACGTTGGTTGCCCCGGTGCCGGACCAGATGTTGGACATTTGAAAGCTGGTTGGCGGAAAAAACGCATTCCCATGGTCCCAGGTTTCATCCGCCAACTCTGCGATCAGACGACCAATGCCGTGGATCGGGTTTTCCGCCAGCTGTGGATACGCTACATGCCCCTGGACACCGCGGAAAACAAGACGACCATGTAGCGACCCCCGGCGTCCGTTCTTGACCGTGTCCGCGACCTCATCAGCGCTGGAGGGTTCACCCACCAGACACCAGTCTATTCGCTCTCCCCGCGCTTGCAGGGCGTCGATCACCCGCCGGGTTCCATCCACCGCCAAGCCTTCCTCGTCGCTGGTAATCAGAAACCCGATACTGCCCCGATGATCCGGGTACTCGGCAATAAATCGCTCGCAGGCGACCACCATGGCAGCCAGGGAGCCTTTCATATCCGCCGCACCACGGCCGTAGAGATGACCCTGTCGAATCTCCGGTGAAAACGGGTCGCTGTCCCATTGCTCCACCGGTCCCGGCGGCACCACGTCGGTGTGACCTGCGAAGGTCAGGAGCGGGCCGGTTGCGCCTCTGCGGGCCCAGAAGTTGGACACCTCGCCAAAGGGCATACGCTCGACTTGAAATCCAAGGCGCGCCAGCCGTTCGATCAAGACAGCCTGACAGCCCGCATCGTCGGGTGTCAGGGACGGCGCCCGGATCAATGTTTGTGTCAGTTCCAGAGTTCGGCTCATGTCCCGCGATCCCCGTGTGGGCCTGGGTCGAACAGACTCGCATACTCGCTCTCCTGGAATCCGATCATCAGTCTCCCATCGGTTTCCAGGACCGGCCGCCGAATCAGGGTTGGATTGTCCAGCATCAGAACCATTGCCGAGTGCGCGGTCAGGTCTTCCCGCGCCTGATCTGGCAGCTTACGCCAGCTCGTGCCGCAACGATTCAGGAGCACCTCAAAGCCCAGCGCGTCAATCCACCGGGACAAGGTCCGCCTATCGAGGCCGTCCACACGGAAATCATGGAAGCGATAGTCTACCGAGTGATCCGATAGCCAGGTCCGGGCCCGCCGTACGGTATCGCAATTTTTGATGCCAAACAGAGTGGTCATGCTTGGGAAGGTATGATCAATTGCTGCGGTCGCGCCGGGACCTTTGCGCGCTCTCGTACAAGGCGCACCGAGCGAAGTTGGTCCAAGGCAAATGAGTGAGTCGCCAATGAGCGAGGTGCGACGCGGTACCAGGGGCGCAAAGGCCCGGCCCCTCCGGGGTTTCGCCCACAAGGGCACATCTGCCGCGTTTCCCGGCTTGGCCATAGAATGACTATGGCGCTGC